>ERZ791614.716-NODE-716-length-20079-cov-3.094686_pt1 | contig 20079 bp, 12 predicted proteins | sample MGYA00510274_ERZ791614 | MGnify/ENA primary metagenome ERZ791614 (study PRJEB30046, sample SAMN00715221) | human gut metagenome | study: EMG produced TPA metagenomics assembly of the A metagenome-wide association study of gut microbiota in type 2...
GCGCCACGTCGGCCTGCGGCCTCCTCGCAATGACAAACTTGAGAACTTCACGCCACAGAATGTGTGCCGCAAAGATTGCCAGCCTGCATGGCGCTCGCTGAGCGCCGCTACAGACGCAATTGGTGCATACCGTTTTAACGGCGGCCGGTATGGGCTGCATGTGCAGCGCCGGGCCCGGCTGTCCGCTCCCCTACATCGCACGGCCGAAGGCCTGCGTATTATTCATTATTCATTCTTCAGTATTCATTTTCCACATGCCCCTGCTTTTTCCCTGCAGATTTACGGATTCACAACATTCTGCGGCTTGCCTGCCAGGAAGGCGCGCAGGTTTTCCGCGCTGATGGTCTGCAGGCGGCGGCGCGTTTCAAGCGGAGCCCACGCGATATGCGGCGTGAGGAAGCAGTTCGGCGCGGTCAGCAGGGGGTTGTCCGCGCGGATCGGCTCCGCAGAGACGACGTCCATACCGGCGGCCAGCAGCTTGCCGCTGCGCAGCGCGTCGGCCACGGCCTGCTCGTCCAGCAGCCCGCCGCGGGCGGTATTGAGCAAGATCGCCCCATCCTTCATCTGCGCCAGCGCGCCCGCATCGATCATGCGGGCGTTTTCTGCCGTCTGCGGGCAGTGGAGCGACACGACGTCGGACTGCGCCAGCAGCTCCGGCAGGGAGACGAAGCGTGCGCCCTCCGGCACGGGCTTTTCATGCCGCGCCGTGACGAGCAGCTTCATGCCGAGGGCCTGCGCGACCGCGCCGACGGCCGTGCCGATGGCACCGTAGCCGACGATGCCCATGGTCTTGCCGTCCAGCTCGATGAGCGGCCGGTCCCAGAAGCAGAAATCCGGGCAGGTCTGCCACCGGCCCGTGTGCACGGCCCCGGAGTGCAGGCCGACCTGCTGGCAGATCTCCAGCAGCAGGGCAAACGTCATCTGCACAACGGCGCGCGTGGAATAGCCCGGCACGTTGCACACCGTGATGCCGCGGCGCTTTGCGGCGGCGAGGTCGACGATGTTGTAGCCCGTTGCGAGGATACTCACGAGCTTCAGGTTCGGGCAGGCGGCAAAAATTTCGTCCGTCAGGCGGACCTTGTTGATGAAAACGACCTCCGCATCGCCGATGCGGGCGGCAGCGTCCTCCTGCGCGGTACGGTCATAGACCGTCAGCTCACCGAGGGCGGCAAATTCATCCCAGCTCAGGTCGCCGGGATTGGCGGCATAGGCATCGAGAATGACGATCTTCATGGCTCACACCCCCCAATATTCGCGCGCGGCATGACGGCTGACAAACGAATACCATGCAATGGCCGCGATCGGGAAAACGATCTCCAGAATGTTGCACACAAGGGTATCCATCGCCGGGACGAAGACAACGAGCGCCGTGAACGCGCCGCACAGCAGGAACGCGACACCGATGATGATCAGGCGCGGCAGGATGTAGTCGATAAAGCCGTCCGGGTCGAGGCAGTCGGCCTTCGTGCAGCCGCCGGGATAGAGCAGCTTGTTATCAAACAGGACGCGGTCCCGTCTGAGGCGGAAGACGGTGTAGAACAGGTAGAGCGCCACGGCGGGCAGCAGCACGATCATGACCCAGTCGAGGATGTTGGTCAGCTGGGTCAGGTCGGCGCCGTTCGAGCCGCTCTGCGCAGCGTCCGCGGCATTGGCGGCGTTTTCAAGCAGGCGTGTGAGCATATGGGGTCTCCTCCTATATTTCGATACCATGATTATAGCAAGTCCGGCCGCGCAATGCAACTGCGATTCTCCGGGCGGGCCGAATGCATATTCGGGTTGCATATTCGTCCCCCGCGTGATATGATGAGAGAAGCCAAAAAACAAAAGGAGGTACATCATGAAAACAAGGATCCTTGCCGTGCTTCTGGCGCTGGCCGTCGTGCTGGCGCTGGCGCTCCCGGCGCTGGCGCCCGTGCCCGCCGACCCCGTGCCGTATAACACCGGCACACGCCATGAGACCTGCACGGCCCTGAGCACACAGGCGGAGCAGTATTACACCGACGGCGCAGAAACGCTGCTGAAGCTGTCCGGCAGCACCTCGGACAGCTCGCTCGAGAGCATGGACAGCGCCCTTTACCGCGCGCTGCAGTCCCTGATGACGGATACCATGACCGATTCCGTCACCTATAAATCCCTGCCGACCTACTGGGCACGCACGGACGCCTCACAGGGCAAAGACGGCCTGCTCCTGTTCTACAGCGACACGACCGGCGGCCGCATGAGCCGCGAGCACGTCTGGCCGAAGAGCCGGGCAAGCTTCATGCAGCAGAATGGCGGCAGCGACCTGCACCACCTGCGCCCCGAGGATTCCGGCGTGAACTCCACGCGCAGCAACTATACCATGGGCAACGTGCTGGGTGTCTATCCCGACTGCACCACGAAGGCCTTTGACGGCAAGACCGTCCTGTGGTACAGCTCGAAGAACGACCGTGTCGAGGTCGCCGACAATGTCAAGGGCGACCTGGCACGCGTGCTGCTGTACGTCTACTGCCGCTGGGGCCAGCCGAATCTGTTTGAGAAGGTTTCGACGGACAATCTGCCGCCGTATGACAGCGATGACCGCGAGAACACCGGCATGCCCGTCATCGAGAGCCTCGACACCCTGCTCGAATGGATGCAGGAGGACCCCGTGGACACCTGGGAAATGAGCCGCAACGACTGTGTCCAGCAGGTGCAGGGCAACCGTAACGTCTTTATCGACTATCCGGAGTTTGCCTGGCTGCTGTTCGGCCGCGAGCTCCCCGCGGATTATGACACGCCCTCGGGCTACGCCCACGAGCACGGCAGCGATGTCGAAAACTTCACGCTCACGGCCGCCTCGTCCGATGAAACGCGCGGCACGGTCACCGTCCGCAGCCACACTGTCACGGCCTTCCCGGCCGAGGGCTACTGCGTGGGCGGCTATACCCTCACCCCGGCGGACGCCGCCGTCGTAAAGCAGAACGGCAACGTCTTCACCGTCAGCCGCATGACGAAGGACTGCACGCTGACCGTGCAGTTTGACCCGCGCACCCCGTCCACCGTGCACTTCTCCGTGCCGGACGGCGTGACGCAGCCGGATGTCGCCGGTTATATCGGCGATCCGATCACACTCCCGCAGCCGACGGGCACGCCCACGGCTGACGCACAGGATTATCACTTCGTCGGCTGGACGACCGAGCCGGTCGAGACCCCGGCCGTGAGCGCGCAGGTGCTCCGCGCGGGTGAGCGCTATGATGTCACGGGTGCGGAGACAACGCTCTACGCGCTCTATCAATACTTTGCCACGCCGGATGGGCGGACGCCTGCGTTCTCCACTGTCACGGCGGACACGGATGACTGGAGCGGGACGTATGTCCTGCGCGGCGGTGACAGCGTCCTGCGCTGTGACGGCACCGTTTACGGGGCGGCGCTTGGCAGCACCGCTGCTGCCGTGCCGCTTGCCAATACCGGCATCACCGTGGACACGGACGGAAATGTCTCCGGCGTTTCCGGCACGTATACCGTGCAGATCACGCGCGTGCCCAGGACGGAGCAGTATACCATCCGGCTCGGCGGCGCAATGTCATCGCTGTATCTGGCCTGCCGCTCGAACAGCGACCAGCTCAATTCCGACGTGGACGGCAGCAGCAGCTATGCCCGCTGGCTCATCAGCTGGAAGGATGGCCGCGTTGTCATTCAAAATGTACGCTTCATGGCGCGCTGCCTGCAGTTCTGCGCGGATAAGCAGTATTTCCGCTGCGTGCGTAGCACGGAGACCCCGCTGACGCTCTATCGCGGCGAGACCAGCGGCCTGTGGTACACCACACAGCTGCAGTCGGCCCATGAGCACCAGTATGTGGAGTCCGCCCGTCAGGCGGCGACCTGCACGGAGCCCGGATGGGTGGAATATGCCTGCACCGTCTGCGGCGGCACCTATCGTGACACGCTCGCCCCGCTCGGCCATGCATTTCATGACAAGGCTTCCGCCGCCTGCGCGCAGGAAGCGACCTGCACCGAGCCTGCGCAGTATTACGTGCAGTGCGACCGCTGCGATGCCGTCAGTGAGACGCTGACGGTCGCGGCCGGCGATCCGCTCGGCCATAGCTATCAAAACGGCGTCTGCGTCCGCTGCGGCGCGCTGATGCCGGTCACGCCGTTCGACGACGTGCCGGATGACGCCTATTACACCGAAGCCGTCTATTGGGCCAAGCGCTGCGGCATCACGAACGGCGTCAGCAGCACCTGCTTTGCCCCGAACGCGACGTGCACGCGCGCGCAGAGCGTGACCTTCCTCTGGAACGTCGTCGGCAAACCGGAACCGAGTTCCCTGACCGTCCCGTTTACGGACGTGTCGGCGGATGCTTACTACTACAAAGCCCTGTGCTGGGCGGTCGAACGCAAGATCACCAACGGCACGAGCGGCACGACCTTCTCCCCGAACGGCATCGTGACGCGCGCACAGGTGGTGACGATGATGTGGCGCGCCGCCGGCAGCCCGGAGGTCGCCGCGGATCAGACGTTCACGGACGTTCCGGCAAATGCGTATTACGCGGCCGCAGTGCGCTGGGCCGCCGCCAATAAGATCACGACGGGCACGGGCAACAACTGCTTTTCGCCCGCGGCCCCCTGCATTCGCGCGCAGATCGTGACGCTTTTGTACAATCAACTGCATGCATGATATGCCGGGACCGACCGGCGGAAAGGGAAGGTGAGGCCGCACACAGATCCGCTGAATGCACAAACCATATACATATCATATTTTTTCAGGAGGTAATGACCAACCCATGAACAAGACAATCACCAAACGGCTCCTGTCCCTGGTGCTGCTGGTGGTCATGCTCGTCGGCTGCGCGCTCCCGGCCTATGCCGCGGACACCGGCGCGAGCGGCGATCTGACCGCAGTGTATGCCCAGGAGGGCACGAGCTACAAGGACGGTGTCTATGAGGGCACCGGAAAGGGCTTCAAAAATGGCGAGATCAAGGTCAAAGTGACCATCACCGACGGCAAGATCGCCAAGGTGGAACTCGTCAGCCAGGAAAAGCAGAGCTATTGGGAAACTATGAATGTCGCCTCGCTCTTTGACGATATCGTCAAGGCCAACGGCACCGAGATCGACGGTGTTTCCGGCGCGACCATGAGCAGCAACGGCGTCAAAGCCGCGGTCAACGACGCGCTGAGCAAGGCGCTCGTCACCGAGCCGGAGCAGCCGGACACCGGCATCTTTGCCGCCGGCACCGGCGCGAAGTCTGACCCGTATCTGATTCGCACGGTCGACCAGCTCAAGGCGTTCGCGGCCTCGGTCAACGGCGGTGAGACCTACGCGAGCCAGTATGTTACGCTCGACGCCGATCTCGACCTCACCGGCGAGAGCTGGACGCCGATCGGCGGCGACAGCGGCAGCTTCAACGGCATCTTCAACGGCGACAACCACACGATCGCCGCCCTGACCATCGGCACGAAAGCCGAGCCCGCCGCGTATGAGTATGCCGGCCTCTTCGGCCTTGTCGGCAAGGGCGGTGCGATCCGCAACCTGGGCGTCAAGGATGCGTTCATCAACAACAAGACCACGGATGAAGACCCTGCAGTCGCCATTCTGGCGGCCGGCACCGGCGACAGCAGCGTGATCGACGGCTGCTGGGTCAGCGGCACGATCATCAGCGATGCGGCCGGTGACAACAACTACACCTACGTCGGCGGTGTCGTCGGCAATAACGGCGGCAAGAGTCTGGTGTGCAACACCTGGGCGGACGTGCAGATCGCGGCCAAGGGCGGCGACACCGGCGCGGGCGGCATCGTCGGCTGGACGAGCAACGATTCCGCGGTCATCAACTGCGCGGCGTTCGGCACGATCGGCAACTACTGCGGAGGCTCCATGATGTACGGCGCAGGCGGCATTGTCGGCTACAGCTGCGGCGCGATCTACGCCTGCTACTCCGACGTGACCCTGCACATGGACGCCATGTCCGACGCGGGCGACGGTTCCGATGTCCCCATCGGCGGCATCGCCGGCGCGCCGGCGTATTGCACGGCCGCTTACCGCTGCTGGTTCAACGCCGACGCGGCGCAGACCTATTATAACGATGAAGCGGTGGCAGAGCCGGTCGCGGTCGGCTATTCCACGCTCAGCTACTCGGTCAGCGACCAGGAAGAGTGCGCCGGTCTGGCGTCGGCGGAGCTCACCTCCGGCGTGCTGGAGACGAATCTTGCCGACGCGCTCACGGAGGAAAAGCTTGCCGATGCGCAGGCGTATTTCTCCAGCAAGGCCGTCGGCCTGCTGGGCAACGGCGTTACGATGAACAGCCTGCTGAGCATGAGTGAAAACGGCTGGAACAGCTGGCAGGTCGAAAACGGCCGCCTGCTGCCGACCGGTGAGGGCAGCAATCAGCCTGTCGATCCGAGCGACTTCTTCGCCGGCGGCGAGGGCACGCAGGCTGACCCCTACCGCATCGAGACTGAGGCGCAGCTGCGCGGTTTCGCTGAGGCCACCCGGAACGGTAAGCTCAGCACCACAAACCTGTACATCCGGCTCGATGCCGATATCGCGCTCTCGGATGAGCCGTGGACGCCGATCGCCAAGTTCGGCGGCAGCTTTGACGGCGACGGCCACACCGTTTCCGGCATGACCATCGGCACGAGCGCGCAGCCGTCGGATCGCACCAGCGCCGGTTTCTTCGAGACGCTGGCAAACGGCGCGTCGGTCAGCAACCTCAAGCTGACGGACGTTTCGGTCAACGTCGTGCGCACGGGCAGCAGCCTGGATGATACCGTCTATGCCGGCGGCCTGATCCCCGGCGGCCAGACCATGGGCACCGACGTCCGCATCGACAACTGCTCGGTCACGGGCGGTACCATTTCCGCGTCCTCCGGCATGCACGTGTACGCGGGCGGCCTCGCTGCCAGACTCGGCGGCACCAACTACGTTACCAACTGCTACACGGATATCGACGTCGCGGCCACCAGCAGCAAGTATGTTGCCAACGCGGCCGGCCTTGTTGGCACGTTCGGCGGCAGCAGCTTCGTCGGCAACTGTGCCGCGCTCGGCGATGTCACCGCCAGCGGCAACAGCCTGCAGTATAACCGCACCAGAGCGGGCGGCCTGCTGGCCTCGGCCCCGTTCCTGACGGAAAACTGCTACGCGGCCGGCAGCGTCACTCTGACGAATGCCAGCAGCGACTATGACGCCTATGCCGGCATGCTCATCGGCGAGCAGAGCGGCAGCGCTGTCGTGGACAGCCACTACAGCAGCAAGGCGGTGCTCACCGTCAACGGCGAGAGCAAGGACCTCGTCGCGGTCGGCAAGACGCCTGACAGCTGGTACAGCGGCATCAACTACAACAAGATCACGGCGCAGGACGACGTTACGAACGACGCCTTTGCCGCCGTTATGAACCAGGGCATTTCCGCCGAGGGCCTCGCCGCGACGGATGAATACCTCATCAACAGCGGCAAGTTCTCCGGCTACACGTCCGCGGGCCTTGCGGCCATGCGTCCGGCGGTCTGGCAGGGCTGGGGCGCTGCCGACGGCAAAGTACTGCTCGGCGTGAAGGCCGAGAGCATCTTTGCCTCCGGCACCGGCACCAAGGCCGATCCCTTCGTCATCAAGACGGAGGCGCAGATGCGCGCATTTGCCGCCTCCACCACCGGCGACAACGCGGTCGACTACGCGGGCCAGTATGTCGCGCTCGACGCGGACATCACCCTCAACGGCGCGTGGACGCCCATCCACTACTTCGCCGGTAACTTTGACGGCCGCAACCACACCGTCTCCGGCGTGCGCATCGGCACCGAGCTCGCGCCGCTCGAGCAGAACAGCGTCGGCTTCTTCGACGTGCTGGCAAACGGCGCCACGCTCTCGAACCTGAACCTGACCAACGTTGCAGTGTACGGCAAAATCACCGCTGACTATGAACGTCCGTTCGTCGGCGGCCTCGTCGGCGGTAACCTCGGCATGGGCAAGAATGCGCGAATCGATCACTGCTCCGTCGTGGGCGGCATCGTCAGCGCGGAGGGCAAGCAGTGGGCGTATGGCGGCGGCCTGACCGCATCGCTCTACCTCGATGCTTACCTCACCAACTCCTGGACGGATGTGACCGTGCAGGTCAAATCCACCGAAGGCCTGTGCTCGGCCGGCGGCCTCGTTGCCACGAACTCCAACGGCAGCATGATCGCCAACTGCGCCGCCCTCGGCGACGTGACGGCCATTTCGGGCTATACGACCTCTTCCAAGGTAAGCGCCTCCGTCGGCGGTCTCGTCGGCCAAGCGACCGGTCTGTTCCACAACTGCTACGCAGCCGGCAATGTTGCACTGACGATGGCCATCACGCCGGATGAACCGGCCGTGGGCAGCCTCATCGGCCAGATGTCCACGGGCCGCAGCTACAACGGCATCGTGACCGACTGCTACTATAACAGCAAGGCTACCGTGTCTGTCAACGGCACGTCCGGCAGTGCGACCGCCATCGGCGATCTCGTCAGCGGCGACACGAACAACGTCGCCGGTGCGGACACCTCCAGCGCCGCCTTTGTCGACACCATGAACCACGGCCTGACGGCCGAGGGTCTCGCCGCCACGGACAAGTTCCTCACGAGCGACAACATCGACTTCACGACCGACATGCTCATTGCCATGCGTCCCGCCGCATGGTACGGCTGGGAAGCGCGCGACGGCAAGACCGTGCTCGGCGCGGACGTCTTTGTCCAGCCCGACGCGCCGGTGCTCGACTTCTTCGAGAGCGGCTCCGGCACGGAGGCCGACCCCTGGGTCATCCAGAACCTTGGCCAGCTCAAGGCGTTTGCGGCTTCGTTTGCCAAGACGGATTACTCCGGCAAATACATCGTCCTCGGCGCGGACATCGACCTCGCCGGCGAAGCCTGGACGCCGATCGGCCACCTGGCCAACGGCACGCAGGCATTCCGCGGCAGCTTCGACGGCCAGGGCCACAAGATCTCCAACATGGCCATCGGCAGCAAGACCGCCCCGGTCAGTGCGGAGCAGCGCGTGTACTTCGGCCTGTTCGCAGCGCTCATGAACGGCTCCGTTGTGGAAAACCTCGGCATGGAGAACGTCAGCATCCACCTCACGGCCGATAAGGAGTCCGCCATCGGCGGCGCGCTGGCCGGCTGCTGCGACCTTGCCATCATCAACAACTGCTGGGCGACCGGTGACATCACCGTGCGCACCGAAGACGGTGAGTACAAAAACAACAGCTTCGCCGGCGGCCTGATCGGCTACAGCCAGCGCAGCTACATCCTCAACTCCTGGACCGACGTCACGCTCGATGCCTTCTGCAAGACGGCCAACGCCGAGGCCGGCGGCATCACTGCCATGAACGCCTACGGCATGATCGTTAACTGCTACACGTTCGGCGATATCTCCGGTGAGACCGACCGCGAGAACGTGGACGACGGCGGCGTGACCTACCTCGGCGGCATCGCAGGCTGCCAGGCCGGTACCATCGCTAACTGCTACACCACCAGCAACTGCACCTCCCGCAGCTGGACGCGCTATGTCGGCGCCATCGCCGGTATGGCCACCGCCATCAGCGAGAGCTACGACTCCTACTTCAGCGACGGCGCGCAGCTGACCATCAAGGATCAGACATTCGACCCGCCGATCGCGTTCGGCAGCCAGATCCCGTCCGGCTACAATGAGGACGGCGAATTCATGAGCGGCTCGTTCGTCAGCAACGTCGAGGCGCTCCCGGCAGCGGACATGACCGCGCAGGCACTCGCCGACAAGCTCAACGGCAACTTCGGCGCGTTCCCGATCTCGGAGGACGACCTGCCCGCCGCGCTGCGCACCTGGACGCTTCAGGACGGCGCCGTCGTGTTCGGCACCGACAACGCAAACATCACCCATGTCCCGGTCGAGCGCCCGGATCCGAGCATCAACTACGATTACAAGGACGGCACCTACTACGGCCGCGACGCGGACAAGAAGGTCATCGTGCGCATCACGGTGGCCGACAAGAAGATCGTCTCCGCCGAGGTCGTCGACCCGGCCGACTTTGACGCTGCCAACAGCGAGAGCATTCTCGCGGCGCTGCTCAAAGACCAGACCGTGAAGAACGCCTCCGACGGTACGAGCGATGACCAGACGCTCAAAGCGGCGCTGTCCGTCGCCGTCAACAAGGCGCTGCTCGGCGATACGAGCACCTATGATCCTGCCGATCCGTCCTCCATCTTCGCGGGCGGCACCGGCACGCAGAACGATCCTTATCAGATCGCAACGGCGGCGCAGCTGCGCGCCTTTGCCGCGGCGGTCAACGCCGATGAGCACTTCGACGGTGAGTACATCGTGCTCACGGCCGATATCGACCTCGGCGACGCCCAGTGGATGCCGGTCGGCAGCGCGGGCGGCCACTACTTTGCCGGCATCTTCGACGGGCAGAACCACTGCATCCGCGGCATGAAGATCGGCACGCAGGAAACGCCTGCGGACTATGTTTCCGCCGGCCTGTTCGCCTGCATTGACGGCGCAGTCGTGCGCAATCTCGCCGTGGCGGATGCGGAGATCTACATCGCGCGTCCGGATGCCGTGCGTACCTATGCCGGCATCATCGCCGGTGTCACCGACAACAGCGAGACCGGCGCCGGAGCCGTCATCAACAACTGCACCGTCTCCGGTACGATCTACAACAAGTCCGTTGACTGGAGCCAGAACGGCGGCATCACGGCCTACTGCTACAACAGCATGATCCTCAACTGCGGCGCGCAGGTCGACATTACGTCGATCTCGACCGGCGGCACGGCGCTCGCCGGCGGCATCGTCGGCCAGGACGGCTTTGCCATCGTCGCCAACAACTATGCCCGCGGCAGCATCTATGCCGAGGCCGGTGTCAACTCCGCCACCATCGGCGGCATCGCCGGCATGCAGGCCGGTGTGGCCGGCAACAACTACGCCGACGTGAAGCTGGTGTCCAAGAACGCCACCGGCGATATCGGCGGCATCACCGGCCGCAACACCGCCATCGGCACGATCATCTACGGCTATTTCAACAAGGAGCAGGAGCAGCGCTCCGGCAACTCGGTCATCGCCGAGCCAAAGGCGGTCGGTGAGAACGTGACCATGCTCGGCAACACCGGCGTTGTCAAGGAGACCGCCGGCATGACCGCGGCGGAGCTCCGCAGCGAAGCCTTCCGCGACCTGCTCAACGACAACCAGTGCGAGGATAAGGAATTGCGCACGGCACTTGCCCAGGGCATTTCCGACTTTGACATCGTGGTGCGCGAAGCCAAGCTCACGATCGACAGCTGGGTGCTCGACGGCATCGTCCGCCAGGGCAATGCGCCGACGATCCCCGTGCTGCAGCCTGCGGCCGCTCCGGTCATTGACCCGAACGGCGGCACCTTCACCGGCAAACAGACGGTCACCATCACCTGTGCGACCGAGGGCGCGCGCATCTACTACACGCTCGACGGCAGCGACCCGACGGCCGACAGCACGCTCTACACCGGCGCGTTCACGCTCACGGAGTCCGCAACGGTCAAGGCCATCGCCGTCAAGGACGGCTGCACGGCCAGCGAGATCGTCACGGCAGCGTTCACGAAGGACAAGCCCGCCATCGTCTTTGTCGATGTGGCGGAGGACGCCTGGTACTACGACGCCGTCCAGTGGGCCGCAGATGCGGGTGTCACGAACGGCACGAGCAAGGATCATTTCTCGCCCGATATGAGCTGCACCCGCGCGCAGGCGGTCATGTTCCTGTGGAACGCCGCCGGCAAGCCGACGCCCAAGTCGATGAATAATCCGTTCGTGGACGTCTCGGAGGATGCCTACTACTATCAGGCGGTGCTCTGGGCTGTGGGCGAGGGCATCACGAACGGCACGGATGACCATCACTTCAGTCCCAACCTGACTGCGAACCGTGCGCAGTGCGTCACGTTCCTGTACCGCTATGTCGGCGCTCCGGCTGTGGAGAACAAGACGACGTTTGCCGACGTCCCGGCGACGGCTTACTATGCCGATGCTGTGGCGTGGGCTGCGGCCAAGGGCGTTACGAACGGCACGAGCAGCACGACCTTCAGCCCGCTGATGAACTGCACACGTGCGCATATGGTGCGCTTCCTGTATAACTACTTCGCCAAGTGAGCCGCACCCGGTAACGCACATACCAAAACCTGAGCACGAGCCGGCCGTTTCTTCGGAAACGGCCGGCTTTTTGCGCGGCAGCCGGACGCATGGATCCGACAAATTTCCTTCGAATTTTTCAACTTTTTTTCGTTCAAAGCGTGCCTTGACGCGCGCCGGATACGGGTGTTATCATCAAGCCATCAAACGCGAAGACACAGAGTAGTAAGCAGGAACGTCCTTTCAGAGAAGTGCCGGGTGGTGCGAGGCACAAAGCGTACAGACCTGCCGAACTGGCTGAACAGTGGCTGCGCTGAACGATGAGTAGGTGCAGACGGGTGCGCCCGTTATTGTGCAGGGATATGATGGTATCCCGTGTGAGTGCGTCCCCTGATTTTGGGGGCGAAGAAGAGTGGTACCGCGGAGGGTTTTCGGCCTTTCGTCTCTTCTGCCAGAGGGCAGGAAAGACGGAGGGTTTTCTTTTTTCCTGCCAAACCATCAGATCATTTTGCAGGAGGAACGAATCATGAAAACCCAAACCAGGACCAGAACCATACCCAAGACCCCGTTTTTTGCCGCCTTCTCGGTCGGTGCGGTGCTGTTTTCCGCGCACGCCGGCGGCGGCTTTGCGACCGGCAACCAGGCCAACACGTATTACGTCGGCCTCGGCTGGGCCGGCATCGTGTCGGCCATCGTGGCCATGCTGCTGCTCACGCTCACGATGCGTGAGGCCATGATCATGTACAATTCCCGCGGCCTGACGAGCTATAAGCAGCTGTTCGAGACGCTCTACCACCCCTTTGACAAGATCGAGTGGCTGTTTGAGATCTTCTTTTACATCATGGTGCTCATGCCGTCGCGGCGGCCATCTCGGGCGCGGCGTCCGCGCTGCGGAGCTATTTCGGCGTGAACTATTATCTCGGCGTTGTGGCCGTCGGCTGCCTCGTCCTGCTCCTGACCATTTTCGGCGCCGGCATCGTCCGCGCGGCGTCCACCTATATGGGCATCGCCATCCTCGTCACCGCCATCACCATCTACGCCATCGGCATTTTCAAGAGCGAATCGCCGCTGTTCACGGTGCTCTCCGCGGATTTCCGGACGACCGGCTTTGCCAATGTCCCCAAAGCGATCTTTAATGCCTTCACCTATGCCGGCTTCCAGTGCGTCACGCTCCCGACCATGATCGCCTGCGGCACGACCATGCGCAGCAAGCAGGGCTGTGCCAAGGCCATGTGGATCTCCTTTGTCATGAATGCGGTCGCGCTCGTGCTCTCCGTGTTCATGCTCATCTGCCGGCGCGGCGTCTACACCGCTGTGGACGGCGGCACGACCATCCCCACGCTCACCGTCTGCAATTCGATGGGCATCCGCGCGCTCACCGCAGTTTACGGCATCTGCCTCATGCTCTGCCTTATCTCCACGGGCGTGACGACGATCTTCGGCTTCGTCGCCCGCTTTGAGAAGCTGCCGATGTTCCGCGGCTTCCAGTCCGCGCCGGGCCGCAGCGCCATCGTGTCCGCGTTCATCATCATTTTGTCCATGTCCATCTCCATGGCCGGCCTCACGAACATCATCAAGTACGGCTATGGCTATTGCGGCTATCTCGGCATCGCGGTCGTGGTCGTTCCGTTCCTGACCGTCGGCGTGTACAAAAACCGCAAGTACATCCGCGAGCACGGCTATGAGAAGGGCTTTGCCGCTGCGCAGCCCGAGGCCGAAGCGGCCGAGGAAGCGGCATCCGCCGCTATTCCCGCTGAGGCAAAATAGCAAAAAAAACACCCCGCAGCAGAGCTTCTGCTGCGGGGTGTGCTTTTCTCTCATGATTCTATTTATGCTGCCGGTTCCCACTCGACCGTGTCGAGCACGGCCAGAAGCTGGTCGCCCTTGTCCGCGAACCAGCCGGCGCCCGGATCGGCCCAGGCAACGATGCCGCTATTTTTGCCCTGGAAGCTGAGGAACGTCCAGTTTTTGTCGGCGTCATAATACCCGGCAGAGACGCTGTCCCCGGCGAGCGTCAGGGTCTCTTCCTTCAGCCCTGTGCCGCACACGCCGAAGCTGTCCGACCAATAGAGCTGCACGCAGCTGTCCGAGCCGCTGTCCGGCCAGATCTTCACGCCGAAGCAGGCTTCCGAGTCGTCGAGCGTCCCTTCGGGGCAGACTTCATACTTCCAGCCGTCCGGCACCTGCACGCGCAGCGTTCCGGCAGTTCCGGATGCGGTCACGGTTTCAGCGGGCGTCGGTGTTGACGGAGATACGGTCGTGGCCTGTTTGCCGCAGCCGGCGGGGAGGAGGAACAGCAGGGCCAGGATCAGTGCTGGGAGCAGTCTTGCTTTTTTCATAAATAACCACCTTCCTTTATCCGAAAAGACGGTGTTCATGGCAAAAGGTTTCGCATATTTTCTGCACATAGGAGATACGCCGCGGATTCCGGTCGGGCGCAAACCCACGCTCATCATCTGTTCGCCTGCGCGGCAGTTTCCCACCGGCGCGATCATGCCCATGACGCGCCGCATGGAGCTGGTCGCGTTCGCCAAACGCACCGGGGCGTATCTCCTGGAGGACAATTTTGAGAGCGAGTTCAACTATGAAGCTCCACCGACGTCCTCGCTCTTCGAGCTTGCACCGGAGTGTGTGCTCTCCGTCGGGACGTTCAGCAAGGTGCTCTTTCCGTCTGTGCGGCTGGGCTATATCGTGGCGCCGCGGCAGCTGATTGCCTCGTTGTGCACGCAAAAGCGCCTGTCTGACCACCACACCAATTCGCTCGATCAGCTTGCACTGGCGGCGTTTTTGCGCGACGGGGAGCTCGAGCGGCACACCCGCCGCATGAAAAAGGAATACAGAGCCCGCCGTGATGATCTGACGGACTGCCTGCGTGCGCAGTTCGGGCCTGCGGTACACATCAGCGGCGGTGCTGCGGGCATGAACCTGGTTGCGGCCTTTGACGGGGTCGACTGCACGGATGCGCTCGTCCGGCGGATGCATGACAAAAAAGAAGCTCCCACGGCGGCCATACAACAATAGCCGCCGTGGGAGCTTTGGTGCGCCTGAAGGGACTCGAACCCACACGCTGAAAGCACGAGAACCTAAATCTCGCATGTCTACCAATTCCATCACAGGCGCAAACAGAAAGCGGCGGTATTGGCCGCCGCTCATAAGCCTCTATTTTGACACGGGGAGGTTCCCGAGGCGGAGCAAAACGCTGTATCCGCGCACCGTTACAAACGGCACAATTATCTTACCACAGCCGTGTCGGCTTGACAAGTGGGCAAACGCAAATGCCGCGCAAAACTTTCTTGTCCACACAAATTGACAACCGTCCGGAAACCTGATATCATGCTCTGTCGAAAGCTTGATCTGGAGGGGTGCAGAATGCAGAAATATACGGCGTCCGTCATCACGGCTGGGTGTCTCTGGGGCTTGATGGGTCTGTTCACGCGCACACTGGCGACCTATGGCGTGGATTCCACGGGCGCGATCGTGCTGCGCTGCGGCATTGCGGCGCTGCTGTTCGCCGTCACGCTGCTCGTGCGCGACCCAAAGCAGTTTCGCATTCGGCTCAAAGACATCTGGTGTTTTCTCGGCACCGGCATCTGCAGCCTGCTGTTTTTCACGTATTGCTATTTTCAGGCCATCACGATCATGGACCTGTCCACGGCGGCCGTGCTGCTGTACACCGCGCCGTCGATCGTCATGATCCTCTCGCTGATCCTGTTTCACGAGCGTATCACGGTGCAGAAGCTCATCGCGCTCGTGCTGGCGTTTGCCGGCTGCTGTCTGGTGTCGCTCGTCGGCGGGGAGCACAAGCTCTCCACGGTCGGCATTCTCTACGGTCTCGGCGCGGGCTTCGGCTATGCGCTCTACAGCATCTTCGCCCGCTACGCGCTCGACCGCGGCTATTCGAGCAACACCATCAACTTTTATTCCTGCCTGCTGACCACCATCGGCGCGGCCATCATCTGGGGCGCGGCGCAGCCGCTCGGCGTCATGTTCGGCTCGTGGAAGGGCTTTGGCCTGTGCACGGCGCTCGGCATCGTTACGTGCTACCTGCCGTATCTGCTCTATACCTATGGTCTCACAGGGCTCGAGACGGGTAAGGCGTCCATCCTCGCGTCGTTTGAGCCGGTCGTGGCGACGCTGGTCGGCATCTTCGTGTTCCACGAAAAGCTCACGCTGCTGAGCGCACTCGGCTGTGTGTGCGTGCTCTCGGCTGTCGTGCTGCTCAATCTCAAACGCCGGCAGAAAGCCAACTGAATCCAACAAAAAACCGTCCGTTCCCGATCAGGAGCGGACGGTTTTTGCGTATGCAGCTTATTTGTTGCGTATGCAGCTTATTTGTTGTTGTAGGCTTCGATGCCCTTGGCAAGCAGCTCCATGGAGCGCTTGAGGGCGTCCTGATTGATGACGTAGGCCATGCGGATCTCATTGACGCCGGTGTGTGGGGTCTTGTAGAAGCTCTCGGCCGGGGTGAACATGAGCGTGTCGCCGTTGTCGTCAAACTCCTCGAGCATGAACAGCTGGAACTTCTCCGCGTCGTCCACGGGGAGCTTGGCCATGACGTAGAACGCGCCCTTCGGCTCGGAGTAAATGACGCCGGGGATCTTCTTGAGCCCCTCGACGAGCGTGTCACGGCGGGCCTTGTATTCCTTGCGCACGGCGTCGAAGTACTCGGGGCCGACGGTGTAGAGTGCGGCGGACGCGACCTGGTCGATCGTCGAGGCGCACAGGCGGCCCTGGCACCACTTCATGGCGTTGTTGTAGAGCTCTGCGTTGCGCGTGATCACACAGCCGATGCGCGCGCCGCAGGCGCTGAAGCGCTTGGACACGGAGTCGATGACGACGACGTTATCCTCATATCCCTCGAGCTGCAGCAGGCTCATGAGCTTCTCGCCGCCGTAAACAAACTCGCGGTACACCTCGTCGCCGATGATGAACAGGTTATGCTCCTTGGCGATGTCGGCCATGAGACGGAGCTCTTCCTCGGTGAGGATCGTGCCGGTCGGGTTGCCGGGGTTTGTGAAGAGGATGGCGCGGGTGTGCTCGTTGATGCAGGACTCGACGCGCTCGCGGATGGCGAACTTGTAGTTCTCCTCCGGCGTTGTGGTGATTGGGCGGATGGTCGCGCCGGTCAGCGTGACGAACGTGCTGTAGTTCGGGTAGAACGGCTCGGGGATGATGATCTCGTCGCCCTCGTCGAGAATGCAGCTGAGCGCGATCTGCAGCGCCTCGCTGCCGCCGGTGGTGATGAGCACCTGCTTATTGGTGATGGGCGCATCGATCTTGCCATAGTAGTTGACGACCGCGTCGATCATCTCGGGCACGCCGTCGGACGGGGCGTAGGCCAGAACCGGCTGGCTGAAGTTCTTCACAGCCTCAAAGTAAGCCTCAGGGGTGGCGATGTCGGGCTGGCCGATGTTCAGGTGGTAGAGTTTCTTGCCTTTTTTGGCAGCCTCGTTTGCATAGGGCGCGAACTTGCGCATGGGCGAGAGGCCGCATTTTTCGATCTTACTGGAAAATTTCATGTTGCTCCTCCGTTTTTCTTTGTATTTTTGGTTTCTTTTTTGCTCTCAAACACATTCATGATAACGCATTTTTTCCGAAACTACAACTGATTTTTTGGAAAAAACCGGCCACAAATTTAACAATCGCGCCCCATGGGGAAGAGAAAAACAAGAGGCCGCCGCAGCTTTGCGCTGCGGCGGCCGGTGCGTATTTGGTTTCGATGCGGGCTCAGACCTTGAAGTCCACAGAGGTAGCGCCCTGATCGTCCTGCTCAAAGGTGTAGTCCTTGCCGGGCAGGATGGCGTTGAGCAGGATGCCCACGATGGAGGAGACAGCCAGACCCGACAGGGACACGACGCCGATCTGGATGCTGCCGGAGGAAGTGATGCCGATGGCGAGCACGAGGATGAGCGCGGCGATGATGACGTTGCGGGTGTTGGTGAAGTCGACCTTGTTCTCGACGACGTTGCGCACGCCGACAGCGGAGATCATGCCGTAGAGCACGAGGGACACGCCGCCGATGGTGGCCGTCGGCATGGCGGACACGAGGGCCGCGAATTTCGGGCAGAAGGACACGACAATCGCAATGCAGGCCGCGATGCGGATCACGCGGGGATCGTAGACGCGGGACAGGGCGAGCACGCCGGTGTTCTCACCGTAGGTGGTGTTGGCCGGAGCGCCGAAGAGGGAAGCGAGGGTGGTGGCCAGGCCGTCGCCCAGCAGGGTGCGGTGGAAGCCGGGGTCGACCATGAAGTTCTTGCCGCAGGTGGAGGAGATGGCGCAGATATCGCCGATGTGCTCGACCATGGTGGCAAGGGACAGGGGCACGACCGTCAGCACGGCGGACCAGAGGACGCCGCTGTCGACCGGGCCGGCGAAGAGGTGGAACACGCTGTTTTTCCAGAAGATCGGCAGGCCGAACCACTTGGCGCTGCTGACGGCAGCGGCGACGGAGGCGCGCTCCGCGGGATCAACGATGAGTGCGAAGATGTAAGAGCCGAGCACGCCGAGCAGGATCGGGATGATCTTGGCCATGCCCTTGCCCCACATGTTGAAGCCGATGACGATCAGGATCGCGACGACGGCGACGAGCCAGTTGGCACGGCAGTTGGTGATGGCGGAAGAGGAGAGTGTCAGGCCGATGGCGATGATGATCGGGCCGGTGACGATCGGCGGGAAGTAGCGCATGACTTTCTTGACGCCGAAGATCTTGAACAGTGTCGACAGGATGATGTACATCAGGCCCGCGATGGCGACGCCGAAGCAGGCGTATGCCAGCAGGTCGTTGTTGTAAATGGCGGAGCCGTCGGCGTTCGTGCCGATGGTGCGCACGGCGTTGTAGCCGCCGATGAAGGCGAACGAGCTGCCGAGGAAGGCCGGGACCTTACCCTTGGTCAGCAGGTGGAACAGCAGCGTACCGATGCCGGCGAACAGCAGGGTCGTTGCGACGTCGAGGCCGGACAGCGCCGGGACGAGGACGGTCGCGCCGAACATGGCGAACATGTGCTGGAGACCCAGAATGAACATTCTGGGCTTGCCGAGTGTACGTGCGTCGTACACCGGCTCGGTACCGATGGAGCTTTTACTCATAGATTTTTTCCTCCCGTGAAAATTTAATCTATTCTTTATCCTCTCTTGAGGATGCAGACACTGTTCTCTCCGTCCGTTTCCTGCAGGCGGACGGCCACGACCTCGCTCTTGGAGGTTGGGATGTTCTTGCCGACGTAATTGGCCTTGATCGGAAGCTCCGAATGGCCACGGTCGATCAGGGAAAAGAGCTGGATGCGCGCCGGACGGCCGAGCTGCATCACGGCGTCGAGCGCTGCGCGCGCGGTGCGGCAGGTGTAGATCACATCGTCGACCAGCACGACGGTCTTGCCCGCAATGGGGAAGGGAATGTCCGTCCGGTTGAGTACCGGCGCGTCCGCGACCGTGGACAGATCATCGCGGTAGAGCGTGATGTCCAGCTCGCCGACCGGCAGCTGCACGCCGTCGATCTTCTCAATGTTTTTTGCAAGGCGGCGGGCCAGCGGCACACCGCGCGTGCGGATGCCGATCAGGCACAGATCGTCCGTGCCGTCGTTTTTCTCGAGGATCTCATGCGCGATGCGCACGAGCGTCCGGTCGATGGCGGCTTCGTCCATGATCTTTGCCTTGAATTTCAGCTCCACAGCGATCCCTCCTCCGGGCATAAAAAAACACCCTGTCCGGATACAGACAAGGCGGCAACGCGCAGGGAGAGCCCGCAGTGATTCCATTGACCGTGACACCTTGCCGGTATCTCGTACCGACTTAAAAATATCAGCGTGCACAGCATAGCACCGGATGCTGCGCTTGTCAACAGCAAATTCACATTTTCGTCACAAAAACTTGTCCCTCCCGTTTTCTGCGGGAGGGACAGGGTACAGGATCTTGTGGTCAGGCTTTCTTGAAGCTGTCCTTGAGCGCGACGGCCCGGTTAAAGACCAGATGCTCCGGGGTTGCGTCCTTATTATCCACGGCAAAGTAGCCGAGACGCAGGAACTGGAACGCGGCCGGAGCCTCGGCG
>ERZ791614.726-NODE-726-length-19940-cov-4.603420_pt1 | contig 19940 bp, 13 predicted proteins | sample MGYA00510274_ERZ791614 | MGnify/ENA primary metagenome ERZ791614 (study PRJEB30046, sample SAMN00715221) | human gut metagenome | study: EMG produced TPA metagenomics assembly of the A metagenome-wide association study of gut microbiota in type 2...
CGGCGGCAATGTCCGCCGCCGTCGGCGAGAGCTTGAGGATGATCGGCTTTTTCGTCACGGCGCGCACCGCGCGCGTCACCTCCGCCGCGGCCGACGGCTCCGCGCCGAAGGCAGCGCCGCCGCCGTGGACGTTCGGGCAGGAGATGTTGACCTCCAGCCAGCCGACCTGCGGCTGCGCGTCAAACCTGGCGCAAACCTCGGCATATTCTTCCACGCTGAAGCCGCTCACATTCGCCATGACCGGCTTGTGAAACACCTTTTTCAGCTCCGGCAGCTCGTGCGCGATGACCGCGTCCACGCCGGGGTTCTGCAGCCCCACCGCATTGAGCATTCCGCCGGCATACTCGGCGATGCGCGGCGTGGGGTTGCCGAAGCGCGGCGCGCGCGTCGTCCCCTTGAAGGAGAACGTGCCGAGCATATTGATGTCATACAGCTGCGCAAACTCCTGCCCGTAGCCAAACGTGCCGCTGGCCGGGATGATGGGGTTGGCCAGCTCGATCCCGCAGAGCGTTACGGCTGTTGCGGCCATAGGATCTCCTCCTTTGTGAACACGGGCCCGTCCTTGCAGACGCGCTTGCTGCCGTGCGTCGTTTCGCAGGTGCAGCCCATGCACGCGCCGAAGCCGCAGCCCATGCGCGCCTCAAGGCTCAGCTGACCGTCAAGCGGCGTCGCGCTGCACAGCGCCTGCAGCATGGGCATCGGCCCGCAGGCATACACATAGGTGCCGCCGGCGGGCAGCGCGTCGGTCACGAAGCCGCGCGCGCCCATGGTGCCGTCCTCGGTCACGACCGTGACGGGGATGCCGAGCGCTTCAAACGCATCGGCAAGCAGCACTTCCGCCGCCGTGCGAAAGCCGAGCACGGCCAGCGGGCTGCGCCCCTCGGCCACGAGCTGCTGCGCCAGACCGTACAGCGGGGACGCGCCCACGCCGCCGCCGACCAGCAGCGGCCGCGCACCGGCAGGTGCGGTGTCAAAGCCGTTGCCGAGACCGACCAGCAGGTCCAGCTCCGTACCCGGCGCCAGCGTGCTCAGCTGTGCCGTGCCTGCGCCCGCCACTTTATAATACAGCGTCAGCGCGCCGTCACTCCAGCTGCACACCGACACGGGGCGGCGCAGAAAATATCCGGCGAGCCGGATGTCCGCAAACTGCCCCGGCGCGGTGATCGCGGCGGTGTCCCCCGCGAGACGCAGACGATACGTCCCGCGGGCGACGGGCGCGTTTTCCGCAATGGTGAAACGTTTCTGCTGCATGGCTTACTCCGCGTGGATCGTGGACACGGCCAGCGTCGTCTCCTCGAGCACGTCGAGCAGCACGCGCACCGTATCGAGCGAGGTAAAGACGGTCACGCCGTTTTCCACCGCGCAGCGCCGGATCGCGGCGCCGTCCTGCGCGTGGACGCTCGAATGGATGGAGCGGGTGTTGATGATGTAGCTGACGTAGCCGCTGCGGATGGAATCGAGGATCTCGTGGCTGCCGTCGCTGATCTTGCCGCGCACGCGCGTGCGGATGCCGAAAGACTTGAGGTAGGCAGCCGTGCCTGCGGTCGCCTCGATGTTAAAGCCCATCTCATAGAACCGGCGCACGAGCGGCAGGCCCTCGGGCTTGTCCTCATCGGCCAGCGTCACGAACACGGTGCCGTAGTTCTGCACGTTCATGCCGGAGGCCTGCAGCGCCTTGTACATGGCGCGTGAGAGCTTCTTGTCGTAGCCGATGGCCTCGCCCGTGGACTTCATCTCCGGGGAGAGGTAGGCGTCCAGCCCGTGGAGCTTGGCGAAGGAGAACACCGGCGCCTTGACATAGCAGCGCTCTTTCTCCGGCGGATACAGGTCGAAGATGCCCTGCTCCTTGAGGCTCGTGCCGAGGATGACGTTCGTGGCGATGTCCGCGAGCTGATAGCCCGTGGCCTTCGACAAAAACGGCACCGTGCGCGACGAGCGGGGGTTGACCTCGATGATGTAGACATGGTCGCTCTTATCGACGATGAACTGGATGTTATACAGTCCGACGATGCCGATGCCCAGACCGAGCTTCTTGGCATAGGTCAGGATCGTGCCCTTGACCTTGTCGGAGATGGAAAACGGCGGGTAGACGCTGATGGAGTCGCCGGAGTGGACACCGGTGCGCTCGACCAGCTCCATGATGCCGGGCACGAACACGTCTCTGCCGTCGCAGATGGCGTCGACCTCGACCTCGCGGCCGGAGATGTACTTATCGACCAGCACGGGCTTGCCCTCGCCGGTGCGCACGGCATTCTGCAGATAGTGGCGCAGCATCTCGTCGTCGGCCACGATCTCCATGGCGCGGCCGCCCAGCACGAACGACGGGCGCACCAGCACCGGATAGCCCACCGTGTGCGCAGCCTTGAGACCGTCGTCCAGATTCGTCACCGCCGCGCCCATCGGCTGCGGGATGTTCAGCTCGAGCAGCAGCTTTTCAAAGCAGTCGCGGTTCTCCGCGCGCTCGATCGCGGCGCAGTCCGTGCCGATGATCTGCACACCGCGCGTCATGAGCGGCTGCGCCAGATTGATGGCCGTCTGGCCGCCGAGGCTGGCGATCACCTGATCGGCCTGCTCCTCGTGCAGGATGTTCATGACATCCTCGGGCGTGAGGGGCTCGAAATACAGCTTATCGGCGGTCGTGTAATCGGTAGAGACCGTCTCGGGGTTGTTGTTGATGATGATGGCCTCATAGCCCGCGCGCCGGATGGTCTGCACCGCGTGGACGGTGGAGTAGTCAAACTCCACGCCCTGACCGATGCGGATCGGGCCTGCGCCGAGCACGACGACCTTCTGCTTGTCCGAGCGGCGCGCCTCGCTCTTTGCGCCGGGGGCGTAGGTGGAGTAGAAATAGGGGATGTAAGCGCCGGTGTGGCTGGTGTCCACCATCTTGTAGGCGGGGTAGAGCCCCAGCTGCACGCGCTGGGCATACACATCCTCCTCGCGCACGCCCCAGAGCCGCGCGATGTAGGGGTCACAGAAGCCCATCTGCTTGGCCTGCTTGAGCGTCTCTCCGTCGCCCTTGTGCGCGCAGAGCGTCTGCTCCATGTCCACGATGCCGCGGATGGTCTCGAGGAAGTACGGCGTGATCATCGTCTGCGCAGCAACCTCGTCCACGCTCGCGCCCAGACGCAGCAGCTGCGCGACGGCAAAGAGCCCGTCATCGCGGAACTGGTGCAGGTACTCGGTCAGCTCCGCCTTGGTCATGTTCTGGAACTTCGGCAGCCAGAGGTGCTGCGCGCCGATCTCCAGCGAGCGGACGGACTTGAGCAGGCACTCCTCGAGCGTGCTGCCGATGCCCATGACCTCGCCCGTGGCCTTCATCTGCGTGCCGAGCGTGTTGGCGGCGGTCGAGAACTTATCGAACGGGAAGCGCGGCAGCTTTGCGACCACGTAGTCCAGCGACGGCTCGAATGCGGCCGTCGTGTTGGCGACGGCGATCTCGTCGAGGTTCATGCCGACGGCGACCTTGGCCGTGACGCGCGCGATGGGATAGCCGCTGGCCTTGCTCGCCAGCGCCGACGAGCGGGAGACGCGGGGGTTGATCTCAATGAGGAAGTACTCCGAGGTCTTGGGGTTGAGCGCAAACTGCACGTTGCAGCCGCCCTGGATCTTCAGCGCGCGGATGATCTTGATCGCGCTGTCGTTGAGCATCTTCATGTCATGGTCGCTGAGCGTCATGATCGGCGCGACGACGGCGGAGTCGCCGGTGTGCACGCCCACGGGGTCGATGTTCTCCATGCCGCAGATGGTGATGGCGCGGTCGGACGCATCGCGCATGACCTCGAACTCGATTTCCTTATAGCCCTTGACGCTCTTTTCGATCAGCACCTGATGGATGGGCGAGAGCTTGAACGCCTGCATGCCCAGCTCGACGAGCTGCGCCTCGTCGTCGGCAAAGCCGCCGCCCGTGCCGCCGAGCGTGAACGCCGGGCGCAGCACGACCGGATAGCCGATGGCCGCGGCCGCGGCCTTGGCCTCCTCGAGGCCGTAGGTGATCTGCGACGGGATGACCGGCTCGCCGATGCTCTGGCAGAGCTCCTTGAACTGCTCGCGGTCCTCGGCACGGCGGATGCTGTCGCTGTCCGTGCCGAGAAGCTCGACCTGGCACTCCTTGAGCACGCCCTTCTGCTCGAGCTGCATCGCCAGATTCAGGCCGGTCTGGCCGCCGATGCCCGGGACGATCGCGTCCGGGCGCTCCTTGCGCAGGATACGCGCCACATACTCCAGCGTCAGCGGCTCCATGTACACCTTGTCCGCGACGGAGGTATCCGTCATGATCGTGGCGGGGTTGGAGTTGACGAGAATGACCTCGTACCCCTCCTCCTTGAGCGACAGGCACGCCTGCGTGCCGGCATAGTCAAACTCAGCGGCCTGACCGATGACGATCGGGCCGGAGCCGATGATCATAATTTTCTTCAGATCCGTTCTCTTGGGCATGTGATTTCCTCCTCAGTACGTAAAAAGTCCTGTATGTCATGTATTTCATATGTAAATGAAGGGCGCTCAGTCCTGCGCGTCCTGCCAGACGACGGCGCCGCCGCAGACGTTGCGCACGCACCGCCCGTAGACCGTCTGTCCGGCGAAGGGCGTGCTCTTTCCCATGGAGCAAAACTGCGCCGGGTCGATGCGGTACTCCGTGTTCAGGTCCCAGACGGCATAATCGTCCGCGCACAGCGGGAAGCCGAAGCGCTTTCTGGGGTTGACCGCCATGAGCTCCACGAGCTTGTCGAGCGTCAGCACGCCGGTGCGCACAAGGTGGGTATAGAGCACGGGAAACGCCGTCTCAAGGCCGACGATGCCCATGGCGCTCCCGGCGAGGCCCCTGGCCTTTTCCTGCGCGCTGTGCGGCGCGTGGTCGGTCGCGATCATGTCCACCGTGCCGTCGAGGATGCCCTCGATGAGCGCCTGCCGGTCGGCCTGCGCGCGCAGGGGCGGGTTCATCTTGAAGCTGCCGTCCTCGCGCAGGTCGTCCTCGGTCAGCACGAGGTAGTGCGGTGCGGTCTCGCAGGTGACGTCCAGCCCCTGCGCCTTCGCCCGGCGGATGAGCGCCACACTCTCCTTGGTGGACACGTGGCACATATGATAGGCGCAACCTGTCTCGCGCACCAGCTCGAGATCGCGCTCCAGCTGCCGCCACTCACTCTCGCTGCTGATGCCCTTGTGCCCGTGGGCGCGGGCATACGCGCCGTCGTGGATATAGCCGCCGTGCAGGAGGGTGTTGTCCTCGCAGTGCGCGGCGATGAGCTTGCCGAGGCTTGCCGCCTTGCGCATCGCGGCGCGCATCACATCCGCATCCTGCACGCCGCTGCCGTCGTCGGAAAAGCCGGCGACATAGGGCGCGAGCTGCTCCATGTCCGCAAGCTCCCTGCCGCCGCGGTGCGCGGTGATCGCGCCGTAGGGCGTCACATCGATGACCGCATCCGTGCGGATGCGCTCCAGCTGGGGGGCAAGCGTCTGCAAACTGTCCGGCGCCGGATCCAGATTGGGCATGGCGCACACGCGGCTGTATCCGCCGTGCGCCGCAGCAAGCGTGCCGGACGAAATGGTCTCCTTATAAGAAAAACCTGGCTCACGGAGATGTACATGCACATCTACGAAACCAGGTAATACCACGAAAGAAGAAATATCAAGTTCGTCACCGGCAATGCTGCCGCTGCCAAGAAAAACAGAATCACGGTTGTCGGAAAAAAGATCCCACCCAAATGCCTGCATATTCTCTGCGGCCGCAACCATTTTTCCTCACCTCATTTCTGCCGAATCGCAAATTTTTGATATGATATCACATAATCGCCCGGTCTGTCAACAAATCCGGCGGCTTTGCGCGCCGTCTTTTTGCACGAAAAATTCCGTCATTTTCCGTCCCGCGTTGACACGCATCTCTGCGCCAAGAACCGGATACAGGCAGGCTCAGCGGCGCGCCCGTCAGGGCGCGCCGCCGTGTGCTTCAGATCAGCTTCAGCACCCCGTCGCCGTAGTCGGCGCAGGTCGCGCCGTCCGGCTGGCCGGTGATGACGGCCGGGCAGGCATCGAGCGCCGCCTCGAGCTTATCCGCCGCGGCCGCGCGGCCGATGTGCCGCAGGAGCATGACCTCTGCGCGCAGGATGCTCTGGGGGTTGGCGTAGTCGCCCATGCCGCGCTCGATCATGCGCGGGGCCGAGCCGTGGATGGCCTCGAACATGGCGTAGCGGTCGCCGATGTTGGCGCTGCCCGCCGTGCCGACGCCGCCCTGGAGCTGCGCGGCCTCGTCGGTGATGATATCGCCGTAGAGGTTCGGCAGCAGCAGCACCTGAAAGCCGCTGCGCACCCGCTCGTTGACGAGGTTCGCCGCCATGATATCAATATAGTAGTCATCGACCGTGATCTCGGGATAGTCGGCGGCAACCTCGTGGCAGAGGGCGGTGAACTTGCCGTCTGTCTTTTTGAGAATGTTCGCCTTCGTGACGACGGTCACGCGCGTCTTGCCATTGCGCCGGGCATAGTCGAACGCCGCGCGGGCGATGCGGCGCGTGCCGGGATCGGTCGTGACCTTGAAGTCCACGGCCATGCCGGGCAGCTCCACGCCGCGGCTGCCGAGGGCGTACTCGCCCTCCGTGTTCTCGCGGAAGAACGTCCAGTCGATGCCCTGCTCGGGGATGGTCACGGGGCGGACGTTCGCGTAGAGGTCGAGCGCGCGGCGCAGCTTCACGTTCGCGCTCTCGAGCCCGCCGCCCATGGGCGTCGTCGTCGGGCCCTTGAGCAGCACGTCGCAGGCCAGAATTTCCGCGAGCACATCGTCCGGCACGGCCTGATTGCAGGCCAGCCGGTTTTCGATCGTGAGGCCGCGGATGCGCCGCAGGGCGATGCTGCCGCGCGCAATCTCATCGGCGAGCAGCGCCTCGAGCACGCGCACCGCCTGCTCCATGATGATCGGGCCGATGCCGTCGCCGTCCACTAGGCCGATGGTCACGGTCGCTTTTTTCGTATAGTCCACCCGCTCGGCGGTCATGCCCGCGACGCGGGCCTGCTGCTCAGTCAGCAGCGTGCGAAACGCCGCACAGGCGCGGTCAATATCGTTCATAGTGCATGCTCCTTTGTGTAGTTGAGCAGTCCGCCGGCGAGCAGGATGGCCTGCTGCCGCTCGGTGAGGCTGCACACGACGGGATAGGATTTGCCCGCCGCCGTGTCCGTGAGCGTCAGTTTCCCCGCTGCCATGCCGGTGCGGATATCGTCGATGCGCAGCCGCGCGCCGGGCTGCAGCGCGTCGTAATCGTCCGGGTTTTCAAACGTCAGCGGCAGGATGCCGGTGTTGATGAGGTTGGCCGCATGGATGCGCGCGAAGCTCTTGGCCACGACGCAGCGGATGCCGAGATACATCGGCACGAGCGCCGCGTGCTCGCGCGACGAGCCCTGCCCGTAGTTGCTGCCGCCGACGATGATGCCGTCCCCGGCCGCTCTGGCGCGCGCCGGAAAGGTCGGGTCGCAGACCGTGAAGCAAAACTCCGACAGCTTCGGGATGTTCGAGCGATACGGCAGGATCTTCGCCCCCGCCGGCATGATGTGGTCGGTCGTGATGTTGTCGCCCACCTTGAGCACGAGCTCCGCCGTGAGCGTGTCGGCAAAGGGCCTGCTGCGCGGGAAGGGCTGGATGTTCGGCCCGCGCAGCACCTCCACCGCGTCCGCCTCATCCGCCGGGGCGGGCGGCAGCACGGCGCTGTCGTCGATGCGAAACTGCTCCGGCAGCGTGACGGCCGGCATGGGGCCGAGCGTCTGCGGGTCGGTGATCGTGCCCGTGAGCGCGGCGGCGACGGCCGTCTCCGGGGACACGAGGTAGACCCGCGCGTCCTTCGTGCCGCTGCGGCCGAGGAAGTTGCGGTTGAACGTGCGCAGGCTCACGCCGCCGGAGTTGGGCGAGAAGCCCATGCCGATGCACGGGCCGCAGGCGCACTCGAGCAGGCGCGCGCCGCTGGCGAGGATGTCCGCGAGCGCGCCGCAGTCGGCCAGCATGGTCAGCACCTGCTTCGACCCCGGCGAGATCGACAGGCTCACGCCCGGGGCGATGGTCCTGCCCTTGAGCATGGCTGCGACCTTGAGCATATCGAACAGAGACGAATTCGTGCACGAGCCGATGCAGACCTGATCGACCTTCGTGCCCGCGAGCGTTTCCACGGGGACGACGTTGTCCGGGCTGTGCGGGCAGGCGATCATGGGCTGCAGCGTGTTGAGATCAATGTCAATGACGCGGTCATAGCGCGCGTCCGGGTCGCTCGCAAGGGGGATAAAGTCCGCCTCGCGCCCCTCGGCAGCAAGGAAGGCGCGCGTCACGTCGTCCGACGGGAAGATGGACGTCGTCGCGCCGAGCTCGGTGCCCATGTTCGTGATCGTGGCGCGCTCGGGCACGGACAGTGCCGCGATACCCGGCCCGCCCCACTCGATGATCGCGCCGACGCCGCCCTTGACCGACAGGATGCGCAGCAGCTCGAGGCTGATGTCTTTGGCCGTGACGTAGGGCCGCAGCGTGCCGGTGAGGTTGACCTTGAACATTTTCGGCATCGTGATGTAGTACGCGCCGCCGCCCATGGCGACCGCGACGTCCATGCCCCCCGCGCCGAAGGCCAGCATGCCGATGCCGCCGCCGGTGGGCGTGTGGCTGTCCGAGCCGATGAGCGTCTTGCCCGGCTTGCCGAAGCGCTCGAGCTGCACCTGGTGGCAGATACCGTTGCCCGGGCGGGAGAACCAGACGCCGTGCTTTTTGGCCACGGTCTGGAGATACCGGTGGTCGTCCGCGTTTTCAAAGCCGGACTGCAGCGTGTTGTGGTCGACATAGGCCACGCTCAGCTCGGTCTTCACACGCGGGATGCCCATCGTCTCAAACTCCAGATAGGCCATCGTGCCGGTGGCGTCCTGTGTGAGCGTCTGGTCGATGCGCAGCGCGATCTCGCTGCCGGGCGTCATGTCGCCGTGCAGCAGGTGCGCGCGGATGATCTTCTGAGCAAGCGTTTCACCCATGATTTTTCAGCCTCCCAATCATACTTTCCTTGGCGTGGATGGTGTGCTCGGTCGTGAGCGCGGCGGCGCGGTCGGCGTCGCCGGCGGCGATGGCATCGAAGATGGCGCGGTGCTCCTTCACGACCTGCGCCGTGCGCTTGGCGTCGGCAATGGACGCCTTGCGGTAGCGGCGGGTCTTGCGGTGCAACGGGACGAGTGTGTCGCTGATGACGGCGTGGCCGCTCATGTCGCAGATGACGTCGTGGAACTGGTCGTCCATCTCGCGCAGGTGCTCGGCGTCGTGCTTTTCAAAGTAAAATTCCTGCAGGTCCAGAATGTGGTGCAGGCGCGCAAGCCCCTCGGGCGAGACGTTTTTCGCCGCGTAGTAGGACGCGAGCCCCTCGATCCGGCAGCGGATGTCCATGATGTCCACCAGATCCTCGGCCGTGATGCCGAGCACGACGGAGCCCTTGCCGGTGTCGGCGATGAGGTGCTCCTGCTCGAGGCGGCGCAGCGCCTCGCGGATGGGCGTGCGGCTGACGTTGAGCTGCTCGACGAGCTTCAGCTCCGTGAGCACCTCGCCGCGCGGGTACACGCCCTGAATGATATCGGATTCCAGCCGCTCAAACACCTGATCGGCCAGCGTAACGGTACGGAAATCTTTCATACTGCGCCTCCTGTCAAACCTGCGCGAAGCGGCCGGGCGCCAGCTCCGCGATCTTGGCTTTGAGTTCCTTGGCGGACAGGACGGTCTGGCGGCCGTCCTCGTATTCCGCATCCACCCAGCCCTTGAGCGCGAGCACGAGCGGGTCGTGCTTGTCGATCTGTTTTTCGCCGGTCAGGCGGTAGTTCTGGTTGATCCAGTAGGCGATGCCCGCGAGGCCGGACGTCTTGCCGACCTGCACGGACGCCGGGCGGTTGAGTAGTTTCTCGGTGTCGAAGATCGTGTAGATCTCGGCGTCCTTGAGCAGGCCGTCGGCGTGGATACCGGCGCGCGTGGCGTTGAAGTCGCGCCCGACGAACGGCGTCATCGGCGGGATGTTGTAGCCGATCTCGTGCTGGAAGTAGTCGGCGATCTCGGTGATGACCGTCGGGTCCATGCCGTCGAGCGAGCCGCGCAGCGACGCATACTCGAACACCATCGCCTCGAGCGGGATGTTGCCCGTGCGCTCGCCGATGCCCAGCAGCGAACAGTTGACCGCGCACGCGCCGTAGAGCCACGCGGTCGAGGCGTTGACGACGGCCTTGTAAAAGTCGTTGTGCCCGTGCCACTCGAGGCACTCGCTCGGCACGTCGGAGTACTGCTGCAGGCCGTAGATGATGCCGGCCACGCTGCGCGGCAGCGCCGCCTCCGTGTAGGGGATGCCGTAGCCCATCGTGTCGCACGCGCGGATCTTGACCGGGATGCCCGCCTGACGCGAGAGCTTTTGCAGCTCGTTGACAAACGGCACGACAAAGCCGTAAAAGTCGGCGCGCGTGATGTCCTCGAGGTGGCAGCGCGGGACGACCCCGGCCTCAAACGCATCGGCCACGGTGGCAAGGTAGTAGTCCATGGCCTGCTTTCTGGTCATTTTCATCTTCTTGAAGATGTGGTAGTCGCTGCAGCTGACGAGGATGCCCGTCTCGCGGATGCCGAGGTCGCGCACGAGGCGAAAGTCCTCCTTTGTCGCACGGATCCACGTCGTGATCTCCGGGAACTTCAGCCCCAGCTCCATGCACTTTTCGAGCGCCTCGCGGTCTTTCTTGCTGTAGATGAAAAACTCCGTCTGCCGGATGATGCCATACGGCCCGCCGAGCCGGGACAGGTACTTATAAATGTTGACGATCTGCTCGACCGTGTACGGCTCCACGGACTGCTGCCCGTCGCGCAGAGACGTGTCCGTGATCCAGATCTCCTCGGGCATGTTCATCGGCACGCGCCGGTGGTTGAACGGCACCTTCGGCACCATTCCCTGCGTGTAGATGTCGCGCTGGAGGTTCGGCTCCGCCACGTCCTGGAGCGAATATTTATACGCATTCTGCTCCAGCAAATTCGTCTTTCCGGATATTTCAAGCATGGCAGTGGGCTCCTTTCTGTTGCTTTGTATTATTGTATACAATTATACACATGATTGCGCCGTTGTCAACGCGCAAATGTTCACAATTTTCCGCTTGCTTTCCGGGCGGATGCTGGTATAATACAAAATCGTTCAAAATTGAACTATTTTGGGAGGCGACCATCGTGCTCAACGCATCTCAGGTCTATACCTACACGCGCCGCATCCTCGACGCTTACGCCGCCATCATGCAGCCGCTGAGTGCGGAGCTGGACATGGCGCAAAATGCCGTGGACATTCTGCTCTTTCTGGCCAACAATCCGGGGCTGGACACCGCGCGCGACATCTGCACGTACCGGAAGCTCAAGCCGGGCATCGTGTCGTTCCACGTGGACAATCTCGTGCGCGGGGGCTACCTGCTGCGCACGCGCGACCCCGGCGACCGCCGCCGCTGCCGGCTCGTGTACACGGACAAGGCAGCGCCGATCATCGCGCGCGGCCAGGCGCTGCAGGAGCAGTTCGCCGCGCAGATGTCCGCGGGCCTCGCGCCCGACGCGCTCGAAACGTTTCAGCAGTGTCTGACGGCGTTCGCGCAGAATCTCGACCGCATGGCCAACAGGGAGGAAAGTTAAATGCAGCAGGACAAAACATTTCTCGGTACGGAGCCGGTCGGACAGCTCCTGCGCCGGCTTGCGATCCCGACGGTGATCGCGCAGCTGGTCAATATGCTCTACAACATCGTCGACCGCATCTACATCGGCCACATTCCCGAGGTCGGCAGCAGCGCGCTGACGGGCGTGGGCGTGTGCCTGCCGATCATTCTGATCGTGTCGGCCTTCGCGTGCTTCACGGCCTCGGGCGGCGCGCCGCGCGCGTCGATCTACATGGGGCGCGACGATATGGACAGCGCGGAAAAGACGCTCGGCGGCTGCTTCACGCTGCAGATCAGCATCTCCGTCGTGCTCACGGCGGTGCTGCTCCTCTGGGGGCGCGAGGCGCTGCTCGCCTTCGGCGCGAGCGAGAATACCATTGACTACGCTGCTGACTACCTGCATATTTATGCATTCGGCACGCTCTTTGTCGAGCTCACGCTGGGCATGAACGCCTTCATCACGGCGCAGGGCTTTGCCAAGGTGGGTATGTACACGGTGCTCATCGGCGCGGCGGCGAACATCATTCTCGATCCGGTCTTTATCTTCGCGCTGGGCATGGGCGTGCGCGGCGCGGCGCTGGCGACCGTGCTCTCGCAGGGGCTCTCGTGCGCGTGGGTGCTGGTGTTCCTGTGCGGGAAGAAGGCGTTTTTGCGCCTGCGGCGGGAAAACCTCTTCGTCTCGCCGAAGCTCATCCTGCCGTGCGTGGCGCTCGGCCTGGCCACGTTCACGATGCAGGCGAGCGAGAGCGTCATCTCCGTGTGCTTCAACGCTTCCCTGCTCAAGTACGGCGGCGACATCGCCGTCGGCGCTATGACGATCCTCACGAGCGTGATGCAGTTTGCCATGCTGCCGCTGCAGGGCATCGGTCAGGGCGCACAACCGATCACGAGCTACAACTTCGGCGCAAAGAACACCGACCGCGTGCGCGAAACGTTCCGTCTGCTGCTGAAGGTGTGCCTGATCTACTCCGTCTCGCTCTGGCTGCTCATCGAGCTCTTCCCCGGCCTGTTCGCGCGCATCTTCACGCCGGACACGGAGCTCATCGCCTTCACGGCGCGCGTGCTGCGCATCTACTGCGCGGGCCTGTTCCTGTTCGGCATCCAGATCGCCTGCCAGATGACATTCGTGTCCATCGGCAGCGCGGTGTGCTCGATCATCGTGGCCGTGCTGCGCAAGTTCGTGCTGCTCCTGCCGCTGATCTATCTGCTGCCGGCGCTGCTGCCCGACCAGACGACGGCCGTGTATCTGGCCGAGCCGGTCGCGGACGTCATTGCCGTCACGTGCACGGCCATCCTGTTTGCGACGCAGTTTCGCAAAGCCCTGCACAAGCTCGAAGCGAACGCCTGACCTGCTTTTTCGCTCCCCCGGCGCGTGGCCCGGCCCGCGCGCCGGTGTTTTTTCTGAATGATTCAAAAATTTGAAATGTCCTTATCAAAAATGCAAAATCATCCCGCCGTTGACAACCGCCGCCCCGGCGCGTACAATGACAGCCACATTCATTCGAGAGGATCTGCAAGCCATGCGCAATTCGTTTTTCAGCCGCAAAAACGACAGCACCGCGACCACGTGCGCGGCTGGCTTCGCATGCTCTGACGCGAATACCAACAACAATAGCGTCCTCCTGCTTACCATCGACACTGTGCTTGCAGTGTCGATTTCTGTTATACTCGGCATTCTGGGCATTACGCCGCCAACAGGACGCGCCAAACCGGTATTCGCGGGATAACACGACAGCACTTGGTATACCAAGAGTCGGCCCCGACCGTTTTGGTCGGGGCCGATTTTTTTGTATAAAAAACGAAATGGTCGGAAAGGAAACCTGTCATGGAAAAGAAAAAAGTTGGATTTGCCAGCGGTATCGGCTTCATCCTCGCCGCCGCCGGCAGCGCCGTGGGCCTCGGCAATCTCTGGGGCTTCCCGTACAAGACGTCGCAAAACGGTGGCGCCGCCTTCGTGCTCATCTACATCGCGTGCGTGCTGCTCATCGGCTTTGTCACGATGCTCAGCGAGATCTATCTCGGCCGCCGCTCGCAGGCAAACCCCATGACCGCCTACAAGATGGTCAACAAAAACCTCGGCTGGTGCGGCCTCGTGGCGATCATGATCCCCGCGTTCATCATCTGCTACTACTCCGTGCTCGGCGGCTGGACGACGAAGTACGCGCTCAACTCCTTCAGCGGCAACGCGGGCATCGTCAGCACGTTCTCCGTCAACACGGGTGAGGTCATTCTCTACACGGCGCTGTTTCTCGTGCTGAGCGTGACGATCATCATGGGCGGCGTCAAGGACGGCATCGAGAAAGCCTCCAAGGTGCTCATGCCGGTGCTGTTCTGCATCCTCGTCGCCATCGCCATCTACGCGCTGACGCTCGGCAGCGGCGTGCGCGAGGGCCTGGCGTTCTACCTCAAGCCCGATTTCTCCGGCATCACGTTCAAGTCCGTGCTCGTGGCCATGGGCCAGGCGTTTTACTCCCTGTCGCTCGGCATGGGCATCATGATCACCTACGGCTCCTACACCGGCAAGGAGGTCAACCTCGTGCGCTCCACCGCCATGGTCTGCGTGTTCGACACGGTCGTGGCGCTGCTGGCCGGTCTGGCCATCTTCCCGTCCGTCGCGCACTTTGATCCCTCCCTGCTCGGCAGCAGCAAGGGCGTCGCGCTCATGTTCATCATCCTGCCGCAGGTGTTCGAGTCCATGGGCAGCGTGGGTCAGGTCGTGTCGTTCGCGTTCTTCGTCATGGTCGACATCGCGGCCATCACGTCCGTCGTGTCCCTGATCGAGGTCGTGACGCAGTTCGTCATCCAGAAGTTCCACGTCCACCGCAAGCGGGCCGCGCTCGTCGTCGCGTGCGTGTGCTTCGCCGTGTCGATCCCGATCGGCATCTCGCTCGGCCACGTCGCCATCCTCGAGGAGTCCAGCCCCGCGCTGTTCGGGCTCGACTGGCTGACGTTCTTTGACGAAGTGACCAACACCGTGCTCATGCCCGTGTGCGCACTGTTCTCGTGCATCGTCGTCGGCTGGTTCATCACGCCCAAGCGCGCCGTGGCCGAGATCGAGGCCGAGGGCACGCACATGGCCGGCTGGCTCAAGAAGGTCTACGCCGTCATGATCCGCTTCGTGACGCCGGCGCTCATCCTCATCGTCGAGATCGGCGGCCTGCAGAGCGAGATCGCGGCCGGCAACACCGCCGTCATCGTCTTTGCCTACGCGCTCGTGGCGCTGTGCGTGGTGGCGTACTTCGCCCGCTTCCGCAATCGAGACACCGGCACGAACGCCGACGAAAAGCTCTCCGGCGACTACCCTGTGTAACATTCCCTACGCACACCGGTACGGTTTTTCACCGTACCGGTGTTTTTTTCATGTCAAATCCGTTAAAAATCACGCAAATCGCGGTTGAAATGTTGGGAAGAAGCAGGTATAATGAAAATGTCAGTCAGTATGACAGTTATAATGAACAAATTGGAGGCACGCCCATGTCGCTGCAGGAGGTGCGGGAACAGAATATTGCTCTCGTGACGCAGACGGCACTAGCGTGCTTTGTGGAAAACGGCATCGACAAGACGACCATCCGCGACATTGCGCACCGCGCGGGGCTGACCGAGCGCTCGGTCTACCGCTACTTTGCCACGAAGGACGAACTTGTGGTCGCGGCGGCCTTCCTCTACTGGGATCGGGCCAAGGCGCAGGCAGCGCAGGCGCTCGTCTCGGCGCGGCAGCCGGGCATGACCGGCATCGAGGAGATCCGCGTGCTGCTGCGCAGCTACGCGGGGCTGATCTTCACCGACCCCGCGGGCATCCGCTTCTCGCTCGACGCGGAGGTCGCGCTGTGCAACGCCGGCCGGCAGCACGCGGTCGTCAACCGCCCGCCGGAGCGCTTTGAGGTCGCCCCCGGCCCGATCGCGGCGGCCATCCGCCGCGGCCTCGCCGACGGGACAGTCGATCCCGACGCCGATGTCAAGATGCTCTACTACAACGCCTACGACGCGATCCTCGGCGTCATCCAGCGTATGTCCGTCGGCGTGCCGAGCGTGCACGAGCTCGACGGGCACGCGCGCATCGATGCGCTGTGCGAGCAGTTCACGCGCGCATTCGCAGCGCCGCCACCGGGAGAAAAAGGGACAGGGAATACCTTTTAAATAGTACCCGTCATTGAAGGAGGAAAAGGCATGGCAAAACGACCGAATATTCTCAAGCTGGCCACGAAGATCAGTCTTGAGAGCATGACGTACACCGGCATCACGTACAACGATCCCGAGTACAAGATTCTCGAGCCGATCATCGACGATGAGATGTGTGCGATCATGATGCACCTGCGCCTGGAGGCCAACCGCACCGTGGAGGACGTGGCCAAGCGCGCAAAGCAGAGCGTGGAATACACGCAGACGCAGCTCGACAAGCTCGCCAAGACCGGCGCGGTGCGCTACCGCTACGTCGACGGCAAGCGCTGCTACTTCTACCCCATCTGGGTGCCGGGCATCATGGAGGGCATCCTTGCCAACCGTGAGCAGTGCGACAAGTATCCCGTGCTCGGCGAGAGCTTTGAGGCATACACCCGCCGCCGTCCGGAGATGCTCGCGCCGATGCTCGACTCCGGCAAGACCGGCATGTTCTTCATGCGCGTCATGCCCGTCATGAGCGCGATCGAGAACGACACGCGCACGGCGTCCTATGACGAGCTCAAGACGCTCATCGAAAACGCGACGGCCATCAGCGTCGGCCCGTGCTCGTGCCGCCGGGCCCGCCGCCTCATGGGCGAGGGCTGCGGCCACCTTGAAGAGGACATGTGCATGTACCTCAACGACAACGCCGTCTGCTATTCCGAGCAGGGCTATCACCGGCTCATCACGAAGGAAGAAGCGTATGAGATCCTCCGCCGCGCCGAGGACAACGGTCTCGTGCACGAGATCAACCAGACCCCCGGCTTTGAGGACGCGACCGCCATCTGCAACTGCTGCGGCTGCTCGTGCTTCGCGCTGCGCATCGAGGAGCTGTTCCGCACGCCGCGCGCCATCCGCTCGAACTACATCGCCCGCGTGGACAAGGAAAAGTGCGTCGCCTGCGGCCAGTGCGTCGAAAACTGCCAGACCAACGCGCTCAAGCTCGGCCAGAAGCGCTGCACGACCGATCCGCACATTTCCGATACCTATGACACCGACGCCAGCGTGCCCTACGACCGCCGGAGCTATGACCCGGAATTCCGCACGAACCGCTCGGACGTCATGCCCAGCGGCACCGCGCCGTGCAAGGCCGTTTGCCCGCTGAACATCCCGGTGCAGGGCTGCCTGCAGCTGCTGTCCGCCGGCAGATACGACGACGCCGCGGCGCTCATCCGGCAGGCCACGCCGTTCCCGGAGCTGTGCGGCAGCGTGTGCGGCCGCCAGTGCGAAAAGGTCTGCACCCGCAACCAGATCGACTCCGCCGTCGCCATTGCCGACGTGTGCAGAACGCTCGTCCGGCGCGAGCTGGACGCCGGCAAGGTCATTTTGCCGCCGGCGAAAAACCCGTCCGGCATCCCCCATACGGAAAAGATCGCCGTCATCGGCGCCGGCCCCGCCGGACTGAGCTGCGCCTATTTCCTCCGGCAGCAGGGCTACCCCGTGACCGTGCTGGAAAAGGACACGGTGCTCGGCGGCGCACCGGCAACGCTCATCCCGTCGTTCCGGCTCGACCGCAAGGCCTATGACGCCGAGATCGACGTGCTCGCGCGCATGGGCGTGGAGTTCCGCACCGGCGTGGAAGTCGGCAAGGACACGACGCTCGACGCACTGCGCGCAGAAGGCTACAAGGCGTTCTTCCTCGGCATCGGTGCCGGAAAGCAGAGCAAGGACGCGCCGGCCGGCGCCGTGGATGCACGCAGATACCTGCACCGGAAAAGACACACCGTCAAGGGCAGCGTGGTCGTGCTCGGCGGCGGGAAAGAGGCCGTTGACTGTGCGCGCGCCGCGCGCAAGGGCGGCACTGCAAGCGTGACCGTCGTCGCCGGAGCGATCCAGGCGGACATCTCCGCGGCCAAGAAGGAAGGCATCGCGTTCCGCGCACCGTTCGCGGTGCAGGAGATCCGCGACGGCGCGGTGTCCATCCGCAGCCTGCACGGCGATAAGACCGAGGAGCTTGCCGCAGACACGGTCTTTGCTGCCGAGGGCTACGTCCCGGCGGCGGACGCCTTCACCGCCGCATCCGGCGTGTGCCTGAATGCCGACGGCTTTGTCGGTGCCGACGCCGTGACCCGCCAGACCGGCGAGGCCGACGTCTTTGCCGGCGGCGCTGCGACCGGCGCGCATGACGTTGCGCGCGCGATCGCCGAGGGCCGCGAGGCCGCGATCTCGATCCACCGCTTCGTGCACAGCAACCAGAGCTTCGTGATCGGCCGCGACAAGCGGGACTATAAGCCGCTGGCGCGCAGCAGCGTCGGCGTTGCGATCGACGAGCTGGAGTCCGCGCCCCGGCAGGCAGCGGAAAACGGCCTGCTCAGCGACGCGCAGCTGCACTGCGAGGCCGGGCGCTGCCTCGGCTGCGGCACCGTGGTGCTCAACGAGGATCAGTGCATCGGCTGCGGCATCTGCACGACCAAGTGCAAGTTTGACGCCATCCATCTCGAGAAGGTCAACGACACGCACGGCCGCGGCTATTTCCGCACCCTGCTGACGGTTGCGAGCAATGCGCCCGCCGCCGGCCGCCGCTTCGTGCGCAAGAAGCTGCAGCACTGAGGACGCCGCCATGCATGAGATCGGCGTCGTGCGCGCAATGCTCAAGACCGTCACCGATTACGCGGCGGCAAAAGGCGTCAGCCGCGTCTCGGAGATCGTGGCCGACTGCGGCGAGCTCTCGCTCGTCATCCCGCAGTATGTCGAGCAGATCTATCCGACGGTCGTCAAGGGCACGCCGTTTGCAGACACGAAGCTCATCGTCAACATCGTGCCCGGCATGGCCGAGTGCGACGACTGCGACGAGATCTTCAATGTCATCGCGTGCAACGGGCATTGCCCAAACTGCAACAGCTTCAACAAAACGGTGCTGTCCGGCAGGGACTTCACCGTCCGGGAGATTCATGTCCCGGAAGAACGTAACCCAGGGTCCGGAGAGACCTAAAACATAGAAGGAGCGTATTACATGAACGAAAAGTACAACGCATTGTTCACCCCCTGGAAGATCGGCAATGTGGAAATCAAAAACCGCATTGTGCAGTGCTCCATGGGCGGCACGTCCCTGTTCGGCTGGATGGAGCCGAACCACTTTGACAAGGAAGCAGCCTACTTCCTGCTCAACCGCGCACAGGATGGCGTGGGCCTGATCCTGCCCGGTATGCAGTGCATCCGCGACCCGCTGGGCATCCCCGGCCGCAAGTGGCTGTACCAGAACGACCAGATGTTCAAGCAGCTCAAAGAGTACATGGTCGAGTTCCATAAGACGGGTGCGAAGCTGTTCATCCAGCTCGCCGCCGGCATGGGCCGCTCCATGGCCATCAACGGCTGGATGACGAAGCTGGCCAAGAACAACGTCCTCAACAAGATCGCCAGCCCCATCGTGGACGTGCAGTACATCTGCGCCTCCGCGTCCGAGGTGCCAAACCGCTGGAAGGAGGACGTCATGTCCCGCCCGCTGACGGTCAAGGAGATCGAAGACATGGTCTACGCCTTCGGCCAGACCGCCAAGAAGCTGCGCGCCGCCGGCGTCGACGGTGTGGAGATCCACGCCGTGCACGAGGGCTACCTGCTTGACCAGTTCACCATGGCCAACTGGAACCACCGCACCGACAAATACGGCGGCTCGTTCGAGAACCGCTTCCGCTTCCCGGTCGAGATCGTGCAGGAGATCAAGCGTCAGGCCGGCTCCGACTTCCCGGTGTCGCTGCGCTACTCCGTCGTGTCCAAGACCAAGGCCTGGGGCAAGGGCGCCATGCCGTACGAGACCGACTTCGTCGAGTTCGGCCGCGATATGCCGGAGTCCGAGAAGGCCGTCAAGTACCTCGAGGACGCGGGCTACGATATGTTCAACTGCGACAACGGCACCTACGACGCCTGGTACTGGGCACATCCGCCGCAGTACATGCCCGATAACTGCAACCTCGAGTATGTCGAGCACATCAAGAAATTCACGAGCCGCCCGGTCGTCTGCGCCGGCCGCATGGACCCCGTGAAGGCCGCCGAAGAGATCGCCGCCGGCCGTCTCGACGCCGTGGCCATCGCGCGCCAGAACCTCGTCGACCACGAGTGGGTCCACAAGATCCTCAGCGGCCACGAGGATGAGATCAAGCCCTGCATCCGCTGCCACAACGGCTGGTTCAACA
>ERZ791614.753-NODE-753-length-19404-cov-7.016693_pt1 | contig 19404 bp, 11 predicted proteins | sample MGYA00510274_ERZ791614 | MGnify/ENA primary metagenome ERZ791614 (study PRJEB30046, sample SAMN00715221) | human gut metagenome | study: EMG produced TPA metagenomics assembly of the A metagenome-wide association study of gut microbiota in type 2...
GTTTTTATGCTTCTATCTATTTTTTTTATACTATATCTTATGGGTGCTTCTATCTATAACGATTGGAAATCGGATGAGGCATTTATGGCAATGCTTATAGTTCTTGGTCTTTTATCTGCTACCGTGTTTCCTTATTTATATTTGAAGAAGAATATATTTATTATTGACCGTGAAAATAAAATGATTACCATCCCTTCGATTTATAGATTTGGTAAGGAGAAGATTTTACCTTATGATCAAGTCGTAGTTTCATTTTGTTCCGGGGTTGCACCTACTAATAGACGTGGGGCACTAGTAGATGATTATATATCTCTGACGGGGAAAGGAGATTTACCCTTTGGTCCTAGTGTTGGATTCAGAGGTGATGTAAGCACTAAATACAGATTTGCATGGTTTATTTGTGAATATATGAATGTGCCAGATTTGGAAGTTATGCCCGAAATAGAAGGATTTGAGGATATAATCAGTAAAATAAAGCAGGATAATGCTTTGCGCGACAAATCATCCTGTAACTCTTGAACATTCTAAGGATTCCCTACATAATATCCCAACTCCGATTCTTTTCCGTCCACCATCTCCCTGACAATGCCGTTTTTAGTGTTGAAATCCTGATAGAGTTCTTCATAATCACGTGTATAATCTGCGTCGGGGACTACGTTAACATCAAATTTTAGTTCTGCTTTTCCATTTGGGAGCATATTGCCGAAAATCCGGATGCGGTGAACAACTTCGCCTACATTCTTGATGCTGTTGTAGGTTGCTTTGAATTGCCTGATACCGTCTTCGGGAATGATGATATGCGAACTTTTATCCAGAATGATACAGCCACAGGAAGGTTGCATTTCTGAAATGATTAACGGAGCGTCTCCCGTGTTGGTGATGGTAAACATGATATCGAGTTGCTGACCTTGCTTGATAGGGTAATAGTGTCTGACGGAATCTTTTATCGTCATGCTGGTGGGACGTACTTCCTTCCTGCACCCTGTAAAGCAGAGCGGAAGTGCCGTCAGTAGTAAAATATAGAATATAGATTTATTCATTGTTGCCATTTATTTTTGTTATATCACTTTTTCAGCATTTAAGGGATGAATGCAATTTCATCGATACCCATTTGCGTTCCCGGCTTCTTTAAACAACTGATTTTTATGCTTAATTGTTCTGTTCCGTTCAAGTCTGCCGGAACGGTGGCTTTCATCATTTCTCCTTTTTCTGGGGAGTCTTCCGGTTTCAAGTCTATTGTTTTATAGGCTACTCCGTCTTTCAACAGTTGAACTTGCTGTGGAGCATAGATACGGTGGCGGGGAAGATTCAGAAAACTGATATAGAATGTTCCTGATGCATTGAGTCCTTTAACCGGCAGGTTGATGGTACATTCTTCTCCCGGAATGATAACCCAACCGCAATGATAGTCTCCGGGTAAACCGTGAGTGCCGTCGGTCAGTTTCTTTGAATCATTTTTATTTAGTTTAGGGGTTGTGGAAGGATTCATTCCCAGAAACAAACTTTTCTTTATGTCGGAAGCAAGTATATATTGTTCCCATTCCTTTATATAATAGTCAATCTCATAAGCTGACTCATTATAATATTCCATTCCGGCAAATGCTTGATGCTCTTTGAGCTGGGTGACCCATTTACGAGCTTGGGGAAGCGGTTGAATATCCTTTCCATTCCGCTTGGCATATCCGTAAGCGTCGAAACTGTGGTCACGTGCTAATTCCATGCGCGTGAAAGACAAGGCGGTCTGGAGCTCGTGCAGCTTTTTGCGCTCTTTCCCTTTTGCTTCGGATACAAAATCTCCCATTTCATCATAGAATTTGATAAACTTCTCCGGATAGAGGAATCCTTTTTCCGATTCTCTGATACCGACGTAAAGTCCGAGCCGCTTTCCGGATTGGGCGTTGTTTTCTAGCTCTGTGTAGTAATCGTACAGCCATTTTTTGGATACCGGGTATTCCTGATTGAAATAGCTTTTAATTAACTCATCAACCGGAAGCTCCGGGTTGATAAGAAGGGCTGATAATACAAAAGTCCTCATTTCATCGAAGGAAGAATAGCTGTAACCGCTTCCGTTGAAAAATATGCCGCTGGCTCCGTGTTGTTTGAAAAGTTGGAGTCTTTGCTGGGCTATCTTTAATATGGGGAAAGGAGTGAGGTAGTCGTCGAAGTTGTTGATATAGTCCCATATATAGATGTTGTTCGTTACTTTCTTCCAGTTGTCGAGTTGTTCCGCAAATTTCTTGTCTTGCTCGTCCTTGCCGTCTGTCCGGCGGAGCGGGTAGTCAATAGCGCTGACAATTACCCCGACGTTAGGCGGGAGCTGCTTGTTTGTGACTTGTTGCGTAGTCAGGTAGGAAGTCGTAAAGAACGTGTGTTTGGGAAAACGCTGCGACAGGCGGAGGATCAGTTCCGTAACGGCGGGAGTTGCGTTCTTCTCTGTATTTCCCAATGCGGTGCAGGTGGCACACGTACAGGCGTACGGAGTATCATCCGGTGCGATTACAAAACGGAAATTCCCCTTTTCACCGAAGTTATCTACGATGTAACTTTCTATCTGGCGATACATATCCTCGGAAGAGAAACACAGTTGTGAGTCATCTGTCTTCCCGTGAATGGTGGCATATACTTTCTCTGCATCTTTTCCCAAGACTTTTCGCAGGTTGTGTCCCCATATTCCCCAGCTGTCGTCAAAGTTGTTCAGGCCGATAACGCCTGTATGATCGGCGTTCAGGCCGTATGGAGAATAAATACTTTGATAGTCAAATGCAAAAGCTCCGCAAGTATCGTTGAGATTGATAAGGGCGGGAGGAAGATCCGAACCGTCTATACGCGGGTCTTCTTTGCTGATCTTCTTTATCAGTTGGTATTGCAGCCATAACATTTGTTTGTCGTCACTTGCGGTCAGTCTGATATCAGAGCCTTTGCAGGCTACTTTGAATCCTCTCTGCAATGTTGGGTCTATCTGTATGATGATGCGCCACATGTCCATTTCGGAAACGCCAAAAGCTACTATTTCATCGTCGTTTGCACGCTTCTTGAGATGCTCGTACAGGTATTTCGCCCACCGGGTGTCTCTGTCGGTCGGATCCTCACCAATGGTGACGAGATACCCTTCTTTAGATGGGAACATCTCCGTGCGTGCCTGCATACGGCAGCCGGATAAAAGGCAGCAAATACATATCATTCCTGCCAATACAGGGGCAAGCGTATCAGAATGAAATATAAACTTGTGCATAGATGTTATATAAGTTTTTATAGCGTGTCGATATGGATTCTATCGGGTTGAGCGGACTGGTCCCTCGCACGGTGTTGGTCTGGTTATAATAAGTATTCCAGGTACCCATCAGACCTATGGTAATGTTAGGACTGACCATATACTGGCCTCCCAATCCCACCATAGTATTGGTGTGAGAGAAAGAGCCGGGCAGCGCATAGTCCAGTACGGCCGTTTCCGGTGCCGATCCGATGCTTGCCATGGCGTTGATATTTGTCTTTCCGTCATTAGCCGGGAAGTATTTGGCGCCAATCTGAGCATTGTAATAGAAGTTGGAGTTGAAGAAGTGCATATCTATCTTCGTGTTGAGACGAACGACTTCAATGGTCTTGGCTAATTCTCCGCCTACAGTGAGTAGGTTAGTTTTTGACTCATTCCAACCCGTAAACAGATAGCCATTGTCTCCGGTGCCACCTGCAAAGAATTCATCGTTCCATTCATAACGCTTTGTGTAGGCGGCTACCCGTCTATAACCCACATGTGCACCTATTTCCCAATCATTCTTGAGATAATGCCGTAAAGCGACATCAGCCGTTATGTCCGGGAAGTATTTGGTCGCAAAGGCTGCATTGGCCGTGAGGCTCCACTTCGGTGAGAAGTGATGCGTCCACTCACCTTGTACCTGAATGCCGACTCCTCCCGGTGTCTGTTCTTCAGCCTCCATGCTGTCGCTTGCCGAGCCGCTTCGTCCTGCATAGTTGAGACGTCCCGTGTAGCTGTTCTTCTGGCCTTTTCGAGTGTATTCAGCGGTGGCAACGGAGGTAATGATGTCTTCTTCTCCGTAGCGTGCACGCAGGTAGGTCAAAGCAATCTCATTCTTGAGCATCATGCTTCTAAGGCCCGATAAATGTCGTTGGAAAGAGCGATATTCCATGATGGATGGCTCGTAGTACTTTTGGTAATAATAGGCTGAATCCGCTTGACGGTTGGCTTCATATACCACTCCCTTGGTGTACTTCAATGATTTGTTCTGACTGTCGTAAAGCAAAGCTGTATCAAGAACAGCGAGAGCCTTTTCCGGTTCTTTCGCCTTTGTCAGTTGCAGGGCACGATATTCACTGCTTTGTGAGAATGCGCCTATAATCTCTTTGTTACTCGGGTATTTATTGAGTATCGGTTTCAGGAATTCCAAAGAAGCTTCGTATCTCTTGTCACGCTCAAGGACAGTAGCCCTCTTTGCCTGATAGAACGGTTCTTCAGGATAATAATTGATCCCTTGAGCCGTATATTTCTCGAATTCATCGTATTTTCCGAGTAAACCGGACGAGTTGATGGCATACCGTAATCCGAGATCGCTCGATGGATTCAGGCTAACCAGTTTGATGGCTTCTTCGTATGCTTTCTTCGTAGCTCCGGCTTCCATGCACTTTTTGATGTAGGGCACTGCCAGTTCCTCGTATCCGATGACGTAGAAGATACGCATATCCTCGTCGCTCTGCTCGATGGCAGACAAGTATAGTTGCAAAGCCTCTTCGGTTTTATCCATTTTATCGAGAATAAATGCCCTTTTCAACGTGCCGTTTTCGTAATCAGGGAAGTGAAGAGTGATGGTGTCCAATGTTGCAAGTGCTTCATTGTAACGTTTCATATTGATATAGCAACTCAAGGCTTTTTCCCATGCGGCACCGTTCACTTCATTGTCGTCTACATGTTTTTGAGAAACGAACAATACGTGCGGCAATGCTTCTGCGTACAGACCAAGTTCCATCAGTTTTTCAGCTTTCTTCATGTGTTGTGCGCTCATGGCAAGCGTAATATCATAATCATCAGGATACATCTCATACATCTTTTTCAGCGTTGAATAGGCAAGATCATCCTCATTCATCTGGCGATAAAGCATATATTCTTTATAAAGAATTCCTTTATCATTGTTGCCATATTGTTTTTTAGCTTCTCTGATATAGAAGAGTGCGTCATCGGTATATCCCCGGGTGACGGAAGTGTTCAGCAGGTAGTCTAATGCTTCCTTGTTCTTATTACCTCCTTCGTAGGCCATGCCATATAATACATAAGGATCCCGCTGCTTCTCTGCTCGGGCAGCCTCCATTAACAGGTCGTTATACATACGCCGTATGGCAGGGCTGTTGTTTCTTCGCATTTGCTCGCGTATAAACACCAGAGCTTCCGGATAACGTGCCAATTCACTAAGGATACTCGCCCTTTTGACGATAAGCGCACCGCTTCCCGGTATGGCAGCCAAACCGTTGGATGACCAGCCTAGAGCAGCTTCCCGGTTTCCTTCCTGTAAATGCAGGTTAATGATGTCCAGATAATATTCTTCGTTTTGAGGAGATACTTTGATGAGCTCCGTCAGCTTTTCGATAGCCTCTTTTCGGTTACCGCCTTTTTTCATTTGCTGGTAGCCTACCTCCATGCTGTAGATATAATCCTTCCTTAGAATGGTATCGTTCGGGTAAATCTGATTGATTCGTTTCAACAGGCGATCCGCTTCCACATCGTTGTTCTGCTTGCGGTATAGTTCAATCTTCCTTCGCCATAAGCCTCTCCAATACGGATTTACTTCCAGCAACTCATTAACGTAACAAATGGCACTGGAATAATTCTCGGTGATATCTTCTACGTCTACCAGCAGATGTTTGGCATTGACGTTGTTGTAATTGTCATCTATCGCTTTGACAAGATGATAACGCGACTGGTCATAGTTCTTTTCGTGGAACCAGTATTTTCCCATGAGCCATTCAAGGTCAGAAACATTCGGGTATTTCTGAAGGCCCTCCTCCAACAGCTCTTTCCCTGCTTCCCATTCCTCGTTCGCAAAATGCTCCTGTACAATCTGGGCATATTGCTCCGGTGTCTGGAATCCGTTGTCGGTCCCGGAGGAAGAGGTTATCAGTAAAAACAGACAACCTAATATGGTGATCTTATGGAGAAATTCTCTGTTCATTCTATCTTGTCTTTAATCTTTCTTTCTTGTTTAAATCGTAGCAGGTTCGGGCTTCATTGGCGTTGTATCAGTATTGTCCGCACTTTCTTCTTTCTGCTTGAATCCCTTACGTTCCATGTTCTTCCACTTGAAGTCTCTATTGGTCAGATAACTGAGGTATCCTCTCAATGAACAGAAAGTGATGATGGGATGATAGAAGATAGGCTCCAATATGGACGCAATGATAATCCACAGGTATTCATATCCTCTTTTATATAGCATCCCGACATAGTAGTCGTAGGTAATAACAACGATGGAAAGGAACTGGCAGAACGTATAGATCGTCAGGTAAATCATCCATGCCGTGTTCCAGTTGACTGCTCCTGTAAAGGCCAGATAGATAAATACTATCAAACCGACGAGCTCGATGATCGGCGCTAGAAACTCAAAAACGAACATATAAGGCAGAGTTAACAGTCCCATCTGTTTATACGTCTTTTTGAAAATCATCTTACGATGGATATTAAGTGTCTGGAACAATCCCCGTGCCCAACGGGTACGTTGCCGGTAAAGCATTGCCAGGTTGGGAGGTCCTTCCGTCCAACAACAAGTATCAGGAATCTGTACGATCTTATAAGGACGGGAGAAGTCGCACATATATCCTACCATGCGGGTGATGAGGTCCATGTCTTCGGCAAAAGAGGGAGCATCGTATCCTCCGGCTGCAATCGCTACCGAACGATCGAAAAGACCGAATCCACCGGAAACATTCGGCATACCATTGATAGCGGACCATCCCATCTTACCAATCAGATAAGAGCGCATATACTCCAGATTCTGGAAAAGTGGAATCGGTGTACGGGGAGTTCTAACGTCTATGATTTGTCCGTCTTTCACGACGCATCCGTTAGCCATCAACATCGTTCCGCTGACTGCAATTACTTGTTTTTCTGAAGATATAATGGGCGAGATACAACGATAAAGAGCATACTTTTCCAAAATGCAATCCACATCCGTGCAGATAAAATAAGGATGAGAAGCAACGTTGATACCCGCATTGGATGCATCCGCTTTGGTTCCTCCATTTTCTTTGTCTACAACGATGAGTCGGCTGTATTTCGGGTTGGAGGATTTGAGGAGTCTTCGGAACGGTCTGGTTTTGATTCGCTCGATATAAGCATAGGGCACTTCTACCAGTTCATAATATTCGGTCATCTTTTCCAATGTACTGTCCGTACTTCCATCATTTACAATAACCACCTCGAAAAGCGGATATTCCAATGCAAGCATGGAGTTCACATTATCAATGATTGTCTTTTCTTCATTGAAGGCAGGAGCAATTACCGAAATGCCCGGTGTATAGGGGGATTCCTTGATTGTTTTCCGCATATAGCTTTCCACATAGTAATCCTTTCTCCGTTTTAGAGAAATGAAAGAGAGGAAGGCGAATGTGACGAAGAATATCGCCAGCATGCTCGTATAAAAGAATACGAAATAATTGAAGAATGTAAATATTATATCTCTCATATTCTCTAAATTAACTGGTTGATTAACGGATGCCTGGTATGGGCAAACAATATAGCTGTGTGGGAATCTGCTTTTCTTTCCAATTGATCGAATGTTTTCCTTCCCATTGCACTATACTCATAGAGGGCTTTGAGTATGACTCTCTTGGTTCCCCAGTTATCTGCTTCATCATAAGCATTGTAAAGAAATCCTAAAGCCTTATCGGTCTTTAGATCCGCAATAGCCGAAATGATTTGTCGTTTGACTTCTTCCGGTTGTACATTATACATTTCAATCAGCTTAGGTTCAACCTCTTTGTATTTTAGTTTACCTAAAGTCTTGATCGCTTCACCTCGTATTTCCACAGAACGGGCATTGAGTTGCTTCGCGAGAATTGGGGCACTTTCGGTTTCATTATATAGCCGGATTTCGTTGATAAAGAATATCTTAACGTTTTCTTCAGCTGAAGTATTCACCCATTTAATAAAGGTGGGTGTGTTATATCCCACTTTCTTACGGTGCTCCAAGATAGCGTGTAACTCCATCATGTCCCATTGCCTTAACTTCATGCCGATGTCTTCGTCGAAGAAGCGGAACGGGTCACCCTGGCTTAACCACATATAAGTGTAGCGTGCCGAGTTTCTTAGTTCTAGTTCACGATGATAGAGGAAACGCACCAATACCGCTTCAGAGGCATAGCCATTGATGGACTGAATAAGTTTCAGAGCTTGTATCTTTGATCTTTTGGAACCGAATTGAAGTTCGCGTTCAAGGAAACGTGTGATTTGGAATACGGTTTGAATCGTTTGATAGTTTAGTTCATTGATCTCATCTTCATGCACACTCTTGATTTCTGTTAATAGTTGAGTGATAATGCGTAACTCGTTAGGTTTCGGGCGCTTTTTCGTATCATATTCTAATCTGTCAGCTATCTCTTCTTCACTCAATGTGTTGGAATCTAGCGAGATAGATTTCATTTCCTCGTAATATTTATCGAAAGCTTTATTGTATCTTCGCTTCTCTTTCCGCCTTTTAAATATACCATATATAATATGGAATAGGAGAAACAAGTACGCAATAATGCAAAACATTACAGCAATTGAGCATATTCTTATGATTAAAGGATAGCCAATAAACTTGTAATATATCCAATAGAAATAATATTCTATGTAATCTATACCATACAGTACTTGATCCATTTCCCTTGATATATTTATATATAGAACTTGTATATTCGGAATAAAAGTTCTATATTTGTTGTATTGAATGTTCTGTCTAATGCAAATATACGAAATAACTTGTATATATTATCCATTGTTCGTGAACAGGCCTTTTGAACCATATTTTGACTCTTGTGATTATTTTCGATGGAAAGGATTGAAATTACGAATGAGAACGTCAAAAACACTATTAATCGTTAAATATATTTTTGATAAGTTAACATATAGAGCTCGGATATTGGGTGTGATAAGGTAGAGCTTTCATGGGAAACTGAAACAAACAATAAATTTAAAAATTAAATTAAGATGAAAATTAAAAGTTTGATGTATGTCCTTATGGGGACAATGTTGGTTACTACTTCCTGCTCTGATAATGAGTTGGAAAAAGGTAACGATGGTTCGGGAACTGTTGATCCGGTAAATGCTTCTGCACTTGTGAATGTATATTCCGATAAAAGTGGTTCTGAAGCGAGTCTGCTTGTGGGAGATGTATTAGTGAAAGATTCCCGTACTCTTACGTTGAATGTTCCTGCTGCTTGCGAGAAAGTGTATATGAAATACAATACAGTTTCGGGAACAGAAGCTACAAAAGAATTTGCTTTGTCTCCTGTTAGTCGTGGTGTAGATCAGAGTACTGGTTTCAATTTTGAAACAAACCGTCTGGCATTGGTAACTCTTGCGCTTCCTGAAGATGCAGTGCAGCCGACAAATGAAACGGACCAAGGCTATCTTTTCTATCATAACACAGGTGTGGTGATGTTCGAAGATGGTTGGCCTATTCAACTGGATTCATGGTATGATGAAGATTTCAACGATGTTGTATTCGAGTATGACTTGAAGGTGACTGAATGTCATAGTCAACAGATGATGGAGACTGTAGGAGGTAAAGAAGAATTGTTGTTGACTTTGGATGTTCGTGCTGTAGGTGGTATATACCCGACTGTGTTAGGTGTTGTACTGGATGGTTTGAAAAGCGAGTATGTTGATCGGATTACTGCAAGCCTTTGTACTAAAAGGTGGTCAGGGAACAATGACAGACTTAGCTAAAGAGGAACTTTCTACAAAAAATATAGTGAAAGTTGAAAATAAAAATTGGAATTGGAGTAATGATACTCGCAAAGAACCGCGTTTCGCAATATTGACAGTGGATAAAGCACAAGCGGAAGGAACTGTTATTACACTGGATGGTTTAACTTCTTTGATGGATAATAATCAGGATATGTTTCAGGTAACACAAGGAAAAGTAAGAGAAGGACTACCTATGTTGCGTGCTGAAGTTAGACTGATTGGTAAAGAAGGATTAACTGGAGCTGAAAGAGATGCTCAGCTTGCAGCATTTAGAGAGTTGATTTTAGATACTAATAGACAGAATTTCTTTATTAAGGTGAACGGTGGTAAAGAAATACACATGAGGGGTTATGCACCGACTTCTGCTTACAAAGCAGAATATGAAGCATTGGTTGCGGGTGACACTACACTGGATGCAAATGTTTATTATTCAAATACCAAAGGTTCCACTTGGGGAGTTAAACTTCCGGTTGGCACACGTCATGCTTATGAACGTGTACCATTTAGAGAAGCATATCCTGATTTTACTAAATGGGTAGATAGTAAGGGTGCTTCAAACCAGAAATGGTATGAGAACTTTGTTGATGAAAAAACTATAAGATATTGGTAATGCAAATTATCTGTCAATACGTTATTTGAGTTATTTTGTACAATTTGAACCCCTCTTTTTTCGAAAAGAGGGGTTTCTTTGTATTCGGAAGAATAATCTTTAAACTAATACCGTAATGACGAAGCGATTTTTTATAGGCTACAGTTTGATTACTTTTTTTCTCTTAAATAGTGTGGTGCTTTTGGCACAGCACAAAGCTTCCTTTGTGCAGCAATGGAAAATAGAAGATGCATCCCATGCTTTGCAGATAATAGAACGTGCAGATACATTAGAATTGATAGTTCCGGACGGACTGACTATGTGGTATCGGCAACGATTGACGGGCGATTATGAAATATGTTATCGTATTTGTATGGTGATGCAAGGTGGAAAGTATGACCGCTTGAGTGATCTGAACTGCTTCTGGGCTGCCAATGATCCTAAATACCCTGATGATCTTTTTGCCCGTAGTCAGTGGCGTGACGGCATCTTTAAAAACTATAACACATTAAACCTTTTCTACGTTGGATACGGAGGAAATGATAACTCAACGACCCGTTTCCGTCGATACAAAGGAGAATATTATGGAGTGGCAGATGACAAGGTGAAACCTTTATTGAAAGAATATACCGATGCCTCTCATTTACTCGTCCCCAATCAGTGGTATGAGATTCGGATTCGAGTGGAAAAGGGAATCACAACTTATTCTGTGAATGATGAAGAGTTGTTCCGCTATACCCTTGCGGGTAGTGAAGGTGACGGACACTTCGGTTTACGTCTTTTGCAGAATCACGTACTCTTTACAGATTTTAAAGCGACTATACTTTGACTTATATACTGAAAACCTAATAAGACTATATTTCCATGATGAAACAACCTTTTACTAAATTTGGAGTGACAACTCTGTTTTCTCTTTTGTGTTCAGCATTCCTTCATGCACAAGTTGTAACAGATGAACGGATGTTTTCTTTTGAAGAACCGCAAATACCGGATTGCATCACCGCTACCCATTCCCGCCTGTCGGTATCTGATCTGCATTATAAAGATGGAAAACATTCGTTGGAATGGACATTTGAACCGGGTGGTATATTGGAACTCAAGAAAGACCTGAAGTTTGAGAAGAAAGATCCGACCGGCAAGGATTTATATCTTTCGGCTTTTATTGTGTGGGTTTATAATGAAGTTCCCCAAGATACGACCATTGAGTTTCAGTTTCTGAAAGACGGCAAACGATGTACATCTTTCCCTTTTGGTATTAATTTCAGTGGTTGGCGTGCCGCATGGGTTTGCTATGAACGTGATATGCAAGGCACACCGGAAGAAGGCATGAATGAACTCCGGATTATTGCTCCAAATTCAAAAGGAAGCCTTTTCATCGATCATTTGATTACGGCTACTAAGGTTGATGCACGTCAACAGACGGCCGATCTGCAAGTCCCTTTTGTCAATGCCGGAACCACCAACCATTGGCTGGTTGTCTATCAACACTCGCTTTTGAAACCGGATATTGAATTGACTCCTGTAGACGATAAGCAAAGAGCAGAAATGCAACTGTTGGAAAAGCGTTTTCGTGATATGATCTACACGAAAGGGAAAACGACAGATAAAGAAGTAGAAACCATCCGCAAGAAATATGATTTCTATCAGATAACTTACAAGAACGGCCAAGTATCGGGAGTACCTATTTACATGGTACGTGCTTCAGAAGCTTATGAACGGATCATACCAAACTGGGATAAAGATATGCTGACTAAAATGGGAGTGGAAATGCGTGCTTATTTCGACCTGATGAAAAGAATTGCCGTTGCATATAATAATGCGGCAAATCCGGTGATTCGGGAAGAAATGAAGAAGAAGTTCTTAGCAATGTACGATCACATAACCGATCAGGGGGTAGCTTATGGTAGTTGTTGGGGAAATATCCATCATTATGGCTATAGTGTTCGCGGTCTGTACCTGGCATATTTTCTGATGAAAGATGTGCTTAGGGAAACCGGGAAACTTCAGGAAGCCGAACGGACATTACGCTGGTATGCGATTACTAACGAAGTATACCCTAAACCGGAAGTCAATGGAATTGATATGGACTCTTTCAATACACAGACCACAGGACGCATTGCCAGCATTTTAATGATGGAAGATACACCGGAAAAACTACAATATCTCCGGTCTTTCTCCCGTTGGATTGATTTTGGTTGCCGTCCTGCATTGGGATTGTCCGGTTCGTTTAAAGTAGACGGAGGTGCTTTCCATCATCGAAATAACTATCCGGCTTATGCTGTGGGCGGACTCGATGGAGCAACCAATATGATCTATCTTTTCAGCCGGACGGAATTTGCTGTTTCCGAGTTAGCTCATGAAACAGTGAAAAATGTACTGTTGACCATGCGTTTCTATTGCAATAAGCTGAACTTCCCTCTTTCCATGTCCGGTCGTCATCCAGATGGAAAAGGTAAACTGGTTCCTATGCATTTTGCTATGATGGCTTTAGCCGGTTCTCCCGATGGAAAGGAGGAATATGATAGTGAAATGGCTTCTTCTTACCTCCGTCTGATTTCAGACCCAAGTATTGAAAATGACTCTCCCGAATATATGCCTAAGGTTTCAAATGCTGAAGAACGTAAGGTGGCAAAACGTCTTGTGGAGAAAGGTTTCCGTCCGGAACCGGACCCGCAGGGAAATATAGCGATGGGATATGGTTGCGTCTCTGTCCAACGTCGTAGTAACTGGTCGGCTGTGGCACGCGGACATTCCCGTTATCTATGGGCGGCAGAGCATTATCTGGGAGCAAATCTATACGGTCGTTACCTGGCACACGGCAGTTTGCAAATATTGACTGCTGCACCGGGACAGACAGTAACTCCCGCCACTAGCGGCTGGCAGCAGGAAGGTTTTGACTGGAACCGTATTCCGGGAGTGACATCTATTCATTTGCCATTGGAGCAATTGCAGGCTAAGGTGCTCAATGTGGATAGTTACTCTGGAATGGAAGAGATGCTTTACTCCGACGAGGCTTTTGCCGGTGGTTTGTCTCAACAGAAGATGAATGGTAATTTCGGAATGAAGTTACATGAGCATGATAAGTACAACGGATCACATCGGGCACGTAAATCTTACCATTTCATCGATGGAATGATTGTTTGTCTTGGTTCGGATATTGAAAATACAAATACGGAGTTCCCGACAGAAACGACTATCTTCCAATTGGCAGTTACTGATAAAGCAGGGCATGATTATTGGAAAAATTATCAAGGAGATAAGAAAGTATACGTAGATCATTTGGGAACGGGTTATTATGTTCCAACTCCCATCCGGTTTGAGAAGAACTTTCCTCAATACTCGCGAATGCAAAATACAGGAAAGGAAACAAAGGGTGATTGGGTTTCTTTGGTTGTAGATCATGGAAAGGCACCGAAAAACGGAAGTTATGAATACGCTGTTTTGCCTCAGACGAATGAAGCTCTGATGAAGAAATTTGCAAAGAAGCCTACTTATAAGGTATTACGGCAAGACAGGAATGCACATATTGTTGAGTCCGTTTCCGAACAGATCATTTCTTATGTGTTGTTTGAAACTTCTGAAACGACATTGCCGGGTGGCTTATTACAACGTGTGGATACTTCCTGTTTGGTTATGACTCATAAAGAATCTGCTGATAAGATTAAGTTGACGGTGGCACAACCGGATTTGGCTTTGTATCGCGGTCCAAGCGATGAAGCGTTTGATAAAGATGGGAAACGTATCGAACGTAGTATCTATTCACGACCATGGATTGAAAATGCCAGTGGTGAAATACCTGTGACTGTAACGATAAAAGGGCAATGGAATGTAGAAGAAACTCCGTTTTGCAAGGTGATTTCTTCTGATAAGAAGCAAACAGTTTTGCAGTTCAGTTGCAAAGATGGTGCTAGCTTTGAAGTGGAGTTAAGGAGATAAAAGTCAGACAATAGGAGATCATTTGCTTTCCCTGATAGGGGAACAGTAGTTTCTCTTGGAGAAACCATAGTTTCCATGCCGTTGAAACTATTGTTTCTCGGTGCTGAAACTATAGTTTCCCAATGCTGAACTTTAGTTTCCCGGTACGAAAACCTTTGGTTTCAAGCCTTGAAACTAAAAGTTTCCCCACGAGAAACAAAGGTAATGCATTCATGAAATAAATAGGATTGCCTGGAGCTTCCGGAGTGAATACCTCCGCGTTGTGAAATGTAGCTTATCTGTTTCTGGTGACAGCATTATTGTTGTCACACTGCTGTCACCTATTGCTGTCACGGTGTTAATTGTTAATAATCAAACCGTTAAGCAGCAATCGGTGACAGGTGACAGATATATAATTAAAATAATTGTATAGTAGAGAGGTTAGAACATAAACATGGCAACGGCAACAATACGGTTGTTACATACGGCATGGGTATCTTGAATTTTCCCATTGGACGTATTGAGCGAACCATACCATGCAGAGCTTAATGTATATTCCAACCCGAATTTCCAGTGGGGGACATTGTAGGTCAGTTCTGCTCCTGCCGTAACTAATTGGTTAAGGTCTGTTCCTGTTCCATAAAGTTTTGCATCATTTCCTTTGGGAGCATATAGTGCATCACTTGTTCCCAGATTCTTGGCATAGCCTACGAAGATTCCCGGCTTCCATTTCTGTCCGTAGACAACGTTGAACCAAGAGCTGGAGAAACGTATCGGAGTATATTCTTGTTCTCCCGTTTGTTCGTTGACAGACTTGATCCCGAATCCACCCAAACCGGAAGCTTGTGTCAGATTGGATCCTAATACACTCTTCGCACCTATAAACCAATCTTTATTCGTATATTTTACATGGGCTTCGTAGGACAGGGTGGTAATGCGTTCGTCCACCTTGAAGGTTGTTTCCATTGAATGCATATAGCCGGTATACGGGTCTGTAAAATAATGATGGAGTATTGCTTCCGTTCTAGGTTTCAGTGAAAGCATTTCGACGCCTACTCCTGCTTGCAATTGTTTACTTTTATAGTCTAATCCTAAGTAAATTTCGGGAATACAGCTTTGCTTCAGATACTTATGTGTTTTCCCTTCCGGTCCTTGTGAAGTATATTGTGATTGCCACACTGCGGCTCCGGTAAGTTGGAAATTCTTGTTTGTATAGCGATAACGAATTTGTGGCGCACGGCTGAATGGTTGGAACGGTGCTCCTACGGAGAGATTAAGAATCTGCGGAGACACATCTCCGAATAACGGATGCCAGTTTTGCCCGAGCAATAAAGCCGATTTACCCCAATCCAGATTCAAATAAGCATGACGAAGGCGAATGACTGAATAAGAAGTGCCTGTGCCACGGAAGTCGACTTCTACTTTGGCAGATGTCTTGGCTGTTCCCAGTTTTGGACCGGCAACGTCTACTCCAAGACGTGAATATAAAGTATAGAAGTTACTGTTGGGTGTTGAGTTCAAATCGTTCCCCTCCGGATCACGCACTTTGTCTTTTGGATACATATAAAACAATCCGTCTACGGTTTCTTCGTTAGCACGACTATTATAATAGAAGTCAGTACGAATCTGTCCATAGAATTTGAACTTGAAATCCTGCATTTGTGCGAAACTGCCCGATACGGTTATCAGACAAAGAAAGATTAGAATGTATTTTTTCATAATGTGCTTGTTTATAAACGGGCGCAAAATTACGTAAAATTACTGGTTATCAGTTCATCGTTGATTAAAAAAGGCAAGAATCGCCTGATTATATTTATTCAGATTTCCGCTTTTATGAATTGCTTTCAGTAATTTTCTGTCTGCTTGCGGCATTAAATATTCCCAGAAAGTTTTCATTTTGTTCAGAAGTTGTTCGTCTCCTCCTTCCAACTGTTCTGCATATTGATTGTATACGCATTTGTGCATAGATTGCAATTTTTCTCTCATTTCATCGAACTCGAGTGCACGGTTTTGTCTATACTCCAAAGCTAATGCCGGGTTGGCAAGTAATCCCCGTCCTATCATAATTCCGGCTAGTCCGGGAAACTGTTCCTGAATGCGGTGAATATCTTCTACACTATTGATATCTCCATTATAGATGAGCGGATGCTTGCAGGCATTCTGAAAAGCCTCAAACGCTTTAAGGTCAACTTCTCCTTTGTATTGCTGTTTTCCCAAGCGGGGGTGCATAACCACTTGTCGCAAGGGTAGCTCATTGATAATCGGAGCCAGTTTCAGACATTCTTCCGGATCTTCCCAGCCCAACCTCATTTTGATGGAGAAACTTATTTGCGGATATTCTGTAATCAGGCTAAGTAACGCCTGAACTTCTTCGGGATAAGGAAGAATGCCGGAACCATTGTGGCGTTTAGCCAGCATGGGAAAAGGGCACCCCATATTGATATCGACTTCCTTATATCCCTTTTCAATGAGTAGGGATAAGATTTTTTCTGCTTTCTCAAAAGAGGGAGCTATCAGTTGTGGAATCAGATGGGGTACTTGATTATTCCCGGGCTCGATTCCTCGGACATCTCTATGGCGAAATCCGCCTTTTTCGAGTCGTACAAATGGGGTATAATAAGTATCTATACCTCCGAAGCAGGCAGCATGAGCATTACGGTAAATCACGTCGGTATACCCTTGTAATGGGGCAAAATGAATAGGAAGAGTCTTTTGCATTGTTTTTATTTTTGTGCAAACTTATATATAAATGTTGATTTATACGCTAGTTGAGTAAAGAAAAATGCTTTTTCGGAGGAGAAGAAAGGGAAGAGGGTGGAAAGATATGGTAAAAGTAAAAGAGAGGAACCTCGCGGTCCCTCTCTTTCTGATGTTAAATTGATTAAAGTCTGATTTTTATAAACGTTTTCTATGATTGAAGGTTAGAAAAATTGGGGGATATGCTTTTATTCTACAACGTTTATAGTCAGTTCACGTACTACTTGACCACCTTGATGGACGTAGTTTGCATTGTTGGCTACGAAGGTAGCGGTATATGTTCCGGCCTCCTCGTAGGTATGTGAGTATATCTCTAATGTTTGCGAGATATTTTTGATGGCTACACCAGCGTCAGGATCGCAGGAACCATTGAGGAGGATTGGATTGGAAATAAGCCAAGTATCTCCTTTGGTATAATCTTTGCTACCCCCGCTAGTTACGAAATCGTTTGGTTGGCTAATTCTCCAAAAATAAGGAATATTACCATCCACTGTGGTGTATGCTATCTTGTCTGCATATTCAGCACTTTTCATTTCTTCAAGTGTGAGATTTTTGTTTCCTAATGCTTCCTTCAGTTTGGTAAGATGAGTGTTGTTTTTTGAAAGATCATCTAAATTGTAGGTTACATTTAAAGCCGAGAATTCGAAGTTCTTTGCATTAATTGTGGTTGATTTCCCATTGTTGAATTCTAGATTAAGTTGTAATCCTTTAATATGTATAACAGGCATTGTAGCGCTGTTGTCAAGGGGATTCAGGCGGAAAGCAATGCTGATTTCCTTGCCCAAGTAAGAAGTCAAAGGGCAAGAATAGTCTTTAGTAACTTTGGTTGCTTTGGGAAGATCTTCCTGGCTGACAAGTTCCGTCCAGTCACAGTTAGTAACAGCTTCTTTGTCTTTTTCCACGTTGTTGCCACTAATTCCTCCAAATCGATCGGATATTAATATGTGAGTAGAACCTTCGATGGTTTTCGCATTGCCATAGTCATATAATATAGAGAAATTGATTTCACATTTTTCTACGTCTTCCGGTTGCATTTCAATTCTGTCCCGATGTTTGTATTCATGGCCTATTTCTCCACTGAAGAAGCTGATAAAATCAGGGTCGCCATCGAAGCTGAACGTTACAGGGCTTCCTTTTTTTACAGTCACAGTTTTGCCATCGAAGCTGACATTGCTGTCTGTCACCACACCCACTTCCATTGCTGTTTCTTCTTTTAATTCCTTGTCGCATGAAGCCAGGGATAGTCCGGCAAAAGCGATAGTCATCAAACTTTTATATATTGTTTTCATGTCCTTTTCTTTTTAAAGTTATTAAGAGAATTACCAACCCGGATTATTCGTCTTGATAGCACCGTTTGATCCTATTTCATTGGCAGGAATCGGGAAATAATTGTAAGACTTCGGAATATTGAAGTAAGTATATACATTGATTCCGAACTTCCAGGATTCGTCAGCCTGTGCCTTGTCCACTTGTTCCTGCATCAGTTTGTAATAGTCTCCCCAACGGATCAGGTCGAAACGACGTGTGTACTCGAAACAGAGTTCCATTGCACGTTCGTCTTTGATAGCCTTCCGGAAGTTGGTTTCATCCAGATTTGCAGCAAGCTTGTTGATTCCTGCACGCTCTCTTACTGCGTTGATACATTCATAAGCCAGATCATTAGGACCATGGTTGACTTCATTTTCCGCCTCTGCAATCATTAGCAGAATGTCAGAGTAACGGAGAAGAGGGAAGTTGATGGAAGTATCGTTTTTACTCTTCTTGTCTGCTTCATATTCTCTACGATATTTGGCGGCAGCTCTGTTGCGGTTCTTATTGGCATCGTTCTTCGATTCACGATCACCGTAAGTGGAACCCGGCTCTGTTTTACCATAGCTGAAGGATTTGTCCCAGTATTGTTGTTCCACTTCATCTCTTTTTCCCTTTACAAATTCACGACCGTCTACCGGAGTACCTTCTCCTGCTGACTGGGTGTAAGTGAATGGAGCGATGTTCCAGTTGCAACGGTCAATGTCACCGTTTGCTTCATACAATTCGAGCAGTTTAGGAGTATTCCAGATAAAAGCGTATGCATAACCCGGATCACCTTTACCGGTGATGGATGCTTTGGAAGAAAGATCTTTACCCTGAATACCAATGATATTACCGATTCTACCTTCTGCACGTACATCCGTTGAACGGTTACCTGCAAATT
>ERZ791614.774-NODE-774-length-19055-cov-2.440684_pt1 | contig 19055 bp, 18 predicted proteins | sample MGYA00510274_ERZ791614 | MGnify/ENA primary metagenome ERZ791614 (study PRJEB30046, sample SAMN00715221) | human gut metagenome | study: EMG produced TPA metagenomics assembly of the A metagenome-wide association study of gut microbiota in type 2...
TTAAGAAATATTTAGCCGACTCGGATCAAGATGTATTTATTCCCCGACTTTTAGGTTAGTATTTGGACGGAGCTCTTGTTTTTGAGAACCTGATTTCTTATCTGTCATGGTGTAGAAAGAGAAGAGCCGTTTAGATTTGATTAACCGGCTCGGCTTCTTCTCTCAAGGAGAACTAAAAATTAACCTTGTTCGCTGAAGCGCTCTTTAAGCCGCTGAGGCAGTCCTCCGCTGCGTTGCGTGACGGTCTTTAAAGACATGCCCAGAACATCCTTAGCCCCGAAAATCTGGCACGTTTTTTCCGAACGAGTAATGCCGGTATAAAGAAGTTCGCGCGTGCATAACGAGGCAGCATCACTTCCGGCGCTCAGCGTCGGCAGGAAGATGGCGACATCACGGAAGCCGGAACCCTGCGATTGGTGAATAGTGATGGCAAAGGCAGTGTCATATTTTGGCAGCAGCTGAGCCGGAACAATTTTCTTCAGATCACCGATGAATGCATACCACGTCGGTTTGTCGGAATCAGCTGTCTTCAAGCCGAAAATAATAGCCACGTCGCCGTTGGCAACACCGAGACCGGAGTCGTTTTGACGAACAATGATGACCTTGCCGTTGTACATGTCATCGGCGGATGGGACTTTAAATGCCGATTTAACAAAATCTTCGCAAAAGTCATTGACGGCGTTGACGCCTGTGGGACCTTCACGCTGTGCGCATAAGGGCCGGAAGGTACTCAACTCGTTCCAAACCTCTTCAAGAGCTTGTTGTACATCACTAGGAAGGTTTTCGAAGCTGGCTGATCTGGGATCTACTTCGTTTTTATCATTCGAAGTTAAAGTCAGGTTTAAGTTTTCGACTGCGTTGCAGTAGGAATCGAGTTTTTCCTCTAACCACTTCTGAGCCTGCAGAGGAAGATTTCTACCTGCAGATTTGAAAAACACGCCGGTATCCTTAAATCCTTCGAAGGGACGATCGTCCGTATATTCAACTTGCGAAATAAAGCTGGAAAGGTCGGGATCTTTCTTTTCTTCGAGCGCGAGCATGCACTGCGCTAACCTGCCGATAGCGGATTTGTCATTGAAGCGAATGCTCTCTTTTAATTCAACGATGTGCCCTTTTAAAACTCCTGAATTATCAGAGATATCCGCAAATACCGAACCCGGCCCGACGGCTGCCAGCTGATGCTTGTCGCCTAAGAACACTGTTTGAGTTCTGGCCGGGTCAATTGCTCTGACAAGCTTCAAAGCCAAGGCCGAGTCAATCATTGAACTCTCATCCACGATTAGCAAATCTGCTTCAATCGGATTATCCGCAGACGGCCGTTTTCCGTTGGATAAATCCGTAACCAGTAATTTATGGATCGTTAAAGAGGTCAGCATGTCTTCGGCAAGAGCTTTGCGAACCTCGGGATAGTAAGGAGCAGAGGTTGGACCGGCATCCGCCTGATTTTTTACGGATTCAAGGAGGCGGCTTGTGGCTTTCCCGGTTGGTGCGCACATTTGAATGATGCCCTTCGGATGAATCTCCAAAAAGGCTTCGATGAACTTCACAACGGTAGTTGTTTTGCCGGTACCGGGACCGCCGCAAATGACGGAGAATTTTTCCGAAACCGCAAGTTCGGCTGCTTTCAGCTGTAGGGGATTTAAAGAGTAGGCTTTCTTGTCGCCCTTTTCTCGTGCATTCTTTAACGTCTGTTCTAGCTGTCCCAAGGCCTCTTTTACCTCGTTGACTTCGCTGGCGCTTGCAGAGCACATACCGTGAATTCCCGCAGCCAAACGGCTTTCAGAGCAAAAGTTGCGGCGGGAATAAATTCTCAGCTTTTTCGGTTCGCTTACGTCAAGAATAAAGGGCGTCGGAGCGACAGAAAGGTTGTTGGGTTCATCAGCAATTTTGCGGCTGCCGTCTGTTAGCAGCTCTGCTTCCCTAAGCAGCTCCACGTATCCTTTATTTTGCGGCGTTGCATCAAGCTCGACACATAAACCTCCGAGGTGTTCTGCTTGTCCGAGATGCAGCATGAAAAACGCCAGCGCATTTCGCTGCTCTGCCGTCACAGTTTTTCCTCGACGAGCTAAAAGATCAAGCAGAATGGTGCCGAGGTTTTCAAATGAATTTTGGTTTTGCGAAATCATTTCACGCAGCTCCTTTAGCACGAGATTCCAGGAGTTCACGACTAAATCCGTTTTTCAGGAAGTCGTCTAAACATTCGATAAGGCCATCTTTGGGACGCTCAAAGTATGTTCCGCGCCCTTCTTTGTTGATACCGCGTAAAAAGCAGTAAATCGCGCCTCCGATGACTTTATAACCCTCACCTTCAGGCAGATTTAAACGAACCTCGAGCATTCGTTTGAGCGCAACCAGGTAAAGCGTCAACTGGAGCTCATAGTGATTGTTTTTCATCAAGGCGTCTACGGCTTCTGGCGTGTACAGCTCGGGAGCATTATTGCGGTAATCAATTTTGTTCGTCTTCCAGTCGATGACCCAATATTTGCCGTCTGCGGCAAATGCTAAGTCGATGGAGCCCGTGAGGTATCCGCGCATATCGAGTTCCGATAAATGGAAGTCTTTATAACGAGAATCAAAGGCTGTTAGTGTTTCAGCCAAAAGACTCGCCGTCAGACGTTCTCTGCCCTTTATTGGAGCTCCGACGGAAAGCATGAATTTCAATTCCGGACGGCAATCTTTAAGATTTTTAAAAAGCTGAGCGAGGTGGAAGCCCGGCGCGGAGGGCAGAATCTTTGCTTCGAATAAATTTTCGAAGAACTCTTCCGTTTTGGTCTCGATTTCGGCCTTTCGTTCTTCTGTTTCCGGAGCGACATACCCCTTAAAACGATCATCTAAAAATTTGTAGACTCTGAGCTTCCAATTATGAAAATTTTTGTCGAAGATCTTTTCCAATAATTCATGGACTTTCGTGCCGAATTCGGCAGCGCTCTGAGAACCTTTGAGAACCTCCAAAATATCCTCTTCTTTCGATGCTGCGACTGGTTCCTCTGATTCTGAAGCTTCTGTTTCATCAGTGATGACGGCAGAATCCTGTGCCTCCATGGTTCTCAATAGGCTTGTGAAACTAGAGGAAATCCAGGAACGATTTTGTCTGTCACCGCGACCGGCTCTGAGATCAAGATGTTCGATCTGTTCTCTAATGGAGACTTCGAAGTCACTAAATTTGCCGGGTTCGAAGTCAAAACGAATATCAAAAGGAGAGTAAGCATTCAAGGCTTTTTCAGAGAGCATGAGAGGATGTGCGTTGTTTTTGTTGTGCTCGGATATTCCTTCAAGCAGGGCTTTTCTCACTTCCCTTGCCGACGCTTCCTTCGGGCTCAAAGCTTCCCGCAGCCGGTTCAGCCCGTTAATTATGGCCATTCCTCCTGACGTTTCTCCGCTGATAGCCTGCGCAAGCGGATATTTTCCGCCGACGCTTCCGTGCGGCGCCCCTGATTTAGTCTTCTTAAAGAAATAAGGCAGGACCACTCTTGCTGTTGCCCGCGTCATAGCGACATATAACAATCTCATTGACTCTTCATAAGATTTCTCAACAAAGTCGTCGGGAGCCTTTTGTTCGGTTTCATAGAAGGTAATGACACCTGTTGCATCGTCTCTAAATTCTTGACTCTTGGAAAAGCTTATTGGCCGATCAAGGTAGTAAACAACCGGGTATTGAAGTCCTTTACTGCTGTGAATGGTCTCTACCCGAACCACATCGGAATCGGTTTCACGTCTCAGGGTATAGCTGTCGTTGTTCTTTTTTTGTTCTTGTTTTAACCAGCGCAGCAGCCCCTGCAGATTATCTATGGTGTTGTGCTGCTGATGCAGAAGCTCCAAGATGTGCTGATAGTTCGTGAGGGCGCGTTCTCCGCCGTATTGCAGTAAACGCTCGTCGGTTTTGGCGCCGGCGAAAAGGTTAGAGACTGCAGCGATGATTCCTCTCTTTTCGTAGATTTTCGCTGAATTCTCCAATAGCAAGCGTGCCTGGGCAGAGGCCGCATCGTTGTTTAGTAAGTCATTCAACGAGTCGCCGAAAATTCGGGTTGCCTGAGCCGCTGCCACAAGACGCGTATCTCTCGGATCGTACATAGCCTCCAGAACGCTCTTGAGTTCGTGCGCTTCTTTAGAACATAAGACGTTTTCATTCGAGGAGCGAAGAGTTCGAATGCCTCGCTTGCGCAACTGCTCAATAACTTTGTCAGCATGGAAGCGCTTTGCGACCAATATGGCGATGTCACTGGGCCTCAGTCTCCGGCCTTCATAGAGAACGTTTTCCTTTAGTAAGGATTCGATTTCCTCTGCGATGGCAATAGCCTCCATATCGCGAAGAGCCTCTGCATTGGACAAGGCCTTAGTGTCGGCGTTAGACCAGAAAGCGAAAGAGGGGAGGGGTTCGAGTTTACCGTTTTTCTCTAGGAGGAGCGGTAGTTTTTTCTTATTAAACTGCACCGGCGAATAGGTCAGAGCCTGATTCAAAAAGCCGCCGTCGGGCCCTTTTCCTTCCGGATTGAAGTATTCATTAACTCCGGCGATGATTCCCGGCGTTGAACGATAATTCTTCACTAACTGGTAAAGGTTGTTGATTTCATTTTTGGCTAACAGATACGTTTCGAGACTGGCATTCCTGAAGCGATAAATAGACTGTTTCGGGTCGCCGACAAAGATGACGGGTTTAGAGCCTTCCGGATCATCTAAGAACAGATGTTTGAAAATAGAGTATTGAATCGGGTCCGTATCCTGAAATTCGTCAATTAATGCAGCGCCATAAAGATTTTGAATGGCTTTGGTGAATTCCGGATCTTTAACAATGCGTTCTTCTGCTTCAATCAGCAGGTCATCGAACGTAAATAGACGCTCATCTTTCTTGTTTTTTTCGTAGAGAGTTGTTGCCTGATCAATAAAAGTATTAAAAAACTGATTGGTTTCTTCTTCAGGCTCATGCTCGGAGTCTTTCATCAGCTTCATTTGCTGAGTGAGGGGCTTAGTTCTGCTCAGGCCGGCAGCAGTCGATAGGATGTCTGCCCATGGAATGTCGCGAGCTAGAGATAGTTGTTCCGTAGGGCAGGTTGGATAAGCCTTGGGAAGATTTGTACGAAGAAAAGTAGTTAACGCTTTATCTTTCGCATCTGAATCATCGCCGATCTCAAAGTCGTAGTTCCCTTTTGAAGAAAAGACAAAGTCTTGCAGGATTCGCTGGCAAAATCCGTGAATAGTAAAAATGGCAGCGTCGTCAATCTTATTGAGCGCCGTTTGCAGTTTTTCAAGAATTTCTGCCGAACAATATTTCTTTTCTTCCCAGCTATCCAGCAGATCGTTGAAGCTGCCGTTCTTCTTCAGTCTGATTTGTTCAATGAGTTCCGTCAGGTTGCTGCGCAAACGAGATGACAGTTCATCGGTGGCCGCATTCGTGAATGTCACAACCAAAATCCGATCCAGCTCAATCCCTTTCTCGACTAAAAGCCTGAGCAGCACCCGCATCAAGGAATACGTTTTTCCGGTGCCGGCGCTGGCTTCCAAAAGCATGTGCCCCTCAATCGGCGTTGTGGCTGCATCAAATTCTTTAAAAAGCATAAATACTCCGATTAAGGTTTAAGTTTCTCAACGAAATCAATTAGCGCTTTGATTGCTTCGGAAAGGTAGATGTCTTTCTTTTTGCCATCTCCTTTGAGGAGTTTGTAGTAATCGCTGAGTTCTTCTTTGAGAGCTGTGGATAAATCAGCCGCTTTCCGTACGTTTTCCTCTGAAACACCTTGCCAAAGCAGGGCATCATCCGAGGCATTCATTCCCAGTGCGTGCCTGCAGTGACACTCAAATAACTTCAAGAAAGCTTTAAGCGGTTCGCCGCCGTGGTTCTGAATAATCGAAGAGTAAGAAATACTGAAATGATCTGTGTCTGAACTATCGTTAAAGACAAGCAAATCGTATGGCTCTCCTGCCTCCGTCCAAATAATTTGACGCAATAGTTCACGATTTTGTTCTGATCCAGAGCAAAAAACGCCGAGCTTGACGCGCAAGGTCTCGCCTTCCGTTTTCCAAAGGAAGAGATCTGTTTTGTCCGTGAGGCGACGGACGTATGTCGATATTTCAGGCGGAACTTGATAGTCAAGCGTCGCAGAGACAGTTGTTAGAGTTTCAGTCTCCATAAATTGTTTTCTTGCGGCATATGCCTCGGTAACTTCTGAGGCTTCAAAGCTGAGAACTGCACGCCGGACGCTTTCGATGCCGTACTTAGGATTAAGGGTCAGAAGGTCGAGCGCCTCTTTGTCGGAGAAGTTGTTCTCAAGCAAAGAAAGAAATTTTCGGCTGACGGTTGAGTGCATGAGCTTGTCATCTTTGGCAGGGACGATCATTCTTTCGTCAGCTTCGAAGTCTGATGATTCAAGTTTGAGCAAGTTAGCTGTCCACTCATCGTAGGATGTCAGAAACTTTATGAGGAAATTAACCTGCAGTTCCCGAAGCTTGGAGTTCTGCATCGTTTTGGGAAGTTTCTCATCGGGAATCCCTGTGTTGGCGAACATGGATTCCTTCGCATCGGGGTTCCTGTAGGCGTGCTCGATTGATTCGAGAACGTCTTTCCGCGGGCTCTTCCAGAAAAGGTTGTTTTCCCGTTTTTCTAGGGATTTCGGTTCCTCTAAGAAATTTCTCATGGAAAAGCGATTTAAAGGAACCTTTGTAACGATGCTCTTCCATAGTTCGTCAGCCTTTTCCTGAGCAGTGCCGTCCTCCATTCCCACGCTCATGGCATGAGAAAGGAAGTAATTTTTGAAGTTATCAATGACAAGCGACGGATTATTTTCGCTTTGCGGCTTCGTTCCGATTGTGTAGGAAATCAAAAGGTTTTCCCGAGCGCTGAGAAGCGTGTCAAGGAAGACAGCGTTATTGTCTTTTCTCGCGTCTCGGTCACCGCGGCGCCGGTGGTCCTTGGTTAAGTCAAATTCTTCAAATTTCGGTGTTCCCGGGAACCCGCTTTTCTCATCAAAACCCAAGCAGCAAATGACCTTGTAGGGAATACCTCTTGCCAGCGAAATGGATGTGAATGTCATGGTCCCGGAGCTTGTCACCTCGCGTTTTGTTTTGGAGAGTTCGCTTCTCAGCTCGCTTAATACAACATCGAAGCTGACCGGTTTTTCTGTGCCGTCAAAAGCGGCGGTCAGACCTTTGCAGACTGTCTCAATGATTTCTGTGAAGTTATAGGATTCCTCAGGATCGCAGCTGCTGCCGAAGAAACGGTTTTTCATGTCCAGAAGCGATTCTCTCCAGCCCTCTGCCGGAAGTGCAAAATCGCTGGCGAGCAGTTCGCGGCGCTGATCGGCAAGGTTCAGGTAAAGCTGAGAAAGCGCCTGGATTAAACGACCCGAGTCGTCGGAAACAGTGTCAAAGCCGGCTTCTTCGTCGCCGCGGATAGGAAGCACCTTCTTAAATGGCAGGGGAGAGGCCTCATCAAGGAAGAATCCGAGCGAAAGCCGTTCCATGGCGTCTTGAAGAGACGTGTCTTCATCTGTGAAATTAAGCGCTGCAAGCTGCTGGTGATCGACTCCGACAGAGTACCCGGCGGAATAAAGCCAAGTTTGGATGACAGAGATATCGTCCAAAGAGAAGCCCCACTGCTGCTGAACGGGGAGTTTTTCTAGCCAAGCAAAGAACTCTCTGGCGGAAAAATCAGACATCAAGAGCTTGCCCAAGCCCACAAACGCATCCGCGAGCGCGTTCTGCTTTTCTTCGCTGAGACCGATGATCTTCCAAGGAATGAAAAGATCCTTCGGCAGTGATGCCATGACGCCTTCGATGACGGGAGCTGCCTTTTCGATGTCTGGGACCACGACCAAAACATCGGATGGTTTAAGGACGCGCTTTTTATCCGTGAACCAGTTCTGGAGAATATCGATGGTCGCTTCGACTTCTCGGACGAAAGAGGGCGCTTTAAGGATACGAAGACTGACGTCGTTCTCATCAGGCTCAGTGGGCAGAAGTGTGCTGTCCATTCTAAGAATGGAGTTTTGGAAGCTATGCAGGAATGACTTGGAGGGGTACTCTAAATACGCAGAAGCTGATTCAGCACTAACCTTGGTTTTAAGTTCTTCTTCGGGGTTTTCAAAAGTTTTTTCTGTGCTTAAGAAATTCCGAGATCCGGGTTGTTTGACGGACGCATTCTGACGTTTCTTTTTTGCCTCCTCTGAAATATCTGTTTCGATCGCTGAAGCTTCCTCCTCAGAGAAAAGGAAGCTGTCCAATCTGTCAATGGCGGCTCTCGTACTTGCTGCATTTGTCAGTAGGTAGTTCAGGCAGCTGTTGTCGACTTTGAAATTTTCTGACCAATCGAACTGCGCTTTCGGTACGGACTCAAACCAGTATTCGGCACATGGATTAAGAATGTACAGATTAAGTTCTGCCGGGGAATCTTCATAGGCTCGAATCAGAGGCAGTAAGTTTGGCGGAATCGAGAACGGCAGGAAAAGATGAATCGGCAGGCTGTCTTCAACCGGCTTGTTCTTGCGGATTCGTGTAATGGTATTTTCAAGCCAACCGAAGATTTTTCCCCTGTTGTCAGCGCCGGTTTGTTCGATTAATTCTTGCCAAAGACGTTTTTGCCATAAAAAGTCAGAGTTTTCCTTCAGCCTCGCTTCTTCGATCTTTGCATTCGGCGCCGGGAGCGGGTTGTTAAGTTCAAACTTTTCTAACGCCCACTGCTGCAGCCAATCAAAACGATAAGAGCCGTAGGTAATGAAGACCGTGTTCAGATGGCGGGCAAACTCCAACACACCCACGGGGTCCAACGTCTGAATGTATTCATAAAGACGCTTTTCTTCTTTAGGAAAGGTCTTTTCGGTTTGCTTTTGCCTCAGGATCTCGTAAAAAGTCCAGTCCATGACCTGGGAAGTCTCAGTGTTAGAAAGAGACTGCCCGAGAACTTTGAACATCCAGCTGGCGACGTTGGAGAATTTAATTCCCGGCGTTGCGCCGAAGTGATCAGCTAAGAAGCGGTTGAGGTTGTCCTCGACCATCGTCGTCGGGACGATAACTTCGATTTGCTCAAAAAAGGAGGCATTCCTGTTTCGCAGGTCCTCCAGATTAAAACCGATTTTTGTGGCAAGAACCGTCCGAAGAACTTCGAACGAGTTCGAATAAAAAGTAGAAATCAAGAGAGGACCCTCCAAAAAGGGAAAGCCGACGATTTAAATTTGTTGTGAGTTGCTGAGTCAGGCTTTTTTCAGCGGCGGCACGCGCACACAGAAGGTATAGGCGTAGTCGCCGATGGCATCGAGTTTGTAGCGGGCACCGCGCAGAAGCACGTAGAAGACACCTTCCTTATCAACTAAGAAGTTGGGGTGTACTTCAAGATCGTTTTTCTGGGCATAGTTTTTAAAGTCTTCTTTGGATTCTTCGACAGTCTTACCCGGAGTTTGATAAACACCGACTAAGAAATGATCATCGAAGTAATCGTTGGGAATGTCCAAACGGTCGTAGATCGAGACGGCTTCAATGCTCTCAATGGTTCGAATCTGTTTTCCGACGAGTGTGTCGGAAACAACCTTTTCCAGTTTGCCGGGAATGGCCTGGATGTCCTGTCTCTTTCCGACGCAGACGAGCGCAACGGTAATTTCTCCGTCTTCCGTGTCGCAGCTTGAAGTGTCGCGCGGGAAGCACTGCACCTGGCGGACACCGACGCACTCTAATCCCATGACAAGCAGAAACTCCTCAGGGAAATAAATCTGAGAAGCAAAAGACGGGTGCATTGTGATGGTGATTTGAGCTTTATTGTCAGGGCATGCAGAAGCTTCAAGATCTTGGACGTCGTTCCAGGTCTGACGCGCCTGTTCACTCAATACTTTGACGTTGTCTTCAAAATCGTAGGGAAGAACGGACAAGTCCAGCTGCGTCTGACGCTCAGACAGGTTGTAAGCACTAATATTGGTCGTCATCGAATAAAAACCCCAAATCTTTATGTTTTCTATCGAGCCCGAAATGGCTGTATGCGCGTGGTGTAGCCACGCGTCCCCTTGGTGTTCTCTGAACAAAGCCTTCTTTGATCAGATAAGGCTCGACCATATCTGGAAGCGTATCAGACTCCTCACCGACAGCGGAAGCCAGGTTTTCGATACCGACGGGACCGCCTTGGAACTTCTCAATGATCGCGAGCAGGAACTGGCAGTCGAGACTGTCTAAGCCGATTGGGTCAACTTCCAGCATCGTAAGAGCGTCTTTTGCGATCTGCTCGGACAATTGGCCTTGATGACGGACTTCAGAAAAGTCACGAATACGTCGAAGCAATCTGTTTGCGATTCGAGGCGTACCGCGGGAGCGTCTTGCGATCTCACCGGCTGCGCCTTTGTCTGCGGGCATGTTCAGCAGGTGCATGGAGCGCAGCACGATGGTGGTCAGATCCTCAGGCGAGTAATACTGAAGCTGAGCTCGAATGCCGAAACGATCCTGCAGCGGCTTGGTCAATGAGCCGGCTCGCGTAGTCGCACCGACAAGCGTGAAATGCGGTAGATCAATTTTGATCGAACGGGCAGCAGGGCCTTCGCCGATCATGATGTCGAGTTTGAAGTCTTCGAGGGCCGGATAAAGAATTTCCTCTACAACCGGGGAGAGACGATGGATTTCGTCAATGAAGAGGACGTCATGAGGCTCCAAGCTCGTGAGCATTGCAGCCAGGTCACCTGCCTTTTCAAGGACAGGGCCGGAGGTTTGACGAAGTTTGACGCCGAGTTCGTTGGCGATGATGTTTGCCAGAGTTGTTTTACCTAAGCCCGGAGGCCCGAAGAGCAAAACATGGTCCAGGGCCTCGCCGCGGTTGCGCGCAGCCGTAATGCAGGGATCGAGCTGCTCACGAATCCCGTCTTGGCCGGCATAGTCTTTGAGACGTGTCGGACGAAGGGCCTTGTCGATAACTTCTTCTTTTTCTTTTCTTTCAGAGGAAAGAATCGAATTGCTGTCCGCCATGGATTAACCTTTCTGAGCAAGTTGACGCAGGCAGAGACGAATGCCTTCGGAGGCGTCGGCATCGGCAGGGACGTTTTTCGCAGCGCCGCGAGCTTCGCGTTCGCTGAAACCCAACGCAACCAAAGCCTGAATGACTTCTGTCTGAACGGAAGAAACCGTGGGCACAGAAGTGACGACCATCTTGTCCTTCAGCTCAAGAACGAGACGTTCGGCCGTTTTCTTACCGATGCCGGGAACCATCGTCAAAAGTCCGACTTCATTATTGGCAATAGCGTTGCCGATGTCTTCTGCGGACATAGAGGAGAGCATGGCCAGCGAAATTCTCGGACCGATGCCGCTGACTTTCAGAAGCTGGCGGAAAACCGATTTTTCCTGAGCAGTCAAAAAGCCGTAAAGAAGCTGAGCGTCCTCGCGGACGATCATGACGGTTTCCAGAAACACCTCTTCGCCGATGTTCGGAAGATTGTAGAAAGTGGACATCGGGACATCGATCTCGTAGCCCAGTCCGCCGCATTCAACAACAACTTGCGGAGGATTTTTTTGAAGAATCTTTCCTCGAATAGTTGCAATCATTATTTAAACCTTTCCTTCATAACGTTTCGTCCACTCGTTTCTTGAGCGGCGAGCACTTGAGCCTCTGCGGGACACACCGGTTCCGCTGCTGCCGGCCTTGGTTCCGAGTGTCGGTACGAGGCCGAGCAGGATACTGGAGCTGCCGTAGCAGATTGCGGTTGCCAGGGCATCCGACTCGTCCGGACTGAAGCGCGTGTCCTCAAGCTTCAGATGCCTTAGAACCATTTGCTGCACTTGATCTTTGTCAGCGGCGCCGTAGCCGGTCACGGACTTTTTTATCTCGCGAGTGCTGATTTCTTTGCATAGGATAGAGTGACATGCGACAGCACACATCGCAGCGCCTCTTGCGTGCGACAGCAGCATGCTGGACTGAGCGTTCGTATTCAAGAAAGTTTTTTCAATCGAAGCGACATTCGGATGATGCTCCTCGATCAAAGCCGACAAGGACTTAAAAATGAATCCCAGTCTGTCGGAAAGTTCGCCTGCCGGTACATTCAATACGCCGGAGGCGACATAGGTGAAATGACCGGGCACAAAATCCACAAAACCGTAGCCGGTGTGATTCAGACCCGGGTCAATTCCGAGAATACGAACAGCCTTTTGGCTCACTAGAAGCCTCCGCCCATACCCGGGAAGCGGCCGCTAAGGCTTCTGAAGGCGCGCATCATTTTGCCCATGCCGCCTTTTTTCATCATCTTCATCATTTCGCGGCTCTGCTCAAACTGTTTGAGCAGACGGTTGACTTCCTGAACGGTGGTGCCGGCGCCGGCAGCGATTCTGCGCTTGCGGCTTGCTTTGATGATTTCGGGTTTTCTGCGCTCATGCGGTGTCATCGAATTGATGATGGCTTCAGTACGGGCGAGCTGTTTTTTAGCCTGTTCGTCGTCAACCTGACCGGCGGCCTGGGCGAACTGTGCCGGGAGTTTCTCAATTAAGGAGGAGAAACTGCCCATGTTCTTGACTTGAGCAAGCTGATCCTTGAAGTCTTCGAGCGTGAAATCGTCGCCCTTGCGCATTTTTTCAGCGAACTTCTGGGCCTTTTCGATATCCACGTTCTTGCGGACTTCATCGACAAGAGAAACGATGTCGCCCATGCCGAGGATTCGGCCGGCCATGGCCTGCGGATCAAAGCGCTGGAAGCCGTTGAGTTTTTCGCCCACACCTATGAATTTGATGGGCTTGCCGGTGACCATGCGGACGGAAAGCGCCGCACCGCCTCGGGAGTCGCCGTCGACCTTGGTGAGAATCACGCCGGTGAGCGGGAGTTTCTCGCCGAAGGCTTTGGCAGTGTTGACCGCGTCCTGACCGACCATGGCGTCGACCACGAAGAAGGTCTCGATCGGATTCAAGAATTTTTCCAGATCGCTGACCTCATTCATCATCTGTTCGTCGATCGCTAAGCGCCCGGCCGTATCGACGATGAGTACGTCGTAGTAATGAAGCTTTGCGTATTCGAGGGCCTTGCGGGCAATGTCGAGCGGTTTTTCGTTAGGGGTGCTCGGGAAGAAATCGATGTTGGCTTGCTGAGAAACCGTTTGCAGCTGATCAATAGCGGCAGGACGATACACGTCGGCGGAAACGGTCAGAACTTTTTTCTTCTTTTCTTCTTTAAGCCATTTACCGAGCTTACCGGCGGTCGTCGTTTTACCGGCACCTTGAAGGCCGGCTAACAGGATGATTGCGGGAGGCTGAGTGGCGAGATTGATCTCGCGAACATTTTCAGGATCCTCTCCGCCGATTACTTTTGTTAATTCGTCGTGAACAATGCCGACCAATGCCTGGCCCGGAGTCAGGCTTGTCTGAACTTCGGTACCGAGGGCTTTTTCTTTAATTCTTGCAATGAGATCTTTGACCACGGGAATGGCAACGTCTGCCTCAAGGAGGGCAATACGAATTTCACGCAGCATGTCCTGCATGTTGGATTCGGTCAGACGAGCTTGTCCGCGAATGGTTTTGACGACTTTGGTAAGACGCTGAGTAAGAGAATCGAGCATTACATTAATTCAAAGGAAAGAGTTAAGTCATACAATACGATCAACTATATAAAAAAGAGTCGTAACGATGACATTGAATGCCATATTTTACGTTTTTGCGGCCGTATTGTATTTAGCCGCAGCCTTCGGAATTTACAAAACGTTGCAAGAGCCTGAACCTACGGAGAAATTCTGGATTCGCCCCCTGATTTGCGCGGGTCTTATGATCCAGGCTTATCTGATTTACGAGGCTTTGTTCCTGTACGGGACTCCGCACTTCGGAATGGCGCTTGCCTTGACGATTACGCTGTTCACCTGCACGTTCCTGCTGCTCTTGGAAAGTTTCTTCTCCAAGATCGGCGCCATGCTGGTTTTTGTTCTGCCGCTCTCTGCGGTCAGCATGCTTCTTCCGCTTCTGCTGCCGGGCTCTCCCCTTGAGCCCGAAACCGCGAGCGGTCCTTTCAGACTGCATCTGCTTCTGGCGATTCTCGCTTACAGCGTGATGACGATGGCGCTTATCCAGGGACTTCTCTTAATGGCCGTCCATAAGAGAGTTCGGTCTAAGGACTTTATTTCTCAGGACGGCGCAAAGCACGTCAATATCTTGGACAACATGCCGTCTATGATGGAAATGGAGAAGATCCTTTTCCGTCTGATCTGGGTCGGATTCATTGTTCTGACCGCTGCGATTCTATTCGGCGCTGTCTATTCACAGGAACTTTTCGGCCAAGCCTTCCGTTTTGACCACAAGACTGTCACCACCTGCATGGCCTGGTTCATTTTCGGAATCCTGCTTCTCGGACATCATCTCAGAGGCTGGAGAGGAAAGTTTGCCGCCCTTTGGACCGTTATCGGCTTCTGCGTTCTGATGGTTTCTTATATCGGCGTTCGCTTTGTTATGGAAGTTGTTCCGGGAGCCTAAGTCATGTCCAGGATCATTTTCTTCGTACTGATCATTGCCGTTATTTACTTTGCCTGGCGCTCTATGCGTTTAAAGCAAATTCAGCTTGAAAAACGCCTGGATAAACAGGAAAAAGCCAACCTTGCGGAACACAAAAATGATATGCCGGGCGAAAAGATGGTTTCGTGCGCCAACTGCGGTTTGTATGTTCCGATCAGTGAAGCCATCTACAGCAACGGGAAGTACTATTGCAGCCGTCAGCACGCAATGAAAGGCCCGAAGGCGCACTGATGCGAATTTTTCCTAACGGCTGGTGTGACGAAGCAGCAATTCGGCCTTCCGAGCATTTCAACGAACGACCGGAAGGCGAGGAGATTTCTCTTCTGGTGATACACAACATCAGTTTGCCTGCCGGTCAGTTCGGAACCGGGGACGTAGACGCGCTTTTCTGCGGGACGCTTGACTGCTGCAAGCATCCGTCCTACCAAGATTTAGAAGGGCTGCGTGTTTCTTCGCACTTCTTTATTGACCGAATCGGACGCTTGTTCCAGTACGTTTCCTGTTTGGACCGAGCCTGGCACGCCGGCGTTTCCTCTTTCGAGGGCCGTGACGACTGCAACGATTTCTCGCTTGGCGTGGAGCTCGAAGGCACGGATTCGACGCCCTACGAGCGAGTGCAGTATGAAACGCTCTCGCGACTCACTGACGCGCTTGCCGAAGCCTATCCCATCAAATATGTCACGGGTCATTCCATGATCGCGCCGCTTCGTAAGACGGATCCGGGCCCCGCTTTCGACTGGCTTATGTATGAGAGTCTCTGCAAGACCGGTAAGCCGTTGTGTTTTCCTTACGTCTAATTGAGCGGTCCAGGCCAAAATTCTGCATTGTTGGCCGCCGCCTCATTTAGAATGACTAACAACAAAACAAGTAAAACGAGAGGATCAGAAAGTGTCCGCGATTTTTTTATTAACTCTTAGACTTCTCTGCACGGTTTTCGCGTGCCTGCTCTTATTAAGAGCTTATTTAAAGTTTTTGCGTGCTCCCGGAAACGATCCGATCACTTCTTTTGCCTATACCACGACGCAGTGGGCTGTCGGTTCTGTCTCTAGATTTATCCCGAGAACACCGACTATTGACTGGCCTTCCATTTTTGTCTGCTATTTAGTCGCCGTTATCTATCAGTTTTTCCACTGGCTGATGGGATCCGGTGCCGGCGGATTCTTTCCGTTCTTCTTGGGCTCTGCTGTGCTTGTGGTTTACTGGGCGATTGAGCTTGCAATGTTTGCCGCTTTGCTTTTCTGCATTCTTTCTTGGGTAAACCAAACAAGCGCTCTTTACCGTACGCTGAGTTATCTCTGCTATCCCTTTCTGGCTCCGATTAAGAAATTTATTCCGGTCTGGAAGAACATTGATTTTTCTGCGATCGTCTTCTTCTTGGTTGCCAATATTGTTTTAGCGCTGCTCGCACCGCTGACATAACTCCTTTGATGCTCTGCCTGCTGCTTGATTTTCCACGGCGGCAGACGCAAATAAAAGCTAAATTCCCGCTCAGATTAAATAAGGCTCGGCGGGAATTTTGTTTTGGATGGACTCGGGGAGGGGCGCTATTCTAAAAAGCATCTCCAGTGGCTCTAAGATGGACCGAAAGAGCTTTAAAGATAAAACAACGGGTTGCAGTTGCCTTTTAATTGATGAGTTGGAGATGCTGAATCGGGATATTCTCAGCCAGGAATAGTCTGACAGAAGGCTCAGTGTTTCTAAACAAGCCTAAACGAAACGGCCTTCGCTTTTTGGGCGAAGGCCGAAACTTCACGAGTGAGTAACTACTGACTTACTCTTGATTTTGAGCTTGAAGGTTGTTGGGGATCTGACCCTTGTCATTGCTGAAGACTCGGTAGGCTTCAATGAACAGGGCGGCAGACAGAACAGCCAGACCGGCAGAGATGCCGACGATCAGCCAGTTCTTGCCAAGGTTGGCATAAATGAGCTGACCAAGAGAGCAGAAAGTAACGGCAAACATGAAGTACATCGGAATCGTGACCATGAATGTCTTTCTGTTTTCTTTTCTGAGCCAAGCAGCGATAGCGAGCAGAGACAGAGCGGCAAGCATCTGGTTGGCGGTACCGAAAATCGGCCAAATCGTGAGGTAAGAACCGATAGACATGTACCAGGCCAGAGCGATCGTGATCGCAGTTGCGACGTAACGGTTGCCGAGGAAAGCAGCAATAGGCTGTTCCTTGCCGGGACGTGTAACCAGCTCTTGGAAGATGAATCGTCCGAGGCGGGTTGCGGTGTCCAGCGTAGTAAGTGCAAAGGCGGAAATCGTCAAAGCAACGAACTCTTTAGACAGGTTGAAATCAAGACCCAGCGCGGTCATGAAGGTTGCGGTGCCTTGAGAGAAGGCATTGACCGGGCCGCCGGCTTTCAGGAGAGCCGGCAGTTTGTCAGCAGCAACGTAAGCGACGGAAATGATGGCGCAGATTGCCAGGAGGCCTTCAATCAGCATGGAGCCGTAGCCGATGAGCTTGGCGTTCTTTTCGTTGTCGAGCTGCTTGGAGCTGGTGCCGGAGCTGACTAAAGAATGGAAACCGGAAATGGCACCGCAGGCGACGGTAACGAATAGAACCGGGAAGAGCTACTGGCCCCCTCCGAGATCAAAGCCTACGAACGGAGAAATCTCCATGGTTGGCTGATAGAAGCAAATGCCGAGGAAGGCGGCAATGATCATCAGATAGAGCAGGAAGGAGTTCAGGTAGTCGCGAGGCTGCAAGAGAATCCAAACCGGTGCGATGGAAGCAACAAAGATGTAGCCCATCATAATCAGGAGCCACATATCCTTAGAGAGGACGATCGGGAAAATATGGCCGATGTAGAAAGCGGCAGCCATACCGATGAGGCCCAGAACCGTACCGAGGAAAAGAGACATGCCGGTACGATAGACGAGCAGGCCGAAAGCGACAGCGAGCAGAATGAAGAGCAGGGAGGATGTGCCGGCGCCGGGGTTGGCTACGAAAGTAGCAGCAACGATGTTGGCGAAGGCGGCAATCACAACCAGCAAGGTAATCCAAGCAAAGATGGCGAAGAGAATCTTGGCTTTTTCTCCGATGTTGGCTTCGATAATTTGGCCGATACTCTTGCCTTTATAGCGCAAAGAAGCCACCAAAGAACCGTAGTCATGTACGCCGCCGAAGAAGACGCTGCCGACAATAATCCACAGTGTGACGGGAACCTAACCGAAGACAGCAGCCGTAATCGGACCGACAATCGGGCCGGCGCCTGCAATTGAAGAGAAGTGGTGTCCGAGGAGAACAGCCGGTTTTGTCGGAAGGTAGTCAATGCCGTCCTTCTGAGTTTCTGCCGGTGTTTTGCGCGTCGGGTCGATGCCCCATTGCTTGGCAAGCCAGGAGCCATAAACGACATAGGCGATCAGAAAGATGACCGCTGAGCCGATAAGTAAGGTAAAACCGTTCATTTCCATTCCTAGGTGTTTGAGATAAATTAAATAAAGCTTTTAGTCAGACTTCTTTGGGAATCCGAAGTTTCTAACAGTCCTTTTGCCGAACGAATTGGAATAAACCTTTTCGTTTTTAAGATCGACCAAAATGAAGGCTAGATCGGCCCAACCGCGAAGAGAGAACCAAAAGTCTTTATGAAACTTTTTGGCAGACGCCGTCTCAACAATCTTCGGGTCAATTTCCTCCTCGGAAATCAACGCCGCAGTGAAAATTGAGGACATATGCTTTTCGTCCGTCGGTAGTTCCGAAATCAGTCTTTTGAACTGTTCGAAAACGGCTTCGATGTCTGTTTTCTTGATTTTGTCAGTACAGCCATAAAGCCCGACATACTCGTCATTGTTCACTGTGTATAACGAGATGCTTTTAGAGAGGAAGTACTTTTCCGAAGTTCGATTGTGTACTGCCCAAAGCGCCGGCTGAGGATTGAGTCCTTGAGGCGTTTCTTTGAAATCGAAAGCTGGGGTGAGTCGATTCCTCATCAAAGTTAAATATTCAGATGTATTCATTGGTTATCCGTAAAAATGCCTGCGGTTCGCCGAGAACACGCGCTGAACATGAACTTATTTTAGAGAGAAAAAACAGCTGATTTTCGGAGAAGAGACAGAAAAAACCGATATTTAGAGGTAGGACTAATAGGTAAAGAGAGGAAATTACCCGTCACCGGAAAGGAAGAAATACGGCAGCTGCCATGCTCAATCTTGGATTTTTGCCTGAAACTCTTACCTCCAACGGGTTATAAAAGAGGCACCAATTTCTTTGCCACCTTTTAAGGGACTGATTATGAAACGTTTGGTTTTGATTGCCTCTCTACTTGGGTTTGCCGTATGTATGAATCCGGCTATTGCAAAAGACACTTCCGAGCATCTCACCGCTCAGCAAAATAAGATGTCTTACTGCAGCAAGGAAGCCGCAGCTAAAGATCTTCACGGCGATAAGCGTAAAGAATTCATGAAGGAATGCTTGTCTAAGAAAGTTGATGACGGGAAAAAGAAACTGACCAAACAGCAGGAAAAAATGGTCAAGTGCAGCAAGGAGGCTAAAGAAAAAGCGCTTAAAGGCGAGCTTCGCAAGAAATTTATGTCTGATTGCCTGAAGAATTAATCGCAGAGGTACCTGAAGTTTTGCGTTTCTAGATCTTCATTATTTTAAAAATCCTCAATAAAACAT
>ERZ791614.782-NODE-782-length-18914-cov-3.785248_pt1 | contig 18914 bp, 9 predicted proteins | sample MGYA00510274_ERZ791614 | MGnify/ENA primary metagenome ERZ791614 (study PRJEB30046, sample SAMN00715221) | human gut metagenome | study: EMG produced TPA metagenomics assembly of the A metagenome-wide association study of gut microbiota in type 2...
GGAGTAGCTTTGAGACATGGACTATCTTTTGCCAAAAAGCAAGGATTTCGGTATGCAATCACCATTGATTCTGACGGACAGCATTTCGCTTCGGATATCCCTGCATTGATCGAAGCCATAGAAAAGGAACCGGACACATTATTGGTAGGTGCCCGTAACCTCGCCTCGGACAATATGCCGGGAAAGAATACATTTGCCAATAAGTTTTCCAACTTCTGGTTTACCCTCGAAACAGGTATCAAACTGCAAGATACTCAATCCGGCTACCGCCTGTACCCCATCCAACGAATGAATGTGGACAAGTGGTATTACACCGCCAAATACGAATTTGAGTTGGAAGCACTTGTCTTTGCTGCCTGGGGAGGCATTACCGTTAAAAACATTCCGGTACATGTTTATTATCCGCCACAGGAAGAACGGGTTTCTCATTTCCGACCGTTTCGCGATTTCACCCGTATCAGTATCCTGAACACAGTACTGGTGCTCGTCACTTTCCTTTGGATCATCCCCCGAAACTTCTTCCGTAAACTGACTTGGAAGAACTGCAAGCAGTTTTTCTCGGATCATGTCACCCACTCCCCCGAATCTAATCTGCGGATCACGGCTGCCATCACACTCGGCGTATTCATGGGTATCGTTCCGGTATGGGGATATCAAATGCTAATCACGTTATTTCTGGCACATTTGTTTAGACTGAATAAAGTCATAGCTATTGTAGCAGCCAATATCAGTATCCCTCCGATGATTCCATTTTTGCTGTACGGCAGTTACGTAACCGGCTGTAAAGTGCTGGGAGATCCTGTCAATCTGCATTTAAACGAACTTTCTTTTGAAAATGTAAAATCAGTCATAGAGCAATATTTAATAGGAAGTGTTATCTTTGCAGTCGGTTGCAGCATACTGGCAGGAACCATCGCGTTCATTCTGCTCACGGCGTGTAGGAAAAAAAAGATATGACCCAGTTTTTTATCGGACTATATGATTATTTCGAGAGGCACAAGATTCTGTTCTATTTGTCACTCATCAGTTGTGTCCTGTTAATGGGATTCTTTGCACTACAAGTAAGGTTCGAAGAGAACATCACACAATTTTTCCCCGACACTAAAGATTCCCAGAACACCATCAAAGTGTTCGACAATCTCAAGATTAAGGATAAGATTATCATCATGTTATCCTCTGCAGATACCTGCCACCGCGTAGAACCCGACTCCCTGATAGAAGCAGCCGGACAACTGCAACAAACCCTGACAGAAAAAGCCGGAGGAAAACTGATTAAAGGAATTTTCGCACAGGTAGACCAAAGCCTCATCCAAGGAGCCACGGACTTCGTTTATGAACATCTCCCGCTTTTCCTGACAGATACGGACTATCAACGTTTCGATTCCTTACTGACGGATAAAGGGATACAGGCTACCATGCAGAAGAATTATACCAACCTCCTCTCTCCTGCCGGAATTGCATTAAGAAACTATATTCTCCGGGACCCGCTCGGACTGGGAAGCGAAGCCCTGAAACATTTGCAAGATTTCCAGTTGGAAGCCAACTACGAGATTTATGACGAACATATCTTCTCCAAAGACGGTTCCACCTTACTTATGTTCATTACCCCGGTATTCAGTACAGGCAGCACCGGAAAGAACGACGAACTGATAAAGATACTCGAAGAAGAGCTCAAGCACGTACAGGGAGAATCTCCTACTATTCGAGCTGAATATTTCGGCGGTCCCTCCGTGGGAGTCTACAACGCCCGTCAGATTAAGAAAGATACCATCCTGACCTCCTCCCTGGCACTGCTTATCATCATTGTATTTATCTCACTCGTTTTTAAACGAAAGAGATCGATACCGTTGATTATTACTCCGGTACTGTTCGGAGGATTATTCGCCCTGTTTCTCATTTTCTTTATCAAAGGAAGTATCTCCGCCATTGCAGTGGGAGCCGGTTCGGCAGTGATGGGTATTGCACTAAGCTATTCCATTCACATGCTGGCACACCAGAATCATGTTTCCACTGTTCAACAACTTATTAAAGAGATAGCCTATCCGCTTACGGTAGGTAGTTTCACCACCATCGGCGCATTTCTGGGATTGATATTCACCAGTTCCGATCTGTTACGCGACTTCGGATTGTTTGCCTCTCTGGCATTGGTGGGCACTACCCTCTTCTGCCTCATTTACCTGCCTCATTTTCTGAAAGGACAGGCAGACGTCAAACAGGGACGCATACTACGCATCATCGAGAAAATAAACGCTTATTCTTACGAAAAGAATAAATGGCTGGTAGGCGGCATCCTCCTCATTACAGTAATCTGTTTGTTTACTTCGCAAAAGGTGGGCTTCAACAACGATATGATGAGTCTCAACTATGAGCCCCGCCATCTCCAACAATCAGAAGAAAAATTACTGCAACTCTTCGACAACGACGAAAAGACCGTGCTTTTTGTCAGTGTGGGAAAAGACATGAATCAGGCTACCGAAACTTATGCAACAACCAATCAGAAGTTATCTATACTGAAAGAGCAGGGACTCATCAAAGAGTATGCCTCCGCCTCACAGTTTCTGATCTCTCCGCAAGAGCAGCAGAAACGCCTGAAGAAATGGAAAGATTACTGGACGAATGAAAAACAGCAACAAGTCCGTGAACAGTTGGAAACAGCTGCCGCCGAATATCGTTTCCGCCCGGGAAGCTTCGAACCTTTTTATCAATGGATGAACCAGCCTTTCGGTGAATATCATTACACCGCTCAAGGAGACGATTTATCCGGCAAGCTATTAAATGAATGGCAAACCTCTGCCGATTCCATCACCATGCTTATCAGCCAGATACGGATCAGCGAACCGAATAAGGAAGCTGTGTACCAGAACTTTAATAAAGACCCGAATGTAGTCATCTTCGACCGTTCCTATTTTGCCAACAAATGGGTATCGGCCATCAATGACGACTTTTACCTGATTCTGTACATCTCTTCTTTCCTCATATTCTTTGCACTATGGTTCTCCTACGGACGTATCGAACTTACCCTGATGAGCTTTCTCCCGATGCTAATCAGCTGGGTAATCATCTTGGGATTGATGGGAATTCTGGGGATTGAGTTCAATATTATCAACATCATCCTGTCCACCTTTATCTTTGGCATTGGAGATGACTTCAGTATCTTCATTATGGACGGGCTACAAAACAAATACCGTACAGGTCAGAAGGTGTTGAATTCCCATAAAACGGCTATCTTCTTCTCCGCCTTCACCACAGTGGTCGGTATGGGAGCACTTGTGTTTGCCAAACACCCGGCTTTGCAATCCATTTCCCTGATTTCCATTCTGGGTATGATAGCAGTAGTACTGGTGGCCTATACCATTCAGCCACTCATTTTCCGGTTCTTCATCGCAGGACCTGCTTCCAAAGGATTACCGCCTTATACGCTTATCGGATTGATACGTACCGTGTTGCTCTTCCTGCTTTTCTTTATCGGCTGCATCGTCCTCCGTATATTGATTATCCTGCTTTATCCGGTGCCTGTGCGCAAAAGCAGCAAGCAGCGTTTGGTGTGCCGCCTGATACAAATCACCTGCAAAGGAATTTTGCTACTGGCCACCGCCGTCAAAAAAGAGCACATCAACAAAACCAACGAACGCTTTGAGCAGCCGGCAATTATTATTGCTAACCACCAGTCGTTCATCGACATTCTGGTACTGCTGTCTCTTTCATCTAAAATCCTGATGGTAACCAACCATTGGGTATGGCACTCTCCTTTCTTCGGAGCCATCATTCGTTATGTCGACTTCTATTATATAGGCGAAGGATACGAGCAATATATGGAACGGATGCGGAAAAAAGTGAAAGAGGGCTACTCCATCGCCATTTTCCCGGAAGGCACACGTACCTATAACGGAAAGATGAAACGTTTCCACAAAGGAGCATTCTATCTGGCAGAAGCATTGAAACTGGATATTCTGCCGATCCTGCTTTACGGTAATAACAAAATCATTGCCAAAGCACAGCCTTTCAATATCCGGAAAGGAATCATCTATACAGAAATACTTCCCCGTATACCATTAGACGATCTGTCTTTCGGAAGTACTTATCAGGAGCGTACCAAACGCATATCCGCTTACATGAAAGAGGTTTATGCCCGTATCTGCCGTGAACAGAACACGACGGACAATCCGGCGTTCTACGAAGCTCTTATCCAAAACTATATCTATAAAGGTCCCGTCGTAGAATGGTATATCCGTATCAAAGTAAAAATGGAAAAGAATTACCGGCTATTCAACCGGTTGATTCCCGTCCAAGGGCAAATCACAGACATCGGTTGCGGCTTCGGCCCGTTATGCTATATGCTGTCTCTGCTTTCCGAGGACCGGGAAATCCTGGGTATTGATTACGATGAAGACAAGATAGCGCTGGCGCAGCACGGATGGTTACGCAACGAGCATCTCCAGTTTAAGCATGGCAATGCATTGGAATATCCCCTGCCGGAAAGTGATGTCTTTATCCTGAACGACATGCTTCACTATATGAGCTACGAACATCAACAAACCCTATTGTTGAAATGTGCCGGTCGCTTACGTTCACAAGGAATGATTATCATACGCGACGGAAATTCAGCCAACGCTTCCAAGCACCGGTTAACCCGGTTCACGGAATTGCTATCCACCCGTATCTTCAACTTCAACCGGACAACCGGAGAGCTGTATTTCACCACTGAAACCCAATTACGGGAAATAGCAGTCACCTGTGGAATGGCTGTCGAAATCATTCCTAATGACAAATATACATCAAACACCATTTACATATTTAGAAAACCGAACTAGTATGAGCAAATATGACATCATCATTATCGGCAGCGGCCTTGGCGGACTGGAATGCGGAGCGATTCTTAGCAAAGAGGGATTCAACGTATGTGTAGTAGAAAAAAATGCGCAATTCGGCGGATGCTTCCAGACTTACCAACGAAAAGGGCATCTGTTGGATACGGGTATTCATTATGTAGGAAGCCTGGATGAGGGTCAAGTGATGAACCAGTATTTCCGCTATTTCGGTATCATGGACAAGCTGAAAATAAAACGCTTGGACGATGCTGCTTTTGATACGATCTACTATAAAGGAAAAACATACGATTATGCAATGGGGTACCCGCAGTTTATTGAAACCATCTGCCGTTCCTTCCCGCATGAAAAAGAAAACTTGAAATGCTATGCCGAACAGCTTCAGGCTGTCGGAAACCTGATTAGCGTAGACCACCTGAAACAAGGCACACTCGCTTTGGAGGGTATGAAATACTTTTGTACCTCTGCCGCCCACCTGATTGCGGATATCACTCCGGACCCCGCCTTACGAAATGTACTGGCAGGTTCAGCTTTACTCTACGGAGGTTTGAAAGATGTCTCCACTTTCTACCAGCATGCCATGATTAATCACTCCTATATTGAAGGCGCCTACCGTTTTGTAGACGGAAGTATGCAAGTCAGTCTGGAGCTAATCAATGTAATCCGGGCAAACGGAGGGACTGTGCTCAATAACAGTGAAGTCACCCGCATCATCGTTGAAAACGAAAAGGTACAAGGGGTTATCATCAACGGGGAAGAGCGACTGGAAAGCGACTTCGTCATCTCCAATATGCATCCCCAACGGACATTGGAGATACTGGATAAAAACCGTAGCATCAAGAATGCCTATATTTCCCGCATCCGTTCGCTGGAAAACACCTACGGCATTTTTACGCTCTACCTGGTAATGAAGAAAAAAAGCACTCCTTATCAGAACCGCAACCTGTATCTGCATGCGAACAATAAAGTGTGGTATGATAAACTGCTCTATCCGGGACGGACCACCAACTGTATGATTTCCATGCAAGCGTCTTCCGAGGACAGTCAATATGCCAGTGTCATTTCCATCCTGACACCTATGTATATAGATGAACTGTCTGCCTGGAAGGGCACGACTCCCGAACATCGGGGAGAAGACTACCAATCCTTCAAAAAGGAGAAAGCAGAACAGATTCTCCGCTTCATCCGAGGACATGGCATTGACCTTTCAGAAAACATAGAAGAGATGTATACCACTACTCCATTAAGCTATCGGGACTATACAGGAACAGTGGATGGTTCCGCGTATGGGATCATCAAAGATTATAAATGTCCGCAAATTGGTTTCGTATCTACAAGAAGCCGCTTGGGAAATCTCTTTTTCACCGGGCAAAACCTGAATGTGCATGGTGCATTAGGGGTAACACTAACTGCCATGCTGACTTGTGCGGAGTTTGTAGGACAAGAATATCTGGCTAAAAAAGTAGGAAATGCATAGAATAGTCAAAAAGACACTCCAATACACGGGCTTCCTTTTCCTGTCGCTCATCGTTCTATTGATAGCCGGAATCAGCTATCTCTACTTTTCTGCAGATATGCAAACGCCCAAACATGAGCAAAGCATGACCACAGACAAAGTGATTGATATAGACAGTCTCCACCTCCGGTATTATGGAGATAACTTTCTCCGGCACAGCGACAGCGGCTTATGGGAATTATTTGTGAAAGGGGATGCTTTCCAGAGAGGAGAAGCTATCGGGAAACTGTCTTCCGACCTGCTCCACTATCAAGAGAAAGTGTTCGTGGATCAGATTCGTGAGATTGTTCCTTCAGACAGTTATCTGAAATTCCTCCGGTTCTTCATTGTATTATTCAACCGTAATCTGGGTGAGAACGTCCTCGAAGAATACCGCGACGAGATCTACGGAATCTCGCTATCATGTACGCATGAATACGACTTCATCGGCACTCCTTACGAACGCCAGTTGAATTACCATTCGGCACACGACCTGGGACATGCCATGCAAGATTATATGTTAGTGGGATGCAGTTCGTTCGCCACTTGGGGAACACAAAGTGCAGATTCATCCCTGCTGATTGGACGTAACTTCGATTTCTACGTTGGAGATGCCTTCGCAGAGAACAAGCAGGTGGCTTTTTATGTACCGGAGCAAGGATACAGGTTTGCTTCTGTGGGATGGCCGGGTATGATAGGAGTGTTATCCGGCATGAACGAGACAGGTCTTACCGTGACAATTAATGCTGCCAAATCTGCTGTCCCGACAGGTTCCGCCACCCCCATTTCCATCCTGACCAGAGAGATTCTGCAATATGCAGCCACTATTGATGAAGCCTTTGCCATCGCCCAAAAACGGGAAACATTCGTCTCCGAATCCATATTGATAGGTTCTGCCAAAGACGGCAAAGCCGCGATTATCGAGAAATCTCCGGAGAAAACTGTGCTTTTCACCGGAAAAGAAGCCAATCGGCTCATCTGCACCAACCATTACCAATCGGAAGAATTCAGCAAGGACGAACGAAACATGGAAAATATCCGCACTTCCGACAGCCCATACCGTTTTGCACGATTAACGGAACTCATTAATGAGGATCTTCCGATCGATGTCTCCAAAGCCGCCTCTATCCTGCGTGACCACAAAGGCCTGCAAAACACAGACCTGGGACTGGCCAACGAAATGGCCATCAATCAGTTTATTGCCCATCATTCCGTCATCTTCCAACCGGAGAAACGGCTGATGTGGGTATCGACCTCTCCCTGGCAATGTGGGAAATACGTAGCCTATGACCTGAATAAGATATTCAAAGACACGATTGATTGGCAACACGAAATATACAGTTCCGACCTGACCATTCCGGAAGATAAATTCATCGACACACCGGAGTTCCAGCATCTTCTCACGTATAAGAAACTGACTCCGCTTTTATTGAAGAAAATCAGAAAAAAGGAACAGATAGAGGAATCTGTTTTAAAAACATACCAAGCCTCCAATCCTTCCCTATACTATGTATATGAAGTAATAGGAGATTACTACGAGGCCATGCAGCAATCTAAACAGGCCATTGCATACTGGCAACAGGCATTGAAGAAATCCATTCCCAAGTTGCAAGAGAAAGAACGTATCCAACAGAAAATTCAAAAACAATCCAAAGATGGAAAAGAATCCTGAAATTCAGTTCCGCTCACCGGAAGATATCAAAAGCTATCAGGAAGAACAGTTAGCCAAAGTGTTAGCCTACCTGCAAGCACATTCCAAGTTCTATCAACAGATGTTTACCGAACATCACATTGATATCAATCAAATAAAGACGATTGAAGACTTGCAACAGATCCCCGTCACTACCAAGACGGACTTGCAACTCCATAACGATGATTTCATCTGCGTAGACAAAGAGGAAATTATCGACTATGTGACGACTTCGGGCACATTGGGAGATCCGGTCACTTTCGTTCTCACCTCTGAAGACCTGGACCGTCTTTCTTACAACGAATACTTATCTTTCACCACCACCGGATGCACCAAGCAAGATATTCTTCAATTGATGACTACCATCGACCGCCGTTTCATGGCAGGCTTGGCATATTATATGGGAGCCCGCGAACTGGGTATGGGAGTGATCCGTGTAGGCAACGGCATCCCGGAACTGCAATGGGACACAATTCGACGGATACATCCGACTTGTGGAATGGTAGTCCCCTCTTTCCTTATCAAACTGATAGAGTTTGCCGAAAAGAATCATATCGACCATAATACCTGTTCCATGCAGAAGTGTATCTGTATCGGAGAAGCATTGCGCAATCAGGAATTCCAGTTGAATACGCTCGGACAGAAGATACACGATAAATGGCCTGCCTTGCAGTTGTATTCTACTTATGCCTCCACCGAAATGCAGTCGTCCTTTACCGAGTGTAATGAATTCCACGGAGGACATTTGCAACCGGAACTTATCATTGTAGAGTTTCTGGATGATAACAATCGTCCCGTGGAAGAGGGAGAAGCAGGGGAAGTAACGATCACGACACTCGGAGTCAAAGGGATGCCGTTGCTCCGTTTCAAAACAGGCGATATTTGCTACCACCACACCGAGCCCTGTAGTTGCGGGAGAAATACCATCCGCCTAAGCTCCATCCTCGGCCGGAAAGGGCAAATGATTAAATACAAAGGAACAACGTTATATCCGCCTGCATTATTCGACATTCTGGATAATATACCTTCGGTAAAAAACTATATTATTGAAGTTTATACCAATGAATTGGGAACGGATGAGATTCTGATTCGTATCGGAAGCGAGAACCGTAGCGAAGCCTTTGCCAAAGAGATTAAAGATCTGTTCCGTTCGAAAGTCAGAGTGGCGCCAAGCATCAATTTTGAATCGGCAGAGTACATTGCCAAGATACAAATGCCTCCAATGAGTCGAAAAACGATAAAATTCATTGATTTACGATAATTATTTTCTACTTTTGGAAGTTAGTAACCAACTATATCACTTTAACATTAACGTATATGAAAAAACTTATTCTATTCTTATTCTTGAGCACGAGCCTGTTCTGTTTCGGACAAGGCAAGAGTGCATTGAAAGACATTCAGTCTATTAAGTTCTATGGGGTAGACTACTCCCAAGTAAAAATTTTCGGTGCAGATGAATCACCGGCACAATTCAAAGATGCTTTCAGACGTATCAATGAACTGTTCATCACAGAAGCTAAGAAGTATAACGTAGGAAAACAATTGAAAAAAGAAGTGACAGAGATTTCACTGGATGCCGTTAATCAGGTGAACGAAAACATCGACCTGACCGAGCTAATGACTGCTAAAAGAGAATATACTCTTAGTAAAGAGCAAATCAAAGCAGCCATCAACGCATTGCCTATCCAGAAAACACCCGGAGTAGGTATGGTGTTTATCGCACAGTTCCTGGACAAATCAAACAATAGAGGTACGTATGAAGTCGTATTCTTCAATACCGAAACAAAGGAAATCATTGAAGAATGGATTACCGACGGCAAGGCACGTGGTTTCGGATTGCGCAACTATTGGGCAGGCTCTATCTATAGCGCACTCAAGAAACTATAAACAATAAAAATACAAGTATGAGAAAACTACTATTAGTACTGACCTTATTATTAAGTATCAGTACGTATGTCGCAGCACAGAATTACACAGAAGTAGTGTATTTAAAGAATGGCAGCATTATTAAAGGAGTAATCATTGAACAAGTGCCCAATGTCTCTTTAAAAATCAAAACAGGTGATGGCAGCCTCATCATCTGTCAGATGAGTGATGTGACTAAAATCACAAAAGAAGAGCGGTACACAAGAGATTATCGTAAGGATACCAACGACCGCAAAGCCGCAAGAAATACATTAAAAGGCTATAAGGGTTTCGTAGACTTTGCATATATTGGCGATGTGAGCGACTACAATGCCTCTAAAATTGAATTATCAACCACACATGGTTATCAATTCAACAATTATTTCTTTGTAGGTGGTGGCGTTGCTTTCAACTACTATACCGATGCAGATCTTTATGCAGCCCCCATCTATGCTAACTTCAGAGCTAACTTCATCAACAAAAAAGTGACTCCGTTCGCCGACGTAAAAGCCGGATATGCTGTAGGAGACATAGAAGGAGCGTATGCTTCAATAGGAGTAGGAGTACGTTTTTCTTTAAAAGGGAAAAAGGCCTTGAATTTAGCTTTGATGTATAACTTCCAAGATTATGACGCCACAACAGATTATAGTTACAGCTATGGAGGGCATTATTATCATAACAGTTGGAATGATACATGGGAGTTACATGGAGTAGGAGCTAGATTCGGATTTGAATTCTAAGCCTGTTTGCAATACAGATAAATTTCTTACCCTACTATTGCTTTTCACTAATTAATTTTGTATCTTTAGTAATTTTCATCCTTTTGAGGATAGCTAGTCACCTTATAGAATGATAAATGTCACCCTATAAGGTGACATTCGTCTTTTTATAAAGTGCCCATTGTCCCGTTACAACAGGACAACCACCCGACTGCATAAAAAGTCACTAGTTTCTGCACTGAAAAGTCTTAATCTATGCACTGAAAGACCTTAAATACAATGAAGAATAATGGAAACGTTATTGATGCGTTATATAAAGAATATTAGGAACTTTCCGTTCTCCGGCATGGTCAAACCGCCCATTGTCACAAGGATAATTAACGACTCCATTATCCGATGCACCGGACAACCAAAGAGTAGTAGATCCACCTCCATCCAAATTTAATGCATCCTCACCTCCTAAAACCCGGATCAGATGTGCCAATTCCGGAATATTCACTCCTCCTGCTTGTTCAGGAAAACGCCCGTCTACCGTTATCAACAGGACTTTTCCATCCTTAGTAGTAGCAACAGCACTACGAGGGTGCTTCGTCCGGATAAAATTCGGTTCACACGAGTTCCAATCACAAACCTGTCCGTCTTTCAACATTAACGGACCGGAAGCTAGTATCGTACCTGCTTTGCCTTTATAATTCTTTTCTATCTGTTTGTTCCAAGGAATTAATTTCATTCCCCTTTTGCGCACACTAATGGCTCCTGTGACACGCTGTTTAAACTCACTCTGCAGCGTTGTATCAATAACTTGGCGATCCGTCTTCAGGAAACAGACCGAGTTTCCCCGTTTCATGTCAAAATAGGAGCCATTAATGGCTGCAATGGCGTTATATTCAGAAGCAATCTTACTTGTTTCTTTCATTTTATCCGAAACGGCAACACCGACTTTCAAACCTGCAACAGGATCAATTTCTATCAGGCTGATAGATTGGGGACCTTGATATAATTGAGGGATAGAAGCATACTTATATACAATTCCTTTTTGAGGATTTTCTATCTTCCAACAAGCAGATACAATTGCCAATGAATCCGCTACTGTCTGCCCTTTTACTATTCCAATGGAGCACACAGCCAGGATAACGACGATTAACAAGTTTTTCTTCATAAACTAACGAATAAATGTGTTAAGTATAATATATATTAGTCTTAATGACCAGTAATATCCGTATTATAATCTTCCCGATTATATTGCCATAACAGAATAGGATATCCTTTCGCATTTACCTTGTAATACCATGAGTTTCCCCATCCTGCATCAAGGTAGTTCTGCATATTCGATAAGAACTCCTTCGACTTAGTTTCCCCATCGTGGGGTTGCTTCACACCGACTAATTCACCGGAAAATTCGGTTTTAGGTACTCCGACATTCAAAATCTTCATATCGTCTGTTGCCCAACAATCAACAACCGTCATATTAGCTGCTCCCATGAAGGCGGCAATACGCCCCAAATTTACACCATTTTTCTTGTTTTCCACTAATTTATTCAAAGCAACGCATCTTTTAGGTGCAGTATCAAAATAAGCTCCGATACCTGCTGCTCCGGAATTCATTGAAATAACTTCACCTGCCGCATAGCAATTCTCCAATATACCACCAGCCCAGACAATACCTACTATTCCCCCGGCACGTGAATTTCCTGTTTCATTCTTCGCTGTAACTGTGGCAGTAGAATAACAATTCTTAATGGACGAATACACAGATCCGCTCGGTTTACCGATATTACCGGAAATACCGCCAATTATATCAAATCCCGATACCTTTCCGCTCGTATAACAATTTTCTACACTTCCGGTAAGTACATCCGAAGTCGGGATTTTTATCCCTACATAGCCGGCTAATATTCCGCCTCCATTTTGTGCCACAATATCTGCATCCACAATTCCCAAATTCTTGCAGACTCCACATAACACCCCGAACAAGCTGGCATAGTTACCTTGCGATTTCAAGCCTTTTATAACATGCCCGTTTCCGTCAAAATGGACGAGTCTGTCATAAGGCTCACTCACATTCAAAGCCTGCCAATCAATCCCTGACATATTCACATCGGCCTCCATTCTGAAATAAACCATTCCTTTAGAATAATTGACCTTATGCATATCCTGCATATGTCTCGCCGTTTTTATAATATAAGGATTATCCTCCGAACCGTCACCAGAGTCAAACAACTGCCCGTTGCTATGCTTCTTTACCAAGATGAAAGTCCTGACACTGCGTTGTCCGTAATGATCGAACTTTTTATTATCACACGGATAGTTGACTACATCTGTGGCTGAAAGATTACTGTCGCGTATATACATCGTTGTAGACCCTCCTCCGTCTACGTTCAAGGCATGCTGTGGTTTAAAATACTGGTTTATAAAGGAGGTAAGCTCTTTGGCAGTCATTCCTGCCGCCAAATCCGCACGACCGTCCACTGTTACCAACAAAAGTTTATTCTGTTCTGTCAAAGCCACAGCGGTACGGGGATGACGTACTCCCTGATGTCTTCGGTAATCCTCTCCATCCAGGGAATTCAGGTTGATTCCGGTTATATCTCCAATAAATGTTTCACCCACCGGTTGATAATCATCTATTAATACCGGTGCTCCCGAGAATATGTTAGGCATTGAATTATAGGAATATGATTCCTTTGTTCCATATCCAATTTCAACCTTATAGCCGTCATAAGCTATGGCCCCTTCATGTTTCCAATATCTTAAATGCCCTTCGGGAAGAGTGATCGGTGAAATTATTGAGCCATTGACTTTTACGAAAGAGGCTTCAAGTTCATACGTACCATTAATTCCGGCTACCGCATCATGTTTCAGAGCAACACTTGACAAAGAATCCAGTTGAGGAGCCGAAACAAACTCTAATTCGTAGTCAGGACTCGACAGGTCGATTTCAAGCACATTTACTTGTTGCCGGGCATTAAAAGCACTTTTATTATAAGAATACCATATAAAGCTCTTTCCATCAATGGAATCAATTTTCCAGCCTTCTTTGTCCTTCAATGTCGGTTCTTCAACCGGAACAGGAGGAGGAGTATAATTCTGTCCCTTTCCTATCATATCGCTAAAATCTTCATTGTCCAGTTGACTGGAACAACTCATAGCTATTGTAAAAAGTGTAGAAACCAACAATATCATTATTCTATATTCTTTCATGCTCAATCAAATTAAAAGTTTAAACCATCATTCCATCCCGGGTTCTGTGTCAGGACTCCATTTGTCAAAATACGATCCTGTCTGGGAATCGGATATAGATAATCCCGTTCTTCATTCCACTGGCGAGGAACGTCTTTGTAGCAAATCACATTTCCAGACTCCCCTTCCGTCAAGTCCACCGTAACCCCAATCTCCAGAAACTCCAATGCATTTACTCCACTTGGTTTTGCTCCTTTATACAAACAGACATCAATGGTTCCGTCATGATTCAGGTCATAATTGCCCGGACCGGGGAAATACATTCCCAGAAACTCATCATCCATACAACTTCCCGCTTTCCAACGCATCAAATCATAATAACGGAAGCCTTCCATTAACAATTCTATGACTCTTTCACGACGGATTTCCAGTATGACTCCTTTATTCGTTTCAGAGACATTAGGATAGACATTCAGCAGATAAGGATCGGGTCCTGTATTAGCGTCACTCATATTCAGGTTCGGCATTCCTACCCTATCCCTTATTAATTTAATCGTCCTGTCAATATCATTCTGTTCCAGCGTTCCCCTTTCCGCTTTGGCTTCCACATAATTCAAAAAAACCTCCGCCGTCCTGAAAATAGGAAAATCATTTTCAGACGTGTCACCAACATCATATTTAGTGGCACCCGAATATTTAATTAAATGATACCCAGTCATTGCCGAAGAGAAATTAGGCCCCGACTGTTTCGTTTCTCCCGGACGTATATATCCGGGAGTACGGATGGTCTGTGCCAAACGAGGATCCCTGTTCTGACATTCATCAAAAAATACCTTAGTGGCATATCCTTGCATGTCCGTAAAACGGGAACCGTTCTTATTCAAATACATATTTACAATCTTTTTCGATAATCCGGGTCTGCCTTTCGAAGCTGTATTTTCAAAACCTTGCACGTCGTGGCGGATATTCAGTGTCCCATTATAGTCTCTAGCCAAAACAATTTCCTGCTGAATGGCATTCAAGGAAGAAAAAAGAGTCTGATAAGGAGTACTGCCTGTTTTATACAAGCTATATCCACTATTCTTCATAAAGTCATCGGAAGCAGTAATGCACGCATCCAAATATTTTTCGTAATCTGCTATCCCATGATACTTACGGAAAGTGCCTTCAAACAGACAAACTCTTGACTTCAGTGCCAATGCAGCCCATTTACTGACTCTGTAAAGTTCTTTATCTTTGGATAAAGTAGTAATAGCAAAATCCAAATCTTCAATAATTTTCTGCATCACAAACTCTCTGGAATCCCGGGGTTTATACAACAGTTCAGCATCAGATGAATCTAGTACTTTATCATACCAGGGGACATCTCCAAATCGCTGTACTTTCTTAAAGTAAAAATAAGCCCTGAAAAAACGGGTGATTGCATCGTACTTATTACGTACATCTTGATCTTCACAATTATGAGAATTCTCTAACAAGAAATTAAGACTTCTCAATGCCTCCCAATTCCATCCTCCACCCGTCGATGGAATGATCCGTTGCCCCGTCACCTCATCATCCAACGGAGAGACAATCAATACATCTGCATTATCTTTATAAATATCTGCTGCCGTAGGCAGTATATTATAGTAAAACTGATTACTATACAGTTGAAGTTCGTTTTCATTCTTGAAATAGGTGGTTGGAGACAAACTGTCTTCAGGATAAAGGTCCAGTTTATCACACGATATAAAAAGAATGGTAAACAACCACATAAATATGATACTAAACTTGGTTTTCATATATAGAGATATATTTAGTTATTATCAGAATGTAATATCAATACCAAAAGAATAGGTCTTTGAGAACGGATAAGAGAGTGCATTAGTCTTACCAGTTTTCCAATTTGTTCCGGCAGCAGCCGCTTCCCGATCAATATAATCCGTATCCAGCCTGTCTAATGTGAGCAGATTCTCACCACTGAAATAGAGACGGGCTTTCTGTACATGTATCTTTGATAACCATTTAACAGGTAACGTATATCCTACGGTCAGGTTTTTCAGTCGGCAATAGGCAAGACTTTGCAAGTATCTGTTATTAACCGATGACAAGGAACGACCATCAGTCCATGCGATATATCCTCTGGGGCGGGGGAAATAAGCATCAGGATTGTCTACGCTCCATACGTCTGCCAGAAAATCCTTCGGAATGAAACTTGGTGCTGGTGAACTATACGGTCCCCAAAAGGCAAATGCATCACTGGATGGGTACCAGTCTTGTTTCCCCACTCCCTGAAAGAACACGGAAAAGTCAATGCCATTCCATTCTGCATTAAGTCTGATACTGTACGTATAGCGCGGAAGAGAATTACCTATAATCCGTTGATCCTTAATATCATTAGCACTGACAGTTTGTTCGATCTTATTATTGCCATCAAGATCGAGATATTTCATGTCTCCAGCATGCAGTCCTCTATCGACAACGGCATTATTGATGATATAGTTTACGACACTCTGGTCTACTCCATAATTAGCAGCCTCTTCATCTGTCGCAAAATAGCCATCAACCATATACCCCCATATATCTCCCAGTCTCTGACCGACATAAGGAGAGCTGATTTCTTTATTAGGGTTATCATATTTCGTAATCTTGGAGACATTATCCCCGATTCCAAACGAAACACCATAGTTAAAAGGTTTGTCCATCACATTAAAACGGTCATTCCAGGCAACGACCAATTCCCAACCTTTGGTCCTTAAATCAGCAGCATTCATATTAGGAGATTTTGCGCCATAGACAGACGGTAATGCTTTGCCGGGCATTAGCATGTCTTTTGTATCCCTTATATAAGCATCTGCCGAAACATTCAATCTATTATTGAAGATACCGATATCAAGACCAATATTTTTAGTAACTACGGTTTCCCATGTCAAGTCGGAAGCATTAGGAGCGGTTTCATAGGCATACGAGGCCTTTTCTTTATCACCAAACGAATAATTAAGAACTTTTCCTGTTTCTATTTGCTGCAGATAATCATAATAACCAACTTGCTGATTGCCCAAAGTTCCATAAGACAGTCGTAACTTTAGGTTATCTACTGTATTTTTCAATGCTCCATAAAAAGGCTCTTCGCTAATGCGCCATCCGGCGGAGAACGATGGGAAGAAGCCGTACCGATGGCCTTTTTTAAACCGGGAACTGCCATCGTATCTTCCGCTCGCCTCAAACAGGTATCTTCCTTTATAATCATAGTTTGCCCTATAAAAGACGCCAAATAAAGCATATTTATTCTTTCCTCCGGTGACTACTGTATTTTCTCCTTTAGCCAGATTAAAGTCATTCAATTCATCAGATAACAGTCCATCTTTACTCACAGTCAGATCTTCATAAGATTTTGTCTCATAGTTGATACCGCCTGTCAGTTTCACATTATGAGAGCCGGCAAACAAGTTACCATAAGTTCCGTAAGCATTATATGCATAATACAGATTTTTTGTATTCAACACAGTCAGTTTATTCCCTCCGCTTGTACTCTCGGGCATGGTAATCGTAACACCCGGTACCTTGGAGTATTGCATGTCTACACTTCTATTGGTACATTTCTTGTCATATTTCGAATATGTGTAATTCCCTATGATTTCAACATGTTTTACCGGATTTATAACTACTTCAAATGTGGTCATAAACTCGTCTATCTCATCTTTATTATTATGTTTCTTATTGGATAATGCAACAGTGGTACCCGCCAAAGTATAGTTCATTATATTAGTTTCATACACCAGTGTACCATCAGGATGTACAGGCACTAATATGGGCAAGGCACGATAGCTTGCATTCTTAAATATTGTATTCACTCCACCAAGTCCCGGATAGGAGTAATTCGATTTGAAATAAGAGGTATTATTACTGACGGATAACCATGGAGTCACTTTGGCTTCCAGCCTTGATTTGAAGTTATAGCGTTCATACTTATCCGGTTGTATTTTAAGAACTCCTTTCTGATTATAATATCCTCCGGAAAGCCGGAACTTCAAATGTTCACTTCCACCGGAAATGCTTACATTATGTTCATGCGTCGGACGTTTATGGTCATATAAATAATTATACCAATCAAAATTCCCATAGTATTTATACTGTCCGTTTTCAGTTACTACCCAGGGCCGTTCGGGTTGTTCCGTCTTATCATTTCTCCTGATCCACAACTCATGATAATCCTTTTCCGTATATGTGAGCAATGGTGTCCCTTGCCAGGTAGAGAAAAACATATCACTAATACCGGCCGCATAATATCCACGGGTTTCATAATCTGTCGACGTAGTTACATCACTAAAGCTGTATCGTCCGTTATAATTAAGAGTGACTTTGCCTTTTTCTCCCGTCTTTGTAGTTACCAGAATAACTCCATAGGCGGCACGTGCTCCATAAATTGCCGCAGACGACGCATCTTTTAAGACCGAAACAGAGGCGACATCATTCGGATTGACACGATTCACATCTCCCTCCACTCCATCAATAAGGACCAACGGTTTGGCAGAACCACTAATGGAATTTACACCTCTGATATTAAACGAACCTCCATCTCCCGCACGACCTGAAGAAAAAGAGACAGTCATGTTAGGAACTGCTCCTTGCAGTAATTGAGACATAGTCGAAGCAGAACGCCCTGCCAATTGATCTCCTTCTACCACAGATACAGCACCTGTCAAATTCACTTTTTTCTGTGTTCCATACCCTACTACTACCACTTCATCCAACACTTCTGTATCTTCTTTTAAAGTCACAGTGACAGGGACACCTACTTTTGATTTCACAACAGACTTACTATAACCTATATATGAAATCTCTAAAGTAACTTCCTTATTAGAAACCACCAATTCAAAGTTTCCATCCATATCAGTCACAGTACCGTTTGTAGTCCCTTGTTCCAACACAGTAGCCCCGATCACGCTTTCTCCCATATTGTCCACTACTTTTCCGATTACTTTAAAAGTAATCTGCTGCACAGTCTGTGTATTGTCAGCATTAGTAGTCAAGACAATCTTCTTATCCAAAATGGAATATTTCACATTTGTACCTTTAAATACCTTCTCCAGCACCTTAAAGATATCACCGTTACGGGA
>ERZ791614.802-NODE-802-length-18595-cov-4.498975_pt1 | contig 18595 bp, 15 predicted proteins | sample MGYA00510274_ERZ791614 | MGnify/ENA primary metagenome ERZ791614 (study PRJEB30046, sample SAMN00715221) | human gut metagenome | study: EMG produced TPA metagenomics assembly of the A metagenome-wide association study of gut microbiota in type 2...
CCACAGCTATAAGGAAGTAACAGAAAGGCTGCTTACAGCAAAAGCTGCTTCACTTAATCAAACAGCAGTCCCAAAGCAGTCCGCTATCACCGTAAAAGAAGTCGCTGAGAAATGGCTTAAAAGTATAGCAACAAACCGGAAGTGCTCTACCATTCAAAAGTATTCTACTATATACAATAAATATATCAAACCGAACTGGGGAGAAAGTGTCATAGATCAGTTAAATCAGAATGAAATACTCAAGCTACTGCCTGAGACAGCCGGTGAGAGCGTTACAAAGAGCATACTTTGTATATTCAATTCTATCCTTGCATATGGAACTGCCACATATGGCACCGGAGAAATTCATCTGTCGTACAGGGTAAAACGTTCATCCGTCACATCCTCAAACAACATAAATACAATCAATACAACAGACCAGCAAAAGCTAACCGAGTATCTTCTTACCGAGCTTGATATCTATAAGCTCGGTATTTTATTGTGCCTTTTTATGGGGCTGCGTTTAGGAGAAATTTGTGCCTTGAAATGGGAAGATATCGACATGGTTAGTCGCACTCTGCATGTCAATCGCACAGTGCAGAGACTTCCGGTAGATACGGTACACACATCCGATTCATCACAAAATAACCACACAGCCACGAGAAAGACTTCTTTATATATAGATTCACCAAAGACTTCAAATTCACTTCGTGAGATTCCTATCCCGGACTTTATATATGACAAGCTGTCAGATTATTATAACACTTCAATGAAAGGTGACTCTTATTTTCTAAAGAAAAATCAGCCTATGGATCCCCGCACTTATCAGAATAGATTTCATATCTATATAAGAGAAGCAGGTATCGGGAATACTCACTTTCATGCATTGCGCCACACCTTTGCCACAAACTGTATCAGCAGTGGGGCTGACGCTAAGAGTGTAAGTGAGATTCTTGGACATTCCAATGTAAATATTACATTGAATCGCTATGTGCATCCAAATCTGGAGACCAAGCGCTCTGCAATCAATTCTATAGTTATCCCATAAATGGTCAGAAAAATGGTCATATTTATATAAAATGCTTATTTTATACATAAGGGAGGTTGGATTTCGCAGATTGTAATAATCTGCGAAATCCAACCTCCCTTTTAATGTAGTGTTTCACCCGGAGGCAGCAAATGAGCATACATCTTTACAAGCACAACGAAGATGCATACAGAGCAGTCGAGACCATGCTGGAGGAAAAGCAGATGGCAGCCGTCATCCATCCGACCGGCACGGGCAAGTCGATGATAGCCTTCAAGCTCGTGGAGCAGCATCCGCACAAGCACTTTCTATGGTTATCGCCAAGTGAGTACATCTACAAGACACAGCTTGAGAACATAGACACACAGTTCTCAAACATAGAATACATGTCATACAGCAGACTCATGAAGCATGAGGACAGCATAGACACCCTGCACCCTGACTATATCATACTCGATGAGTTCCACCGCTGTGGAGCCGCAGAGTGGGGCAAGAGTGTAAGAAAGCTTCTGGAAGCATATCCGAAGGCAAAGCGCCTGGGACTCTCAGCGACAAACATACGCTATCTGGACAACCAGCGCAATATGGCAGAGGAGCTCTTTGAGGGCAACATAGCCTCAGAGATGACACTCGGAGAAGCAATCGTGAGGGAAATACTTCCGGAGCCTAAATATGTCATAGCCATGTATTCATACAAGAAAGAGCTTGAACAACTGAAAAAACGAATCGAGGGCTTATCAAACCCGGGACTTATATCGGAAAACGAAAAGCTCCTAGAGCAGCTAAAGCGTGCACTCGAGCAGGCAGACGGCCTCACAGAGGTCTTTGCCAGACAGATGACAAAGCCTGATGGCAAATATATAGTATTCTGCTCAGGCAGAGAGCATATGGATGAGATGAAGGCGCAGGCGGCCGACTGGTTTAGCAAGGTGGACAAAAAGCCACACATATACACAGCGTACTACAACGATGCGTCGACCAGCAAAGCCTTTGCCGAATTCAAAAAGGACACAGGAAGCCACTTAAAGCTCCTCTACTGCATAGACATGCTGAACGAGGGCATACATGTGGACGATGTGGACGGAGTAATACTGCTTCGCCCTACGGTGTCACCAATCATCTATCTGCAGCAGATAGGCAGAGCACTGTCAGCGGGAAGCAAAAACCAGCCGGTCATATTTGACCTGGTCAATAACTTCGACAGTCTATACTGCATAGACTGCCTGAAAAATGAAATGCAGGAAGCATTTTTGCTGTATCCGGACACTCATTCGCCAAGAGAGCACTTTGACGACAGGTTCCGCATCATAGATGAGACAAAGGACAGCAGGGAGATATTCATGCGCTTGCAGGAAAATCTGGGAAATGCCTGGGACACATACTATGAGGCAGCAAAGCAGTGGTATGAGGAAAATGGAAATCTCAAGATACCAAAGAGCTATGTCACTGGGGCAGGCCTCACACTGGGAGCATGGATAAACACCCAGAGGCGTGTGAAGTCAGGCAATATATCCGGAAACCTCACCTGGGAAAAGATACAAAAGCTAAACGACATAGGCATGATATGGGATGTCACGGACTCAAGCTGGCAGGAGGTACTGGAAGAGCTTAAAAGCTACCGCAATACCTACGGCAATTTGGACATCAAGGCCAAATACGTATCGCCTACAGGCTTTAGGCTCGGCTCATGGATCAACAACATGCGCTTCAAGGTAAAAAAGTACGGCATAGAGCAGGCACTCACCGATGAGCAGAGAAAAGAACTTGAGGAGCTTGGCATGATATGGGATCACAACAAGCAGAAGTGGGAAGAGTACTACAGCGCAGCCAAGGTCTACTACAAGGAGCATGGAAACCTCGAAGTACCTGCAAAGTACGTCACAGCAGACGGCATACCGCTTGGACGGTGGCTATCCAACCAGACCAATAGTAGCTCAATGACAGACGAGCAGCTAAAGCGCTTGCAGAGCATAGGCTACAGGTCAGAAAGTAAGACTGCCATACAGTGGAACAGAAAGTTTGAGCTTGCAAAAAAATATTACGAGGAAAACGGCAATTTGGACGTGCCGGTATCATATTCCACAGACGGAGTGAAGCTGGGACGCTGGATATCAAATATCAGATGTAAAAGAAAAAACCCGAAGGCCAGCGGCATGGTGCTCGACACAGAGCGCATAGCAAGGCTTGACAGCATAGGGATGAACTGGAAATAGGGTAATCAAGAAATACAGGGAGACACAAAAAATGTACAGAAAGAAAGGAAGAAGCTGGACAAAGCATATAGATTTTATGCTATTAGATGTCCTGTGCATGCAGATAGCATTCATAGTCTCATATATATGTCGCTTTGGACTTAACAATCCATACATAGATAAAGACTACAGGATACTGGCAGTAGCATTCCTGCTCATAGATTTCTTCGTTGAAATAGTATCCGATGCCTTCAAAAATGTATTGAAGCGCGGTTATCTCGATGAGTTCATAGTTACATGTAAGCATGTGGCACTTGTGGAAATAATAACAACCTTCTTCCTGTTTACCACACAGATGGGTGAGATATATTCGCGTATGTCTTACTACATCATGATTCCAATATATATTCTCGTGTCGTACTTAGGAAGAATGGTGTTAAAGAAAATAATTAAAAAAAGAGGCTTTGCTTCATCAAAAGAATCACTCTTTGTCATAGCACCGGAAAAGCTCCTTAGGGAGACGCTTCAGGGACTAAAGGAAAATGGCTTTGGATATACACAGATAGTGGCAGCGGCAACAGATGCCGACCTGAATGGCAAAACAATATGTGAAATACCAATAGTTGCAAACCATGACGGGATAGTGGACTACGCTTGTGAGGAATGGGTGGACGAGGTGCTTATCCCACCGTGTGCGGAGAGCGAATATCCCTACGAAATGGCAGACATATTCCTGGAGATGGGAATAGCTGTTCACAGAGGCATCATCAAAAACAAGGTCATGGCAGGCAGTTTTAATCAGATAGAAAAAATAGATGACTACACAGTCATCACAGCCAGCTTGAACTATGCGAGAACCACACAGCTTCTTGCCAAAAGAGGCATGGACATACTCGGAGGGCTGGTCGGATGCATCATCACCTTGATAGTGACGATATTTGTGGGACCAGCAATCTATATAGCATCACCGGGACCGATCTTCTTCGCACAGGAGCGAATCGGCAGAAACGGAAGAAAGTTCAAGATGTACAAATTCAGAAGCATGTACATGGATGCCGAGGAGCGAAAGAAGGAGCTCATGGCACAAAACAAGGTGAGCGACGGAATGATGTTTAAGATGGACTTCGACCCAAGAATCATAGGCAATAAGATACTGCCGGATGGAACAAAGAAAACCGGCATAGGACAGTTTATCAGGAAGACATCAATAGATGAGCTGCCGCAGTTTTGGAACATCCTCAAAGGAGATATGAGTCTGGTAGGAACACGACCACCGACACTCGATGAGTGGGAGAAGTATGAACCACACCACAGAGCCAGAATGTCATTCAGACCGGGATTAACCGGGCTGTGGCAGGTGAGTGGCAGGAGCAATATCACGGACTTTGAAGAAGTTGTGAGATTGGATACCCAGTATATTGGGGAGTGGAGTGTGAAGAATGATATAAGAATTATTTTTCAAACTATTATAAGAGTGATGAAGAATGATGGAGCAGTATAGGGAAGAGTTGCATTAGATAGGCATGTTAAAACGTAAGAACTAGGAGAGAATTTTTAAAATGAAAAATGTAAGAATTGCAGTTGCTGGAACAGGCTATGTGGGTTTGTCAATTGCCACATTGCTTTCTCAGCACCATCAGGTGACCGCAGTTGATATTGTTCCGGAGAAGGTTGAGATGATCAACAATCGCAAGTCTCCAATTCAAGATGACTATATTGAGAAGTATCTCGCAGATAAAGAACTGAATTTGACCGCAACGCTGGACGCTAAGACCGCATACGCCGATGCTGATTTTGTTGTCATTGCGGCCCCTACCAACTACGATAGCCACACCCAGCACTTTGACACATCTGCAGTCGAGGCTGTGATCAAGCTGGTCATGGAATATAACCCGAACGCCATCATGGTCATCAAGTCCACGATCCCTGTGGGCTACACCGCAAGCGTACGTGAAAAATTCAACAGTAAGAACATCATCTTCAGCCCGGAGTTCCTGCGCGAATCCAAGGCTCTCTATGACAACCTGTATCCTTCTCGTATCATCGTCGGCACTGATCTGAGTGACGAGCGGTTGGTAGAAGCAGCGCACGAGTTTGCTGATCTGCTGCAGGAAGGCGCTATCAAGGAGAACATCGACACTCTGTTCATGGGCTTTACTGAGGCAGAGGCTGTTAAGCTGTTCGCCAATACATATCTGGCCCTGCGCGTGGCTTACTTTAACGAACTGGACACCTATGCAGAGAGCAAGGGCTTGAACACACAGCAGATTATCGACGGGGTATGCCTTGACCCTCGTATTGGCAGTCACTACAACAATCCATCCTTTGGATACGGCGGATACTGCCTGCCGAAAGATACTAAGCAGTTGCTGGCTAACTATGCAGATGTGCCGGAGAACCTGATCGAGGCTATTGTCGAGAGTAACAGAACTCGTAAAGATTTCATCGCTGATCGCGTCCTAAAGCTGGCTGGTTATTATGGTTATGACGAGGATAACGAGTACGATAAGGAACAGGAAAAATCTGTGACCATCGGTGTGTACCGCCTGACCATGAAGAGCAACAGCGATAACTTCCGTCAGAGTTCTATCCAGGGGGTCATGAAGCGCATCAAGGCCAAGGGCGCAACGGTTGTGATTTATGAGCCGACTCTGAAAGATGGCGAGACATTCTTCGGATCAGTAGTGGTTAATGATCTGGATAAGTTCAAGGAAATGAGCAATGCCGTCATCGCAAACCGCTATGACAAGTGTCTGGATGATGTGAAGGATAAGGTTTACACCAGAGATTTGTTTGGTAGAGATTAATATGTAGAGTGTGGAGAGAACATGCAAGATAAAGTTTCAATTATAACTCCTTCATGGAATAGTGAAAAGTATATAAAAAAGACAATCGAATCTGTTCAAAATCAAACTTATTCGAACTGGGAAATGATTATTGTAGATGATTGTTCTTCAGATAATACTGTTAAGATTGTACAGGAAATTTCAAAAAAAGATCCGCGTGTACGTATTTTGAAGCAGAATACAAATGGCGGCGCTGCAAAGGCAAGAAATCGGTCGCTTAATGAGGCTACGGGAAGATATGTTGCTTATTTGGATGCGGATGATATATGGAAACCGTCAAAACTTGAAAAACAAATTCAATTTATGAATGAGCATAAGTGTGGTTTTTCGTGCGCATCCTATGAAGTTATTGATGATGAGGGAAATGCACTAAACAAAGAAGTACACATGTTACCGTCAGTAGATTATGTGGGATTCTTGACGAATAACTTGTTACAGACAGTTGGTATTATGGTAGATACAAGTATTGTTGATAAAAAATATCTTGTTATGCCAGATATTCGTCGGAGACAGGATGCGGCAACATGGCTTCAGGTATTAAAAGCAGGTTATAAGTGCTATGGACTTGATGAGGTTCTTGCGGAATATCGTAGAGCAGAAAATTCTTTGAGCAGCAACAAGATTAAAGCAGTAAAAGGCGTGTGGAGTTTGTATAGAGATATTGAAAAGTTGTCACTGCCTTTTAGCTGTTACTGTTTTGTGAGATATGCTTTTCTTGCAGTGTGGAAACGAGTATATGTTAATAAATGAAGGATGAGAGGAGAGTTCCGAAATGTATAACGTGTTGCATGTAATAGGGCATATCGGTAGAGGTGGAGATACAACCGTTGTACTTGATGTGATGAAAAATATGGATCATTCAAAGGTCCATTTTGATTTTATTACTCATAGAGGTGCTAAGGAAGAAACGGTTCAAAAACTCCGTGATGTAGGATCAAAGGTTTATATTATGGAGGGTGATGTTAGAGAGTTAGGGATGGCAAAATACTACAAAAGTATTTTGGAGATATTAAAGCATACTGAGGTAAAATATGATGCGATTCATGTACATACAGGAATGCAATCTGGAGTTGCTCTAGCAGTAGCAAAAAAAGTTGGAATTCAAAAACGAATTTGTCACTCACATGTTACTGCAATTCAAAGAAAAGCATCGTTCGTAAAAAAAGTTATTGCTACACCGATATTTCGTTATCTATATATGAAAAATGCGACTACTAAGATTGCATGCAGTAAAGATGCCGGTATATTTATGTACGGTAAAAATTCAAGATTTACAGTGATTTATAATGCAGTAGATATTGAACCATATTTAAATGTTTCTTCGGAAGAGATTCAAAAGATAGAGAAGGAAATTGGAGCGAAAGAAACGGATGTTCTGGTTGGCCATGTAGCACGAATGAGTGAAATGAAAAATCAGAAATTCATTCTAAAAATAGCAAAGTTGATGGAGAACTACTCGAATATTAAATTTGTTTTAGTAGGTGACGGACCAGATTTTCCTGAAATTAAAGAAATGGCACAAAATCAATCAAATGTGGTCTTAATGGGACGTCGTTCGGATATCCCAATTTTAATGAAAACGTTTGATTATGTAATTCTTCCTTCGCTACCGGGCGAAGGATTCCCAGTTACAATGATTGAAGCCCAAGCTGCTGGTTGCCATTGTATCATATCAGAAAATGTTACACTAGAGGTCGAAGTAGGACTGAAACTTGTGGAAAGCCTACCTCTTAGCGACATAAGTGCATGGGTAGAAGCGATGAAAAACATAGAAAAAAATAGAGACTATATACAAAGAAACAATTATGCGAAGCAGCTATTAAGCATGGGATTTGGTAAAAAAGAGTTTGTTAATAAGTGGATATCTGTGTATGGTCTATGACATGGAATATTGGAGGAAAAAGAATGCGCAAGGGAGTAATGAAAGCTTATGCAGCCGAAAGATGGTTGTATTTGCATCATTTTCGGATGATTCCTAAAATTATAAAGATATTCATTCGGATTATTTTTAATGCAACGATTCCCTATACTTGTGAAATCGGGAGGGGGTCCATTTTTCCACATGGAGGTTCAGGAGTTGTATTGCATGAACACTGTGTAATCGGTTCCGATTGCAGAATTCAAGCAAATGTTGTGATTGGAGGACGCAATGGATTACCTGGTGCACCTAAAATCGGAAACAATGTTTTGATTGGGGCTGGAGCTGTGTTATTGGGGGATATAAGCATAGGAGAACACGCACAAATTGGGGCAAATGCAGTGGTAACGCATGATGTTCCGGCATATACGGTTGCTGTTGGGGTTCCAGCAAGAGTAGTGAAGAAGATTGAGAATAGAGACGAAAATTAATATTTAGTTTGAAGGAGTGAAAAAATGGAAAAGCCACTTATTTCGGTAATAGTACCGGCTTATAATGTAGAAAAGTTTGTTGAAAAATGTATATACAGCATTCTTCTACAGTCATTTAAGGACTTTGAGGTACTCTTGATTGATGACGGTGCCAAGGATTCAACGCCTGAAATATGTGATGCTTGTGCCAATAAAGATAGTAGAATTAAGGTGTACCACAAGGAAAATGGTGGATTATCTGATGCCAGAAACTATGGCATCGACAGAATGCAGGGAAAATATGTCACATTCATTGACAGCGATGATTACGTTGCTCCTGGGTATTTTGAGTATTTATATAGTTTAATAACTCAGGAGGAAGGTATACAAATAGCCATTTGTAGCAAAAAAAGTGTCCGTGAAGATGAAATTGCAAATCCAACGCCGGAAACAATTCGTGAAGTTACAACAGGAGAATATGCGGTTCAAAAAATATTAAGCGGTGACGGATCTGGACACTCAGCTTGGGGAAAATTATATTCAGCAGATTTATGGCAAACTATTAGATACCCTAAGGGAAAAATATATGAAGATTATGCAACGACCTATCGTGTGATGAGTTTGGTTGATAAGGCGGCTTGGGGCGATGCTGCAATGTATTTTTATGTACAGCACATAGAATCTATTATGCATCAAAAATGCTCACGGCGTAGTTTGTCTCTTGTGGATATTGCAGACGAGGAAACGAAATTTATTATAGAAAGATGGCCTGCTCTTAAACAGGAAGCACTGGCAAGAAAAGCAATTTCGGAACTTAAATGTTTGCAAACAATTTTAAATGCAAAAAATGAAGAATTTGATGATTATAAGAAAAAAATAATGGGTGATATTAGGCAGCATAAAGTCGAGCTGCTGACATCAAAGAAAGTAACTATCAAAACCAAAATAAAGATAATAGCACTATTATTTGGGGAACGAACATTTAGCTTTATTTATAACCTGAATGATGGAGACAAAAAATATTTATAATTCAAGGAATGAAGAGCAAGGAGAATGCTTCGATGAAAATAGATATTATTACATTGCATTATATAAGAAATTATGGGTCAGTACTGCAAACCTATGCAACGCAAGCTAAGTTTGAGTCTATGGGATATGAAGCAGAGATTGTGGATTATGTTCGCCCAAATGCAGAAGACAATGCTATGATTGAAGAAGGATTTGAAAAGAAAAAACTTCATGGCATTAAAAAGATGCTGTATATTGCTTTGAAGAAATTTGAATTTTCAAAAAGAAATCGTGTATGCATTGATTTCTTAAATAAGTATTGCAAATTAACCAGAAGATACAAAGATTACAATGATTTAAAAAATGATCCACCAGTAGCTGATGTGTACTGCACGGGCAGTGACCAAACTTGGAACGCTGAGTATAATGGTGGAGTTTTACCGGCATACTTTTTAGATTTTGCCCCAAAAGGCAAAAAGAAACTCGGTTATGCTGTAAGCATTGGAAGAGCTACTATTTCTAAGGACGAAGAGAACGAAACTCGACCTTATGTTGAACAGTATGATGCAATTTCTGTTCGTGAAGATTCGGCGATGCGAATTCTTCAGAATATGGGATGTCAAAATGTTGAACAGATTTTAGATCCAACTTTAGTTTTGAATGAAAAAGATTGGAAACCATTAGTGGCTCCAAGAATGATAAATGAAAAGTATATAATTATTTATCGCTTAAATAGTTGCCCAAGAATGGAAGAATTTGCACAAAATCTTGCAAGAAAAACTGGTTGTAGAATCGTCAGAATGAGTTATTATGTTACTCATTTTGCTTCAAAAGGTAAGATGGTGTTTATGCCTACTGTGGAACAGTTTCTATCACTTATCTATTACGCAGATTATGTGATTACAGACTCATTCCATTGCACAGCATTTTCATTGAATTTCAATAAGGAATTCTTCACATTTTATCCTGGAAAATATAGTGCGAGACTTCATAGTATTCTTACGTTGACAGGTACGGAAAATCGTGCAGAACCCCAAAATGCGGATGATTTGAAAGAAATTGATTATACATCTGTAAATGAAGTTCTTAACAAAGAACGCAATAGGGCAACCGCATTTATAAAAAAATATTGTGAAAGAAATTAAGAAAATGAAGGACTTATATATAAATGATGACAAATGCTGTGGCTGTGAAGCGTGTTGTAATGTATGTCCTAAACAGGCAATTACAATGAAAGAGAATAGAAGAGGCTTTGTCTATCCGAGCATTGATGAAGATAAATGTATTAATTGTGGTTTATGTAAATCGGTTTGTATATATCAAAACGAGGTGCCAAAAACATCCCCTCTTGCGGCCTTTGCGGCAGCTACAAAAAGTAAAGACCTAATAAAAAAAACAGCTTCTGGTGGGGTTTTTTCTGTATGTGCAGAAAAGATTTTGAAGCAAGGTGGAGTTGTTTATGGTGCTGCTTTTACACGAGAATGTCATGTGAAGCACACTCGTGTAGATGCAATTGGGGAACTTTGGAAGCTTCAAGGTTCTAAATATGTTCAGAGTGAGATTGGAAATAGCTATAAACTAGCAAAAAGTGACCTGCAGCAAGGAAGGACTGTTCTTTTTTCTGGTACTCCGTGCCAAATTGCAGGGTTAAAAAATTACCTGAAAAAAGAGTATGACAACCTCTATACGATTGATCTAATTTGTCATGGTGTGCCGAGCCAGAAAATGTTTTTGGACTATGTAGCAACATTAAGTTCTGAGAAAATCCAAAATTTTGTGTTTCGTGATAAAACCAGAGGCTGGAAAGATTTTTTCCTAACATGGATAGAAAAAAACAAGAGAAAACGGCTTCATAATAAAATGTCATCTTATTATCGGCTTTTCTTGACAGGGGAGATTTACAGGGAAAACTGTTATAGCTGTCAGTTTGCTTGCATGACGCGGGTCAGTGACATTACATTAGGAGATTTTTGGGGATTTGAAAAAGTGCACCCTGAGAAGTTAAATGAAAATAAATGGAGAAATCAAAATTGGCGCGGTATATCGTGTGTGTTGGCAAACACTAATAAAGGTATTCAATTGTTTGATGGAGTTAAATCAGAACTTTATGCGTTTGAATCGTCTCCTGATAAAATTGCAGTATCAAATGGACAGTTGAAAGAACCGAGTAAGCATACAGCTATACGAGAACAAGTTTTTGATAGCTATGAAAAAAACGGTTACAGGGCGGTTGATCAGTTGATGATGAAAAAAATATCAAAAAAACAATGGATTAAATCAAAAATTCAAACACTAGTACCTTTGGATCTGAGAATAAGAATTAAAAATTCGAAATAGGAGGGATGAAAAAGCGTGCTGATATATTTCATTATCGCAATAATGATTGCATTGGTCGGTATAGGGATTCATGCAAATAAAAATATGAAAAGAAGACGAGATTTCCTTATTTTTTCATTTGGATTAATGATTCTCGTGGCGAGCCTTCGTGCACCGAGCGTCGGAATCGACCTGGCCGGTCATTATGCAAAAAGATTCGAGCAAATTGCTTTTTATAGCTGGAAGGATATTCCAAAATTTTCAGCTTTTTCAACATATGAGATTGGGTATTGTTATTATTGCAAATTTCTTTCGATGATAAATTCTAATGTGCAGTTTTATATATTTGTGACAAGTCTAATCGTATATGGAACTATGGGATACTTGATTTACAAAAAATCAAGTGATGTTATACTCAGCACGATGCTAGTGATTTTCAGCTGTCAGTATTATATGTACATGAATATTATACGGCAAGCACTTGCGGTTTCTGTTGTGCTAATTGGATACATTTTCTTGGATAAGAGTAAGCGTTCAATTTTTGATTATATTAAGTTCACACTGTTTGTATTAGTTGCAAGTACATTCCACGATTCTGCCATATTGTGCCTTGTGATGATAGTTTTTGACAAAATGCAATTTAAGCGTAGAGACATACTACTTAGCGGAGTCATTACGATGATATGCTATATAGTGTATTCGAAACTATTTGTTTTTGTTGCAAATCTTATTTCAAATGATAATGGTAGTTATGTTTCATATATGGAAAAGGCAGGGGAAAATGTTGGAAATATTAATTTACAGTCGATTACATCATTGATATTGACAGCAGGCGCTTTTTTCATTGGTGCGTATGTTTTGATTTGGAAAAACAGGATATACACTGATGAAAATGATACAGATGAAATAGTGATTATGGAAAAATATGAAAGCTTTTTATTATACATGGGTTTATTGGCAACTGTTTGTAGACTTCTGATTTTTAAAATGAATATCATCAATCGTTTTTCATATTATTTTATTCCTTATATAGTCCTTTTGTATCCATATGCGATTAATCAAATAGCTTATGTGCCGAATCGAAAAATAATAAGAAGGGCAGTTTATTTTTCCTATGGTTTGTATTTTGTATGGATGACGGTTTCCTTTGCACATAAATTTTATGGGACAGTTCCTTACATCCCATTTTGGAAATAGAATAAGTGAATTATGGAGATGTGCATGAAAGGAAGATGATGAACAAGTTGAATAAAAAAATACTATTTATAATTGGTAATCTCCGCGTTAGCAATGGTGTGACAAGTGTTATTATGAACCATTATAATAAATTGATCAAGGCGGGGTATGAAGTAGATTTTTGTGCAATGTATAACTGGGGGTCCCCCTATATTAAAACAGTTCTGAATAATGGTGGAAACTATTATATTCTACCACAGGAAGATATCAAGGATGAAGTTGAGACAAGTGGCATCAGAATGGAGGAAGACAGATCTGGGAAACCAGACAAAAAAAGGGCATATGACTTTGTGAAGAAAATTATAGAAAATGGAAATTATGGTATAGTACATATTCATATAATAGGATATTATGCCTTAATTGCTTCGCAGATTGCAAAAAAATGTAATGTTACAATTAGAATTTTTCACAGTCATAATCCGATTCATATCCATAATTTACATTCACTGCTCTTCACATTGTTTTATAATGTCCAATGCGTACATAATTGTAATAGGTACTTGGCGTGCTCTAACCTAGCAGGAAAATCTATGTTTGGACATAGAAAATTTAACGTAATAAGAAACACCATTGATACAAATATAATTTATTATTCTGAACAAAAAAGAAATGAGCTGAGAAAAGAATTATCAATCAGCGGAAATGATTTTGTATATGGGACGGTATGTCGACAGACATATCAAAAAAACCCATACTTTTTGATCGACGTTTTTGAACAGATTGCGTTAAGAAAGGAAAATGCAAAATTCGTTTGGGCAGGAACAGGAGAATTAGAAATTAAGATCAAACAATACGCGGAATCTAAGAAGTTGGGTTCTAAAATTCTGTTTATTGGCAATAGGGACGATATGGCAGGCGTGTATTCGATGATGGATTGCTTTATTTTGCCGTCGCGTTATGAAGGACTTGGAATTGTATTTGTCGAAGCGCAGGCTTGTGGTGTTCCTGTATATGCGTCAGATGTAGTGCCTAAGGACGTTATGATGACACGTTTAATGCATTACATTTCTTTGAAAAAAACTGCTGCTGAATGGGCTGAAATTATTGCAAAGGATAATTTAGTTTATGAGGAACGAAGTGTGTATAAGCAGAAGATAATAGATGCAAAGTATGATAAGTCAAATAATAATGATCTCTTAGAATACTATGAGAGTCTTACATAATAGTGGCTCCTTAATATTGCTCATCTATTAATGCAGAGTAGCTATCCCCTAAAATGAATTCTTATTATTTGTTTTAATCTAAAAAGATGCATAAAGAATCGTTCTAGTTACTGCATTGTACAGTAAAAAAAGCAGAAAAAGGGTAGGTGCGGCTGATGAAAATATGAAAGAAATTAATAACCATGATTCAATAACTGCATTGCAAAATTGGCTGTGTAGGATGGAAATAGTAATAACATTTTAGTAGGGGATTATGATGGAAACTGTCGAAAGAAAAGAAACTAAATCTGAAAAAGTTGGAATAATTACTTTATATTATAATAACGATAATTATGGTGGGATAGCGCAAGCGTATGCGTTGAATGAATATATCAGTAAGTTGGGAATGGATTCCGAACTTATTTCATATAGACGTTCACCGGTGCGGCCTATTGGAACAAAAGAGAAAATTCAAAAAGACGGAATGTGTCATGTCTTATTAGAAAAATTAGAATGTCTCCCACAAAAAATTTATTATAGAAATGAAAACCGAAAAGCACAGAAAAGATACGGTGAGAAACTTGCAGATAAGCTTATAATGCGTAAGAAAGCATTTGCTAACTCTAGAGAGAAGATTCGTCATTCTGAAGTTGTCACAGAGGACACGATAGAAGAAAAACTTGGAAATAAATACGACTGGTATGTCAGCGGAAGTGATCAGATTTGGAAACCCGGCGTATTACAAAACCCATATTTGTTTACATTTTTAGATGAGTCAAAAAAACGTTTTTCGTATGCTTCAAGTATTACGGTAACAGAGTTTCCTGAAGCATATGGAGAAACAATGCGAAATGGTCTAAAGAATTACAAATGGATTTCTGTTCGTGAACAGAGTGCTAAGGGGTATCTGGAAGCACTGCTTGATCGAACAGTAGATGTAGTAGTTGATCCAACATTATTATTGGATCAAGAAGACTGGAATAAGGTTACAGCTGAACGGCAAGTTGATGGAAAGTATTTGTTTGCCTATTTCTTAGGAGATAATCGAATTCAAAGAAAGAGAGTGCAGGAGTTTGCCAAGCAGAATAACTTGAAAATAGTTACGCTTCCACATGTTGAAGGAAAAGTACGTGCTTCTGATATTGGCTTTGGTGATATAGAATTATATGATATAGACCTTGCTAAATTTTTCAGCTTGATAAAGTATGCTGAGTATGTATGTACAGATTCATTTCACGCTGTTGTTTTTTCAAACATTTTTGAAACTAATTTTTATGTATTTGAAAGAATTGTTTTTTCTAAAAGACATAATATGAACAGTAGGATTGAAACACTATTGACTTCATTTGGGGAAGAAAACTGCTTTGTTGGAAAATATAATCATTTAAAAAAGCAGTCGATAGATTTTTCGCAAGTAAAAAATAAGGTAAAGCCTCAAATAGAAAGATCGAAAGAGCTGTTGAAGAAGACTTTCAATATGTGAAAATTAGGAGGATGTAAATTTGGTTATTAATCAACGAAAAGCTGGCGTACTTCTTTCGTACGCAGGAGAATTAGTGAAAATTTTGGTGAGTCTTGTTTATACACCAATAATGCTCCGCCTTTTAGGACAAAGCGAGTATGGCTTGTATCAATTGGTTTATTCAGTCGTTTCATACTTGAGTTTACTCAGTTTAGGATTTGGAAGTTCCTATCTTCGCTTTTATTCCAGATATAAGGCACAAAATGATGAAGATGGTATCGCAAAACTGAACGGAATGTTTATGATTATTTTCTGTTCAATTTCCGTTATTTGCGTTTTATGCGGAAGCGTTATGATTGGAAATATTCGTGGGATTTTTGGAACAGGTCTTACGGATGCTGAATATGAAACTGCTCGTATATTAATGGGAATGCTAATTATTAATCTTGCAATGACATTTCCGAATAGTGTGTTCAATTGTTCAATCACAGCACATGAGAAGTTTCTGTTTCAAAAGCTCCTGATTTTACTCCAGAATATTTTTAGTCCATTTTTAACACTTCCGTTATTGATAATGGGATATGGCTCAATCGGAATGGTATCAGTTACGACATTCCTAACATTTGTGTTGTTACTGTCTAACATGTTATTTTGCTTTAATAAATTACATATCAGATTCATGTTCCAGGGGATTCAAATTGGTTTGCTTAAGGAAATGTGGGTGTTCACATTTTTCATCTTCTTAAATCAGATTATTGATCAGGTAAACTGGAGTGTTGATAAATTCCTTTTGGGTAGATTTGCAGGAACTACGGCTGTAGCAGTGTATGGTGTTGGTGGACAAATCAACACGCTATATTTGCAGTTTTCTACATCTATTTCAAATGTATTTGTTCCGAAAGTAAATAAGATAGTGGCAGAATCCAATGATAATGAGCAGTTGACAAAACTATTTACAAAGGTAGGAAGGATTCAATTTTTAGTATTGGGGCTTGTTTTGTCAGGATTCATTTTCTTTGGAAGTCCATTCATAAAAATGTGGGCGGGTAAAGAATACAGTGCATCTTATGCTGTTGCAATTCTACTTATTGCGCCGGTTACAGTACCACTTATACAAAATCTTGGAATTGAAATCCAGCGCGCAAAGAATATGCATAAAGCGCGCTCTGTTGTTTACTTATTTATTGCAATTACCAATGTATTTATCAGTATTCCTTTGATTAAACTTATTGGTCCTGCTGGCGCGGCACTTGGAACCGCAATTTCACTTATTGCGGGTAATATTATATTTATGAACTGGTATTATCATGCCAGCATAGGAATGAACATGATTTATTTTTGGAAAGAGATTGCAAAGCTTATCCCGGCATTGGTTGCGCCTTGTGCGGTCGGTATTGTTATTATGAACTTTGTCAATATTACTGGTCTCGTTAAATTGGGAGTATTTGCAGTTGTTTATACTGCTGTGTATGGACTCTCAATGTATTTCTTTGGAATGAATGAAGAAGAGAAGCAGCTTGTCATGGGACCAATTAGAAAAATCTTAAGGAAATAAAGGAATGAAAAAAGAGGAGGATATACGTATGAAACCAGAAAAAGTGTATGCCTGCTACAACAAAGATAATGATATAAGATTGAGCAGTTCCTCTGGAGCAGTATTTTCTTCTCTGGCAGAATATGTTTTAAATAAGCAAGGCGTTGTTTATGGTGTCGCAATGTCAGATGATTGCTACTCGGCAGAATTCATACGAGTGGCAGACGCAGGGGGACTAGTATGGCTTCGAGGTTCAAAGTATTTACAAGCGAAGATTGGAAATACATATAAGCAGGTTAAAAGTGATCTGCTTGCGGGGAGGTGTGTGCTTTTCAGTGGAACAGGCTGTCAAGTAAATGGGCTGAAGAACTTCTTGGGAAAAGAATATGATAATCTGTTTTGCGTGGATGTAATCTGCCATGGCGCACCATCACCAGCTTTATGGAAAAAATATGTAGAATACAAGGAAAAGAAGATTGGTGGCAAGTTAAAAGGTATCAATTTCCGTTGCAAGGATGACAGTTGGGCGGACTTTGGAATGAAGGAAGTTATTAAATCCATTCCGAAAAATAAGATGAAAAAGTATTTTATATCAAAAGATAATGATTCTTATATGAGAATGTTTTTACAAGATTATTGTTTACGTCCATCCTGTTATGAGTGTACAGCAAAGAAAGTGAAAATGTCTGATCTGACTATTGCGGATTTCTGGGGCATAAATAATGTTGCTCCTGATATGGATGATGGCCTAGGAACATCCTTAGTTTTGATTCGCACTATGAAAGGTAATGAACTATTTGAAAGTGCAAATAGGAACATGAAAATGAAAGAAGTGTCTTACGAAGACGGTGTTAAGGGAAATCCGGCTGAGTATAAGTCATGTGCAAGACCTTCTGAAAGAGATAAGTTCTTTGAAGATATGCGTACGATGAGTTTTGAAGAGTTAAAAGAAAAATATGCGGCTCCGATACATTATTCATTGAAAACAAGGGTCAAAAGAAAAATTAAGGCTGCGATTAGGAAAATACTCCGAGTTATCGGGGGGGCAGAAAGTAAGTAACGGAGACTATGGATTACTTTTTGTATTTAATAGTGAGGAAATATGATGAAGCCAATACCGGTACTATATAAAAGAAAAGAAGAATGCTGTGGATGTACAGCCTGTTATGCCATCTGTCCAAAAGATGCTATTTTTATGGTGGAGGATGAAGAAGGTTTTGAGTATCCGCAGATAGATGAAAGTAAATGTGTTCGTTGCCATCAGTGCATTAAGGTATGTCCGATAAAAGCAGCACGAGCACAGTAAGGAGAAAAGAAAAAATGAAAACAACATTACTTATCATGGCGGCCGGAAGCGGCAGTTGATTTGGAACGGGAATAAAACAGTTGGAGCCGGTCGATGATGCAAACCATATCATTATGGACTACTCAATCCATGATGCAATTGAAGCTGGTTTCAATCATGTGGTTTTTATCATCCGTAAGGATATCGAGAAGGAGTTCAAAGAAGTCATCGGTGATCGCA
>ERZ791614.805-NODE-805-length-18499-cov-10.321351_pt1 | contig 18499 bp, 19 predicted proteins | sample MGYA00510274_ERZ791614 | MGnify/ENA primary metagenome ERZ791614 (study PRJEB30046, sample SAMN00715221) | human gut metagenome | study: EMG produced TPA metagenomics assembly of the A metagenome-wide association study of gut microbiota in type 2...
CAACCTCCCGCATCTACGCATATCGCTGGCCTGCACGACTTGTATCGCACAAGCCCTTTGCAGCCGAGAGTTATTCTATCACACCTTCGTGCATTTGGCAAGTGTTTTTTAGAAAAAAGAACGAATTTTCTTTTTTATTTTCTCCGTTTTGTCAAAGAGCGCATTTTCTGTGCAAGATGCACAATCCGCAGACTTTTCTGCCGGTGGAAAACTCTGCCGCGCCCGCTGCGCAGTGCTTAGTATGGGCTGTTCTGTCGCTTTTATACATATATAATGAAAGGCAGGGCCGCCGCTCCCGCAGGAAGCAGGCGCTGCAAATGCCGTTCGCCTTTACGACCCCACCCGTGAAAAAGTCAATCGGGAAAATCCGCAGATTTTCCCGATTGGCAAATTTAAAATAATTCTTCCGCTGAAGATGCGCAGAGCAGCGCGGCGCGCAGTTCAAATCATTTCTTCTTCAGCTGCTCCTCCAGCCCATCCCGGGGCGTGATGTAGACCGTGGTGTACACCTCGTACAGCACCATGCCGGGTTTGGCACCGCTGGCTTTCCAGATGTTCTTCACCTCAGTAGTGTCCACTGCCACCTTAGCGCCGGTGCCCGCCTTGTAGGTGCTGGAGTAGATGACTGCCAGCTCCGCGGCCTCCTGCTTGGTGGTGTCCGGGATCTCCTCGCCCCGGCTCATGACCACAACGTGGCTGCCGGGGGCCTTCTGCACATGGAACCACAGGTCTTTGCCCCGGGCGGTGTGGAGGGTGAGCTTGTCGTTCTGGGCGTTGTTGCGGCCCACCAGGATCTCAAAGCCATCGGTGGAAGTGAACCGCAGGAAGTCTGCAGGCTTCTGGCGCTTATCCCGCTGCTTGTAGTATTTCAGGTAGCCCTGACTCTTCAGCTCTGCCCGGATCTCGTTGAGGGCCGCTTCACCGGAAGCGGACTCCACCTCGTAGAGCACCGTTTCCAGATAGGCGATCTCCTTTTCACCCTCTGCCAGCAGGTCCACCAGCATCCGGGCGGCGGTCTGCTTCTTTTTGTAGTTCTTGAAGAAGTTCTGAGCGTTCTGGCTGGGTGTGAACCGCAGGTCCAGCGGGATGGTCACTTCCTTGCCCTCATCGTACCAGTTGGGCACGGTGATGCTCTTCATGCCCTTCTGGGCCAGATAGAGGTTTGCCGAGAGCAGCTCACCGTACAGACGCAGCTTTTCGCTCTTGCCGCTGGCAGCAAGCTCTTCCTGACGGGCGGCCTGCTTGCGCACGGCGCGCTCGTACATATTGTGCACGGCCTTGTGCAGCTCCTTGCTTTTGGTGCGCAGGCGTTCCGCGCGGTCCTTCTCAGCGTAGTAGCCCTCCAGCATGGCGTTGAAGGAGGGCCACTCCTTTATAATATATTTTTCGCCGTACTGCTGCGGGCGGAAAAAGGTATACTCGATGGGCTTTCCGCTGGGGTCGGTGACGCTGCAGGGCGTACCGCCGGTTGCTTGCTCTTCCTTCAGCTCGTCGATGGCGGCCATAAGCTTGCGCTTCTGTTCCTCGGTCAGCTCATTGGCGGGCAGATGTTCGCCGTCAAAGGCACGCCATGCAGCTTCGCGGCAGACCACCGGGCCAACACCGGCCACGGTCTTGTTGAGGGCATCTGCCACCGGCAGATCTCTCTGGCAGGCTGCTGCCACGATGGACGCACTGCTCACCAGCAGGAAGTCCGGTCTTGCAGGCTTGGGCGGCGTGGTGTAGGGCAGGCCCGGCAGCAGCTGGCGCACATCGCTGTCCTCAAAATCCACCCGCTTGAGTGCGTCAATGATCTTGCCGTTCTGCACCAGAACCAGATTGGAGTAGCGGCCCATCAATTCGGCACACAGGGTGTTGCGCACAAGGTCGCCCATCTCGTTGGTGCACTGAAAATCAAAATACACGATGCGGTCGCCCGGCTCCATGTGCACGTCCAGCAGCCTGCCGCCGGTGAGATGCTTGCGCATCAGCATACAGAAGGAGGGCGGCGTTTCCGGGTTTTCAAAGCTTTCTTCGGTCAGGCACACGCGGGCAGAACCGCTGCGGGCCGAAAGCAGCAGCGCATAGGTATCCGTGCGGGTGCGCAGGGTGAGCACCAGCTCATCGCGGGTGGGTTCAAATAGTTTTGCGATCTTGGCGTCGGTCAGCGTTGCTTTGAGCTCTGCTGCCGTAAGGGCCAGTGTCGCGGCATCCAGTGCCATAGTGTTTACCTCGTTTATGATTTGGAATGGAAATTCTTTTATTTTAAGCGGCCTCGCCCTCTCCGTCACGGCTAACGCCGTGCCACCTCTCCCAAAGTGAGAGGCTTTGGCAGTCTACGCAAGGTTCATGGTTTTGCCAAGGGCTCTCCCCTTGGGAGAGCTGTCGAGCAGATGCGAGACTGAGAGGGCGAGGCCGTTCACCTTATTGCAGCTTTTCTTATAAATACGTATACGGATCCCGGTTTTCAGTGCTCACCAGCACTTCCAGCTCCGGCAGGGCGGCGCGCAGCTTTGCAGCCACGGCGGCAGTCACCGGAAATTCGGTGGCATAGTGGCCCGCCGCAATGAGCGAAAGGCCCAGCCGCTTGGCATCGATGGCGTGGTGGTGGTTGGCTTCACCGGTCAGCAGGCAGTCCGCGCCCATAGCAATGGCATCTGCAAACAGGCTTCCGCCCGCACCGCTGATGACCGCCAAGCGCTTGACCGGCTTACCCGCATCCACAAACTTCACCTGCACCGCCGGGCCGTTCTTCGGCTGGTTGCAGCGCGCAGCAAGCTCCTGCTGTGCCTTGCGGGCAAGCTCCGGAACCGCGATTTCTTCAATGGCTCCCACACGGCCGCAGCCCTCGGCAAAGGTTTCCATATTCTTCATGTCAAAGATGCCTGCCAGCACTTCGTTCACGCCGCCCTCGGCAGCATCCAGATTGGTGTGCATACAGATGGCAGAAATGCCCGCCTGCACCAGCTGGAAAGGCACATCCTGCGGGCCGATCTTTTTGAGTGGATCAAAAATGACCGGGTGGTGGGACACGATCATCTCACACTGCTTTGCGGCAGCTTCGGCCACCACTTCGGGGGTGATGTCCAGTGCTGCCAGCACCCGGTGCACCTGCCCGCCGCAGTCCACCAGCAGGCCGGGATTATCCCAGTGTTCCGCCAGCTCCAGCGGCGCGATGGCCTGCATTGCTTCGTATATCTGATTAACTGTTATCATATCTTCACCATCCTCGCCCTCTCCGTCATTGCTTACGCAATGCCACCTCTCCCATGGTGAGAGGCCTTGGCATTCCATGCAACGTTCATCATTTTGCCAAAGGCTCTCCCTTTGGGAGAGCTGGACGCGAAGCGGCCTGAGAGGGCAAGCCAGCTAATAAACTATCGATTTCCTGCGCAAGCGGACTGCCATCCGGCACGCCAAGGCGCATCCGGGGCAGCTTTGCCTTCTGCCAATCGGCGTAGCCTTTTCCCTCGGGCCACTCTCCCGTACTGCCAAACAGGCACTCGGCAAAGGTGGGCGCATACACCCTGCCGGTGTACTCCGCCGCCATCACCGCGTACCAGCGGCCCGCCGCCTGCACCGGGCGGTCGGCCACAAAGGAGAAGCCATGCTCCCACAACCAGCGGCGCAGCGCGTCGTGGCGGGTGGCTGGGATCATGATAATCCGCGGCCCTCCCACGGTGAACACCCACGGGGCTTTCTCTAAAATTTCCCAAGTGGTCTGGGCGGAAACGCCCGCCAGCACGATGCTGCCTACTTCGTTCTCCGTAAGCACAGAAAGACCGTCGCCAAGCCGAAGCTCAGCGCGGTCTTTACAGCCTGCATGTTCCAGCGTCTGCTCTGCCTTTGCCAGCGGGCCGGGCCGCAGGTCGGCACCGATCACCTTCGGGTATTTTCCCGAAGCCGCCAGCACCGCCGTCAGCTTGCCGTGGTCGCAGCCGATGTCTGCCACCGGCTCTCCCGGCCGCACAAGCTCTGCTGCGGCAGCCAGACGCGCATCCAGTGTGGGCAGCAATTTATGCCTTCTTTGCGGCCAGATGCTCGTTCAGCTTTTCGATCAGCTCATCGCAGTCCACGCCGTGGACTGCACAGGCCTCCTCGATGCTCTCGCCGCGGGATGCAGGGCAGCCCAGACAGTGCATGCCGATCTCCATGAAGTAGGGAGCGGTGGTCTGGTCCATATCCAGGATATCGCCGATGATGGTCTCGCGGGTCACCTGCTTTGCGTCCTTGTGTTCTTCCTTCTTGAGCATATTGAAAATATCAAACATGATGGTTTTCCTTTCTGTATGGGGGGTCTTTTGCGGTAAAACCTACCGTCTTTCTATACTATACCCCAAACCATGCCTGTTTTGCAAGAGCCTTGCGGAAAATCCGCTTTCCTTAAAGCCCTCCCCGTCACGCCTGATAGTTCTTTTCCAGCGAGAAGCCGCGCCCGCTCACCTCGGTCACATGGCTCACGATCATAAAGCAGGTGGGGTCGATGGCATGGGCCAGCTTTTCCAGCTTCGGCAGCTGGCGGTTGCTCACGATGCTCAGCAGCACCTGCTCCGGCTCGTGGCTGTAGCCTCCCTCGCCATGCAGCACGGTCACGCCGCGGTCCAGCTGGATGAAGATGGCTTCGCGGATATCATCGGCGTGCTGGCTGATGATCTTTACCTCGGTGCGGGTAGTGCCGAAGATGAGCACCTTGTCCAGCACCACCGTATACACGATCACCATCACGATGCCGTACAGACACTGCTGCAGCGGGCTGAACGCCGCCTGCAGGCAGAGGATGAGCATATCGAACACCAGCATACTGGCCGACACCGGGATGTGGAAATATTTGTTCAGCACCAGCGGAGGGATGTCCATGCCGCCGGTGGATGCGCCTGCCCGGATGGTGATGCCCAGCGAAACGCCTACGCCGAGGCCTGCAAAAATGGTGTTGAGCACCAGATCCTCGGTGAGCACAAAGCCTGTGAACACCCGCTCCCACAGAGCCAGAAACAGGGGGCTGAGCACGGTGCTGGCAATGGTGGTGATGGCAAAGCGCCGCCCCAGCAGCACCCAGCCCACCGTAAGCATGGTCATGTTGATGACGAACAGCACACCGGACACCGGCAGTCCCAATGCACGGTTGATGCCCAGTGCGATGCCGGTGGCACCGCCGGTGATCAGGCCTGACGGCACAAGAAACAGCACCACCGTGAGCGCATACAGTGCATTGCCCACGATGATGGACAGCGAATTGAATGCGATCTGCTGCTCATATGAAAGCTTTATCATCTTTTGTCCCTCGTTCTTGAATTTCTTTCTTTTATGATAACGAAAAAATCCGCATTTATCAAGCGTTTCGCCCATAAATGCGGAATAATCCCGGAATAAATTACATTTTGTTGTTTACTGCGCAGAGGTCTCCTGCACCGGTTCCTCGTCCTCCAGCAGACGCAGACCGGCGGTATCCGTCACCGGCAGCGAGAACACGATCGCACCCGCCTTTGGCCCGGCACCGTCCATGATGGCTTTCATGATGCGGTTCTTTTCCGGCGTGCGGGCCACGATGAGCACCAGCTCCTTTTCGTTCACCAGCTCCACGCCAAGGAACTGGGCTGCGCCTTCCATGCCGGTACCCTTGGCGTGGATCACCGTGCCACCGCCGGCACCTGCGGCGCGGGCTGCATCCATAATGGTGCCGGTGTGGCCCTGATTGGCGATCACCAGCAGCAGTTCGTAACGGGTATCCTTCAAGGTGCTCTCCTCCTTCAATGTCAGCGGCTGGTGCTGGGTGAGGAACATCAGCGCCCTTCTGCCGCCGATGCTGCTCAGCGGCACCGTGAATGCAATGCCGGTGCCCGGCACGTCGATGCGCATTTTGCGGCGCAGGTCTGTCCGGACGGCCTTCCATGTATCCTCTGTCACCACCGCCAGCAGCACCGCCTTCTCGGTCTTTTCCAGACCCAGCGTGGCCAGCGTTTCCCGCACGGCGGTGCCGCTGCCCACAGTGCGCAGGCTCACATTCACGCCGTGGCTCTCATACAGCTGCAGAAAGGCATCGGTGGAGCGGCGGTCGGTGATGGTGACCAGCAAAAACAATGTACTCATACCGCACCCTCCTTACAGTTCAATGATATCATCGTCCGGCAGTCCGGCAAAGGCCTCACCCACGGCCGCAGGCTGCAGCCGCCGGGCCTTGCGGGTGCGCAGCTGTGCCACAAGGCCCATCAGCTGCACCGTGATGAGCGGCGTCATGGCGACCATCGCCACCACGCCGAAAGCGTCGGTGACGATATTGCCGCCCACGGCCACGCAGGCACCCTGTGCCAGCGGCAGCAGGAAGGTAGCTGTCATGGGGCCGGAAGCCACACCGCCCGCGTCAAACGCGATGGCTGTGAAGAGCTTTGGCACCACAAAGGAGATGCCGATGGCAAACACATAGCCCGGCACGAGGAACCACAAAATGGAAATACCGGTGAGCACCCGCACCATGGCAAGGCCCACCGAGATGGAAACACCTGCCGAGAGTGCCATGCCCATGGCCTTGGCCGAAATGGCACCGTCGGTCACCTCTTCCACTTGCTTGTTCAGCACATAGACGGCCGGCTCGGCCTTGACGATGAAGTAACCGATGAGCATTCCAATGGGAATGATGATCCAGCGGAAGCTCTGCCCGGCCAGCACCTGACCCAGATAATTACCGGCTGGCATAAAGCCCACATTTGCTCCGGTGAGGAACAGCACAAGGCCCACGTAGGTATACGCAAGACCCACCGCAATGCGGCCCAGCGACCGGCGGTCCATGTGCAGAGCCGCAAATTGAAAAATGCCGAACATCACGATGATGGGCAGCAGCGAGACAGCGATCTCTTCCAGATACGTAGGCAGGCTGACATGGAACAGCTGCCACAGCTCCACCGAGTCGCTCACCTCCGGCAGCACCGGCGGGATATAGGTGCTGTCCGATGCGCGGAACACGATGCCCAGAATGAGCACCGCCAGAATGGGGCCGATGGAGCACATGGCCACCAGACCAAAGCTGTCGTCCGCCGCGTGGCGGTCGCCGCGGATGGACGAAACACCCACGCCCAGCGCCATGATAAAGGGCACCGTCATGGGGCCGGTGGTCACACCGCCGGAGTCAAAGGCCACAGCAAGAAATTCCTTGGGCACAAACGCCGCCAGAAGAAAGATCATGCCGTAGAACAGCACCAGCAGCTTTGGCAGCGAGATGCCAATGAGCATACGCAGGAAGGCAAACACCAGAAACAGGCCCACGCCCGCCGCCACCGATAAAATAAGGGTGCGGTTCGGGATGGAGGGCACCTGATTGGCCAGCACCTGCAGGTCCGGCTCCGAAATGGTGATGAGGAAGCCCAGCAGAAAGCCGATGCCCAAAATCACCGGCAGCTTCCGGCTTTTGGTGATCACCGCACCCACGCGCTCGCCCATGGGGGTCATGCTCATCTCCGCGCCCAGTGTGAAGAACATGATGCCCACCACGATCATGGCGGCACCCAGCAAAAAGCACAGCAGGATGCTGGGCGACACCGGCGCAATGGTAAAACAGAGCACCAGCACGATGGCTGCAATGGGCAGCACTGCCTGCAGCGCTTCCAATAGTTTTTCCCGCAGTTTCGGGAGGGATGCTTTCAGGATAGCGTCCACCGCCTTTCACCGTTTTGTATCCAGTTTGTACAAATCGGAAACAAGTATATGAATAGTATACAAGGCAAAAGCCGCCCCGTCAACAAACGGAGCGGCAAAGATCGGCAAAGACGCAGAAGCTTTACAGTTTCTTCCAAGTTTGTCTTTATTTCGTCAGATCTCCTGCTTTGCCAGCACGTCCGAAGTGGGGGTCTGGAACACCGGGATATTGGCATAGGGGTCAGCCACTTCTTCTGCAGGCAGGCTCTTCATGTAGGCATCCATGGATTCGGCCACCTTCTTAGCCACAGCCACCGCCTCCACCACGGTGCGTGCGCCCATCACAGCATCGCCGCCTGCAAATATGCCCTCGCGGGTGGTGCTGCCATCCTCGCTGACGGTGAGCAGGCCCTTCTGGTTGGTCTCGATGCCGGTAGTGGTCTTAACGAGGTTGCTCTCCGAGCCCTGGCTGACCGACACGATCACGCCGGTGTGGGGGTAGAAAATCTCACTGCCCTCCACCTGCGTAAATTTACCGTCCTCGTCCTTGACGGTATCGCGGCAGATCAGGCCGTTCTCCCGGATCTCCACCGGTGCCTTGCAGAAGCGGAAGCCCACGCCCTCCAGCTTTGCATAGCTCACCTCGTACTCGGAAGCACTGATGCAGCTCTCGTCGCGGCGGGCATAGCAGGTGACGTGGCGGGCACCGTTGCGGATGGCGGTGCGGGCGCAATCCATGGCAGAGTTGCCCACGCCGATCACAGCAATATCATCGCCCAGACGGAACGCCTTGGAGTTTGCCAGATAGTCGATGCCAAAAGCTACATTTCCCAAAGTTTCGCCCTTGATATGCATGGCGTTGGCCTTCCACAGACCGGCACCGATGAACACGCTCTTGTAGCCGTCGCGGAACAGATCATCGATGGTGATGGTCTTGCCGATGGTGGTGTTGGGCCGCACCTTGATGCCCTTCAGCTCCAGATGGCGGTACTGGAAATCGTCCAGCACGCTGTCCGGCAGGCGATAGTTGGGGATGCCGTAGCGCATGACGCCGCCAATTTTATCGCGGGCATCAAAGATGGTCACATCGTAGCCCCAGCGTGCCAGCAGCACCGCAATGGTCAGGCCCGCCGGGCCGGAGCCAACGACTGCCGCCTTCATGCCGTTTTTGGGGGCAGGGCCGGCGGTCATTTTGTTGGCGTAGGTCGTGGAAATGTAGTCCTCAATAATGGAGAAGTGCACCGGGTCGTGGCTGGGCATCCGGTTGCGCACGCAGTGGCCCTCGCACTGGTTCTCGTGGTTGCACACCAACGCACAAACGGTGGTCAGCGGGTTATTCTCAAACAGCATCCTGCCAGCTTCGTCCATCTGGTTTGCCTTGAGCAGCCGAATGACCTCCGGGATGTTGGTGTGGATGGGGCAGCCCTGCTGGCACAGCGGCTTTTTGCAGCCCAGACAGCGGTTGGCTTCGTCCAGAACATGAAGTGCCATGATGTTTCCTCCTTATTGCGTGCGGTTTTCTGATTCCGTTCTCGTTTGTTGTATCCAACATTGCATTGCTTTAATCATACACCACAAACCGTCCGGGCACAAGTGTTTCTGCATAAATTTTTTTCGATTATTTTTTGTCAATTCGTCAAAAAGATAATTTTTTGACGATATACTCCCCCCATCGGCCCGGGCACCCGGCGGCACAGTGCGCCAAAATCGCTGGCTCCTGCCTGTGCCGCCGCCATGCGGGCGCAGGCATCGTTTTCTTTTTCCAGCTTTGCCAGCGAGTGGCTCACCGGCAGGGCTGCATGCTTCAGCAGCACAAGTGCTTCCCGCCTTGCCCCCAGCAGGTGCAGATAGGGCGGCAGAGCGGGCACGGTATCTGCCGTATAGCCCAGTGCGGCATCCATGGCAAGGCGGCGCATCCGGGCGCGGGGGTAACGCACAGTGGTCAGCGCGTCCAGCAGCTGGGGCAGGCCGGTGCAGCTGCGCACGGCGTTTTCCAGCCGGTGGTCAAGCCCCTCGGAAACACCCCGCACTGCGGCAAAAGCTTCCGGCCGGGCACAGGCCGCCCGCAGCAGAGCCAGCTCACACCGGCCCGCAGCGGCATGATCCGTATACATTCCGTCAATTTCCGCTTTTTTATACAGCTCCAGTGCTTTTTCTGGCACATAAGGAGTCAGCGCATCCGCGCCCTGCTCTGCCCAGAGGGCGCGCAGCGCGCTGGCACTGGCAAACTGTGCGTGGCCGCTTTCGGCAAGGGCCTGCCCGTGGCCCGCCCCCACGCGGGGCAGCGGCACCGGGGTCATGGGTGCCTCCTGTTCCAGAATGGCCTTGCAGTATTCCACTGCCAGATTGTTGTTGGGCTTATCCAGCAGCGCGGCCAGCGCCGTGCCCGGACAAAGCGCTTCCACCGCCGCTTGCCGCGCCGCCGCAAAGCTGCGCGCCCCGGCCGCAAGCTGGCGTTTCAGCTCGGTGCGGTAGGCTGCGCTGCACAGCACCCGGGCAGCTTCCATCAGCAGGGCTGCGTCCGGCATCTCTGCCCCGAACACCAGCGCATCGCACCCGGCGGCGGCAAGGATGCGCACCCCCGCCCGGGCAAAAGCCTCTGCCCCCGCACAGGCACAGGGCGCAGGCAGCGCAAATATCAGATCTGCCCCGCACTGCAGGGCGGCCTGCACCCGCACCGCTTCCGGCAGCAGCGGCAGTGCGCCGCGCTGGGTCAGCCCGCAGCTCATGGCCACCGCCACATGTTGTGCTCCCAGCGCTTTTGCCTGCGCCAACTGCCATGCATGGCCGTTGTGAAAGGGGTCGTACTCTGCAATGATACCGGCAAATTTCATAGATAAGCTCCTCTGCAGGGCTGCTGCGCCCTCGGAAAGATTGTTAAATTTATATCGTATATACAGAAAACCGCAGTGGTTTTGCGCATTTGTGGGCAGGATGTACAAAAACCTTGTACACAAGCTTTACCGCTTTGCCCGGGTTGCGGCTTGAAAAGCCGCCCACCCTATTATATAATAAACACAGGAATCTGTAAAATTCTGTCCTCAGGTTTAAAAAGAGGGCAGACCAAAAACATACAGGAGGCAACACAGATGAAAGTTCTGGTTATTAACTGCGGCTCTTCTTCCCTGAAGTATCAGCTGATCGATATGGACGGCGAGAAGGTGCTGTGCAAGGGCCTGTGCGAGCGCATCGGCATGGAGAGCAGCATGATCACCCACGAAGCCAACGGCCACAAGGCTACCACTCCCGCTATCTTCCCCACCCACACCGAGGCTTTTGCCGAGGTCGTGAAGAAGATGACCACCGGCGAAGGCAAGTGCATCAACGACGTGAGCGAGATCGATGCCATCGGTCACCGTGTCGTGCACGGCGGCGAGAAGTTCAAGGAGAGCTGCCTGATCACCGATGAGGTCATCGAGACCATCCGCGAGCTGAGCCCTCTGGCTCCCCTGCACAACCCCGCCGGCATTCTGGGCATCGAGGCCGCACGCAAGGTGTTCGGCAACATCCCCATGGTGGCTGTGTTCGATACCGCTTTCCACAGCACCATGCCTCCGAAGGCTTATATGTACGCCATTCCGTATGAGTACTATGAGAAGTACGGCGTGCGCCGCTACGGCTTCCACGGCACGAGCCACCGCTACGTGTCCGCCCGCTGCGCTGAGCTCATGGGCAAGCCCATCGAAGAGCTCAAGCTCATCTCCTGCCACATGGGCAACGGCAGCTCCATCTGCGCGATCGACGGCGGCAAGTGCGTTGACACGTCCATGGGCTTCACCCCGCTGGTCGGCCTGCCAATGGGCACCCGCTGCGGCGATCTCGACGCCGGCGTCATCCAGTTCATCATGAACAAGTACGGCATCAGCATCGACGAGATGCTCAACATCCTCAACAAGAAGTCCGGCGTGCTCGGCGTCTCCGGCGTCAGCTCCGACTTCCGCGATCTCGATGCCGCCGCTGCCGAGGGCAACGACCGCGCGCAGCTCGCGCTCGACATGTTCCACTACTGGGTCGCCAAGGTCGTCGGCTCCTATGTCGCGGCCATGAACGGCGCCGACGCCATCATCTTCACCGCCGGCGTCGGCGAGAACAGCAAGTCCTCCCGCGCCGCCATCGCCGAGTATTTCGGCTACCTGGGCGTGACGATCGACCCGGAGGCCAACAGCAAGCGCGGCGAAGACATCATGATCTCCACCCCCGACTCCAAGGTCAAGGTGTTCGTCATCCCGACGAACGAGGAGCTCGTCATCGCCCGCGACACGAAGGCCATCTGCGGCTGAGTTTCCCGGGACGCAAAACCACGGCGCTGATCTCAGCGCCGTGGTTTTTCTATCCATAGCAGGCCGCGCACATCGGGGGCCGGCGTCCAGGCGCGCAGCTCCAGCACCAGCTCTTCCAGTGCGGAAAGCCCGGCGGCCGCCGCAAGCCAAGCGGCCGTTCCCTGCCCTAGCAGCGCCGCAAGCACCAGATAGCCAACCAGCACGACGCCTGCTGCTCTATTTAATGTTGTATACAGGGACACAAACGTGCGGAATTTATAAAACCCGGCGGCATAGGTCACACTACGGATGAGCAGCACTGCGCCCGCCGCGTACAGCAGCCAGCACGCCACTGACCGCGCCGAGACCATACGCCGCTCAGAACCACGCCGAACCCGGCGCCGCAAGCACCAGAATGAGCGCAAATACAAAGCGCGTGCAGGTAATGGCATTGACCAGGCGCTTCATCGCACCGCCCTCTCTCGCTGCCACTTTACCATATCCGCCACAAAATTGCGATCCCCGCGAAAAACTTCGCCATGTCCCGGGAAAAACCGTTGACAAAACCTGTCCGGAATGATAAACTGTCAAGGCCGCATTGAGTGGGTACCAAGCGGAGGTGCGCCTCCCGCCCACAAGAGCGAGACTCTACAGAGAGGCAGGTGCAACGAGTTTGAAGCACGCTATCATCGTTACCGGCGGTAAGCAGTACCGCGTGGCTGAGGGCGACGTCATCTTCGTCGAGAAGCTGGATGTCGAGGCCGGCGAGACTGTGAAGTTTGACCGCGTTCTGGCTGTCATCGACGAGGACAAGGCTGTTTTCGGCACCCCCGTGGTGGAAAACGCCGTCGTTTCCGGCAATGTCGTCAAAAACGGCAAGAGCAAGAAGATCCGCGTCTACAAGATGAAGCCGAAAAAAGGCTATCGCAGAACACAGGGCCACAGACAGCCCTACACCAAGGTCGAGATCACGAAGATCGAGGCCTGATTTCCGCAACTGATTTTGACACATGGAGGTGTAATTCGAAATGGCACATAAAAAAGGCATGGGTTCCACCAAGAACGGCCGCGACAGTGAGTCGAAGCGCCTTGGCCCCAAGAGAGCCGACGGTCAGTTTGTTCTGGCCGGCAACATCCTCGTCAGACAGCGCGGAACGAAGATCCACCCCGGCATCAACGTCGGCAAGGGTAAGGACGACACGCTCTTCGCCCTCGTGGACGGCGTCGTGAAGTTCGAGCGCAAGGACAAGGATCGCAAGCAGGTCTCTGTTTACGAAGAGATCGCACAGTAATCGCAAACGGGGTGGGCATCGCGCCCGCCCCGTTTTTCTATCCCCCGCCGGGCTGCCCGGCAACGAAAGTGAGGAATGACCATGGCTTCGCCATTTGTTGATAAAGTGACCATCACCGTGCGCGCGGGCGACGGCGGCAACGGCGCAGTGACCTTCCACCGCGAGAAATATGTGGCCGCCGGCGGCCCGGACGGCGGCGACGGCGGGCGCGGCGGCGACATCATCTTTGAAGTGGACGACAACATGTCCACGCTCATGGACTTTCGCTACAAGCGCAAATATGTGGCCGACAACGGTGCCGACGGTCAGGGCAAGCGCTGCTCCGGCCGTGTGGGCCAGAGCCTGCACATCCGCGTGCCGCGCGGCACCCTGCTGCGCGACGCGGACAGCGGCGCGATCATGCACGACATGTCCTCGGGCGAGCCGTTCGTGGCCGCGCGCGGCGGGCGCGGCGGCTGGGGCAACCAGCACTTTGCCACCCCGACGCGGCAGGTGCCGCGCTTTGCCAAACCCGGCCTGCCGGGCGAGAGCCACACGATCCTGCTCGAGCTGAAGCTGCTGGCGGACGTGGGCCTCGTCGGCTTCCCGAATGTGGGCAAGAGCACGCTGCTGTCCGTGGTGTCGAAGGCGCACCCGAAGATCGCAAACTACCACTTTACGACCCTCTTCCCCAACCTGGGCGTCGTGTACGTGTCGGAGGGTTCGTCGTTCGTCATGGCGGACATTCCGGGCATTATCGAGGGCGCGAGCGACGGTGCCGGCCTCGGCCACGACTTCCTGCGCCACATCGACCGCTGCCGCCTGCTCGTGCATCTGGTGGACGTCTCCGGCAGCGAGGGGCGCGACCCGGTCGAGGACTTTGAGGCCATCAACGCCGAGCTGCGCGCCTACAGCGACGTGTTGGCCTCGCGCACGCAGATCGTCGCCGCCAACAAATGCGACCTGCTCGGCGACGACCGCACGAACATTGACCGCCTGCGCGCGCACGTCGAGGCGCAGGGTTACGAATTCTTTGAGATGAGCGCCGCCGCCCACACCGGCACGCGCGAGCTCATTCAGGCGTGCGCGGCAAAGCTCGCCGAGATCCCGCCGGTGCCTCCGTACGAGGCCGACTACGTTCCGCCCGAGCCGGAGGTCGGCACGAGCGACGAGCTGCAGATCCGCCACTTTGACGATCTCTGGGTCGTCGAAGGGCCGTGGCTGCAGCGGCTCATGAGCACGATCAACTTCGGCGACTACGAATCGCGCATGTACTTTGACCGCGTGCTGCGCCAGTCCGGCTTGTTCGACCGGCTCGAGGCCATGGGCATCGAGGAAGGCGACACGGTGAGCATCTACGATCTCGATTTTGAGTTCCGCTTCTGACCCAAACAAGCATCCCCGCCGGACGCAGGCTGCGTCCGGCGGGGATTTCTTTTATTTTGTCGCTTCCGGCTTTTGCTCCGGTTCGCGCTCCGCCTTCGGCTCCTCCGGCAGGACCACCGGCACGAACTGCTTGGCGATCTTGTTGTTGCCGGGTTTGGCGCTGAAGTAGCCGATAACGCTGAACGTAAGCGCACCGACAAAGTTGACAAACAGGTCCTGCATCGTATCATACAGGCCCACATCCAGATAGCCGCCAAGACCGAGCGACTCGCCGTTCACAGCCACGTCCGTGATATTATCCACCAAAATAGGAATATTGTTGTTCGTCGGGTCGAGCGTCACGGAGGCGAAAGAGTGGATGATCATGTCCTTCTGCATGTCCATGTGGAACAGGTAGTCCATCGAGAACTCAAAAAACTCCCACAGCACGCCGACCGTCATGGAAAAGCAGAACGCCACCAGCGCCAGAAACACCGGCGAGAGCTTGAAATGCTGCGGTTTGTTGCGGTTGAGCAGATCCACCATGGCAAAGCCGAACGCCGCGCTGATGAAGCCCGTCGTCGTGTGCAGCATGGAGTCCCAGTGCGGGTAGGTGATGAAATAACTCTTGAGCTCGCCGAGGATCTCGGCGGCAAAGATAAACACAAGGATAATGATCTCCAGCGTGCTCGGCAGCTCAATGCGGAAGTTGCGCTCCACGAACCGCGGCAGCATGAACAAAATCAGCACCAGCACACACACGAACGTGCTCTCATAGTTCTTATGGATGATCGTCATGACCATGACGCCGATAACGATCAGACGCAGAATCCAGTAGACGGCCACGACTGCCGGCTTCGGTTTGTATTTCTGGTTTTCCTGCTCCATCTTTTTCAGGATCTTCGGGTCACTCATATTTCTCCTCTTTATCCTCGTCTATCTGTTTCTCTGTTTGGTTTCTCTCAGGCTGTGGCCGTCGGCTGACGCCGGTCCACGATCCGGCGCGCCGCGACATAGATGATCAGGTACAGCACCAGCGACAGCGCGAGCGCCGCAAACACGTCCAGAATGGAGTGCTGCTTGACAAACACCGTCGCCGCGCAGATCGCAGCGGCGATGATGACCGCCGGGATGCGCACCTTTTTTAAATACTTACTGTCGAACGTCACGGCCAGCACGGCCATACAGCCGACCACGTGCATACTCGGCAGGACATTCGTCGGCGTGTCGGCCGAATAGATCGCATTGACCAGCCAGCCGCACAGCGTGCTCGTGTCCACCACGGACGGGCGCAGGAGCTGGCAGTTCGGCCAGATCATGCAGATCGTCAGCGAGATGGAAAAGCCCGCGATGATGAACGCCGCATAGCGGATGAACGCGCGGCGATCGTCTTTGAGCAGCGTCACAACGACCGGGACGATCAAAAACGGATACCAGAGCACATACGCCAGAATGAACCCCGGCAGAAAGGGGATCTTGTCGTCCAGCGGCAGATAGGATACAAAGCAGCCCTCCGTCGAAGGCACCATGCGCTCGGCCAGCGCAAACCAGATCAGATAAATGGGCAAATACAGCACCAACAGAACATATTTATGTTCCTGAATATATTTCTTCATTAAACTGTCTCCTTATACATCCTGCGTCGAAACACCCGCGCACACCGTTCAGGCGCTTGCCTCGATCTCCGTGATGCGCCCCAGCAGGCGGATCAGTTCGCGGGAATCCTGCTCACCCAGTTGCTCGAGAACGCGCTGCACGTGCGCACACAATGTCGTGTGCATCTGTTCCGCCGTCTGGCGGCCAAGCTCCGTCAGGTGCACAACGACGCGGCGCCGGTCATAGCTGTCGGCACAGCGGCGCAGCATCCCCTTTTCCTCCAGCGCGCGCAGCATGGCCGCCGTGCGCGGCGCGCTCACGCCCAGGACCTCCCGCAGCACGCCCGGCGTACTGCACCCGCCGTGCTCATCGAGGTAGCTCAGCAGGAAGTTTTCGCCCTTCAGGTGCTCCTGCACACTCTGCGGTATGCAGGACCGGTTCAAAGAAATAACCGTCAGCAGCAATTCCTCAGTCAGTCGCTGCAATTCCATGAACCATCCTCCTTTTGTTAACCCCGTTAATCAGCATTTCGTAATGTTAACACTCCGCCCGGCGATTGTCAAACCTAATTTATGGGATTTCTACGCTTTTGATCCGATGCTTTTTTTCACTCGCTGCACCACTGCCGGACACATGGCGCCGCTCTGCGAAAAAAATGCGCAAACGGGAAAAAAATTGGCACATTTGCAAAATGATGCAACATTTTCCGCGTCTCATGCATTATAGTTATTGACGAGCTATTATCAATGTGTTATTTTATGAATAGACTGTAAACAATGCAATTTTCACCCACAGCAACCGTTTCCCCCACACTCCCGCGCGATCTCTTTTTATCGATCACCAGCTAATGTGAAAGGCGGATGTAATCAACATGAAAAAAGCAACTCATCGCAAGCAGGCACTCATGATTGCCATCTTCTTGCTGGCATTCACGCTGTCGCTGTTTTCGTTCGGCACGACCCCGGCAGCGGCCGGCGACGTGGCGGGCGTGAGCACGCACCTGTTTTTGACAGTCTTGCGCGACTATGACCACGATGCGGCCTTCTCCGTGACCTACACGGACGCGCTCGGCACGCACACGAAGCCCTATCATGCCGGCATGGAAGTGACGGCGTTGTCCCCCGTGACCATCACCTGCACCAACCACCATGTCCACGACTGGAGCATTGATGCCGATGTTCAGGAGGCCACCATCGTCGGCGTCGGCGGGATCACCTACCCCGGCGGCACGGGCATCCATGTCAAGGGCACGAATACCATCAAGGCGTTTGCCACGAACTTCGGTCTGCACTACATCAATATCGTTGTCATCCTCGGCGAGGGCAATGATAACGGCGGCGACAACGGCGGCGATAATGGTGGCGGCGACAACGGCGGCGATAACGGCGGCGGCGATAATGGCGGCGGCAACAACGGCGGCGATAACGGCGGCAAAGACCCGAATGGCAATAATCCTGACGGGAATGGCCCGGACGGCAACAATCCGGATGGCAATAATCCGGATGGCAATAATCCGGATGGCAGCAAGTCGAACACCCCCAAGACCGGCGACACACGTCTGATCTGGCTGGTCATTGCGCTGGCAGTGATCTTCGTGGCGACCTTCGCTGCGACCTACTACAACCGCAGGAAGAGCAAGCACCACGGCGCCTGATCTTCACTCTCATGCAGTTAAAATGGGCAGCGTCAAATGACACTGCCCATTTTCTTATCAGGAGTTTTGTATGAAAAAAACCGTTCTCATCGTGATCCGCGTCGTCTGCATCGTCGGATTCTTGGTCTGCGTTGGCGTGCTCGGCTGGTACTGGCACAGTGACCGCAGCGACCGCGCTGTCGCAGAGGCGCTCGCCGCCGCGCATGACGCAGCCAGTGCGGAGGCCATGGAGCAGGTGCGTGCAGTTGCCACCGACAATGCGGATACGATCGGCTGGCTGCGGATCGACGGCACCAACATCAACAACGTCGTCATGTTTGCCCCCGACACGCCGGGCAAGTACCTGCACATGGACTTCTACGGCAAGTGGTCGTACCGCGGCACGCTGTATGTCGCCGAAAACTGCGATGTGCGCACGGCGGACAACATCCTCATCTACGGGCACCACATGAAAGACGGCAGCATGTTCGGCTCGCTGATCTCCTACAAGGATGCGGCATTTCGCGCTGCGCACCCGATCGTGCAGTTTGACACGCTCTACGCCTCCCATTCGTATGAGGTCGTGGCCGCGATCGAAACGCAAATCCCCGCTGAGGGCTCTGACGCCTTTCGATATTATGGCTGCGTCGGCACGGACGCGCAGCAGTTTGCGCAGTACCTCGCGTTCATCGAACAAAACCGGTGCTACGACACCGGCATCACGATCCAACCCGGCGACCGGCTGCTCACGCTGTCCACCTGTGCCTACC
>ERZ791614.807-NODE-807-length-18462-cov-2.591297_pt1 | contig 18462 bp, 11 predicted proteins | sample MGYA00510274_ERZ791614 | MGnify/ENA primary metagenome ERZ791614 (study PRJEB30046, sample SAMN00715221) | human gut metagenome | study: EMG produced TPA metagenomics assembly of the A metagenome-wide association study of gut microbiota in type 2...
TGGCTTCTTTGTGACCCACCTTACGATCGGAGCGGTAACCGTTCCCTTCTGCTAAATAATCAAGTACGATTCGCATGTCGCTCTGAAAATGCTCCCGTACCTCTTGGGGTAAATACCTCATTTCCCATACATGAAGCTGCATATTATCTACATACTTCCATGTTGTCTTCGCAACTTTCCCACTTCCTCTATCCATGAGCTGCCGTATGCTATCCGCACCTTTCCAGCGGCTCTTTCCCCAATAAAGAACAAGTTCCACAACGGGATACCATCCTCTGTTCTGCTTTTCATATTGTCTGCGATATTCCCCTCCGACATATCCTGCCTTGCGCAGCAGCATGCCCTTATCGGCTTTGGTCTGGTTGGCAAATAAATACATTGTTCCGGGAACACCTTCTATTATGTGATATTTTGCTACATCCTCTAATTGATTGTGTAATATGTTCTCTCTATCTGCATAAAGGCTTTCTGTCGCTGCCGACAGCAGATTTTCACTCTTTATCTCCTGTGTCCCGTTATGAATCAGCGCATTAATAATATCTGCCGCCACGTCTGCATAACTCTCAAAATTCTTTGTAACAATATCGTTCTGTTCCAATCCGTTCCTTCCTCCCTGCCTTGATTCCCTGTTCACCAAGTCCTGTCTTATACAACATTTTTCAAGCAGGCAGAAACCTCTTTTCCGTACATAACATCACAGTCTTTACCTGCTGACTTTTATTAAATTATAAAAGTTTGAATGTTCCGGCGAGCTGCCGTGGACTGCACGTTATGTGCCTAAAAAGATATCCGGAGTTCACAAATCCTTCGATATCTCAGCCTCTATAAAGACTTTCTTAAGATGCAATTACTATATCACAAAAGTTCCTCCGGTACAATAGTTCAAAGGAATTTCGGCGGTAAAAAAATACACAAAAACAGAGCCGTGAAAATTGGTTATTTCCACGACTCTGTTCTTGTGCAATTTTACTTTTTCCTCATATTACGATATTACATTGTTCTGTCCGGTTTAATCCAGTTCAAACAGTTCCTGCGCGCTGATGGTGATGCTGTCGGAATTGCTGGGGGTTGCCTTGGTGCCGTTTTCGAACAGAGTGTATACCCTTACATAGACTTCCGCCGGTTCCGCATCGGACCGCACGATACCGGAAGTACCGTTGAACAATCCCATTTCCGACAACGGATATGTCAGTGTATACGTCGCATTGTTGCCGATGCCATAATAGCCGTCTTTGTTGGCGGTTATGGCATTGCCGGCAGCGTCTTTGACGGAATATACCGTCAGCGGAACGACCTTTTCCGCTATACCGTCCACGGTTTTCGCATTGCTGTCATCCCCGGCCGCCTTGTAGAACTCTACACAGATCTGCGGGTTACCGGTGAGGATATTATCGTCCTCCGCCTTGAAGTTCACGCTGACCACGTCTCCCTCTGCTGTGGATCTTATATTTCCCTGATCCGCGGTCTTCAGGATCGTATTGTTCACAGGATCACTGATCACATAGATGGAATTCAGATTGTATCCGTTCTCATCCTTAAAGGAAATGCGGGGTGCCGTCACGCCGGCGTTGTATGCCGCAATGATGGTATTTACGAACAGCTTCATCTCCGCACCGCTGTCCGGCTTGGAATGTCCCGCACCGGAGTAGGTGACATTTCTCATATTGTAAATATAATAATTGTTCACCACATCGTTAGGACAGATATTATAAATATTGATAGGATACTTACTATTATCGTAAATATCAGACAGACAGTACCACACCACAATATCGTTCTTGCCGTCACCGTCGCGGTCCAGTTCCATATTCGGCTGTAACCACTGATAATGCGTAGCACTGACCTTCAGGCTCTTTTGCTCATCCTTGGAAATCAGATACGGGTACTGGGTGATCTGTCCTTCGTTGACCTGAGTAGCGCGAAGTGCCAGCTCGGACTCTCCCTCTTTTGCATAGGTTCCCTTCAGCATATAGCTGGGCTTGTTCCAGCCGCTTGCAAAATCCCGCTTCATATAACAACTCATTGTTTACAGGGAAATAAACATCCTTGTAGTTTTTGTTTGTGCGCAGTGCCTCCAACGGATCCCGCAGGAATCGTACCACCGTATATTTAGTAAGTCCTTCCACCTGCCCCAGACTCTGATCCGTATTGGGCTCTTTGATCTCGTCATAGGCAAATCCGTTCAGAGTATTCAGATAACTCTGGTAACGTTCCTTCGTCGGACCGTAGGATGTGGAATCCACAAGTTTCTGGTAATATGTTTTCAATGCACCGTAGCGGTCCAGTCCTACGGATGCACGGATCGACCGGTTGATTTCATATCCCCAATACCATCCATTCTTCTTACCCTGTTCATACCATCCCTGATCATTCCACTGTCCAATACTTTTCATATCATTGATATACGAAGTCGTATCATGTGTAAACAACACGCTCTTACCGGACTCAATATATGCGCATACGGCCTGTGCTACTGCCGTATCCCATTTGCTATCTTGTAAGTTATACCCATATATCACGTTATCACTGTCATATTGATATCCAAAACGGTAGCTGTCTGAGAATCCCAATATGAGCATATCATACTGCTGCATATAATTGCAGGCCTTTACATAGCAACTCTCCAATTCACTGTCACTGGTGTTCCAATAAGACATTCCCAGTTCTGATGACACCAGCTGAGATACCGTTATACTCTTTACCGTAACATCCCAGTCCTTCAAGCCCTTGATATATCCGTAAAACGAACTACTGCTGTTATTCAGATCCGTCTCCAGATTCCAGTTATTATTCTTCTCTGACAGAAGCTGCAATACCTTGATTGTTTTCTTACCCGTCTGCTGCGGTACTGCGGTATAACCGGTCTGCGCTGTACGAACCAGCCGGTCTGCATTATCATAAAATACCAGTTTCCAAGGGAGTACACCCACATAGTCATCCGGAAGCTGTCTTATCACCTTATAGACATTTCCGGTCTGTAATTCATAATGTGCTGCTCCTGAATCTGTCACCTGACTGAGTTCCTGCCATTCGGAACCCTTACGAACGTAAATGTTCAGTCCGGTCAGTTCCTCCGAAGTTCCTCCAGTCTGTCCCTCTACATAATCAGCTCCCGCAAAACGTCCATCGGAGTTCTTATCCACGAACAGTTTGCAATCATACGTCGTTGCCACCTGCGACAATGCCGCATCATTGGTTAAAGTAAAAATATACTGCAACTGATACTTTCCATCAATTCGGGACAAATACGTCTGGTTGGAATCATTCTGTTTACTGCCGTAGGACAAAGCCTCCGGGTATGCCGTCTCTCCCAGTGTCGTCACCCAGTCCACAGAAAGCTTGGACAGATTCAGGTAATTACAAAATGTACTCTGACGCTCCGACAGTGAAGTACCAAGTGTACTGTTTTCCTGCATGAGCTGACTTTCCGCATATACATTCTTCTGCCAGTACAGGTACTCTCCATCTGCATTCTTCGATGTCACCATGAAATCCACGATCTTATAAAAATAGGAATTTTTATCCATCGTGTAGGTGGATGCTGTTGCCTGTCCGTTACCTGTCATATTCAGAAATCTGTCCGAAATGACCACAGGATACCCTGCCTGTACATACTGCATGAACTCCTTATATCTCGTAGAATTCATGTCATTTCCCGGCCCACGATATACGTTGGCATTATTGTTCAGGTCATTACTGTCTCCTGTCACATTATGGTTCACCGTATCGTCATGCAATCTGTGCTGTGCATTATAAGTCTCATTGGAATAATTGTAATAATCTCCCACATGAGAATAGATCAGCCCGTTCATACGGCTGTCGTTGTACACGGTATTACCCGAAGAATCCGTGTTCATAGCACCCGTCTGTGCCCCAAGGTAGATCATATCGTACTTTTCATTCAGATCTTCAATCTTGCCGATGAACTCAGCGGAAGGCATCTGGGTAATATTGACCGTCCCAGTATATGTGTCTTTCATGCCCATAAGTTCTTTTACACGATCCGAAGTAAGTGTCGATGAAGAACTGAAATCATAACACGGTTCCAGATCCAGCACACGGACAGAGGACTTCACCGTCACTCTGTGCATATACCAGTTCAGAATATATCTTGTAATGGATGCCCGTGTGATGCTTTCGGTCAGGAGATCGGCGGTATTGCCGCTCTTCTGCGCCAGGAAATTCTCGTACTGGATCTCTTTCAGGACTGCGCTGTAGATCCATGCCCGGGAAGTGTCGCTCTGGATATCCGTCAGGAAATCACTGGCCACGTAGGGTGTCGTCGTGTCATCATATAAAAATACATTTTCCGTCAGGAACTCTTTTACGCCATTCCCCAGTTCCAGAGATGTGGCATTCTGTGCACCGGCTGCGCCTGCCACCGACTGAATGACCGTGTTTACATTGGCAAGATAGCCGTCAGCATTCAGGGTTTTATTCCAGAAGCTGTCCTTGGCTGCAATGTTTTTGGCAAGCTTGGAATCCGTTTCGGATACTCTTAACAGCGTCAGCGCCAGATTCGTCATCGCCTTGTTGCCCAATGCCAGATTTTTTGTATAAAAACTATAATCCAGAATCACCGGGATCCTGGAGGAATCCGAACGGGTTCCTACATTGTCAATGATTCCGAAGGCTTTTTTTGCCAGCAGCTGTGCTGCCTTCCCGGCATTCGCAGGCTCTGCCGCATAGGTTCCGTGACCGGACAAATAGATCAGATTCACGCTGTCCAGATCCACACCGTAATAGGCCTGCACATCCGGATCTGCCAGATTGGCAAGTTCTTCCAGCGTAAGCGTGGTCACCTCGATCTTCAGCTGATCCGTATCCGACAGATTCAGTATCTCCTTGCGGAACCACTCTTTGTTCGTGAAGCCGCCGTTATAATAAATCGTATCCAGTGCGTCTTCCCGGTCATCTCCGATAAAATCATAGCTGTTGTTGCTGTCATAATTGTTTTCCCCACGCAGATAGACCTGCATGCTTCCGCTGCTCTCCAGAATATATCTGCCCTGATCGTTTTTCCGGTAGCTGTCTGTCAGTTTGTAATCTCCCTCACCGGAAGCCACCTGTAATCCGGAAATATAATATTCTCCGGAAGCGTTTTCCTTAAACTGAAGGAAATATCCGTCCGTCACGGGAGTCAGAGTATAAGTATCGTTCGCTTTATTATATTCCGCCCATAACTTAGCTGTATTCCCGGCAGTATTTAATACATACAAATTATTGGCAATATCAGCCCCTGCCGTTGCTGTCGCAGCGGGCTCCGCTACAGGCTCTACAACCGTCGTCACCGGTGCACCGGCATCATTTCCGGATACACTGAGAGGTACCGGCTCCGAATCCTCTGCGATCTGTATTACCGCGTCATTGCCGGACACTGAGCCGGAAGGAGTTTCGGAAGGAATTTCTGGCTTCTGCGCATCCTCTGGCTCCTGTACTTCCTGTACCGGAGTCTGCACAGGGACTTCTGCTTCCGTATTCTGTGTTACATAACCATCCGGCAGTTGAGAGCCCCACACTATTTTTCCCACATAGGTATAAGTATCCTGTGCGTTATCCTTTACATAAACTTCCCAGCCGATATAGTCTTTCGCATTAAATGAGACGGTCTGAATGTCATTCATTTTACCGTCGGAACTGCCCCGGGGATTCAATGCATATCTGGTATCAGCAAGTGCTTTCAGTGTTTCCGTTCCATCCGTAATGGTTATTTCCAGACTTGCTCCGGAAGTATTATTGCTCACATTTGCAAACGTCGGAATTACGCTTTTTTTGTTCTCATTGGAACTGTCCGCAGCCGCGATGGTACTCAGACGGTCATATCTCTCTGCCGTGGTCGTGTTGCCGTCCTGAAGCATCTTATACACCGGATCCGTCACTACATAAGTATATCTGCCGTTATTCTCCGCGTTTTTCACAAAAGTACCGCGGATCTCTTCCGTGCGTGACAGACCGCTTCCCTCGCTGTATGCGGAAAAGCTTACCGGGCCGTTGCTTCCGGCAATGTCTGCAAGACTTCCGCCCGCTCCCACCTGTCCGGCAATGGCAGTCATGGCATTCGTTCGTTCCGAAGCTGCCGGAAGTTCGGACAGCTTACGCCCCTCCGATACCGGTTCTTCTCCGCCGATCAAATAGCCGATGGTGGCATCCGACTTTGAGGGAACGATCTCCAGAATGTGATAGGTACCATCCGCAGATGCCACCGTATCCTGTACCAGCTTCTCGATGCCGGGAAGTGTTCTCTCCTGTGCGCTGACCTCCATAGAGCCATAGCTCTGGCAGATTCCGGCTGCCAAAGCTATGGTGAGGATTCCCGCTATATACTTTTTTCCGTTGCGTTTCCAATACTTTTTCATGTTATCTCCAAAAGATCGTTAATGCTCTTTCCGGCTTCTGATAGGATACATGTCCGTCTTCAACACCGGTGTCTCCCTGAACACGACTATCACTGAAGTTTACGAACAATGTGTCGTTCTTTTCCTCTCTGTCAATATAGAGATGGATCAGATAGGAAAATACCTGCTTTCCTTCCGGATTTTTTCTTGAATAGCAGTGAATATTCGAATCAATATACGTTCCGCTCGACAGGCTGTCCGTACCGCCTGCCACAAGATTACCGGTGATCTTCAATCCCTTATCGCCGGTACCGAAAGCACCCTGTCCGGTATCAAATCCATACAGATCTACATACACATATTTATCATAGACACCATTTTGCCAGCCGCTGTCAGTCTTATAATCTGATTTGTTCATATTAAAGTAACGGTTGCCGTCTGAGAAATAGAAAGTACATCTGGGGATCAACAGGTATGTGGATGCGATCTCATTGTCATTCTCATCAAATGCCGCCAATGTGAGGACATGTTCCTCTCTCCAGTTGATATACCACTTTGCATATACTCCGACTGTCTCACCGGTCGCCGTAGGGAACAGGCTTCGTGTCCCCGAATAATCTACGTCGGAATCTGTAAAGCCGGTCACAGACTTGTCGATTACAAGATCCTGTTCATAATCGCCGAGGCCGTCGCTTGTTATATTCCGGCTGAAACCAACTCTTCTGCTTAGTCCGACTTCTCCGCCAAAGTTGTCTTTTGTCGGATTGCTCTGTGCCAGACCTTCCGCTATATCATTGGTGATTTTCCAGGTAACCTTACTCATATCCCCGGAATAATTCTTCAGTGTACAGGTCACCATGCCATTACGTGACAATACAAACTGACCACCGTCGATATATGGTTCCTTCGAACTGCTTACTGTCAACAGATTGGGAATGTCCACAGTTACCATCGGGGTGACTGTGATGGAATCCGACAGCTTTACCGTAGCCCGTACCGTGATGGTCTTGTTAATATTACTGCTGCAATACAACATCTGCTTATATCTGGAAGAAGGATTCGTGTCTTCAAAGCTGTAGCCTCTGGGTGTGGGCACACCATCCTCCAGTACCTCCCAGTTTACAATCTGGGGATATACGTCATAATCCGCCCAAGCCGTCAGACATTCCAGTTCTACGCTCCATCCCATTCTGGTAACACCGTTTTCCGTATAGGAATAAGGCTTCACCACGTTTCGGATCAGTTCCGCCTGGAACTGTCCGGATACGGCTGTTACCGTAACATAAGCGGAATCAGACATTGAAGTATCCGCATTTGCCATACAGGTGACCTTCAATACCTTTACACCGATGCTCTCCGACTTTCCTACCGTCAATGTATTCAGAAGTTCCTTGGTATCCGGCATGGTGGAAAATGTGGTAGTCGTGCCATCCGCATAAGTAACCTTCCATTTCACGCCCTGTGCCACCGCGGAATCCTTACCGGTCAAAGTACACTCAAAAGCCTGCGTTCTTCCACGAACCACTTCCGCATCCTTCGGATTGATGGTAATAGAATCAATCAGTCTCTCCTCCACGGTAACATAAGCATACGCCACCATATTGTTGTCCGCATTGGCGGTACATTTTACCACCAGTACGTCCGTACCTGCGGTCTCGTCGTCATGGACCTGCAGGATGCCGTCCTGATTGATGGTACTCTTGCAGGCTGCTCCGGAAGCATAGGCCACACTCCAGGTCACACCCTCTGCAACTGCCTCGGCATCGCCGCTCAAATGATAGCGGAACTGCTGTATCTTACCCTGCTGTAATGTCACATTGGTAGGATCAATGGTCAGTCCGCTGATCCACGCGTATTTCGTTCCGGTCTTCTCCAGATCGTTACGCAGTTTGATGGTCTCTGCGATCTCATAGCTCTTGTCCTGATAGGTAAAGGTCATATTCAGAATGACTTTCCGCTTGCTCTCTACCTGGCTTAAGTCCACGCTGAAGCTGCTGACATGCTCTGCCATCAGTGCCGGTGTTGCTGTGGTAAAATCGCCTACAACAAGGTTGCCATCCGCATCCGTCGTATTCTCGACCTCATAGAGATATACCTGATTTGCGGTGGCATAATCCCCTGCCGCGGTTCCCTGCCAGCGGATCATGTAGCTGTTCTCGTTATTGACCAGACGTAGTTCACTGACATGAGCCGTAGTAATCTCATTGCCCACAGCATCCTTCGCGGTAGTGCCGTCTATGGCTACTGCCGTTCCCTGATGATCCGGTGTGAAATTAATGTCCTTCTCCACGTCAATGATCAGGTCAATCATCTGGTTCGCCGCAAGCTGTGCTTCTTCCTGCAAGGTCAGTTCCTTGTTGCCCCGCAGATAGGAATTGTTGCCCGCAATGATGAACGCGCCTATGGATCCGGCTACGATCGTCATAATGGCCAGCGATACGATCACTTCTACCAGAGTGAATCCTTTTTTTCCGATACGCATAGTCAACCTCCTTAGTTCTTCAGGATTTTGCCGGTTCTACCAACTGTTGTGATTGTTATCGTTCTTGTTCCGTTACTTACTGTGATTTTATTGCAATATAACTTTACATCCGATCCTACCTTATTGGTATTCTGGGAAAAGGCTCCAGAAGAACGGTCAAATACCAGATGCAGCCCTGTCTCGGGAATCGTTGCGTAAGGAGGTTCTCCTCCAATGCTCCCCAGTTCATACGTGGAACCGTCGCTAAATTCGATTTCGATCTCAATAGGTTTCTTCCCCACGACTCTGTCCGTCACCATCGATCCACCCTGATAAATCTGCGCATGATACTCACCGTTACCATCCTCTAACAGCAGGAACTCCACCTGATTCTGTTCCTTCCCTAAAGTGAGTACCCTTGCCCTCTCCAGTGTTGAGACGATCTCATCCGCACATTTTGCGACTTTTCTGCCGGTCAGTGTTCCCACGGACAGTCCCATGACCGTCACCACGATCGCCATGATCGCGATGACAATAATAAGTTCCACCAGGGAAAACCCGCCGTTTTTATTGTTTCTGCCAGTTCTCATATACGATCAGGTCTCCTAAATTAATATCGCTGTTCACATAAGTCTTGTTGTTATTCTGCAAATAACCTTCACCGCCCTTCAGGAAGTCCACCACATGAAACTCTCTCTGATTGCCTGCTGAAGTAGTGATCTCCTTCGAATAAGTCAGCGCACGAAGTACGGCCTCCTTATCCGGTGTCACCTTAACGTTCTGTCCGAGGAGGATGTTACCTCCCGCCAGAATCACACCGTTGAATTCTTTGCCATCCTGTATCTTCACATCGCCGGTAGCGATGATGATACCGCCCTTAAAATCCGCATGTCCCGCTTCCGGATAGTTATAATCACCATCCACGATGACTGCCTTGCACTCCGGATACGCTGTGCTTTCAAAATATTTTGCCGCTGTTTTATCCCCTGTGCTGCCATTTAATACCGCAGTAAAACTTGTGATCTCTCCGGTCTCCACCAGATTGCTGTAAACATTGGCGGTCTCCTCTTTTTCCGAAGGAGCCAGCTGCTCGTAACCATCGATCAGCTTCTTGCAAAGCGCCTGGAATTTGGACGCATCCGCTACCAGCTGCTGTTGGTATCCAAGGTTGTTCGCATCGCTTCCCAGCGTAGCATTCTGCAAGGTTCCGCTGTAGCTGCCGGTTGTCTGATCCTTGTTGAACATCACCACATTTCCGGCCAGATGCATGATATACGCTCCCGCGCTCTGGTTCCGGATCTTGATGCCGTCCGTGTAAATGCTGGCATACGCATCCATGGTACTCTTGTTTACCTTGTAATAATCCTGAAAATAGCGGTTGGCTGCCTCTCTGCCCGCCTGTGTGGAACTGTCAAAGGACACATAATAATACACAATGGTGATCTTACTGTTCAGTCTCTTATAAAAAGTCCGGATGCCCTGTTTTTCACTGCTTCCACCGGTGATAAATTTTGTGATGCCGTAGGAGGACAACGTATTGCCCCCCAGCGCGCTGCTGGCGGTGTCAAAGTCCACTGCCGTATTGCCCAGTGCATCCGCCTGCTCTCTGGTCACGGGGTTGGAACCGCCCTGCACCAGATCTGCCGGTACCAGATAAGCCAGCTGGTCACTCTTTACTGCAATGGACTGGCCCATCAGGATGTCCTTACGGTCGGAGGCATTTCCGTTCAGATTGCCGTCTGCTTCCGTGAGATTGTCATTGGCGTTCTTGGTTGCAATATAGGTATTGCCCGCCAGTGTCAGATTGACCAGATTGCTCAGGTCAATATCCGTACCGGTACCGTTTACCACAATGGCACTGCCGTTGCCGTCTTCCCCGGTTCCGAAGCCCACATACTGTCCGGAATAGTTCTCATCCACCGGACTTCCTGCGGTAAAATTATTATTTGCACCGTCCATACGCAGATTTCCCGCCACATAGACATCATTTCCATTGAAATGAATTGTCGCGCTGCCGCTGTCCGTAGCGCCTCCGTGCATGGTGATCTTGCCGGCCCACAGTTCTCCGTAGCTGTCCGATGTAAGAGTCGCACCCTTGCCCAGATACAGCTCCGTTGCCGCCACCATACGCTTGTCGTCGTTTTCCGCATTCGTCGGCTCCAGCAGGGACAAAGTTACATTTGCGCTGGCTGCATCGTCTTCATTGCCCACCAACACTCTGTCAGCATAAAAGCTTCCCGCAACCTTTGCTTCGCTGAGTTTGCCGCTCTCTGCCACTACCTGGATTGTGTCCTTTGCTACCAGAGACATACCGGTCAGCGCCGGAAGGCTTACTGCCTGTGCGAAGCTCATATCCGGCATTTTCACACGGATATCCGTCTCGATTACGGACACATAGCCGGAGGTATTGGTATAAGTCACTTTCAGTTTCTGAAAAGACAATCCGTCGGTAAATAAGGTCAACTGGCCCTTCGGTAGATCGCTCACAGCATCCCCCGAACCGTTTACCCCCGTCATCTGCACCGTGCCGCCCACCATCTGAATGGTGTAGGAATTGACACCGTCGCTGGTCTGTAACACCGTGTTTTCCTGTAATTCCGGGGAAAGGTAGTTAAACATTTTCTGAAGATCATAGTAATTCAGGCTTACCGTATCACTGCACTGGTATGCCTTCTGCATGCTGTTTAAAAAGGAGTACCGAAGCTTGCTCTCCTTCTCTGCCACCGAAGTGTCGTCGTAATTTTCGAGGATCTGTGTGTATGCTGTGCCCAGAGAGGACGATACCTGCTCTTCCATGTGGACACGGATCTCATCCAGCACGGTCTCCGCCGAGTAGAAATTGTCCTTGGCCTGTAAATTGTTGGCCTTCATCTGGTAGTTCAATAAGGACATATACATTAAAACACTGGCTAAAATGCCAATAAAGGCCATAGCAATGATCACAACGACCATTGCCGAGCCCTTATTGTCTGTTTTCTTATGCAATTTGAAGTCTTTGCCACGTATCTTCATGGTTCTAACGCTTCCTTCCGGATTCTCCTCTTATTCCGTTACGGTTCCTGTCATGGTAATGATCGGCCTGCCGTCCGCGATCTTTCCCTCCGCATAGATCTTCACTTCAATGTCGTAAATGCGATCTTTTTGTGTCGTGGGCGTCAGATCGGTTACGGACAGGATCTTCTTCGCCAGTTCGTAATCCAGCCCGGTTCCCGCACCGGCACCGGTCATGCTGGAATTTTCAAATACATAAGCCGTAAGCCCTTCGCTGCGGCCCAACAGGTTCGTGCGAAGCTTACCTGCCGATGTCTGTGTCGTGCCGGCGGTGGGCATCCAACCCGGCCATGCTTCTCTGACTTCCAGTGAAATTCCGTATTTCATGCGCATTGATGCATAATCGGTTCCGTAGAGGTCGCTTACCATATCTTCTCTGGTCTGGGTCGGCTCCTGTTCCACCACAAGGAGGTTGGTCTCCACATCATCCGGATTGTTGATCACCACCCGGTCCACGATTGCCGGTCTTCCGGCATCGTAATGGGCACTCTCCACTCTGGGCTGTACGCAGACAATGATATTTGCCAGCTGGTTGCCCAGTTCACTAGCATCATTCACCTGTGCCGCCCGGCTGCGCACGCTGTCTTCATTGGAAAAGATTACGTAGTCCGCTCCCGTCTGCGGATAATCCGCAGATCTGCCATTGGCCAGAAGAGACGAGTCACAATGGTAAGTGGCGGATGCCGTCACCAGATAGACTTCTGTCTCAACCACCTCTCCGGTGGCCAGTGTCACGTTGGTCTTGCTGCTGTCTATATTGATTTCAATTTTTCGTGTTGTGTTCTGAACGATATCCGCTGTAGGAACTCCGCCGCCGAAATAGGAATACGCTTCCATGGCTGCATCCGCCGCCTCGCTGTATACTGCGTTCAGATTTCCCGCAAGGTTCTGGATATCCACCCGTTCCACGCTGTTCACCGCACTGTAGGCTGTGGGATCCACTTTGATCACCGCGTCATAGGTGCCGGAGGTGGTGGAATCGTCCCGAATCGTGTAGGTCCAGATTCCGGTGGTGTCATCCGTATCTGCCGTATTGGTAAATCCGGCAGGGGTCTCCGCAGTATAAATATCCGCCATTTCTTCCAGAGAATGTGCCTCGAACATTTCCATAATGTCCTCCGCAATGGCGGTGGCATGCATGGTGCTGCGGGACTTCGCATTGGTCCTCGCCGATGTCACAAAACTGTGCAGCAAAGGCACCACGATGATCGACAGGATCACAATGGCGATCAGAAGCTCTACCAGAGAAAAGCCCTCGTTATTCAGTTGTTTTCTCGGCATGTGCTTCTGCATTTCTATTACTCCACATTTCCAAATATTGTCTCTACGCCCATGGGCATGCCGGGAATGTAAGGCTCGCTGTAGGTCTTATCCGTTCCCATCAGGTAATAAGTGTTCAGGTTCATATTGCCGGAAAGCATGCCGTCAGCATCGTTGTAACTGATATTCACGCCCTGAATGCTCTGGCGCTCCTGCTGGCTGTAAATGTATCTTACCAGCCCCTTGAAATCGTCATAGGTACAGGTAATGCTGATTCCCAGAGGTACTTCATACATGTGGGTATCCGCATACACCGTTCCGTCGGTAGAGATCGGGCTGTTGGTGGTAACTGTCGTCGTATCGGTTCCGGACACTGCTGCATCCGCTGCCGCCGCTGCGGTATCTGCCGGAGCATCCGCTGTAGCTGCCGCCAGTGCGGAATTGTCCGTAGCTGCCTGTGCGTTGTAAGCCACTTCCGCAATACTGCCAAAGGAAATATTGGCGATCTCCGTCCGGGTGGCATCCTCCATGTTCTTCACCATCATAATGCTGTCTTCCGGAAGGATATTTGCCGGATAACGGTTCTCAAATCCGGTAATATACGCCTGCATCTTTTCTGTGGCATCCATATAATCCGTCTTGCGCTGTTCCAGAACTTCCAGCGTTGCTACCTCCGAAGACAGGGATCTGTTCTGTGACTCCAGATTGTCCGCCAGATCATTGAATTTGGTATATACCAGAAAATAAGTACACACAGCAATGAGGATACCGATTACTGCGATCAAAAGCTGAATTTCACTCTTTTTTACTTTCATCTCTCATCCGCCTCCTACTGTGCCGTGGTACCGGCTGTGTCTCCGGCCGCTTCTGTTTCTTCCGTCTCTGCGTGTATATCCGCATAGGTTCCCGTAATGGAAAATGTTACTGCGGACTCTCCCAGTTCATTCTTGCTGTCCGTGATGTTACTGATCTGTACATCGGAAATACTCTTCATATTCCGGATGTTCAGGATCGTGCGGGCTGCCGCTTCCTTTCCTTCCACGGTCACCGACATGCTGATTCCGTCCAGATCGGAGCTGAAGCTGTTGGTGTAGAAGCTGCTGGGAAGGATCTGTTCCAGTTCATTGATGAAATCCACCAGATTCTCGTTGGGGTTCTCGGTGTATTCATACAGATATTTGTATTTGTCATACTGCGCTGCCGCAGTCAGATATTCGTTGTATACTGCCCGTGCCGGCTGTAATTCCTCCACCCGTGCCTGCAATACCGCATTCTGCGCCACATTTCCCAGATATCTGGTCACAGAGGTGGCTGCCATGGCGATGGACAGGATCACGCCCAACACCAGTACCGCCACACTGACGAAGGTATAGTTCGTGCCGCTGACTACGGTCAGTCCCTTGGACTTCTGGGTGCTCTTGTCGATCAGTCCCACAGGGGCGAGCACCGCACCCAGACAGGAAATATAGGCTGCGGGTCTGGTGGAACGGATGGCCTTGCTCATGCCGATCTTGTCATCCATCTCGGACAGGGTATGTACCTTGCGCTCCAGACAGTTGGTGAACAGCTTGCTCATGCCGCTGAAGCTGCCGCCCAGACCGGTAACATAGGACTTTTCAATGGGATTTTCACTGTTCCTGGAATAATAGAAGTCAATGACACGACTCACCCACGATCAGAGGCTCCAGCGAAGCGGTGATTTTCTGTCTTGCTGCTGTGACCTCCACATTACCGGCATCCTCGTCTTCCCAGCGTCCGGCATTTTCTTCCCAGACTTTGTCTCCCTGATGGAGTACTCTGTTCAGACATGTTTTCTTCTGGAAACGTTCTACCGCACTCATGGGATCGTTCACGGCATAGGCTCCGGAAGCGATCATAGTATCAATAGCATCCTGCACACCGTAAGCCACCGTTCTCTGTAATAACACCTTACCGGCGGAAAGCACGGTCACAATGGTGCTGTTCTCGTCGATCTTGATAACCATGGTGACCTTCTCGGATTTCTCATCACGAAGCACCTGGTATAAGCTGTTACTGCTGTAGTCGAAACACTCGATCTCCCAGCCGCACATCTGTGCCAACTGATAATAGCTGTTTAAAAGAGCCTTGGGTACGGCCAGAGCCATGACACGAAGCTTGCCATTCTCTGCCAGACCGCCTGCCAGATAATGTCCGATCTCATATTGGGTCAGATCCACCGGGAAATAGTCACTGGCGTTGGTCTTCACCAGTGCCTCGATCTTGTTCGCCTTGACATTGGGAATCTGTACCTCACGGCTTGCCACTCTGGTAGAAGAAATGGTAAACAGCACTTTCTTCGTACGGATGCCGTTCGTTCCCAGTGCATTCACCAGATGGTCTGCGTACTCCTGTGTCGGCTGCAACATACCATCTACCACAATGCCTTCCGGTGTCTCCACCGTCAATACCTTGTAGACCTTCGGCTTTTTCACCTTATAGTCCATCTCGCAGATCTTCGTAAAAGAGTTTCCGATCTCAATACTCAATACGCGATTGTTCATTGCCATATTTCTACCCTTCCTCTTCCCGGTATTTATCGTATTTCAAAAGCCTTCCGCCATCGCGGAATCTTTGAAGAACTTTCTGAAATCATGTTCGAAATGCGGATATCATTTATAAGTAAAAATGCAGATACCACTGTAAGAATTCATTGCCCCACAGGACAGCGATTGCCACCCCTGCGGAGAGATACGGTCCCATGGCGAGGACATGTCCTTCGCCGCTTACTTTCATACGGATCAGATGGATCACGGAACCGATGATACATCCCAGTAAAAACGCAAAAATAATGAGTTTCCAGCCGAGCAACAGTCCACAGACCGCCATCAGCTTCACATCACCGCCGCCAATGGCTCTGCCACCGGTAGCATAATACAGAATAAGTAAAAATACACTGACACACAGAAAGCCGATCAGGAAATCCAGCCACTGTGTATAGTGGAAGATTCCATGGATCAGCCCCAGTGCCAGTATAAATAAGTTAAATCCCACAGGGATCTCATATGTTCTGAAATCAATCACACTTAAAGCAAGAAGTGTACTAAACAACAAGCAGTAGACTAGGGAATCCACGCTCATCCCATACTTCCAGAATACGAGCAGGTACAGCACTCCGTTCAGTGCCTCGATGACGGGGTACTGAACGGAGATGTGTGCCTTACATTTCCGACATCTGCCTCCCAGCGCCAGGTAGCTGAACAGCGGTACGAGGTCGTACCACCGCAGCTGATAACCGCAGTTCATGCAGTGAGACCTGGTAGTCACAATATTCTCTTTTTTCGGGATACGGTAGATCAACACATTGAGGAAGCTACCGATCACGATGCCATAAAGGAAAATCACTATGTAGAGAAGAATTGTTGGGAGCATATCAGGTGCCTTTCAGTAGTTATATTTATTCAGGAATGGTGTATGCTCCACCCTGAGTTGCAGTTCCATGAATTGTAAAGGTCTGTGTAGTTGCATTAAAATCCCATGTTAAATCAGCTTTTCCTGCTGCTTTAAGCTTTGCATTTGTCGTAGATGCATCAGTAGTTCCCAGTGTTTTGTAAACAGAATCCCAAAAATCACCCGTCGCTGCAGATGTTCCCAATGCCTGTGCAGATAAATCTGTGTTAGGTTTTCCAGCGGTAATGGCGGGATCAATATAAGCAGTGGTCATTGCCTGATATACAGCGTCTGCCAGCTGCTTATCAGAAGATACTTTGGAGCTCTCAACATATTTAATATACTGAGGTGCTAACACACCAATCAGTACTGCCATAATAGCAATAACGATGATCAGCTCTACCAGGGAGAAACCTTTGTTTGTTAAACTCTTCTGTTTCTTGTTCATAATTACATTCTCCTTTTTTATGTGTTTTTTAATTTCAGGGTAGTAATTTTTCCGCCCCATTTATTAATTATCGTCCTGTCCCTACACAGAACGGATAATCCGTTTTAATTTACATAGCATCCAGTGCTTCGTACATGGACATCATCGGCATCATGCATGCAGCAATCAATCCACCGACTACCACTGCCAGTACAATAATGATCATAGGTTCCATAGCAGCCATTAACGACTGTACTGCCATTTCCACCTCTTCCTCATAATAATCAGCAAGTTTATCCAACATTTCTTCTGTATTACCGGATTCCTCACCGATGCGAATCATCTGGTATACCATAGGAGGAAATAGTCCGCTCTCCTGCAAGGGTCTTGACAAAGGCATACCTATGGTTATTTCTTCTTTTGCATCCTGCAATGCTTCTTTAAAATAAACATTTTCCATAACACCTGACACAATGTCAACCGCTTCTATCAGTGGAACACCTGCGCCCATCAATGTGCTCAATGTTCTAGCCATCATTGACGATGCCGATTTAATCGTCAATTTATTAAACAGTGGAATTTTTAATGCAATCTTTCCAAAAAAATGTTTTCCAACATCTGTTTTTGCAAAGGTTCTAATTGCAAAAACAAATGCAACAATAACTGGAACTATAATAAACCAATAATTGATGATTCCATGACTTAAGTTCACATAGAATTTTGTGATCCAGGGAAGTTCTCCTCCAATCTGAGTAAACATATCTTCGTAAGAGGGAATTACTTTAACTAACATGACAACGGTAACTATAACTGCAACCACGCACACCGCAATAGGATAAATCATTGCTTTTTTTACCATCGCCTGTGTCTTATGTGACTTTTCCAGCTGTGTAGCCACACGATCCATAGCCGTATCCAAGCTACCGGACGCTTCACCCGCAGCCACCATGTTCACCATGATCGCCGGGAATACCTTCGGGTGCTCTGCCATAGAATCTGCCAGGGTCTCACCCTTTTCCACGCTGATGCGGACTTCCTTCAGTGCGTCCTGCAATCTCTTGTTCTCTGTCTGCTCGCAGAGCATTTTCAGGGATTCGAGGATGCTGACGCCTGCTTTGGTCATGCTGACGAACTGGCGGCACATGACGCTTAGATCCCTGGCCTTGGGCCATCCGCCGATCTGGATATCGATGTCTTTCGTCAGGAAGCTCTGTTCTCCCAGATCGATAACGGTCAGCTCCTGCCTTCTCAGTTCTGCCATTGCCAGATCTTTGTTATCCGCTTCCAAGCTTCCCTTTACTTCTTTTCCAGCCTTTGTGATGGCTCTGTAGCCATAGGTCGCCATGTGCCTTCCCTCCAATTACGTCTCTATCTTTAACTGTCTCCCCAACTACGTAAGACGAGCCCCGGTCCTGAAAAGGTCCAGGTTTTTGAAAAATTTTTATAAATTTTGATAAATTTCTATAAAATATTGCTGTTTTTATAGAATTATACGTCAAATGATACCTTTACCATCTCGG
>ERZ791614.809-NODE-809-length-18436-cov-6.735597_pt1 | contig 18436 bp, 14 predicted proteins | sample MGYA00510274_ERZ791614 | MGnify/ENA primary metagenome ERZ791614 (study PRJEB30046, sample SAMN00715221) | human gut metagenome | study: EMG produced TPA metagenomics assembly of the A metagenome-wide association study of gut microbiota in type 2...
TCAAGAACATGACTCCTGAAGAAAAAGCAAGAATAAAGATAGACCAGTGGTTTGCTGATGCTGGTTGGGAAGTTATCAATAGGGATGAGTATGAACCGACTAGTACAGCTGTCGCTATAAGGGAAGGGCGACTAAAAAGTAATCTCGAAGCAGATTATTTTCTTTTCATAAACGGGAAGGCTGTTGGTGTACTTGAAGCCAAACGTGAAGAAACAGACGCTTTTTCTTCTAAAGTATGCGAACAGGCAGCCTTATATGCTAGAAGCGTACCTAATATATATCAGACATATCAAAAGCCACTGCCATTTATATTCACATCCAACGGAAAGGAATTATACTTTTGTGATTTCCGAGAACAAGACCATTATTTCAAACAAATAATGACTATCCCGACACCTCATGAATTGGTTAAAAAGTTAGGGATAAATGATTATTTTGCCGGACTTCCGACATTGAAAAAGAAAGGACTCCGTGATTGCCAATATGAGGCAGTGACTGAGCTTGAAAAAAGTTTCCGCAATGGACAAGACCGGGCACTGATGGTTCTTGCCACCGGTGCAGGTAAAACATATACGGCTTGTCTCGCTGCTTACCGGATGCTTTCTTATACACCGATGCGCAGAGTATTGTTTCTCGTTGACAGAAACAATCTTGGGAAACAGGCAGAGGGAGAATTTGGGACTTTCCGCCTGACTGAAAACGGAGAGGCTTTCAACACTATCTTTACAGTCAATCGCCTTCGGTCATCTTCTATTCCTTCTGATAGCAATGTGATTATCTCTACAATTCAACGACTGTTCTCATTCCTGAAAGGAGACGCAATTGAGGATTGTGAGGATGATGACGAAAACGAACCTATAGAAGAAGTAGCCTTGCCGCCCAATCCCAATTTGCCACATGACTATTTTGATATGATTATCATAGACGAGTGTCACCGCTCCATTTATGGGAACTGGCGTAAGGTCTTGGAATATTTCGACACGGCAAGATTGGTCGGTTTGACTGCAACGCCTATTCCTGAAACAATGGCATTTTTCAATAACAACCGCATTGTCAACTATACATTGGAGAAGAGCATCGTTGATGGGGTGAATGTGGATTGCCGGGTGTATAGAATAAAAACACAGGCCACGGAAACAGGTGGTGCTATATTAGAGGGCGAGAAATTTAAAGAAGAAACAAGATATACGGGTGAGGTCAAGACTGTAAGTAGTAAGGAAACCAAAACTTATACAAATAAGGAACTTAATCGAAGTATCATCAATCCGGCACAAATCAAACTGATACTATCCACCTATCGGGACGTCGTATATGAAGAACTTTTCAACGATCCGCAACGTGACAAAAAATTGGAATATCTGCCTAAGACTTTGATTTTTGCTCTCAATGAAGCCCATGCCACAAATATCGTACAAATAGCCAAAGAAGTGTTTGGACGGACTGATGACAGGTTCGTTCAGAAAATCACTTATTCGGCAGGTGACAGCAACGAGTTGATACGCCAATTTCGCAATGACAAGGATTTTCGTATAGCCGTGACTTGCACGTTGGTTGCTACAGGAACGGATGTAAAGCCGTTGGAAGTGGTAATGTTCATGCGTGATGTGGAATCATTGCCGTTGTATATTCAGATGAAGGGACGCGGAGTGCGTACAATAGGCGATGAGCAATTGCGCAATGTCACTCCGAATGCATTCAGTAAGGATTGTTTTTATCTGGTTGATGCGGTAGGCGTAACGGAACATGAAAAGACAATTCCGACAGCAAGCGATGAAGCGACCACAAAAATCATCACTCTGAAAGAATTGTTAGAGCGTATCAGTCACGGCTATATTCCTGATGAATATCTCAAACGGCTTGCTGCCACGCTTGCCCGAATATTCAATAAGGCAGATGAATCGCAACGGAAAGAGTTTGCCCGTTTGTCCCATGATGACATGAAAGAACTTTCTGCAAGGATATATGCTGCGCTTGAAACAGGCACTCTTCCACCGTTTGTCAGCACAGAAAAACCAAATTTAGAACGCAAAGGCCTGGTGTCTCCACTCGCCAATCATGCTGATGCACGGAGATATTTGCTTATTCTTGCGGCAGGTTTTGTCAATACGCTAATGCCCGGAGAAGATACACTTATCTCAAAAGGTTTTTCCATTGAGGATGCTAAAAACACAACGGAGGCATTTGAAGAATTTTGCAGAGAGAATGCAGATGAAATAGAGGCTCTTCGCATTATCTATAACAATGAAGGCGAGTCGATAACTTATTCAATGTTGAAAGATTTGGAACATAAACTTAAAATGGCAAATAACCATTTTGCTCCAAAACAAATTTGGAATTCGTACGCGATTCTTTCTCCAGGCAAGGTAAAGCGTTCTACAACAAAAGAAGAAAGTGATGCCTTGACAAACATCATACAACTGGTACGCTATGCTTCCCGCCAAATTGAGAGATTGGACAGTGTAGTTACTACATCCAAGCAATATTTCAATCTATGGTTAGGACAAAATCAGCGTGAAATAACAGACAAACAGCGAGAGGTTATCAGTTGTATTGTGGATTATATTGCTTCTAATGGAGCTTGTACGGTCAGGGATATTCGTGAAGATGATGCTACCCATGCAGCCCAAATGATTCAGGCGTTTGGTGGTATGCAGAAAGCAGACGAAGCCCTTCGGTCGCTTTACACATTTGTAGTATTAAGAAAAGCAGCATAAATTATGGCAACAAATAACACAACAGAGCAATCACTCACCAAGAAGGTTTGGAATCTGGCAACCACTCTTGCCGGACAAGGTATTGGGTTTACCGACTATATTACCCAATTGACCTATCTTCTGTTTTTGAAGATGGATGCCGAGAATGTAGAAATGTTTGGAGAGGAATCGGCAATCCCGACTGGGTACCAATGGAGCGATTTGATTTCGCTTGATGGATTAGAGCTAGTAAAGCAATACGAAGAAACGCTAAAACTGCTTAGCGAGCAGGACAATTTAATAGGAACTATTTATACCAAAGCACAAAACAAGATAGATAAGCCTGTTTATCTGAAAAAGGTTATCACCATGATTAATGAAGAGCAATGGCTCATCATGGACGGGGATGTGAAAGGTGCTATCTACGAGAGTATTCTTGAAAAGAACGGACAAGACAAGAAAAGCGGTGCTGGACAGTATTTTACACCTCGTCCTTTAATTCAGGCAATGGTGGATTGCATCAATCCGCAAATTGGTGAAACCGTTTGCGACCCTGCTTGCGGAACTGGCGGTTTCCTGCTTACTGCCTATGATTATATGAAAGAACAGTCTGCAAGTAAGGAAAAACGTGATTTCTTGCGCGACAAAGCCTTGCATGGTGTGGATAATACGCCTTTGGTGGTAACGCTCGCTTCCATGAATCTCTATTTGCATGGTATCGGCACAGACCGCAGTCCGATTGTTTGTGAAGATTCTTTGGAAAAAGAACCGTCAACCCTTGTTGATGTGATACTTGCCAATCCTCCTTTTGGAACTCGCCCGGCAGGCTCTGTGGACATCAACCGTCCGGATTTCTACGTGGAGACCAAGAACAACCAGTTGAACTTCCTCCAGCACATGATGCTTATGCTCAAAACCGGAGGACGTGCCGCAGTGGTGCTTCCTGATAACGTCCTCTTTGAAGCCGGAGCCGGTGAAACCATCCGTAAACGCCTGTTGCAGGATTTCAATCTGCATACCATATTACGTTTGCCTACAGGTATCTTCTATGCCCAAGGTGTGAAAGCCAATGTGCTGTTTTTCAGTAAAGGACAGCCTACCAAAGAAATATGGTTTTATGATTATCGTACCGATGTAAAGCACACACTTGCCACAAATAAACTGGAACGCCATCATTTAGACGATTTTGTTTCCTGCTACAACAATCGGATAGAAACCTACGAAGTAGAAAATAATCCGCAAGGACGTTGGCGAAAATACTCGGTAGGTGAGATCATTGCCAGAGACAAGACAAGTCTCGACATCACATGGATGAAACAAGGTGGTGAGGTGGACGACCGTTCATTGGCTGAACTGATGGCAGACATAAAAGATAAAAGCGATACAATTAGCAATGCGGTTGCTGAATTGCAGAAATTATTGGCTAACATTGAAGAATAAGTAGAATTATATATGGCAAAAGAAATAGAGCCCAAACTCCAAACCATTGGAGTTTATCTAAAAAAATCAGATATATTTCGCATTCCAGAATATCAGAGAGCATACTCTTGGAATATAGCGAATTGTGACAAATTGTGGCAGGATGTTGAATCTTATATAGCCCAAGATGCCGAAGATCCGTATTTCTTCGGAACCATAATTATTGATTGTTCCAGAGAGGGGTACTTGAACCTGATAGACGGACAACAGAGAACGACGACATTCTTGCTTTTACTTAAAGCGATGCACCTACGCATAACAGAAGTGTTACACAACATGGCCGATACAGATGAAGCAGCCGGACTTAAAAGAAGTTTGCAGCAAAGCCTTGACTTCATCTTTGAAATTCTATATCGTGCCGATGTAAGAAAGCAAATTGAGATAGAAAAGGACTGGAATAGAGCAAAAGGTGTGAAAATTTTAGAAAATGTTTCTATTAACGAACTATACAAAGAAGAGCTTGCCAATATCGTTGAAGCAAAAACTTTTGCTGATGCCGAGAAAGCTGTTTATAAGTTTCCTCGTAAGCAGAAAGACAATAAGTACACCAATTTTTTTCGTAATTTCAAATCTTTCTATGAGAAACTACATGCCTACCAAGAGTCCAATTTGGATGTATTGGTAAACGGGTTCCTTACCAAGTGTCAGATTATAGAGATTAAAAGTTGGCAGATAGAACAGGCTATAACTATGTTTAATTCGTTGAACTCAACTGGTATGCCGTTGTCTGATGCCGATATTATTTCTGCACAACTCTTCTCTAAAGCACCTGATGAAATAGATTTCAAGGCTATTTGGGAGCCGATTATTCGACAAGCTGATGAGTTGGCACAAAAGAAAGTAATCAATATTGATAGCGTTCTTCAGCAGTTTATGTATATAAACCGTGCCAAGGGACGTGAATACGAGACTGGCCAGTTAAATACTCCAGGTGTAAGAAAGTATTATACGGTAATTAAGCCTGAACTTCTGAATGATCCAATAGATATTTGTGCTAAATTTGATCGTATCTTAAAGATTTGGAGTCAAATACAAGTATATCCCCTTACCAAGCTACTGTTGAAGTTCAATGAGAATTTCAAGCTTTTCCTTATATCATACCTATTCAGAGTGCCAGAACAAGAACTCTCAGAACAAAGTGCCACGCCAATAATGGAGAGTCTACTTCGTCTGTTTGCTCTTCTCGAAGTGGGTGACTTTGGTTTCTCTTCACGTTATTTTAAGACGTTCCTTTTTAATGAGAACTTTAAATTAGTTGATCCAGAATATTCAATTGAATCAATAATCGCCGACTTTGATAAGCATATCAATACAACATGGCAAAAAGAAGAGGTTATTGCTGATCTTAAGGAGTATGACAAGAATATTCTCGTATATCTTAACGAGTATATCTATGCAAAAGAGCATGGATTGTATTTCGATTTTACTCCTGATAAGGTGAATGTAGAACACATTATGCCGGCAAGCGGTCATAACATCGAAACCATTCGAATCGATGCCGGTATGACAAAAGAAGAGTTTGATGACATGGTCAATTTGATAGGAAATAAGATTCTGCTTGAAGAAGACATCAATAAGCATATTGGCATGGATTGGTTTAAGACAAAGAAAGGCACGCTTGTACAAGACAAGAAAGGCTATGTCGGGAGCAACTTTGGCATTGCATCTGCTCTCTCCTCTTACCCCGCAGATAAATGGGGAAAGAAAGACATTGAATCCGCTAATTCAAAGGCTGTAGAACGTATCTGTAGATTTATTTTCAATGAACCAAAAGTTATAGGAGAAGAATGAACAATAAGAATGAACTGGTGGCCTCTTCACAAGAACAGCAGTTTGCGGAAGTGGTGGATATTATCGTTCAACACCGAAGTAAAGCGTTGCGTGCCGTAAATGAAGAGTTGCTACTCACAGCATGGCATGTAGGAAGATATGTATCAGCCAAATTGAAAAGCGAAGAATGGGGAAGTAAGGTTGTAGCTCAACTATCCGAATATATTCGTTCACAACGACCTGATATCAAAGGATTTGGACGAAGTAGCATTTACAATATGGTCTTGTTTTACGACGAATACTCGTCGGGGGCATTTTCGGCAACAGTAGAGAAATATTTGAACTCTGAATTTGTCCAGCCAAGAATTGGACAAATTGAAGTACCCCAGTCTACACAAGAGGTAGCTGTAATTGTGCAGCCGGAAACTGCACAATTCATCCAGCCAAAAACTGGACAAATGCCTAAGATTTTAGAGCTGACTACCTTAACCAACCATATTGAGATATTATGCCGATGCAAAAGTAATGAAGAGCGGATGTTCTATATACTCTATGCCAATAAAGAACATTTAGTGAAGCGAGAACTTCAGCGTTGTATCTCCAATCAGACATATACGGCTTTATTGGGAAGCAAGAATAATATGTCTAAAGGATTGCTCAATGCTTATCCGAATGCCCCGATAATGTTCAAGGATACGCTGTTTGTTGATTTCTTGAATCTTCCGAAGAAGCATAGCGAATCAAAATTGAAAAACAGTTTGGTAGAACACATGAAGCAATTTATTCTTGAACTTGGTAAGGATTTCATCTTTATTGATCAGGAATACCGCCTCAATATTGGCGCATCCACTTTTAAGTCTGACTTACTGTTCTTCCATCGTGGGTTGCAGGCATTGGTAGCAGTGGAGCTGAAAAAGGCCAAATTCCATCCGCGAGACCTCGGTCAGTTGGAGTTTTATCTGGAAGCACTCGATAGAGATGTGAAACGCTCTAACGAAAACCCTTCTATCGGCATTATTCTCTGCCCGGAAGCAGACCGAGTTGTTGTGGAATATGCTATGAGCCGAAGTATGAGCCCCACAATGATAGCAGAATACAAACGTATCCTCATTCCACAGGAACGTATGCAACAGCAACTGAATGAGTTTTGCAATCTGTTCTTAAACAAAGAATAGCCTATATGGATACAAAGAAATTACGTCAAAAGATACTCGACCTTGCGATACATGGAAAACTTGTACCGCAAGACCCGACTGATGAACCTGCATCAGTTCTCCTCGAACGAATCAAGGCAGAAAAAGAACGCCTGATAAAAGAGGGTAAAATCAAGCGGAGTAAGAAGTCTGCAAAAACTTCCGATACGCCCCATTATGAGAATGTGCCGTTTGAAATACCCAATAATTGGGTGTGGACAACTTTAGGGGAAATAAGCAATTATGGCGACAGCAATAATGTTTCTGTCACAGATATTGCAGATGATGAATGGATACTAGAACTTGAAGATTTGGAAAAAGATACAGCTTCCATTATTCAGATATTATCGAAAAAAGAAAGAAGCATCAAAGGTGTACGTCATAAATTCAAAAAAGGTGATGTACTATATTCCAAATTGCGTACATATTTAAATAAGGTATTGGTCGCTCCTCAAATTGGGTATTGCACAACTGAAATTATTCCATTTAATTCATATTGTGGCATTTCAACACATTACTTGTGCCATGTGCTGCGCTCTGCATATTTTCTTGATTATACACAGCAATGTGGTTATGGTGTAAAAATGCCTAGATTAAGTACAAATGATGCGTGCAAAGGAATGATACCTTTACCTCCTCTTGCCGAACAACACCGCATCGTAGCTGAAATTGAAAAGTGGTTTTCTTTGATTGACATCATTGAAAATGGAAAATCTGATTTGCAGACTACAATCAAACAAACCAAGAGCAAAATCCTCGACCTCGCCATTCATGGCAAACTTATATCTCAAGACCTAAATGATGAGCCAGCCATTGAACTCTTGAAGCGCATAAATCCCGACTATACACCTTGTGATAACGGGCATAGTGAGAAGTTACCTCAAAGTTGGTGTTTATCTAGGCTAAAAGAGTTATGTTCTTTTTTATCAAGAGGAAAATCACCAAAATATTCGGATAATGACAAAACGATACCTGTATTTGCACAGAAATGTAATTTAAAAGAAGGCGGTATTTCTCTCGAACAAGCACGATTTTTAGACCCTTCCACAATTTGCAAATGGAGTGAAGTTTATAAATTGCAAACTGGAGACATTCTTGTTAATTCTACAGGTACAGGGACTGTCGGAAGAACCCGTTTGTTCAATGAAAGTTATTTGGGACAATATCCATTTGTTCTTCCTGATTCACATATTTCTGTTGTAAGAGCAAAAACTGGAATTATCCCCCAATATTTATATGCCTATATTTCATCCAATAAAATACAACAATATATAGAAGATAATCTTGCTGGTAGCACTAATCAAAAGGAACTATATATTGGTGTATTAGAACAAATGGAAATTTTTGTTCCTCCATTAGCCGAGCAACAACGAATCGTTCAAAAAATAGAAGAACTATTCTCTGCTCTTGACAACATACAAAATGCCTTAGAAGTGTAGTCAAATACACTTCTAAGGACTGCTGTGACTTTACCAGTTCACTACCTTATCAACAATTTTCTGCTGTTCACTGGCAGTTCTGCGAAGATAGATACGAGTGGTTTCTATGCTTTCATGCCCCATTAGGTCGGCAAGCAATGCAAGGTCATTGAATCGGTCAAGGAAATTTTTGGCAAAACGATGACGGAATGAATGAGGATAAACTACCTCCTTATTCATTCCGTATTTTTCTGCAAAGTGTTTCAGTTGTTGGGCTATGCCACGTGTCGTAATTCGGTCTCCGAATCTGTTCAGAAATATATATCCGGAAGTAACCCCTTTATCTTTCAGCCATTTCATGGCTTCTATGCGTAAGTTTTTCGGAATATACAGACGGCGTATTTTCCCACCCTTGCTGTAAAGATCAAGATATCCAATTTGTACATGCTCTGCTTTGATATGGAGCAGTTCGCTGACACGAGCACCGGTAGCAGCCATAAACCATACGACAAAATACCACTCATCATAACCGTCAGCTTTTAGGTGCGTTTTGAGAAACTTGTAGTCTGCATCGCTGATTACATTCTCCAAAAAGTTTTTCTGCTGCACTTTGACAAACTTTACCTTCAGTTTCTCTTGTTTCGTAAATTCAAGGTACTTGTTGATACCTTGCAATCGAAGATTTACTGTCTGTGGTTTGAAGTTCTCAACCAAATACCCCTTGTAGGCTAATAGGTTCTTTTTGTTCACGTCCCCATAGTGATTGAGGAAATACTGCACCGTCCACACATATGAGGTGACGGTGTTCTTGGCAAGGTTAGTCTTTGCCAAATGATTTTTGAATTTCGTTACCATATTACATTGAATTAGAATGAATATGGTAATAATATAATGGAACGTATCGGGCATTATCCGCAGTTGCCGGATTCTTGGTGTGTTGCTCCAATGCAAACACTATGTTCTTTAAACGATGGTGAAAAACAGAAAAATATAGAGAGAATAAATCTTGATGTCAAATATTTGCGTGGAGAACGCGATGCCAAGATGTTGAGTGCCGGGAAATTCATTGCTGCTAATTCACTTTTAATATTGGTAGATGGTGAAAATTCTGGCGAAGTGTTCCGAACGCCAATCGAAGGATATCAAGGCAGTACATTCAAACAGTTGACTATAAATAGCCATGTGAATACTGATTATGTTCTACAAGTCATCAATTTACATCGTAAAATATTGCGAGAAAACAAGATAGGATCTGCCATTCCTCACTTGAATAAGAAACTATTCAAAGCGATTGAAGTGCCAATACCTCCTTATAGTGAGCAGAAAAGGATTGTGAAGGCAGTAAATCTAACTTTTAAACAGCTGGATGCAATCACGGAGAGTTTATAGGCTCTCCGTAATTACATCTAATTGACCAAAAATTCTTTGAACAGTTTCTACAATCCGTATTTGCTCTTTATATGGTGGTAAGGGAAAATCAAAATTTCCAATAACAGAAGCACTGATATTAGGTTGTGCTCCTCCATATGCAATTTTTAGTATTTCATCAACTTTTGATTGCATATAAGTATTTCGATAATCAGGAGACAATAAGGACTTGTTTAAGATTTTGATATTTCCTACACGTTGATTTAGGTATGCTGTTTCATCAAACGGATATACCCCCATTTTCCCAGTTGTTGCGCCCGACATAGCAATAAGCAAATCTCCTTTTGAAATCTTAAACTTATTGTCCGTAACACCCTCAATATAAGCACAGTCAGTTATATCTATCGTATTATGAATGATATTTGATATACGAACTAATGGTATTCCTTGTGTCTTATAATCATTGCTGCTGAAAGCAAAACCATTCTCAATTCTACACAAATCAGATAACTTGCACATAGCCCATCCTGATGGCAAGTTCTCATAATGCCCGTTATCACAAGGAGTAAACTTGGGATTGATACGGCGTAGTAAATCTACAGCAGGCTCGTCATTGGGGTCTTGCGGTACGAGTTTGCCGTGGATGGCTAAGTCAAGAATCTTAGACTTCGCTGATTCAATATAACCTTGCAAGTCATTTTTATTCGCTTCTATTGATGTGATAACAGCAATCCATTTCTTTAGTTCTGATACGATACGCTCTTGTTCATTGATTGGAGGAATCGGCAACCGAAGATTTCCAAGTGTTGTCCCATTTACATTTGGTTGACCTATACCAACAGAGCCACGTTCTATTTGCTCCCAATAAAAGCCAGACTCAAAGAAATACTTCACATACTGCGGTAATATCTCTTTGAAAGTTTGAACACGAATAAGATAAGAGGCATAAATGGACGATTCACAGAGTCCTTTTACCAAATATGACTTGCCTACGGTTGCCCCTGTTCTTGCGAACAAAATATCATTCTCTTCAAGAAGATATACACCAACTTTGCTTTCATCGTAATTGGTAAACGGAACAGTGTCCCAATCTACATTGTCCTCTTGAATGTCTGTGATGCGTAGTAACTTATATGCTCCGCATATTTTTGCAGATTCATTTACACCATATAGGATAGACTTTGAGATTTCTGCAACCGTAGTCCACACCCAATTATTGGGTATTTCAAACGGTACATTCTCATAATGGGGCGTATGTATAGTACCAAAATTAACGTGCTGTAAACTTTATATCCAGCTACAGCACATTATTGGGACATCTATCTTTTTCTATAACTTTTCTTCTCATGATGTTTCTTTACCGTCCCCATTGCAAACATCAAGCACCTTCTCCGATAGGCTTCTTCCTCTTCGTCCGGTCTTCTACCATCCCAAGGCAGGTCAGAGGTTGAGCCTCCACCACCGGAAGAAATTGATACAGGTTGCCCACAGATAAGCGCATCGGTAATGGCGAATATCTTTGAGCGAAGCGCAGGGTTGGCAAGTTGGTCAAGAATTGTTTCTAATGTAGATTTTAGGTTGTCATTGTTTTCAGTAAGCGATTTGACATCATTTCGCAACTGGAACAATTCTCCATAATCTGCCAAAACATTGCGTTGGGCTGCTTCGACTTGCCGTGCCGCATCATTTCTGTACAGGGATTCTATCTTGCGGACAATTGTGGTAAACCGCTTAGCTATATGCTGATTCTGCGATTCTACCCATTTATCAGTTCTGAACAAGGGCACTTTCTCAGTAATTTGAGGTGGAGTGAAATCCACGTTGTGATTTCGGAACGGCTGAACAACAGAGCGAGCCTTTGCTGCATCTTTTGTAAGTTGTTCCAATTCCAGTTCTTTTGCGTGGAGCTTGCCGGCCTTGTCGTCAAGTTTGGTCTGATATTCGGCAAGGAGTTTCTGTATATCGGTTTTCTGTGCTTCATATTTATCGAGAGTTATCTTACCGGAAGCCAGTTCCTGTTCCGCCTTTTCAAGTTGTTGGTTATAACTGAAAATCTTTGATTCTAAATGTCGCATCATGGATTGAAGTCCCTTGACTGCTTTCTCCGCTTGCTTTGTCTCTTTGGTGAGTTTACGGATATAGTCACGTTTGTGAAGATGCTGCACATTACGACCGTCAATGCTATCGCCACGATCAAGTCCGTACTTGCATCCGACCTCTTCATATAGTGAGGTGTGCATATCTTTCAAGATCTGTCCGTATTCAAACCTGTTCTTCCCGAACTTGGCAGACCACATTACGCACTCACGACCGCTTTTGGGTCGAACACCCACAGGAACAATCAAGGCGTGGATATGCGGACTGCTTTCATCAAGATGTACCTGGAATCCTACAATGTTTTCCTGTCCATACCGTTTTGCGCACCAGTCATAGACATTCTTCGCCCAATGTTCTATTTCCTCGCACCGATGCAAATGACTGTTGTCTGCATCCTTTTCCAAATTGACGGTCTGATTGCCGAAGGCCATTTCAATCGTCCTGTCGTGATTGCCACCAAAAATAAATCTGGCGCAGCAGTTCGGCTGAATCTTGCTGTCCGGTTTGAATGGCTTCCAGCCTAACTCTGATAAACGCTCTTGTAAACGGACTTCGAGCGGCTTTTCGTTGTAGCCCAATGGATGGACCTTTCCATCTGAACCGATTTCAAAATTAAGCTTCATTCTCGTCTTGTCATAATTGTTCGTGGAGTCTTGGTTCTTTCTGTCAATCTTGTCATCGTTCCAACGCCTTTCGTTTTCGTTGGCTTCTGCCGTGCTGAATGATTTGGCAGCTTCAACGTGCATTGCTTGTTTTATATCAGTATTCATAATGTCTTTCTTATAAGTGTTAATAACAATTGGAGCTTGCTCCTGTGCCAATTCTCGTAATGTGGCAGTATCCGGATTTTATTGCCGTTAGGCAAAAAGTCCTTATTGTGTTATGGACTTTCTATTAATTCCCGGAACGAGTTCCTCCGTTATTCAATAAGTTCCAATCCGAGTTCGTCAATAAGCAACTGTAAAGCAGGGTTACGCTGAATCATTTGCTGGAGTATCTGCCGTTTGGATGGCGAAAAAAGAAAGAAGTCTGCTATGTCCAATCCCTGACTGCACTGTTCCTCAGTCGCTATTCGTTCCAAGATGTCGGACACGGAGACTTTCTTGCATATTCCTGATAGCAGGGAGGACTTCGCTTTCCATTGTTCGGTCGCACCTAAATCCGGTATAAGAGTCACATCTCTGCCTTGAAGAACTTGCATTGCGTCACGGTTAAAACAACCGTTCTTGCCACCGGTTGCAAGCCAGATATAATCGGGAATAAAATGGCTCATTATAATAGCAGTCTTCTCACTCTCGACAAGCATCACAGAAGAAGAGGCTGAACTCTTCAACAAATGCTCTCCAAATAGACATTGTTTCAAATGGAAATCCGACAATTGTAATTCCGAATGTGCCCAACTGACAAAGGCTTGAGGTCCTTTTATTCGATGCCCGTTTTCGGGATTATAACACATAATCTTTCCAGTTCTGACCAAACCATTAATATCAATCTGCCAGAACACCGCTGAACCTCCCCATTTCGCAGATGTCCCAATACGATATAACTGGAACAAGCGTATGGTTTCTTCCTCTCCAAACATGTTGCATAGATACCTATACAAAGGGTTGATTTCATAATGGGACAGGCTTCTATCCACAAAAGATGACGGTATGTATGAAGGAACTGTGAGAACTGATTTCTTCTCTACGAACTTACATAGAGCAGCTTGGAATGATTCGCCCACGCTTTGATCTCGTGCCAATACATTAGGATTATCCTTGAAATAAACGGCTGAGTCGAGAGCAGTGCCATGTTTGCATGAGCAATGCCGAGACGAGAGTGATTGTAAACGAACGGAGTGATGTTTAAAATATTCTTTGGGTGTATAATGATAGCCACAGCTATTCTCGTGGTCACACTTACCGACATTGTCAGGAAAGACAATCTTTCCTTCTGCATCGACATATTTGACAAAGCATCGGGGCTTTCCACAACTCGGACAACTAATCTTGCTACCGTATTTGTATTTCTGCAAATGAAACCTGTATTCACTCATGGTTGTTCGAATTGATTAAAGTTGCACTCTGCACTTTTGCACTTTGGGAAGATTGCCCTTTGCTATTGTCAGCAAAAAGTGCAATAGTGCAAGGTGCATTGGCATTCCCAACCGTAGTCTTACGATATACTCCATGATGAATCTTCTCTATAAGAGGATTCTGAAGTCGGCACAACTGCTCCAAGGCATAATAGACAGTCCGTCTGGACATTTCCACCTTCTTACCGGCAACGATGGCATCACAGGTTGAAAAGGTATCTCCGAGCAACGAGAACCACGCTTCTTTGGTTTCACCAATACTATCTGAAACAATGATTTCCTGAATCCTCCTGTAAGTCTCCTCATAATAATCAACCATTCTGATTGCAGCTTTCACGGAATCCAAATCGATATATTGCATATCAGCTTCATCAACAGCCCACTTCATAATTTGAAACAGCAGAGCCAAACGCGCTGCATGACCATTGAGTTTCATTTTCCGGCTTTCCACTTCCGCATCATTCTCAATGGCATTTACAGAGTCAATGATTCTATTGTACCAATCATAGAAATACTCCTCAGCGTCCGCTGTCATTGTGAGTATGGCAGGATTGACTGAATTTTCCTTTTCATTAACATTACAAGGAATACCGAGTATTTTATCGATGATTGTTCTCCATTGATTCAGAATATCAGGTCTTGCCGAAGCCAACGCATTCCGTTTCCATATAGAAATAGTCCTGTCTTTCGGATAGACGAACAGGAATCTATCAAGCAATCCATTGGCAAGGAACTCTGTGCGAAAAACTTCCTGCAACAGATTGGTCTGAATCGAACCTATAAGATTGATACAAGGCTTCTTGATTAAAATAGGTCGAGCCTCCGATTTGCGGATGATTTTCAAAGGCTGCCCGCTATAAGCAGTCAGCAAGTCCTCGATAAGATTGTTTTTATTGCTGTATCTCCTTACGGAATTGAAGAGAGCCAAAATTTCATCAACAACTAATGCTATTCCACGAAGATTATATTGATGCGTATTCATCATTGCCTCCGGAGTAAAATCGGAAATGACAGTAGTCACCAAATGAGGCTTCTTTGGCAGATTACCATCAAACTCTTTCTTATTCCCCGAAACAGCCATTGCCCGTTCATACTCTTTCCATTCCTCATTGTACTTCTCGAACATTCTGTCATCCTGTTCGTTGATTGGCTTGTATATGAATCCCAAAGGCGGAGTCTTTCCCAATCCTGGACGACCGATTAGCATCATATAAATGGAAGGACTTGTTTTCCATTCGCCCTTGATGCGGATTTGGCAGGAATTGCCGACAGCAGTAGCAACGGCTGAAAGGATAATGGATGCCGTGTATTCGATGTTGAAATTCTCATAACGAGACAGATTCAAAATGATTTCCTGAATCTTGTCTGGAAACACATCCAAAGGGAGTCCTGTTTCAGGAATATGTTCCACTTCCGAGCGAAGCATATTGGCCAAATGCAGATTATCAAACATAGCCACCTCCTTCCTGCTTCGGTAAGTCGATACCGATTGCAAAAGCATCAAAATGGAAGTGACGTAAGAAACGGTCCACATCCTCCTGCGTATACCAATACTTGTCACCTTCACGGGAATAGCCGAGATATCCGTTGTCCCGTAATTTCTTCAGATACTTCTCCTTGATTCCCAATTTCGCCATCAAGGACTTGTTGTCATACAGACAATGCGCTGCCACCTTGTTTGCGGATGGCAGTTTTTCCTGTCGTTCCACTATGCGGAGAATTCTTTCCAGCAATTCTCTTTCGCATATACTCTCTACCTTTAATTTCTTTGCCATAGTAAATCTTATTATGGCTTTCCAATCCTGATGCACACTCGGACTTCAAGCCGGGTTATCTTGCCGTGACACGACTGTGCACATCGTTCCACGACTGCGGCGAAGGTAGAGAGTCCTTAGAACCTAAGAAGTTAGCATATATTATATAACAGGTTATTCCTAATGTTAGGCTAATATTAGGATGCACGCTTAACCGTCTGATTATAAATAAAAAGAGCAGCCGGAAGGCTACTCAAAAAAGATGTCGATTTTCTGAAAATTTTTCGGAACTGTCAGGTCTTTTCTGTTTTGACGGGACTGACCTATATCGGAAGTGTCAAATAGAGCGCACAATTCGGTGTCGGGAAAGAGGTCCATACCGAACTTCCAATAGGTCTTTGTTTCCATTTTAAGACGCTCCGGATAATCTCCGCAATAAATCCGACCACACATATACGCCAACAGGACTTTTGATTCATTCCATTTATAATGGGAACCTTCTTCTTTCATATAGCCAGCCTCTATTGCTTTGGCAAAGACTTTCTCCGCAAGTTCTGCTTTCAGTTGTCCGGTTAATACGATTCCGGTTTCGCTATTATCGGCCGAATGCGCATTTGAAGCCGAAGTTACAACGGGAATACTCTGATTTTCTTTTTCCCTTTGTTTGGAATGAAGTTTTTCCGCACCTAAAATCAACAATGCCGATCCGATTATTATCAGGACTATACTTGTAATCACAGGCAGATTTGGAACATCCCCATCAATGACATCTATATATCCGAATCCGACACTGAATAGTACTCCAAGAAACATACAGATTGCAACTGTCCAAAGAATTGTTCTCTGGTACCGTTTGAATATAGTCGCCAACACTAATATCAATATAAAGAATCCTATAAACAGGAAAGTTATCTGTAACATTGTCATTTTCACTCATCCATTACATTGTGAATAATCATATTATCTCTAACGAAATAAAATCTTCCTTCAATCTTGCCACTTCTGCCGATAGCGTTTCCGGAAGGAATTTAGCATAGACCTTTTCGGTGACATCCGTACTTCCATGACCGAGCAAACGGCTGACTACCGACATGGATAGTCCCTTGTTCAGCGCAAAAACCGCAAATGAGTGCCTGGCTGCATGCATCGAGAGACTGAACGGAAGGCCGATCTGCTCACCGACAACTGCCAGCGACTGATTAATGCATTTCGTGGCATTGTTGCGGGCTTTGTACAGTGCCTCCGCATCATCCAGATCCAAAGTCTCTTTTACAAGATTGAACACATACCGGCATCCCTCACGTTTTTCCCGCCATTGCTGTAATATATGTAATGCAGGTTCAGTGAGCGGTATGACATGCCGTTTGTTTGTCTTTATCATAATCTTCCGCAACTCTTTCCTTGCGAAGTCGATATGTTTCCATTGCAGGGTCATCACATCCACTACCCGGAGCCCACAGGCGTGGAACGCAAAGAAGAACATTTCCAAAAACTCTTTCCTGCGAGGTTCATTGCAAGTCTTATAATATTCCAACAAAGACAGCATCTGTTCCTTGCTCAGACTTTTTCCGTCAAATTCGCTTTCCTCCTCCGATAAAGAAGCCTTCGTGACAATACGCATGTCCTGGATTCTTGCATTTACGGCAGGCTCCATAATGTTCATTTCACAGGCATACGCACAGGCTTTCAGGATAGGGGTCAAAGAATGATTGATAGTCGCATCACTGTTCTGCTTGATTTCCCTGCGCCAGTTTATATAGCTATCCAAAAGTTCAGGAGTTATATCACCGACAAAAATGGAATCCGGGCGGTAAGTTCCTTGTTTGGTTGCCCTTAGAAAGGTCTGGAAGATATTCATGCAGCTCTTTCCGTTCTCATATCGGCTTCTCCCGATTCTATTCCTTGAATAATCGGAAGCGAGGCGTTCCAATGTGAACTCCACAAAATCTTTTCCCTGGTCTCGTCGGGCAAGAGGCTTGTCAGCAAGAAAACCGGAAACGACATCTACCGTTATCTGATTCGGATGCTTTTCATTATACTCCGCAAGCAGACTGTCAATCCGTTCAACACGGGCCAGCAGAAGCTGGTTAAGACGTTTATACTCGCTTCCATAACTGACTCGCAATTCGCCTCGTCCCTGATTGCCGTTCTGATTCCAGTCAGCAATTTTTGCAAAGACATTTGTCGTTTTGCGGATAATCTCCCTGTTCCAGGTATATTCCAAAACGACAGGGTAAGCTTTGTCCGCTTCCGCATCTTTGGGGACACGGAGCCGGTATCTGCCAAGTGGATATAGTCTTTTCGGTCTTCCCATACGCTTTTTCCTCCTTTTTTTAATATTCCCGAGGAGAAACAAAGGTAATGTATTTTAGACAAACAAACTCCGATTTTGAGCGGAAAAACCGTAATTTAGACAAACAAACCGCGCCATCTAAGACTATAAAACACCAGCGCGACAAACAAATTATTATTGTTTATCGCGCTGATATTCAGTTATTTAACCTAAATAAAGGCTGCTAATATTCCTCCTCGTTAAAAAAGAAATCCTCTTTGCTCGGATAATCCGGCCAAATATCTTCTATACTTT
>ERZ791614.887-NODE-887-length-17426-cov-2.999194_pt1 | contig 17426 bp, 13 predicted proteins | sample MGYA00510274_ERZ791614 | MGnify/ENA primary metagenome ERZ791614 (study PRJEB30046, sample SAMN00715221) | human gut metagenome | study: EMG produced TPA metagenomics assembly of the A metagenome-wide association study of gut microbiota in type 2...
TGGTGCCGGGCGGAGAGTTTCCCGTGATTTCCTCTTGTGCCCACATTGTCAGAATTGAGTACATCTATGGACTGCAAAACAAAAAAATATCTGCATATTTATGACTGGAACTACTGGTGGGGCTATTACCGCTGCTGTAAGGACTGGGAACCTTTCCATGCGGCGGAGTTTTCTCTTTCCGAGGACGAGGCAGGAAAGGCGCCCTTTTTCCACTTTGATTTCCATAACCTCTCTGCCCTTCACCAGACCATTCTGGACGGTGAGTTTGTGGAGCCGGATAACCCGGATCTTCCGCACTTTCTGGAGCAGGCAAGGCGGCTCAGAAGCGGTGAACAGGACTGGTTCATCGGGGCGCTGTACTATCCGCTTTTTTCACCGGAGATGCATTTCTGCAACGCCTCCGTCCGGAGCGGCGTCCCGCTGACACAGCTGCTTTCCCCGTCTGTACCGCCCTATTACGGGGTGATCTTTCTCCGGGAGGAGCGCCCCCTCACTCCGGAGGTGCTGACGCATTGGGCGGAGACACTGTCCCAACCCCTATTCGGCCAGCCGTTTTCCTGTACGCTTGCACAAGTCCCCAGCCGGCAGGAGGCCATGGAGCAGTTTGAGAATGAGATGCGGCTGATGCGATGAACGAGCGCCCGCCGCGCTGCCCGGCAGCAGCTGCAAGGCCCCCAACGCCCTGCGGTTGCAGAATTACTTACAACGGAGAATATGCATGACATTTGAAATTCACAGCAATATCACAAATCGATCTATGACCGTAGCTGCCCGCGCGATGCGCAAGGTGCTGCGGCGAAAGAGAAGCATTATTTGGGCCATCTTCGGCTGGAGCGTCTTTTTATTCAACGCATTGCTGCTGATCCCATTCGATGGAGAGCCTTTTGCGCTTGATGTCAGAACGGTGACTTCCCTGCTGGTAGAGGTGATGCTGCTGTCCGTTCTGCTGTTTCAGGACCGATTCAATGGCATGATCGCCCGTAAAAACACGCTGGCGGGCACAAAGGAATATCATGTCGCGTTCGGCGAGGATTCTTATACCGTCGTTGCGGCGGCCACCACCTCCACCTTCCGCTATGAACTGATCGACGCACTGGCTGAGTCGCAGGACTACATCATCCTTCTGATGAAGAAACGCTATGCGCAGCCTCTGGACAAGCGTACTCTTACCGGCGGGACGGTGGAGGAATTCAAACGATTTCTTGAGGGTAAGACCGGAAAGACGTTCCGGCGTGTGAAATGAACGAATTTTCTATAACGCCCTTTCGCGGGCTGCATTTGCTTCTGCTTTTGCTTACGGCAGCGGCGGTGCTGCTCATATTCTTGCTGCTGCGCGGAAAACCGGAGGCACGTCGCTCCCGGTTTCTGATCGGTGTGTGCTTTTTTAATCTTGCGCTGTTTACCGTCTACAAGCTCTCACTGTCCATGGACGCAGCGTATGTCCGTGCCTACTATCCCAATGGCTTCAACATTTTCAATGAGCTGCCGCTGCACCTGTGCAACATCAATCTGTTCCTGATCCCGCTGGGAGTGTGGAAGAGGAACCGCTCGATCATGGGGTTTTCCTTCTTTGTAGCGCCCCTTGGCGCACTGATGGCGCTGCTCTTCCCGGAGCCGCTGTTCTCCGGCTTTTCGCTGTTCCTGCCGCGAATTTTCGGCTACTATGTGACCCACGCGCTCCTTGTTGTCTGCGGCCTGAGTCTGGCGACGCTGGGCTTTTACCGCCCCGACCCCAAGGATATCCCGCGGATCCTCAAGACCTTTGGCCTGCTTGCCGTAGGCGCTCATCTTATCAATCTCCTGTTGCGCCTCACGCTCTGCCCGGAGGCGAACTACTTCTTCACTTATGGCGCGGAGATCGGCGTGCTCAAGCTGTTTTGGCGTATCATCCCGGCACCGCTGCTTTACGGGCTGCCGGCACCGCTGATCCTTGCAGGCTATATGTACGCGGTCTGTGCGTTGTCCCGCCTGACGCGAGGCGCGGAAGAAGCGTCTTTTTCATAAAACAGGACACAAAAAAGCGGCCTTGGGCGCGATCATGCCCCGCTTTTTTTGGTGGTTGGCAGTTGAACGCTGCCGGCCGCTTTTTCTGCATCGGACAAAGCGGAGCGCTTCTGCGCTCCGCAGCAGGATATCAGAAAAGGCGGGCTGAGGCGCGCCGGGGAAGGAACAAGGTCAACAGAACCGGAGAAGGAGCGCGAGCAAAGGCTCACTGGGGCGCTTCCGGGAAGAATTCACCGTGCACCGCGTGCACGGCTTTTTCATATTCCGGCTCGCTGATGCCAACGGTGATGTTGATCTCGCGCGTGCCCTGCACGATCATCCGCACGTTGATGCCGGCGCGTCCGAGCGCACAGAGCAGACGGCCGGAGAGGCCCGGCTTTCCCGCCATGTCCCGTCCGACGATGGACACCATGGCAAGCCCGTCTGCAACGCAGATGCTGTCCGGGCGGACGGCGGCGGAAATGTCCGACAAAAGCGCCTCGCGGCCGGGGCGATGACCGAGATGCGCCCAAGCCCCGTTGCGATGTGGTCAAAGGGGATCTCGTGCGTTTCGAGCACCGAGAGAATCCTGCGGCAGTAGCCTACGGCGCTGTTCATATTTTCCTTCTCCACCTGTATGGAGCAGTAGCCCTTGCGCCCCGCGATTCCCGTGACGGGACAGGCGGAGGGAGGGCTCTGCGAGGAGACGAAGGTGCCGGGCGCGTCCGGCTGCATCGTAGAGCGGATGTGAATGGGAATGCCCATACGCCGGGCTGGCGTCACCGCGTCCTCGTGCAGCACGTTGGCGCCCATATACGCAAGCTCCCGTACCTCGTCATAGGCCATGGCGGGAATCGCCCTTGCGCTGGGCACGATCGCAGGATCGGCGCGGAAGATGCCGGGCAGGTCCGTCCAGTTTTCGTAGGCATCCGACCCGGAGGCGCTTGCCAGCAGCGCTCCGGAGATATCCGAGCCGCCGCGCGGCAGCGTGTGGATGCGGCCGTCCGCGCCGCCGCCGTAGAAGCCGGGCATGACGGCACGCTCCATGTCGCGGAGCCTGCGCATTAGCGTCTGCTCCGCCAGCTTGTGCTGCGGGACGCCGTCAGCGTCAAAGAAGTGCAGCTCCGCCGGGTCGAGAAACGGCCAGCCCAGCAGGGCTGCCAGCATCCGCCCGCTGAGATATTCGCCGCGGCTGGCGCAGTATGCCGCAGACGCGCCGGAGCGCAGATCCTTTTCGATCTGCCGGAGTTCCGCCTCCAGATCGATGCCGAGACGGAGCTCCTGCGCGATCTGCCGGAACCTCGCAGCGACAGGTGCAAAGGCAGTCTCGGGGTCTGCGCCTGTTTTTACAGCGGCATGGCAGTCATACAGCAGATCCGTCACCTTTTTGTCCTCCGCAGAGCGCTTTCCCGGGGCGGAGACCACGACAAAGCGCAGCTCCGGGTCTGCCGATACGATGCGCTTTACCTGCCGGAAGCGGGCTGCGTCTGCCAGAGACGTGCCGCCGAATTTTGCTGTTTTCATAGGGCGTCTCCCTTCAAAAGATCGTCCATATCGTAAAGACCGGACTGCCTGTCGCAGAGGAAAACGGCAGCCCGCAGCGCCCCCTCTGCGAACAGCCGCCGGTCATGCGCCTCGTGCTTCAGACTCAGCGTTTCGGCTCCGGTCGAGATCAGCACCTCATGGATGCCGGTCACACTGCCGAGGCGGATGGAGGATATGCCGATCTCGCTGTGTTTTCGCGGTGAAAAGCCGCTGCGGCCGCACACAAGCGCTGCCTCCGGCCGCTCTTTTTGAACGGCGGCAGCGAGCATACGCGCCGTGCCGCTCGGGGCGTCCGCCTTGCGGCTGTGATGCGTCTCCACGATCTCGATCTCCGCCTCCGGAAACAGGCGCGCGGCCTCGCGCACAAGGCTGCGGAGCGCCGCAATGCCGAGACTCATGTTGCCGGAAAAAAAGACGGGGATCTGCTCTGAGGCGCGCTCGATGCGCGCGCGCTCCTGCTGCGTGTGTCCGGTGGTGCCGATCACGATGGGAAGGCCGTGCTCCAGCGCAAAGCCAAGCGCGCTTTCGGTCGCGGTGTGAAAGGAAAAATCGAGCACGACGTCGGCAGATTCCCGGATCTCAGAAAAGGACGCAAACGCGCCGTTTCCGCTGCGGCTGACCATGGGCCCTGCGGTGCAGTCCGCAAATCCGGCGTCCAGCAGCGCGCGAAGCGCTCTGCCCATTGCGCCGTTTGCTCCGTGCAGAAGGATCCTTGTCATCTCAAACACCCCATGCTTCGAGCGCGTTCAGAAGGACGGCCCGGCTTCCTTCCTCCATCGGGGTGAGCGGCAGACGCAGCGTGTCGGTGCCGTAGCCCATTTTTGCCAGCGCTGCCTTGACCGGAATGGGATTGACCTCGGAAAACAGCGCGTCGATGACGGGCAGCAGACGGCACTGGAGCGCCGCAGCGCCGCGCACATCGCCGGAGAAGAACAGCTCGCACAGCCGAACCGCCTCCTTGGGCAGCACATTGGAGAGCACGGAGATGCAGCCCTCGCCGCCCATGGCGAGGATGGGCACGATCTGATCGTCGTTGCCGGAATAGACGTCCAGATGAGCCTCTGCCTTGTGAAATAGCGATACGATCTGCGAGAGGTTTCCGCTTGCCTCCTTTACGGCGGCGATGCGCGGATGCGCTGCAAGTGCGGCGCAGGTCTCGGGCAGCAGGTTGCAGCCCGTGCGGGAGGGAACGTTATAGAGGATCACGGGCCTGTCCGATGCGTCCGCGATGGCGGTATAGTGGGCGATCAACCCGCGCTGCGTGGCCTTATTGTAGTAGGGCGTCACCACCAGACAGGCATCTGCTCCGGCGGCGCAGGCAAACCGCGTCAGCTCGACGGCTTTTTCGGTGCAGTTTGCGCCGGTGCCTGCGATGACCGGCACGCGCCCGGCGGCCCGCTTTACGGCAAAGGCGATCGTCTGGCGGTGCTCCTCGGCGGTCATTGTGGACGCCTCGCCCGTTGTGCCGCAGGTGACAAGCCCGGCGACGCCGCTTTCGATCTGCCAGTCTATGAGTCTGCCGTAGGCGTCATAGTCGATGGCGCCGGAAGATGTCATCGGGGTGGCAAGCGCTGTGGCGATGCCGCGGAAAAGTGTTTTCTGTTTCATTTGAGCTACCTCCTGTTTCTGTAGGTCGTCAAGTTCTTCTTTCCTGTTTGAGCTTTTCCAGAAATGCCTCAAGACGATCCATGCCGCGTTCGAGCGTCTGCTCGCCGCAGCAGTAGGATATGCGGATATGCCCCTCTGTTCCGAAGCAGCTTCCGGGTACTGCTGCGACCCCGGCCTCCGCGATCAGACGAAGGCAGAACTCCTCGGAGCAAAGGCCGAAGGCACGGATATCCGGGAAGGCATAAAACGCGCCCTCCGGGACGGGGCAGCAAAGCCCCATCGCATGGAGGCGGCGCAGCACCAGCGCCCGTCTTTTTGCGTAGGTCTCGCGCATCGGCGCCGTGTCGGTTTCCAGCGCCGTCTCACAGGCGGCCTGGAGCATGCTGGGCGCGCAGGTCAGAATATGCCCGTGGAGCGCAGTGAGCTTTCGGATGACCGGCGCGCTGCCCATGAGATATCCGATGCGCCAGCCCGTCATCGCCCACGGCTTTGAAAAGCTCTGGGCGATCAAAAGCCGCTCCCGCAGGCCGGGCAGGGCCGCAGTATCCGGACAGGGCCGCATGCACAGCCCGCGGTAAACGTCGTCGCAGAGTATAAAGATGGGCTTGTCTCCGACTGCGCGGCGGATGGCGGCCAGAGAGGGCTCCTCATATACCGCGCCCGTCGGGTTGTTCGGGCTGTTGAGCACGAGCGCCTTTGTCCGCGGCGTGATGGCGGCGGACAGCGCTTCATATGTCAGCTGAAAGCCCGTCCGGGCGGTGTCCAGATACACGGGAACAGCGCCTGCGAGCCGTGTCACGGTCTCGTAAAGCCCGAAGGCGGGCGTCGGGATCACGACCTCGTCGCCGGGGTCGAGGACGCCGGTTAGGGCACAGTAAATGGCTTCCGTTGCACCGGCAGTGACGATAATCTCGTCCGGGGCATAATCAAGATGGCGCGTTTTTGCCTCATAGGTGGCGATTTTCGCACGAAGCGAAGCGCTGCCCTGATTTGCGGTGTAGTGGGTGCTGCCGCCTGCAAGTGCGCGGACGGCGGCCTCGCATATGGGTGCGGGCGTGGGAAGATCCGGCTCGCCGATGGTCAGCGTGATGCAGTCCTCACGCTCTGCGGCAAGGGCGGTATAGCGGCGAATGGCGCTCAAAGAGAGCCCCGCGAGCGATGTGCAGAGCCTGTCTACCATACCGTTCCTCCCGCGACTGTCTCAAAATAGCGCACGCCGGCCTCAAGCACGCGCTCGTCAAAATCGAACGCCGCCGTGTGCAGCGCCGATGTCTCGCCGCAGCCCAAAAACAGAAACAGGCCGGGAAGCCGCTGCTGATAGTATGAAAAATCGTCGCTTGCCATGCTCGGCGCGGTCAGCGCCTCGATGGGAAACAGCGCAGAAGCCCTGCGGAGCAGATCGGGCGGATTCACAACAGCGGGGTAGCCCTCGCTGAAATGGACGGTGGCCTCACAGCCGCTGGTTTGCGCGGCATGGCGGCTGATCGTCTCCAGCGCCTCCCGGATGCCGCAAAACGCAGCATCATCGAGCGCGCGCAGACTGCCCTCCAGCCGTGCGCTTCCGGCGAGCGCGTTGCGGACGCTTCCGGCCTCCATGCGTCCAAAGCCGAGCAGGAGCTCCGGCCTTTGCGGGAGCGACAGCGCCGCCGCCTCGTTGTAAAATGCCACGCAGGCGGCAAGCGCGTCGCGGCCGGAGCCGGCGGAGCAGAAATGTGCGTAGCGGCCCGTGGCGGTGAACGTCACCTCGGCCGAGCGCGCCATCATGGGGCCGGGCAAACCGGCGAGCGTCCCGGCGGGAAGCCCCGGCCAGAGATGCAGGGCGAAAATGGCCTTGACGCGCAGCCGCTCAAAAACCCCTGTTTCACAGATCCGTCTGGCTCCGCCGGTCGTTTCCTCGGCGGGCTGAAACACCAGCAGGACGTTGTGCGGCAGATTTTCCTTTCCGCGCAGCCTGCGGGCAAGCTCCAGAGCCATCGCCATGTGCCCGTCGTGACCGCAGGCATGCATGCGCCCGCTGTGCTGAGAAGAAAACGGCAGACCTGTCTGCTCCGCAATGGGCAGCGCGTCCATTTCAGCGCGAAACGCCAGCGTATCCGCCGCGCCGAAGTCAAAATAGGCGCATACGGCGCTGTCAAGCGGGAAAAACACCTCGCAGCCGAGCGTGCCGAGGACGTTTTGTAAATAGTCCATGGTCTTGGGCAGCTCGTCGCCCAGCTCAGGGATGCGGTGCAGGGCGCGCCTGTCCGCTGTCATGGGGGTGAGCGTTTGCATATTTGTAAACCTTCCTTGCTGCTTTTTGAATGTCGTGCGTCCGCGGCTCAAAGCTCCCGCAGGGCGTCCACCAGCGCCGTCTTGGCGGCGGAGGTCTCATCCTTACGCTTGAGGATGCGCGCGGGGCATCCGGCAACCACGGTGTCGGGAGGTACGTCCGAGATGACGACGGCGCCCGCCGCAACGACCGCACCGCGGCCGATGCGGCAGCCCTCGATCACCACTGCGTTCGCCCCGATGAGCACCTCATCCTCCACGACGACGGGCAGTGCACTCGCAGGCTCAATCACCCCGGCCAGCACCGCGCCTGCGCCGATGTGGCAGCGTGCACCGACCATCGCCCTGCCTCCGAGCACCGCGCCCATGTCGATCATGGTGCCCGCGCCCACGCTTGCGCCGATGTTGAGGATGGCGCCCATCATGATGACCGCGCCCTCTCCGATCTCGACCTGCTCGCGAATGATGGCGCCCGGCTCGATCCGGGCGTTCAGCCCCTTCGTGTCCAGCATGGGAACGGCGGAATTGCGGCAGGTGCTCTCGATCACGATATCGGCAATGGCGTCCTGCTGCGCCTCGATGGCGGGGCCGATGTCCCGCCAGTCGCCAAATACAATTTTTGCCCCGTCCCCGGCCGGAAAGATCTTGGCGTTCGGAAAGCTCGTCGGAAAACGCTCCCAAATGTAGACCTTGACTGGCGTTTTCTTTTCGGCAGTGCGGATATATTCGATCAGTTCCGCTGCGTTCATGTGTGCGCTCCTTTTCATGCTTATTTACTGTAAATTCATCATATCGGATACTTCGATGCAATACAATGCACAACAATGCGCAGATTATTGCAAAAAATGCTCATTTCTTTGCCACAATGTCAAGTGATGAATTAAGAAAATAAACATACAGCCATCTTCTCCACAAAGAAAAATAAATCACTGTCGATTCCAGTGTAGATAGATTTTCTTTTGCCTTCTTCATAAGGAACTTTTCTGTGTTTGTAGGCGGAAAAACATTTACATTCTTGCCCTTGAATACAACTCAAAAAAATGCTATACTTGCATATAAGTATCTGCCAGTACTTTCGGCAGATTGATTTTTGCGCATTAGTTAGAGGCAGCTAACCGCAAGGAGGTAAGGAGGTGTTGACTTATTATTATTTCATACCCTGAGGCTCGTTTTGTTCCCACCGCTGTAAGCATTGCTGCATCAAGTCAGATTATGCAGGCGAATAAAACAGCCGATAATCAATATCTCATTCCCCTCATAGATGGTACCATTGAAAACATTGATATTGCCGATGGAATATTGTTGACAACATCAGAGTTTGTTTCACAGGAAGATATTGAAATGACAACAACACACGACGATTTGAGCCTGTTTCAGATTTCCTTTTGCATTGATGGCAATATGGAGTGGTCTTACATCAATAACGAGGTTGTTCATCAATTTCAAATTGCGGCACAGCAGAGCCAAGTACGCTACGGAACATTTAAGGAGTGCCGAAGTAAAATAAGCGGAAACAGAAAATTCAAAGGCATTAGCATTACTTTGGATGAAAAAATCTTTGAGCAAATTTTCACCTGTATCAAAATAAGGGGGGCATTATATGATACAAGAAAAACAGCGCCCGTAAGAGTATATACCTACACACCAAACATCAGTAAAATTCTCTCTGAAATCCTTGCTTGCCACTTTTGTGATGAAATGAAAAAGATCTATCTGCAAGGAAAAATTTTTGAGTTAATTGCTGTTTACTGCGACGAGGTTATTTGCAAATCTCCTACAAATGACTTTGGCATCCGTATTAGTGTGGAAGATTACAATGCGCTGTTGAAGGCGCGGGAATTTATTGGTGAAAACTTCGCCCACCCCCTCACAATTCCAATTGTTGCAAAGGCGATTGCTATCAACGAGCAAAAACTAAAGGATGGATTTAAGCGGTGCTTTGGAGTTACAGTTAATGATTATGTTGTAGAAAAACGGCTGGAAGCAGCGATACGATTATTGAAAACTGGAAAACATACTGTGCAGGAAGTGACATGGATGGTGGGGTATTCTCATACGGGATATTTCATCGAGCTTTTTCGGAAGCATTATGGAATATCCCCCGGCGAAATGTTAAAAAACAATAGATAAGAACTTCATGTAAGTCTGAAAAGACCGCATGAAGTTCTTTCTTTTGTGACATAGGAACTTCCGATAGTGACACTATGCAGAAAATCATCGTGCTATACTAATAGCAGTTAGCGTTATCTAACCAAAAACTTGGAGGTTATTGCTATGAGCAGAACTAATGAAAACAAATTAAAAATGAAGGACATTGCAACCATAGGCATCTTTAGCGCACTCCTTTTTGTGGTGACAATGGTAGCAGGAGCTTTGATGGGAATTAGCATGGTGTTGAATATGTATTCCGTTGCGGTTGTTGCCGTTTTATCTGCGCCGCTTTATATGCTGATTATGGCAAAAGTACATAAGAAAGGCGCAGTCTTATTGACTTTTGCTATTGTCGGTATTCTATGGGGGCTGTTTGGCGGTATTTTTGTCTTGATTTGGATGTTGGCGTTTGGCGTTGTAGGCGAAGTCCTTGCCAGCAAATCAAAGTATCAGAATTACAAAATGCTTACCGTTTCTTTTGGATTGTATTCAGTTGGATATTATTTAGGTGCCATCGCACCCCTCTATTATTATCCCGCATTTTGGTATGGATTTGACCGTCCAAAGGAAACCGTGGATGCAATGATTGCAGCAGCACATTCTACGACTGGGCTTGCTGCAATTCCGGTTACATTGATCGCAATTGTGATAGGTGCTGTATTTGCAAAGAGAATGTTGAAGAAGCATTTTGAAAAAGCAGGAGTGATTTAATGCACCGCATAGACCCCCGGATAGTGATTATTCAGATTGTGCTTTCAGGGATATGTGCATTTTGGATTTTTAAGCCGTTAGCCATGCTTTGTGAAGTGATTTTTCTGATGAGCTTTCTGTTATATTTGCAACACCCGAAGGAGGCTTTGCGGCTGGGCGTATGGTTTGCGTTCCTTGTCGGATTGTATGCCTTACTGAATGAGAGCAATGCTCCGCAAATCATAGTCCAGCCCGTTTTCCTATTACGCAAGCTCTCTCCCTTACTGGGCGTAATGATTCTGTCACTAAAGGCGTTGACCGTGAGTGAGCTGTTCATGGGGCTTCAAAAATTACATTGCCCTAAATCAGCTACGCTTGCGCTTGCTGTCGCATTGCGATTTATTCCCACTATTCGCCATGAGCTTGAACAGATTAGAAACGGCATGAAAACAAGGGGCGTCCCCTTAAATGTGATTACTTTTGTAAAAGCTCCTGCCATGACCACAGAATACATGATTATTCCCTTTATCATGCGCTGCATAAAGGTAGCGGATGAATTGTCTGCGGCTGCGGTCACTCGTGCAATCGAAAATCCTGTGCCAAGAGGGATGAGAGTTCCTCTGAAAATCAGAATAAAGGATATTGTGTATCTGATGATGGTGATTTGCGCTAATATCGGAACACTTCTTTATTCATTGTGCGGGTAGCGCGGAGGTTCAGAATGAGTATGATCACAATAAGAAATTTACAATTTCAATATGATGCCGCACCGGAGATAAATGCTCTTTATGGAATTGATTTGGAAATTCGTAAAGGAGAGTGCGTTATTTTAACGGGAGAAAGTGGCTGCGGGAAAACAACTTTAACACGATGCCTCAATGGTTTAATACCCAACTTTTTTGAAGGAACGCTTACAGGAGAAATATTGTACGAGGGTGTTCCAGTAAATGAATTGGAACAGTATGAGCTTAGTCGCAAAATTGGCACAGTGTTTCAAGATCCCCGTTCACAATTTTTTGCAGTAAACACAACGGACGAAGTAGCTTTCGGGTGTGAAAATCTTGCCTTTTCCACGGAGCGGATAAATCAGAACGTGGACGCCGCATTCTCCCGAATGAATATTGACATACTGCGAGATCGGAGTTTATTTGGGTTATCCAGCGGCGAAAAACAGCGGCTGGCAGTTGCTTCTATCTATGCAATGGATACCGATGTCATTGTTTTGGACGAACCGACGGCAAACCTTGATGGAGAAACAATACAAAATCTCCGTGAGCTTTTATTTACACTAAAAGCCGAGGGGAAAACTCTCATTATTTCTGAACACCGCCTTTCCTGGCTTGTAGGAATTGCCGACCGATATGTATATATGCGCAAAGGGAGAATTGAAAAAATATGGGGTGCGGCGGAGGCTGCTTGCCTTTCGCCCGATGTGCTGCGAGAATACGGTTTACGCAGCATACAAAATGTGCTTTTTCCTACAAAGAAAACTCCTGCAAGGTCTGATGCAAACGAGCTGACGTGTCAAAACCTCTGTATTTACTACGGAAAGCAGGAAATTATCCATGATTTGAATTTTCGCTTTACATGGGGCGAAGAAGGTCGGATTATCGGAATTGTCGGTGCGAACGGTTCCGGGAAAACAACATTTTCTAAAGTGCTGTGCGGACTTATAGCACCGCGAACTGGGGAAATTCGTCTGAACGGCAAAAAAATGACCCATAGAGAGCTGCTGAAAAAAACATACTTTGTTATGCAGGACGCGGATTATCAGCTTTTTACGGAAAGCGTTGCCCATGAAATGGAATTGGCGGCACGAAAAAATAAGCAAAAAAACGTTCGATCTTCAAAAGAGGAAACAACAAACATTCTTGACAGGTTCGGCTTGGCCGAATATTCCGAAAGACACCCGCTATCCCTGTCCGGCGGACAAAAGCAGCGGGTCACGATTGCTGCGTCCATCGCTGCAAAATCGGATATTCTTGTTTTGGACGAGCCGACGAGTGGGCTTGACGGACGGAATATGCTCCGTCTAAAGAATATTCTGCGTGAACTGAAAAAACAGGGAATGCTGATTTTCATTGTAACCCATGACGCAGAATTTCTTGAAGGATTAACAGATGAATTACTGACTATTTCAAATAAGGAGGAAAACATGGACAAAAGAGAAAAACAGCAATCGCCTTTAAGGGGTATTTTGCAGTTTGCCAGTCAGAGGAAAGGGCTTTTGAGGATTTCTGTTATCCTTTCTGTTCTGTCCTCTGCGTTTGGTATGGTTCCATACGCTGCTGTAGCTGTGTTGCTTGGGAAAGCGTTAGACAATGCTTTGACCATAGAATGGGCAGTCAGCTTGACCTTGGTGGCTTTAGCAGGATATTTTCTAAAACACTTTCTATATTCAAAATCAACCCTATGCTCCCACAAGGCAGCGTATGAAATCATACAGAATATCCGCTGTGCAATTATGCGGAAGATGTCAAAAATGTCTATGGGGACAATACAGGAAAAATCTTCCGGCGAATTTAAGCAATTAGTCATTGATGATACGGAACGACTTGAAGGACAGATTGCTCATGCCATTCCCGAAATGACAGCAAGTATTCTTATTCCGATTTTTGTGTTTGCCTATCTGCTTTTTGTGGATTGGCGTATGGCGCTTGCTTCTCTTGCTTCGGCTGTTTTGGGAAATGTTATCTATTATAGCATGATGATAGGGCGCAGCGAGAGGATGAAAGAATATATGTCCGCGAATGGAGATATGAACGCAACCATTGTTGAGTATGTAAATGGTATGGAAGTTATCCGTATGTTCAATCAGACTGCTTCTTCGATGGGACGGTTTAAGGGAGCAGTATTGAAAGTGCGGGATATTACTACCGCATGGTATAAGCACTGCTATCCTTTTATGAGTATCAGTCAGGTTGTTATGCCCTCAACGATTGCATTTGTTTTGCCCGTCGGCGTTGTACTTCTTTCGGGTGGTACCACGACATTAAACGAGGTTATTTTATGTATTCTTCTCTCTATGGGGCTTGTTGGCTCTTTACAGGCAATGATTGAGTTTTGGCATGACATTGCCGCAATTTATGAGATACAGCCCCGTATTCTGGCACTTTTAGAAGCAAAGGAGTTGCCCGAGCCGATAGAAGCACAACACAGTAGCGGCAATGATGTGGAGCTGAAAGATGTTCATTTCAGCTACGGAGCAATCGAGGTTATCCATGGCGTTTCCTTTACGGCAAAGGCTGGGACAGTCACAGCATTGGTAGGTCCGTCCGGTTCGGGGAAATCAACTCTGGCAAAACTCATTGCCCGCTTTTGGGACGTGAGCGCGGGTGCGGTAACTGTGGGCGGCGCGGATATTCGCAATCTGCCGTTATCCGAGCTTTCCGAAAAAATCAGTTATGTTTCACAGGATAATTTTCTGTTCAATATGAGCCTGAGGGACAATATCCGAATCGGTAAGCCGGATGCTACGGATGCAGAAGTAGAACGGGCTGCGTCACTGGCGAGATGTGATGACTTTATTGCCCGCTTCCCTAAGGGTTATGATACCAACGCCGGGGATGCAGGTGCCCGCCTTTCGGGAGGGGAACGGCAGCGTTTGGCGATTGCGAGGGCAATTCTAAAGGACGCTCCGATTATTATTCTTGATGAAGCTACGGCGTTTACCGACCCGGAGAATGAAGATAAATTGCAGCAGTCCATTGACCATCTGACAAAAGGGAAAACGCTGATTGTGATTGCGCACCGCCTGTCCACTATCATGTACGCAGATAAAATTTTAGTGTTGGAGGATGGTGCGATTTCAGCGGAAGGAACCCATGAGCAGCTATTATCTTCTTCACAGACCTATTTGGATATGTGGAAAGCCCATATATCGGCAATGGATTGGAGTATGAACAAGGAGGTGGAAATATTATGCTGAAAGTAATTAAACGAGTATTGCGTTTGAGTGGTGATTTGTCAAAGCGTATCTATGCGAGTTTTGTATTCAGCTTTATAGACTCAATTGTGGCAATGTTCCCTGTCGGGGCTGTGTTCTATACCCTCACAAAAATACAGAACAACAAAGCATTTACAGGGAATGACTGGCTTGTAATTTTTGGTATACTGTTAATCTCTCTTGTTGTCCGCATGGTGTTCAAATACTTAGTGTATAGCTTTCAAAGCACAGCGGGATTTGAGTTTGTTTCCAGAGAGCGAATTACATTAGGAGATAAGCTGCGTAATGTGGGTATGGGTTTTTTCCATGAGCGAAATATGGGGGACATTACAACAACGGTTACAACTGACCTTAATTTTTTGGAAAACTACTCCATGCACATTCTTGACCGTGTAATAACCGGAATGGTAAACATGGTGGTGATCAGCATATTCATTCTGATGTTTGACTGGCGGCTTGGTGTGATTTTTATTTTAGGTGTTCTCTGCTCGTTCCTGATTTATGGGCGTATGCAGGAAAAGGGAGAAGAACTGACTGCAAAACAGCGGCAGGTACAGGCTGCTTCTGTTGAGGCTACGTTGGAATATGTGCAGGGAATATCCGTCATCAAATCATTCAATATGGCAGAGAAAAATTTAAGTGGCATTGAAAAGGCTTATGAAAAAAGTATGGAAGCGTCTTACGCTCTTGAACGGGATTTTGCACCTATGAATTTGGCATATTCTATGGTTTTCCGTGTAGCTGCCTGCGCTATCATATTAGTATCACAGATTTTCGCTTTAGGCGGGGAACTGGATTTTTCAAGTCTTGCGGTTATCCTCATTGCTTCATTCTCTATTTTCAATCCTGTAGAGGTAATGGGGCAAATGACCGCCATGATACGCTCCATGGAAGCAAGCCTTGACCGTGTGGAACGGATTAAGGGAGAAAAGAATATTGATGACGGGGGCGGAGATATTTCCTTAAAGAGTTATGATATTGTCTTTGATCATGTTAGCTTCTCCTACGAACAGGGAACGAAAATTCTTGATGATGTCAGCTTTACCATTCCGCAGGGAGGAATGACCGCCATAGTCGGGCCTTCTGGCGGTGGAAAGACAACGATTACCCGTCTGATCTCCCGCTTTTGGGATATTCAAGGCGGTAGCATTACCATAGGTGGCAAAGATGTTCGGGAATTTACATCTGACAGCCTTTTGAAAAATATGAGCATGGTATTTCAAAATGTCTATTTATTCAAAGATACCATTGAAAACAATATTAAGTTTGGTTGCCCGGAAGCAAGCCATGAGCAGGTTGTAGAAGCAGCTAAAAAGGCACGCTGCCATGACTTTATTTCCTTATTACCAGAGGGCTACAATACCATGATTGGAGAGGGCGGTTCTACTCTGTCCGGCGGCGAGCGCCAGCGCATCTCCATTGCCCGCGCCATGCTGAAAAATGCCCCTATCGTCCTTTTGGACGAGGCCACCGCAAGCGTTGATCCCGAAAATGAAGTGTATTTGCAGCAGGCAATCAGCACTTTAGTAAAAGATAAGACACTGATTGTAATTGCACACCGCCTGTCTACCATTCGGGACGCAGAGCAGATTTTAGTCATCGACAACGGGAAACTTGTTCAGCATGGAAAGCATGACGAGCTTGTTTTACAGGAGGGTATTTATCAGAAATACTGGAATATTCGCCAGAACGCAAAGGCATGGAAAGTAGCACAGTAGATTATGAGCCCGCACTGACAGGCCGCTGCTGCGGCAGTCCTGTATTCGTGCCGCCCACTCCTGCAGCTTTACACGGTGTTTCAACTCTGTGCTTGTCATCCCTTTACCTCCAATATGACAGTAACGGAACGTTTCGCAACGTCCCGTTACTATTGTCTCATGCCTGTCCATGCGCGGGGTGGTTTGACGCTTACGCTTCTTTACGGGGAGAAGGAGAAAAAGTAATTGAATTTAGCCATGGACAATCTTGGTGGTTAACTTTCGCAAACTATTGAGACTATAGCATACATAGACTGCCATTGCAAATGGATCAAGAATGGAGTAAAAGAGAATCCCTACTACTTCAATAACTTGATCCACGCTTCTTGTAGAAATAAATGGCAGAGATAACAGAGGGAATAGCAACCCACAGCAAAAATGTTCCTATCGCAAACCCTTCGCGGATGTTGGGGGCTTGGAAAGAAAACATAGCAATTATATTGCTAATTCCAAAACTATTTTTTACAAAGGCATAATGCCAAGTGAAACAGGCTTTAGATTTTCCAGTGGATTGTAACGCTCTCACTGGTTGCATCAATGTGGGATATGAGAATATCAACCACCTTGCGCTTATCGTCAAAACTCACGGACTCCCAATCGTTGAGGTAATTCGTGATACAGTCAATTTGCGTGTCCGAAACGGAATTAGCGGTGAGATCGGCCACCAGCTTTAACTGCTTTTGCCGTTCTGCGTCCAGCTCCTCGATCCTATTGTTTGCGTATTGCAGGAGCAGCGGGTTTGCCCCGGACAAAGTGTCCAGAAGTTTCTCAATCTCGCTTTCCGTCTTTGCCAGGGCAACACGGGCGGCGGTCAGTTTGGGGTTATAGCCCGGTTCCTTGCCGCCTTTCAGCGTGTGATACTTCCGCATTTTCTCCACCATCTCGCCATACACAAAGGACTCCATGCTTTGCGCCGTCAGCGTACCGGCACCCTCGCAGCTCCCGTTATCGGCCCGCTGCTTGCACCGCAGGTAAGTAACGCCGTTTTGGGCTCTCAAGCCCACCAGAGCATAGCCGCAGCGTCCGCACTTGATTTTCCCGGCCAGCCAGGTATTGTGGCATTTGCGGCCATTCTGGAATGAGGTGTTTTGTGACAGCTTACGCTGGACGGTCAGCCAAAGGCTGGAGGGGATGCGCCCCTGGTGGGGAGCGATTACAAGGATTTGTTCTTCACCCTCCCGGCCCTGGTAGAGATAGCAGCTATTGTCCCCCGTGAACATTTCCGGGGGGCTTTCGATTTTTACGCCCTGGGCTTTGAAGTATTCGTAGATGTCCATATCGGCCTGGACATAGACCGGGTTTCTCAGCAGTTTCGAGATAAAGGCCCGTTGCAAGGCTTTTCCATAGACATCAATGGAGTTTTTGACAAAGTACCGGGTTATATCGCCGTAGGAGCAGCTCGGCTCCGCATACATCTGGTACATCAGCTCGGCAAAATCCATTTCCGCATTTTCCACCAACTTCTTTGTCTTGATCCC
>ERZ791614.891-NODE-891-length-17324-cov-3.538421_pt1 | contig 17324 bp, 17 predicted proteins | sample MGYA00510274_ERZ791614 | MGnify/ENA primary metagenome ERZ791614 (study PRJEB30046, sample SAMN00715221) | human gut metagenome | study: EMG produced TPA metagenomics assembly of the A metagenome-wide association study of gut microbiota in type 2...
CGCCCCACGCCGCAGGCGGCTTCACCGTTGTCAGCGAGGACGGCCGGGAGGATCCCCAGGTGGAAGCCCTGATCCGGGCCCGGGCCGATGCCAAGAAGGCGAAAAACTTCGCCGAGGCGGACCGCATCCGGGATGAGCTGAAGGCCCAGGGAGTGGAAATCACCGACGTTCCCGGCGGCGTGAAGTGGAAGCGTGCCTGAGCATAGAGTATGAAAAACGGATCCCCGTGGGCCAGAAGGCTCACGGGGATCCGTTTTTTGGAAACTTATAAGCATGCTATCCCTATAACGGAGCTCATGAAATGCTATGGGGATCTGTTTCCCGTGACAAAAGGACAACCGTCTCCATATGTGCATCATTGTCCAAACTTAAACTCATATCTTCTGCAATGATTGGGAGCTTGAATTTGATGGACTTGAGCCACTGACCGTTGGGCTGCCGTTCCTCATAGATCTGGACTTCGGAAAGCAGCGATTCCATAAGCTGCCGCTTTTCCTGATCGTCCATGACGGAATAGAGCTTATCAAAGTAAATCAGCACCTTGTAGATGTTATCGCCTGTCAGCTTTTCCGCCTCAATCGCCATCTTCTTGGCTCTGGCAGCAACAAGCTGGTTTTCTGTATCCTCGATCTTATCATACATCTTGTAAAGCCGGTCATCAAGGTCTGCTTTGCGTTTGATGTAGTGCTTATCGTCCGGGTCGAGGGAATCAATTTCATCCATCAGCCGTGCCTTTACGGAATAGCTCTGGCGAAGCTGCTTTTCATGCGCCGCGATCTCCTGCTCAATGGCAGAGGTATCCACCTTCATGCTGATCTTTTCCTGCATCATGGCGGCGAACTTCGGATTGCTTACCAGCTTTACGATAACCTCAGCAACGGCGCTGTCCAGCAGTTCTTCATTGATCTGTTTCTTGAAGTCGCATTTATGCCCGCGCGTCATTGTACGATGCTTACAGCCATAGTAATAAAAATCCTTGTATTTTGAGCCGTCCGCCTTGTGTTTGATGCTTTTGTTTCCATACATTCCTACGCCGCAGACCGGGCATTTCACGATACCGGACAGCAAATGCACCTTTGTATCCCTGCCCCGGTTTACATGCTCATATTTTTCAGCCTGCGCCAGCAGCTTGACCTGCGCCTCGTGCCATAGCTCTTCGGAAACGATTCCCTCATGCAGTCCATCCACCAGCAGATAATCGTCCTGCTCCACCAGCCGGTAATCATTTCGGGTGCCATGCACCTTCTCCGTTCGACGTCTGCCATAGGCAATTTTACCGCAATATACCGGATTTTTCAGAATCCTGCGGATCAGCGCTGCATCGAATAAGGGATTTTTTCCGTTTTGCCTTTGGATTTTGTGAATCCCGTGGGTTGCAAGATATTTTGCAAGACCGTTTGCACCGGTGTCCGTATGCACATACTGGTCAAAAATCACGCGGATCGCCGCTGCTTCTTCCTCATTGATGAAAAGCTGCCCCTTTTCCAGCTTATAGCCGTAGGGCGCAAAACCGCCGTTCCATTTGGCTTGACAGTGATAAGGAAGTAAATCACTTATCAACTGTTAGCTGACGGTTTTCGGGTGCATACGAAACTCCCGTCTGATTCCTAACAGGAATTAGGCGGGAGTTTTTCTTGTTAACAGAGCCTATATTGGAGGATAGCATTATGAAAACATTACTTTCCTGTGAGTTTAATATCGACACCGCCTGTGTGGAACTGAACTATTCTAACGGAAGCATAATTTCCATTAACTGCACCGCTGTTGAGGATGAGGTGGCGAATAATCGTTTCCAGCGGTCTGAACTGGACTGGCTCATCTACAACGATCCGCTGTCCTATGCAGAATTGATTTTGAATGGCGATCCGGAAGAATACCTGCGAACCGTAACGGAGGCTCCACAGTTAGATTTCGATTCATAAGCAAAGCCGCCAGAGGCACATCCATGCGATGCTGCTTCTGGCGGCTTTTTTACATTTTGTCAATTAAAGCAAACACTACGGCTTGTTGCTCTTCACTCAATCTTGACCATCGTTCCAGGAGCTTCCTTTGTGAATCAGTCAGAGAAACCGGTGAATCTTCTTCTGCGAATAGCTGAGAAAGCGTGATGCCAAAAGCCATGCAGATTTTTTCCAACGACGGAATAGTGGGAACCATATTCTTGCGATACCACGAGGAGATCGTAGATTGAGGCAAACCAGAGCGTTCTGCAAGCTGATACTCCGTCCAGCCCCGCTCCTCTCGATATGTGGTTATGGCAGAGAGAATATCTTTCACCTGCATCACCCCTTTGCTTGTGTTCTTCGTAAATTATACTTTTGTTTGTCGTTGCTCTTTAATAATTTTAATCGTATAATTTTAACGATATACACAAGCAAAAGGAGAATGATTTCAGTGAGCCAGAAAAGCTGTTTCTTTATTGGGCACAGAGAAACACCGGAAGAAATTTACCCAGTGCTATGCGCCGCTGTTGAGGAGCATATAGTCCGCTACGGCGTTACTGAATTTATTGTTGGCCGTTATGGATGTTTTGACGGTCTTGCGGCAAAAGCCGTAAAAACCGCAAAACAAACCCATCCAGAAGTCGAACTGACATTATTGCTGCCGTACCATCCAGCAGAGCGCCCGATTCCTGTACCGGATGGATTTGACAGTACCTACTATCCTCCAGGGATGGAAAATGTCCCTCGTAAGGTTGCTATTGTCAGGGCAAATCGGTATATGGTCGATCATACTGATTTCCTCATTGCCTATGCGTGGCACCCTGCCAGCAATGCAAGAGATCTTCTCGAATATGCAAGAAAAAGAGAGGGAAAGGGATTAATCCATGTGACAGCCTTGCCCCATAACGATTTATAAGAAAAAGTCATTACTTTAATATAGTTTTTTATCTTGCGAAAAGTAATGACTTTGTGCTAAAATTGAATCGACATATTTTGCCGAAAAGAGGTGGTTTTGTGGCGAAAAAGAGGTCCGCTTCTACCGTGACGCCGGATTATGAAGCGATTACATCATTTCAAAAGGGCCAGGCTTCACGCATTTTCAAGGAAGTGAACGAGCAGGACAAAGTTTTGATTGTCAGCAAGCAAAACAAGCCGCAGAACGTCGTTATCTCATACGAACGGTATAAGAGACTCAGGGAAGAGGGAGCAGATATATGAACATCAATGAACAGGCCAATTTTATATGGAGCATAGCCGATTTGCTGCGTGGCGATTTCAAACAGAGCGAATACGGCAAGGTGATTCTGCCCTTTACTGTGCTGCGTCGCTTTGACTGTGTACTTGCACCTTCCAAGGCAAAAATTTTGGAAGCCAATAAGACTTTGACGGTCAGCAACAAGCGCCCTATTTTTAAGCGCATGACTGGCCATGATTACTATAATGTCAGCCAGTTTGATTTCGAAAAACTGATGGATGACAGCAACGCTATCGAAGCCAATCTGCGGGATTACATCAATGGCTTTTCCGAAGATGTCCGTGAAATCATGGACAACTTTGAAATTTTCGGGGTAATTGATCGTCTATCAAGGGCGAATCTACTTTATCTGGTTGTGCAGCGTTTTGCGGAGATTGATATGAGCGATACCCAGATTGATAATCTGGAAATGGGATATATGTTCGAGGAATTGATCCGGCGATTTTCTGAGCAGTCCAACGAAACCGCTGGTGAGCACTTCACGCCCCGTGAGGTAATCGAACTAATGGTAGAAGTGCTGCTCGATCCCGATATGGACGAAATTGCGAATACCGACGGAAAGGTCATCACCATTCTGGACCCGGCCTGCGGCACGGGTGGAATGCTGTCCGTTGCCCAGAACAAAATGGAGTCTCTGAACAGCACGACCCAGGTAATCCCCTTTGGGCAGGAATTAAACCCCGAAACATACGCAACGTGCCGTTCCGATATGATTTTGAAAGGTAATACCAACAGCCGTATCGTTTTGGGAAACAGCTTCAATGAGGACGGATTCAAGTCCCAGACATTTGACTATATGTTGAGCAACCCTCCTTTTGGTGTGGAATGGAAAAAGGTAGAGAAGTTCATTAAGGACGAAGCGGCTTCTCAAGGGTATCGTGGCAGATTTGGCGCTGGTCTGCCCCGCATCTCGGACGGCTCTTTCCTGTTTCTCCAACATCTGATTTCCAAAATGAACCCGCCGGAAAAAGGTGGAAGTCGCATCGGTATTGTATTTAACGGTTCGCCAATGTTCTCCGGTGATGCCGGAAGCGGAGAAAGTGAAATCCGCCGCTGGATTATTGAAAACGATCTGCTGGAGGCTATTATTGGCCTTCCGGATCAGCTGTTCTACAACACCGGCATTACCACTTATATCTGGATTTTGACCAACCGCAAAGAGAACCGCAGAAAAGGCAAAGTGCGTCTGATCAACGGAGCCGGTTTCTTTGAAAAGATGCGCAAGGGTCTCGGCAATAAGCGCAACATAATTAGCCCGGAAAATCGTGCGGAACTGGTGCGCCTGTACAGCACCTACGAGCCGGATGAGAACTATATGGATCTGGATAATGAAGATTTCGGATACCGGAAAATTGTTATAGAGCGACCTCTGCTCGACGAAGATGGTACACCGGTAATCGACCGCAAAGGAAATAGAAAAGCAGATGCCTCCCTTCGTGACTACGAAATGGTGCCGTTGAAGGAAGACATCAACGAATATTTCCGTCGTGAGGTTCTGCCGTTTGTGCCGGATGCCTGGATTGACGAGAGCAAGACCAAAATCGGCTATGAGATTCCGTTTACCCGCTATTTCTACAAATTCACTCCGCTGCGTGACAGTTCTGTGATTATGGAAGATATTAGAGCTCTGGAGGAACGCATCCAAGCGAGCTTGGCGGAGGTGTTTGCCGAATGAAGAAATATTCAGATTATAAAAATAGCAGCGTTCCATGGATCGGAGAGATTCCTACTACCTGGAATCTTTCACAGCTGCGCTACGTTATTGAATGTCTTGACGGAAAAAGAGTTCCTGTTGAGCTTAATTTGCGTGCCGATATGCAAGGAAATATCCCGTATTGGGGAGCAGGCAACATTGTTGATTACGTTGACAAGGCATTGTTTGACGAAGAGCTTGTTCTCTTAGGTGAGGATGGTGCCCCTTTTTTTGATCATACACGTCCCGTGGCTTTTCATATTACTGAACCCATATGGGCAAACAATCACATCCATGTACTGCGAATAAAGGAGAATGCTGACCCAAAGTATATTGTTTATGTGCTTAATGCCGTTGATTATAAAGAATATATAAATGGGGCTATCCTTAACAAATTGACGCAATCGGCGATGAACCGAATAAAGATACCGCTTCCACCGTTAAGTGTTCAAAAGAAAATTTCAAAGCATCTCGATAAAAAAGTAGCTGCCATCAACGCACTACTCACACAAAAGGAATCTCTTGTTACTCTACTGCAAGAAAAGCGGACAACCACTATAAACAATGCGGTCACAAGAGGTATAAAAACTACGGCTAAAATGTACGAAAGTAGTGTTGAATGGCTGGGCGAAGTCCCCGAAAATTGGAGAATTGTTCCGGCAAAGGCATTGTTTGCTCAAAGCAAAGAAACCCGCCACGAAACAGATGTTCAGCTAACTGCCAGCCAAAAGTATGGCATTATCTCTCAAGAAGATTATATGGAAAAGCAAAGCTATAAAATTGTTTTGGCCGATAAAGGACTGGAAAACTGGAAGCATGTCGAGCCCAACGATTTCATAATCAGTCTGCGTAGCTTTCAAGGCGGGTTGGAAATCAGCTATATTCCAGGGTGCATCACGTGGCATTACATTGTTCTGAAGCCTAAGGCGGGTGTGGAACCGGAGTATTTCAAGTGGCTGTTCAAGTCTCCCCGATATATTCAGGCATTGCAGCGCACGGCAAACTTTATCCGTGATGGTCAAGATTTGAGATTTTCAAACTTTGTGCAGGTTCCTCTCCCCTTGATTCCAATGGATGAGCAAAAAGACATTGCCGAATATTTGAATAAGGAAACCGCACGAATTGACAGCATCATTGCGGATATTACAGAACAGATCGAAAAACTAAAGGAATACCGCCAAAGCGTCATTTCTGAGGTGGTAACCGGAAAGGTGGCAGTAGAATGAACTATCAAGAATTGTCACCGCAAGGCGAAACTTTGCTGAAAGAAATTATCGACCTCCAAGCCAGCGGTCAGGACAATGCGGCTTATTGGAGTAAGCGGTTTGACGGATTATCCATGCAGCAGGATACCCTGCTCCGAGAAACGTTTCGGGAATTAAGAGAATGTGGTTATGTAAAAACACAGTGGGCTGACAACATTCCATATTATCTGTCTCTCACAGTGGATGGTCAAAATTATTTCACTAACAAAAAGGCCGCAAAAAAAGCCGAGAAAAAACTCTCTCGGCGGGAATGGCGGATTGCTGTCATATCGGCCATCATTGGCGGTATGGTTGGACTGATCCCCTGGATTTGCACTTTGATAGGAGGTGGTCAATAATGGCAATCGAAACCAAAGAAATTACATTTGAACAAGAGATTGAATACAGCCTGATTGACCACGGCGGATATATCAAAGGGAATCCCCGTGACTATAATCGTGAATTTGCCATAGACACCAAGCAGCTCTTTCGGTTTCTTCAAGACAGCCAGCCCGTAGAATGGGAAAAGCTGTGCAGAAAACACGGAGAGAATGTGGAAACGGGTTTTCTGAAGAAGCTGTATCGTGATCTTGATACATACGGAACATTATATGTGCTGCGGCATGGCGTTGTAGATGCTCCCGCTAAACTATCCCTGTGCTATTTCAAGCCTGCCAGCGGCATGAACCAAACCAGTCAGGCACTTTATGAGAAGAACATTCTCTCCATCACCCGGCAGGTGCATTATAGCCTGAAAAATGAGAACTCCATAGATGTTGTGCTGTTCATCAATGGATTGCCTGTTGCGACGGTGGAACTGAAAAATCCAATCACCGGTCAGACTGTCGAAAATGCAAAGCGTCAGTACATGAAAGACCGTGATCCCAGAGAACTTCTGCTTTCGTTCAAAGCTCGATGCCTGGTTCACTTTGCCGTGGATACCGAAGAAGTGTGGATGACCACAAAGCTCAATGGCATCAACACCTATTTTTTGCCGTTCAACAAGGGAAACAACGGCGGCAAGGGAAACCCTGTTGGGAACAGCACCTACCGGACTTCGTATCTGTGGGAAGAAGTCCTGCAAAAAGGCAGTCTGCTGGACATTGTACAGAGATTTATCCATTTGCAGGAAGATAAAAAGAATCCTAAAAAGTCTGTTATGATCTTCCCACGTTACCACCAGCTGGATGTGGTCCGCAAGCTCGTTGCCGATGTCTACGCAAACGGAACCGGACACAATTATCTGATTCAGCACAGTGCGGGGAGCGGAAAATCCAACTCTATTTCTTGGCTGGCACACCATCTGTCTAACCTGCACGATAAAAATGACAAGGTTGTATTCAACAGCATCATTGTAATTACAGATCGCCTCGTATTGGATAAACAGCTTCAGGATACCATCTACCAGTTTGAGCACGTAGAAGGCGTTGTGACTAAAATCGACAACAACGCCGCACAGCTGGCAGATGCTTTGAACACAGGTAAGAAAATCATTATTACCACACTTCAGAAGTTCCCGTTTATCCTTGAAAAGGTAGATGATTTAAGCGGCAAGCGGTTTGCGGTCATTGTGGATGAGGCCCATTCTTCTCAGACCGGAGAAGCCAGCAAAAAAATGAAGGCGATCCTGGGAAACGCTGAGGGGCTAACGGAAGAAGAACAGCTCCAAAAGGTTGCGGATGAGGAGGCCAAGGAAGAGCGCAAGCAATCCGACAGCGAGGATGAAATCGCAAAAGAAATGGCTACACATGGCCGGTTGCCTAACCTGTCCTTCTTTGCCTTTACCGCAACACCCAAAGCGAAAACGCTGGAGATGTTTGGAACCCCGGATGCAAACGGTATTCCTCATGCTTTTCACATTTACTCGATGAAGCAGGCCATTCAGGAAGGTTTTATTCTGGATGTTCTGAAAAACTATGTGACCTACGATACCTATTTCAAAATCGGCAAGAAAATTGCCGATGATCCCCGCTATGAAAAAAGCAAGGCAAATAAGGCGCTTGGCAAATTCTTAAGTCTGCATCCGCACAATCTGGCCCAGAAAACCCAGATCATCGTAGAACACTTCCGCACTGTCACCAAAGACAAGATTGGCGGCAAGGCCAAAGCAATGGTAGTGACCGGCTCACGCCTGCACGCAGTCCGGTATTATCAGGAGTTTCAGCGTTACATCAAAAAGATGGGATACGAAAATGAGCTGGGCATCCTGATCGCTTTTTCTGGGACTGTTCATGATGGCGGCGAGGAATATACCGAAGTCAGTCTAAACGGGATAAAAGAAAGCGAACTGCCGGAAAAATTCCACAGCGGCGAGTACCAGGTACTTTTGGTTGCGGAAAAATACCAAACTGGTTTTGATGAGCCGTTGCTGCACACCATGTTTGTAGACAAAAAGCTCAGCGGTGTAAAAGCTGTTCAAACACTCTCCAGATTGAACAGAACCTGCTTCGGAAAAGATGATACATTTGTTCTGGACTTTGTAAATTCTGCCGAGGATATACGAGCCGCTTTTGCCCCGTATTATGAAGAAACCAGTATTGAGGAGACAACAGACGCCAACATCGTATATGAACTGAAATCCAAATTGGATGAGTTTCGTGTGTATTGGCAGAGTGAGATTGAGGCTTTCTCCAAAGCATTTTTCAAGCCTACCAAGAAACAGGGGAATATGGATTTTGGCGTACTCAACAGTTTCCTTGATCCGGCAGTGGATCGGTATAACGGTTTGGATGAGAACGAGCAGGAAGAATTCAAGTCTACCCTCGCAAAGTTTGTTCGTACCTACACATTCCTCACCAACATCATCCGATTAGATGATGCCGACCTGCATAAGTTCCATGCTTACGCAAAATTTCTTCAGAAGAAACTTCCAAAGCGAGATGGCGGCGGTCCTATATTTCTGGATGATGAAGTATCGCTGCAATATTACCGGGTTCAGAAGATTTTTGAAGGGTCTATTGCGCTGGAGCAGAGTGAGCCGTTGCCCAATAAACTTCATCCCGGAAAGCCAAAGCCAGAGGAAGAAAAGGCTCCCCTGTCTGAGCTGATTGATAAAATCAACGAAAAGTTCGGTACAGAGTTTACCAATATCGACAAGGTCTTGGAGCAGATTGTTTCTGATATGGATGCCAATGAGGAATTGCGTGTCCAAGCCCGCAACAATTCACAAGAACATTTCCGGTTTCCCTTTAATGATGCGTTTATGGACGTGGTTATCGGGCGCATGGCGCAGAATCAGCAGTTCTGCGAAAGGGTTCTGGATGACGCCAAGTTCGGAGATACCGTTCGTGATTTGTTGGTAGGTGTTGTCTATGAACGATTGCGGAGCACAACAGGAAGTGGAATCCATCCATAGCTGTTGACATTTATTCATATATTAGAGTGGTTTCTTTACATAATTTGGAATTACAGGTCAGAATGTATTGAATCGCTTTTTGTGCAAAATTCTTGCTGACTGTCGTATCCCACTCTGCCAACCGGACAATCTCCGCTGTTCCAGCCTCAAAATCAAACGAAACCTCACCCCATTCGCCGTCGTTGTCCACCTGATACAGGTAGACAGCGGCGGCGATTTTCTTTTTGCGTTTGGTCTGGGATTTGCGTTTTAGGCGAATTATGTGAAGCACTCCGGCTTCTGTCAGCAGACAGGCCAAATGATCCACGGCTTTACGGTAGGCCCGTTCTGCACCACTGGCCGTGCTGCCCTCAAAGAGGACTGCCAGTTCTTCAAAGGTCAACCGGGTGCTGATGGGACTGACCCGTCCACAGGTCATACAGATGGCGTTTCTCTTTTCCAAAAGGGTTTGTTCCCGGTAATTCAGCTTTTCAAACGCTTCTCGGACAGCTTCAGCCCGGATACCGTTCCAGAGAATCTCCGCATAGTCCCAGTGGTTATCTCGGCTGACATCCTCTCCGGTTTCTTCGCTGTCCTCATCCTGAATGGTCTGATAAAACGGAACACGGCTTCGATTTTGTCTGGCCAATGCCAAAAACTTTGCTGCGGTTTCCTCGGTACAACCGTTTTTCTGGGCATATTTCTGGATTGCCGCCTGCTCAGACTGACCGGATTGATTGTAGAGCCATGCAATCCCTCGCACAGCCTTGTACTCATCCACATTTTCAAAGGAACCAGCCTCCTCCTGCATCCGGCAGGTCAAAAGAGCGTTCCCGATAAAATGATGGGCATAGGTCAGAAAATCTGTCCCTTGTGCGGGATCGTATTCCCGCAGACAATCCAGCATGGCAAGCACACAGCCCATTTTGTAGTCCCAAAAGCGTTCTGGGCTATAGCGATCCAACCCCTCCCGCAGCAGGAAACGGCGAACACGGTTATTGAGCCGGTTTTCATAGTGGTGCAGGAAAAAGGAAAACCAGCACAGTTCTCGGCTCTGCACGGCCTGAATGATATAATCACTCGGATTTTCATGGACAGGCGGTTCCGGGGCAAGCTGAAAGATGTGTTCCACTTCCCGCATGGTCAGGCCCTTGGGGTCCGTCAGAAAGCTGTATTTGGCACAGTGGCCGGACAACTCCCATGTCCACGCTGTATCCATTTTCCTTCACCGCCTTTCTGGTATTTCGCTGCTTATTTCTTTTGTACGACCTTCAAAAGTGCATCCTGGGTCATTTCCTGCTCGTAGACAGTGCTGGCATAGCGCTGATCAGAGAGCGCACGGAGCATCTTATCTTTTGCCAGCTTTTTCATAGCTGCTGCCGTTTCTTCATCCAGCTTTCCACGGCGGGTGCTTTGCAGGATGGTATTCATCCGGCGGGTATAAATGGCCTTGATAGGGTGATCGTCTGCAAGCTCCCGCTGCTCCCGGCCTCTCAGATTTCCGATTTGTCGGCAAGTCCGTCCCCGCTGGTCGCCGGGGGCCAGACCGCCGCAGTATTTGGTATGTCGTGCATCAATGGTGAGAAACCATCTGCCGCAGATGGGGCATTTCTTGGGGGCATGGCCCACACAAAGTCCCTCAAACAGATCGGAACGGAACATCCCCACAAAGGAGACATAGTGCATCCGCTTGACCAACTGCGGCTCCGTCTTTCCGGGCCGAATAGCGGCTACATACTGTACCGAAGCATTGGTCAGGGTCATCCAGGCCGGGTTATCCAACGATAAAGTTGGCTCTCCTTTGAAGAACTGTCCGAACATTGCCGCATAACCGTCCGAGGTACGGTCATAGCCGGGTTCATTCAACCGCTCTGCAAATTTCGTCAGGGCCTCCTTGTATTGCCCCAGAGAATAACTCAAATGCCCCAGCACCTGCGCTATTCGGACGAGCATGGTTGCCTTGCTGTGCTGACCAGTCAAAGCACAGATTAGCTGCTCCTGCTGGGTAAGCTGCAAATAGGCTTTGGCGTCCTCCATATATTCCTCGGAAAAGATGGCTGCAAGTTTTTGCTCAAAATAGCTTCGATTCAGTCGGGAGAAGGGTGGTGTAACCTGCAAAAAGGAGATGATCTCGCCAGCGGCCTGCTGCACCTGCGGCAGCAGCTCCATATCCACGGAACCGGTGTTCATCCCCTGAAGTAGCTGGTTCAGCACATTGCAGGGAGTATCCAGATTTTCAATGGTGATGTCCGGGATGTTCAGCACCTCGCAGCCAATGGTTCCCGTAGGCATGGTACTTCCCTCATAGGTCACGGTGTCCTGCCAGAAATCCAGCGACAAAACTGCATGGTTGATGATCTGATCCATCTTCTCCCTCCTGTCATGTTTTTCTATTTTCATAATAGCACACAATTAAATTCTTGTCATGTTTTTTGAAAACGACTTGTCATGCCATTAGCCTGTTTTTTTCGATTTTCCCCATAACCTATACAGAGGGGTGAGAAAACTGCCCCATCAAAAAGGAAATGGAGGGAATCTGTATGAATTTGTTTGAAGTGGTGAAAGCCAGTATCAACACACAGGAAGCAGCACAGATGTATGGAATCGATGTCAACCACCATGGTATGGCACTGTGTCCGTTCCACAATGACCGTCATCCGAGCCTGTATGTATCGGATGACCACTACCACTGTTTTGCCTGTGGGGAACATGGGGATGTGATCGACCTGACCGCCAAGCTGTTTGATCTTCGGCTGTATGATGCGGCCCGAAAACTGGCGTCGGACTTTCACCTTGCGCCGGACAAGCCCTTGCCGGAAGCCATTCGCCGGAAAATGAAACACAAAACCAAAGCACAGCAGCTTCGTGAGAACGAGCAGCTGTGCTTTTCTGTTTTGAACGAGTATCGGAGGCGGCTTCTGGATTGGGAAAAACGGTATGCGCCGCAAGCGCCGGAAGATGTATTGGACGAGCGGTTTGTGGAAGCCTGCCACCGGCTGCCCTGGGCAGAGTATCAGCTGGACATCCTGCTGCAAGGCGATTCCTATGAACGAGGCGAAGCCGTGAGTGAACTAACGGCAGGCGGATTTATCCGCAAATTACAGACCTGCCTGCGAGAGGAGCGATACCATGAACAACCCTGTTTGGATCGATGATAAGGGGAAAATCGTTGAGCCGGAATACTGCCGGGATTTTCTTACCCGGCATCCAATGCGCTGTATCAACGAACGCTTTTATACTGTGGATGGACCGTTGCCGGATGAGAGCAAATTGAAGCGGACGATTTATGAGGAAATCTCGCCTTGGCTTCATGCCAAGGTCGCACAGACGGTGGAGCAGGTGATCAAGGCGTTGAAGCTGGCGGCATACGCAGACCCTTTGCCCCTGCATTGTGACCGCATCCATGTGGCGAACGGCACTTATTTTCTGGACGGTACATTTACAGAGGAAAAAGAGTATTGCGGCAACCGTCTATCGGTGTCTTATCGGGCAGATGCTCCTGCACCACAACACTGGCTACGTTTTCTTTCGGAACTGTTGGAGCCGGAGGATATTCCTGCTTTGCAAGAGTATCTGGGCTACTGCCTGATTCCCTCCACCAAGGGCCAGAAAATGCTCATGCTGATCGGCAAGGGCGGAGAGGGCAAAAGCCGGATCGGTGTGGTGATGAACGCCATTTTCGGGCTCAACATGAACACCACTTCCATCCAGAAAGTAGAGAACAGTCGTTTTGCCAGAGCCGACCTGGAGGGCAAGCTGCTGATGATTGACGATGATCTGGATATGAATGCCTTGACCAAGACCAACTATGTAAAATCCATCGTGACAGCAGAACTGCGGATGGATTTGGAAAGGAAGAAAGAACAGAGCTATCAGGGACAGCTTTATGTACGCTTCCTCTGCTTCGGCAACGGGGCATTGACTGCGCTTCACGACCGCAGCGACGGTTTCTTTCGCCGCCAAATCATTCTGACCACCAAGGACAAGCCTGCGGATCGGTTCGATGACCCGTTTCTTGCCGAGAAACTGATTGCCGAAAAAGAAGGGATCTTTCTTTGGATGCTGGAGGGACTGCGGCGGCTGATCGCTAATCACTATCACTTTACCATTAGCCAGAGAGCCAAGGACAATATCTCTTCCGCTGTTCGGGATGCCAATAACATTCTGGACTTTCTCGATTCTGAGGGTTATGTGGCATTCAAGGCCGATTATGAATCCAGCACCAAAAATCTGTACGCAGCCTATAAGCGGTGGTGTGAGGACAACGCAGAAAACCCACTGTCCCCAAAGAGCTTTGCAAACCAGCTTAGCCAGAACGCAGAACGCTACCATTTGGAACCGGTCAGCAATCTGCACATCGGCGGCGGAAAACGGTGCCGGGGGTATATGGGCATTTATGTTCTGCTCTCGCCTATGGAGTTGTAATGAAACTTCAAAACCTTCTGTTCGTGCGTTCATGCGTTCCTGATCGGGTGCAGCCTGTGGAACGAAGGAACGCACGAACGCAAAAAATCGAAGTTCATTTTAATATTTGATAATCCGGCTGGGCGTTAAAATTGGCAATGCTCAGTCAATGGTTGTGCAAACAGTGAAAAACACTACTATAAGCAGAACACAAATCATCATTCGGTGATTTACAGAATGGTGATGGTGGTATACGGCGAGGTGGCTATTTACACGGTTTCACTTGCAAGCCCACCTAACGGTAAAGTCGATGGGGTGCTGTTGCGGACAGTTCTTCATGGACGCAATCCTGAGCGCTTTTCAAGAAGCAATAAAGATTTACTGTACCGTGCAGCGTGTATGCTCCACGGTAAAACCATTTTATGAAAGAATGAGGTATTTTCTATGAAATCCAATTTGAGAAATGAAATCAAGTCGTATATCGTGCGTTCCGGCTACACGATGCAGGAAGTCGTTGACCGGCTTTCCGAGGATTACGGCTGGAGCGACAGCGTTTCCAACCTGTCCAACAAGCTCCAGAGAGAGTCTCTGCGGTATGTGGAGACAGTACAGCTTGCCGACGCCCTTGGCTATGACATTATTTGGGGACCCCGCAAGAGTGAAACTCTTGTGGGGAGAGGAGGAGCAGTGAAGTGAACGAGCTTTTGTGCTTGCACAGAAGCGAGCGATACGGAACTTGTGACGACGAGGCAGAAGCGGAGGGACAAATGATGCCTGTCGTTCCTGCTCCCCGTATCTCTCGTCCCCATAGCAATACCGCAGTATTGCTATGGACAGGCGGCGAAAACATTCGATTTTTCGCTGCCGCCGGATGGCCGGTGTTTCACAAAACATCGGCTGTCCGGGCTGAACAACAGGAAACGATGCAGGCGGTTTCCGGGCAGTTCAGCAGCGGTCATCGCAATGACCGCAATTCCCCCTCGGAGAGCCCCTCGGGAGAGCCCACGGCACTTTGCAGACCTCTGGGCTGAAAGTGTTATAGTGGGTTATTACACTTCCCGCAGGAAGTGTATCCCCATCCCCCAGCCGTCTGCCGCATAACAGAAAGGAGCTGATTTTTATGGCCAGAAACGATGGAATCGACCGTACCAGTGCCAGAAATGTGGATGTCCCGGACAAGGACATCGGCAACACCCAAAAGCACAATGAACGGGAAAAAGACAGCTACCGCAACCCGGATATTATCCCGGAACGTCTCAGCTATAACGTCCACTTCAAAAAGGCATCCGCCAGCTATACGGAACTGTTTGCACAGATGGAATCCTCCGGCACGATTTCCACCCGTGGACTGAAACCGGATGCCATTCACTATGGAGAACTGATTTTCGATGTGAACTCCGCCTATTTCCACAATCACGGCGGCTATGAGTTTGCCAAGCAGTTTTATGCCGAAGCCTACCAAGCCGCTGTGAAGATTGTGGGCGGCGAACAGTATATCCTCTCTGCCGTCATGCACGCCGATGAGATCAACCGGGCCATGTCGGAAGCTCTGGGACAGGATGTGTACCACTACCACCTTCATGTGGTGTACGTCCCAGTGGTGGGAAAGCAGATTCTCTGGTCAAAACGGTGCAAGGATAAGGCTTTGGTGGGGACGGTCAAGGAGACCATTATGCAGGTCAGCCGCAGCAAAAAGTGGCTGTCCCAACCGGCGCTGGACGAAGCCGGGAATCCCGTTTTGCAGAAAAATGGAAAGCCGGTTCTAAAGAAATCCTACTCCATTTTGCAGGATGATTTTTACCAGCACATGAGAGCTGCTGGATATACCGACGTAGAGCGTGGAGAGCGAGGCAGCACCGAGGAACATCTGACGGTGACCCAGTTTAAGGTGGCACAGGAGCAGCAGCGGCTGGAAGATGTGACCGCCCAAATCGCTCAGAAAGAACAAACGCTGGACAGCGCACAGGCTGCTGTTGAGAAAAAACAGAAGGAGCTGCAATTCCTGCAAAAGCAAACCAAAGAACAGCGCACCGCCGCTTTGACTGTACAGGAAATCCGTTCTATGGGAAAAAAGACGATCACCGGCAATATTACTCTGACCCCATCCGAGTGCAGCACACTCAAGGATTATGCGGTCAATGGGATTCTTGCCAAGGCAGAAAACAGCCGCCTGGAAGCAAAACTGCAAAGCGCACAAAAAAGTGCCGCTGTCTGGAAACAGCGATATGAATCGCTGAAAGAACAGGCACGGCCTTATCTGGAAGCTGTCAAGCTCGCACCCGAAAAGGTGCGGGCTTTTCTTAACGCTATTTTGACCCAGACCCGGGAAACCAAACAACATGACCAGTCTGTCCGCCACAAATCGCAGGATATGGAACTTTAATAGAAAGGAATTTTTGCTTATGACTAATCTGATAACAAAACTCAATAAGCTGATGCTCAGTGGTGCTCCTACGGAAGAATTGATCCATGCTTGTGTGGGAATCGACATAGAATCCTGCTTTGACCCGATTTTTGAGCCGCCGCTTGATTTTCTGGAAGAATGCCGGAAACGGTGGGAAAACCGGATGAATCCGTTCACCGGTACGGTGGAACGGAAAATCGGAAATACCTGGTATCTGCTGGAGACTGTATGTGACGGAAATGAGCCGCTTACCCACAAGGTAAAACGGCTCATTTTTTCGGATAAGGAGGCGGTTTGTTCATGACACAGACTCAAATTCATGCTACAATAACACCATGCACACCGATTCTGTCAGCTGACCCAACCGTAAAGGAGGACGCTATGTTGGATCAGCAAAAAATCACCATCCTGTATTGCCGCCTCAGCAATGAGGATGCGCTGGATGGAGAATCAAATTCGATACAGAATCAAAAAGAGTTTTTAACCCGATACGCAGCCGAGCATGGCTACACCAACCTGAAAATTCTGGTGGATGACGGATATACGGGAACCAATTTTGACCGCCCCGGCGTGCAGGAAGGCTTTGCACTGGTTAAGCAGGGGCTTGTCGGTTGCTGGCTGGTCAAGGATCTTAGTAGGTTTGGCCGAGATTACCTGACCGTTGGGCAGTACACGGACATCATTTTCCCCAGCTACGATGTGCGCTTTATCGCTGTCAATGATGGTGTGGACAGTGAACGAGGCGACAGCGACGGCTTTGCTGCTATTCGTAATTTGTTCAACGAATGGTATCCACGGGACACCAGCAAAAAAGTCCGGGTCGTATTCCGGCAGAAAGGCACCAGCGGAAAGCATCTGGGAAAACCGCCCTATGGTTATCGCACTGACCCTACCGATAAAGACCATTGGATCATTGACGAGGATGCCGCCCTAGTAGTCAAGCGCATCTTTGACTTGGCTATTGACGGCAAGGGGCCGGAACAGATTGCCCGTATACTGGAGCAGGATAAGGTGTTGACTACCAAGGCGCTGTATGCCAAACAGTCG
>ERZ791614.912-NODE-912-length-16990-cov-3.530322_pt1 | contig 16990 bp, 14 predicted proteins | sample MGYA00510274_ERZ791614 | MGnify/ENA primary metagenome ERZ791614 (study PRJEB30046, sample SAMN00715221) | human gut metagenome | study: EMG produced TPA metagenomics assembly of the A metagenome-wide association study of gut microbiota in type 2...
CAAATAGGTTGCATTATAGGAATATAAATGATTCAGGATTGATAGAACTTCACTTTGAAAGTAATGATAATCAAGGGGCATGGGGAAAAGAAGGAAGAATACATTATTATGGGGAACGTGCGTATTTATCATCAGAATTTTTAGATTGGTATAACGCAAAAAGTGCAGGTGTAAACAACATAACATATCGAATAAATTCTAATGATTATATGTATTCATTAGTGTATGATTTTGGTTTTGAAGTAAAAAGATATGTTGGTTATACAACGGCAGATATTTTTCCGCCTACACATAATGCATTTGTTGTAGTTTGGAATGTGTTGGAAAATTATTTGGTGCAGGATGGCAGTTTTAATGGTCAAATTGATTGCATTCATCAGTACTACATAGAGGGATGGAGTAAATAGAAAAATATTTTTATAAATGATATAAAAGGTATTTCGGGATAAAGATAGTACACAGATTACTTCTGCGTGTATCAGTGGAAAGGATGTAAATATGTATATATCGAAAATAAAAATTAAAAACTACAGATTGCTTATAGATGCTGAATTAGAAGTTGATGCTAAGACTACGTTAATTGTTGGTCGAAATAATACAGCTAAAACATCATGTTTGGCATGTATAGAAAATGTATTGAATGGACGTCCGTTTTCCTTTGATGACTATCCGTTAGTTAAAAGAAAGGCATTGTATGAAATAATAGCTTCATTTATGTCGAAAGAAATTTCTTTTGAATCGTTATGCGAGCAATTAGAATTAATATCTATAGAGTTCCTTGTAGATTATTCTTTAGAAGATTCAGAGGATAATTTAGGGGCACTGTCGCCTTTTATTATAGATGTGGATGTAAATACTACCACTGCATTAATTTGTGTAGAATTTCGCTTAAAGCCAGATGAAAAAGCGTTATGGAAAACTTTGGAAGAAAGCTATTACCAAAATGGTGTTTTTGTACCATCAGATGAGGCTCGGGATGTTATCAGTGCTAATTTTTCAAAACTTTTTGAATTAGTAATTTATGCAGTGAATCCTAAAAATCCAAAGGAAACACAGATAAAGAAACATAAAGAATTGGAAGAACTTTTCCCAGTTCATATTATTCCGGCAGAACGTCTCCTTGGAGAGGACGGAACACAGAATAGTTCCCTTTCTTCGCTTATTTCAGAATTTTTCGATATGAATGAAGAAGAACTGGATCCAAATGTTGCAGAAAAAGTCAAGGAGTTGCGTGCTATTGTTGAGAAAGCAAATAAAAATGTTCAGAAACAAAGTGATAGCATTTTAAGTTCACTTGTAAATGATTCGGTTGGGTTTGGGTATCCAAATGGAGAAGAACTTCAACTAGGAGTTACTACTCAATTAAGTATTGATGATCAGATAAAAAATCAAACCCAGCTTTCATACACAGCAGGTACAAGTAATGAATGTCTTCCTAGTACATATAATGGATTGGGATATAAAAATCTAATTAAAATGGAGTTTCTTCTTGCAGCATTTGCGAAGAAGATAGAAAAGTGCGGAAATGCTTGTATACCATTACTTTTTATTGAGGAACCGGAATCTCATATGCATCCACAGATGCAACATGCTTTTGCGGAATATTTAGAAGCGTTCCTTGGAAAAATTACTTCTGTAGGAATTCAGACTCTTTTAACTTCACATTCTGCTCATGTTGCTAATACTATGGCTTTCTCAAAAATTCGATATGCACAAAAAACAAAAGAAGGAGTTATTTATAGAAATTTAAATTCGTTTGAACAGGAGAATCCAGATAATAGTGATTTTATTAGAAAATATCTTACATTAACCAAATGTGATTTGTTCTTTGCGGATAAAGCAATTTTGGTTGAAGGAGCATCAGAACGGTTATTAATACCTGATATGATAGATAAGTGCAATAAGTCAGGAGATTTTAGTTCACAGAAATATAAATTACCAGCTCAATATTATACTTTAATTGAAATCGGTGGTGCGTATGCTTATAAGTTTATTCCATTTATTGAGTTTTTAGGTATTCCATGTCTTATACTTACGGATATAGATTCTGTATCGGGGCAAAAAGGTAAAAATGGACAAGTATATTATAAATCTGTTCCAGTTTCATGTGGTGAAACAACATCCAATGAAACTTTAAAATGGTGGGTTAGAAAAAATAAAGGATTATCGTATAATGATAAAGCCCAAATTAATTTGGCAGATATAATATCAATGTCTTCAGGTGATAAAACCAGAGGAAAATGTCATATTGAATTCCAAACAAAAGAGAATGAATTATGTGGACATTCTTTAGAAGAAGTTATTCGGAATGTCAATCGCTCACATTATGGATTAAGTGATAGCCCGACTGAAGATGATCTGGAGTTTTCTGGAAAATGTAAAACAGATTTTGCACTTAAACTTATTTATGAGTGTACTGATTATAACATTCCGACATACATTAGATCTGGATTAATATGGCTTAATAACCAAAAGGTACTTGAATAAAAGGGATGATGGATTATGGATGAAAATTATCATGGTGCAAATTATGAATTAGCAAAAGCTGAAGCTGATAAAGTAGATAAGCAAATTATCGAAGCATTACGGGAGGGGCATAGTTTTCGCGTTGAAGCAGGTGCGGGTTCGGGAAAGACTTATTCGCTTAATAGAGTCATTGAATGGATACAAGAAAATATGTGGTCTAAATATAGTCGAAAAAAGCAAAATGTAGTTTGTATTACATATACGAACGCTGCTGTAGAGGTAATCACAGAAAGATTATCAAAAGATTCATTTATTATTCCTGCTACAATTCATTCGTTTGCTTGGAATGCAATCAAACAATATCAAAGCTATCTTGTGCATGTTGTAACAACAGACCCTGATTTTTTACCAGATGAAGGTGACTTTTTTAAGGTTAATGAAGTTACATATACTTTAGGACATCGATATCAGTACCTTTATCATGATGATGTTCTTAAGCTGTTTTGTAAACTCTTGGATAATGCAAAATTTCGACGTGTATTTTCTGATAAATATCCTTTGATTTTGATTGATGAATATCAAGACTCCTATAAACCAATTATCGAACGCTTTGTTAAATATTTTATTGCAGAAAAGAAATCGCCACAATTCGCTTTTTTCGGAGATGCGTGGCAAACTATTTATCAGTCAAATAAAGCTTGTGGGATTATAGAACATAAAAATTTAGAAGTGATAAAAAAAGGTGCAAATTTTAGATCTTCTCCAAGAATTGTTCAACTTTTGAATGATATACGACCAGATTTGCCACAAACATCTGCGATAGATAACTTTCAGGGGGAAGTAGTTGTAATCACATGTGAGGATTATGACGGAGAACGTCGTACTGATCGTAATTTTCAAGGTGAATTGCCTCCAGAAGAGATAAAAATACGTTTAAATAAAATCTCCGAAGAAATAAAACAAAATACAGCGGATTCTGATACATTAAAAATTTTAATGATTACACATAAAGTATTGGCTGCACAACAGGGATATGAACGACTTTTAAATATCATTAACGATGGTTTACGTGACAAGGAAGATCCTTTTCTTTTGTTTTTTATGGATACCGTTGAACCAATCTACCATGCATTAGAAACGTTAAATATGCAGTTGCTTTTTGATACTTTAGGAATTAAGAGATATCCGATTACTAAGAAATCGGAGAAAGAGAAGTGGAAAATATTTCAAGAGAAATTACGAGAAGCGAGAGAGAAAAGAGCAATTGATGTTATTGAGGTTATAAATGAAACAAAATTAATTCCTTTTCCACCTAAGTTGGATGGATGGTATCATTTGTATCATAATGCATCGGGAACAATATATTCATCGAATGCGTCAATTCAAGCATTTTTGGAGTTGGATTATACGCAATTCATTTCGGCAATAGAATTTTTATATCCTGAAGCGTTATTTTCCACAGAACATGGAGTCAAAGGAGAAGAATATGACAATGTTATTTTTGTCATTAGCAAGGGCTGGAATATGTACCAGTTTGAAACATATGCACCTATGATAACTGGAAAGGCTTCTATTCCGAGTGGAAAGCAGATTTCTTTTGAACGAAATCGTAATTTATTTTATGTTTGTTGTTCAAGACCAAGAAAACGGTTGTTCTTTTTTGTAACAGTTCCTATAGATCGAACTTTCAAAGAATTTCTGATGGAACTCGTTGGAGAAGAAAATTATTATACTTATAGTCAGTATATTAAAAAGAATATCGAGTAAGAAGAAATATCAAAGAACAACAAGAAAATATGTATAAAATAAAGGCTCATAGTCTGTATAAAAAATAAAAATTATGAGCCTGGTCGTGTTAAAAAAAAGACAAACGCCATTGTTTCTTAGGTTCATATTTTCCACAACCATCGCAAGTCTGTGGCCAGTTGATTTTCCATTCAAAATATTCATCTCTGGTAATCTCACCGGATTTCAGTTCATCCATCCGAACCACCCATTCTTTCAAAAATCATTCAGAACTCCATAGTCAAACCACATACAGACAGGAGCATGGGCAGGCCAGCTATCATTGTCATGGAAGTAAACGGAAGTGTCGGCTACTTCATTGCATTTTTCACCGGGAAATTTCTTAGGGAGAAACAGATGCAATGCAGATGGATTAAATTCATCCAGCCAGAAAAGCAGTTCCATCATTTCGGAAGCGTCACGTCCAGCGGTATCATAGAGGGTATAAGGATTAACATCAAGAGCCGTAGCCATTTTATCGACCAGATCTTTTTTGGGAACACGAACGCCTTTTTCATATTGTACAATTCTATGTTGATCGGTCAGTCCAATCTTCTCGGACAGTTCTTTTTGTGTCATTTTCCGGAATGTCCGGATTTTTTTTAGTTTCAGATTAAAATTCATAAAGTCACCTCTGCATTAGTCCTGATAAATATCCATTGAAGATAGTAAAATCAAGAAATAAATAACTATTTGTCCATATTATAACACAAGCTGGCAGAAAAAAAGGGTGCACAAGGTTAACAAATTCTTCACAAAATAATTAGCACTCAACTCTTGACAGTGCTAACAACATGTGTTATATTACATGCAGAACAAAGAAAACAACATATTTCTCCCTCGGGAGAGATATTTCTCATATAAGAGGAGGGTTAGCCTATGAATATCAGTAAATTTACACAGAAATCCGTACAGGCTGTCCAGGATCTGGAGAAGGTTGCTTATCAGTTTGGCAACCAGGAGATTGAAGAAGAGCATCTTTTATATGCTCTGCTGGAACAGGAAGACAGCCTGATTCTTAAACTGATCGAGAAGATGGAGATAGATAAGGATTATTTCAGAAATTCTCTGAATCAGGCACTGGATGCTAAGGTTAAGGTATCCGGCGGTGAACTCCGTTTCGGACAGTATCTGAACAAGGCTCTGGTCAGTGCAGAGGATGAAGCCAAGGCAATGGGTGATGAATATGTCTCTGTAGAGCATCTCTTCCTTGCTTTATTAAGATATCCAAGTCCAAGCATGAAGAAACTGTTTCAGGAATTTGGCATTACTAAAGAGCGTTTCCTGCAGGCACTTTCTACAGTACGAGGCAATCAGCGAGTAGTCAGTGATAATCCGGAAGCTACTTATGATACTTTGAATAAATATGGTGAGGATTTAGTTGAAAAGGCACGTAACCAGAAGCTGGATCCTGTGATCGGACGTGATGAAGAAATCCGTAATATTATCAGAATCCTTTCCCGTAAGACCAAGAACAATCCTGTGCTTATCGGTGAGCCTGGTGTAGGTAAGACTGCAGCAATCGAGGGTCTTGCTCAGCGAATCGTGGCAGAGGATGTGCCGGAAGGTCTGAAGGATAAGAAGATTTTTGCCCTGGATATGGGTGCTCTGGTAGCAGGTGCCAAATACAGAGGTGAGTTTGAGGAACGTCTGAAAGCAGTCCTTGAAGAAGTAAAGAAGAGTGAAGGAAACATCATTCTTTTCATTGATGAGTTACATCTGATCGTTGGTGCAGGTAAGACAGACGGAGCCATGGATGCAAGCAATATGCTGAAGCCTATGCTTGCCAGAGGTGAGCTTCACTGTATCGGTGCCACAACTCTGGATGAGTATCGTCAGTATATTGAGAAAGATGCCGCTCTGGAACGTCGTTTCCAGCCTGTTATGGTAGATGAACCTACAGTGGAGGATACCATTTCCATCCTTCGTGGTCTGAAGGAGAGATATGAGGTCTTCCATGGTGTTAAGATCACAGACAGTGCGCTGGTTGCAGCAGCTACACTTTCACATAGATATATCACAGACCGTTTTCTTCCTGATAAGGCCATTGACCTGGTGGATGAGGCCTGTGCCCTGATCAAGACAGAGCTGGATTCCATGCCTTCAGAGCTGGATGAACAGCGCCGTAAGATCATGCAGCTGGAGATTGAGGAATCTGCACTGAAGAAAGAGACAGATAACCTGAGTAAGGAACGTCTGGAAGCACTTCAGAAGGAGCTGGCAGAGCTTCGTGATACCTTTAATACACAGAAAGCACAGTGGGATAATGAGAAGCATTCTGTAGAGAAATTACAGAAGCTTCGTGAGCAGATTGAGGATGTGAATAAGCAGATTCAGAAAGCAAAACAGAACTATGATCTGGAGAAGGCTGCACAGTTACAGTACGGCGAACTTCCGAAATTACAGCAGCAGCTGGAAATCGAAGAAAAGAGTGTCAAAGAAAGTGACAGAAGTCTGGTTCATGAGGCAGTTACTGATGATGAGATCGCAAGGATCATTTCCAGATGGACCGGTATTCCTGTAACAAGACTGACAGAAGGCGAGAGAGCCAAACTCCTCACTCTGGAAGATCAGCTTCACAAGAGAGTTGTAGGCCAGGATGAAGGTGTGAAGAGGGTTACAGATGCAATCCTTCGTTCCAAAGCCGGCATCAAGGATCCGACCAAACCTATCGGCTCCTTCCTGTTCCTTGGTCCTACAGGTGTAGGTAAGACAGAGCTTGCCAAAACTCTGGCAGAGAATCTGTTTGATGATGAACAGAATATGGTCAGAATTGATATGAGTGAGTACATGGAGAAGTATTCTGTATCCAGACTGATCGGAGCGCCTCCGGGATATGTAGGATATGACGAAGGCGGTCAACTGACAGAGGCAGTCAGAAGAAAACCGTATTCAGTCGTATTATTTGACGAAGTAGAGAAGGCGCATCCGGATGTATTTAACGTGCTTTTGCAAGTGCTTGACGATGGAAGGATTACAGATTCTCAGGGCCGTACCGTTGATTTCAAAAATACGATTCTGATCATGACGTCCAATATCGGAGCAGGTTATCTTTTAGACGGTATAAAAGAAGACGGTTCGATCTCGAAAGAGGCGCAGGATATGGCGATGAATGATTTAAGAGCTCACTTCAGACCGGAATTTTTGAACCGTCTTGACGAGATCATTATGTTTAAACCATTGACGAAAGAAAATATTCGTGCCATTATTGACTTGTTAGTGGCAGATGTAAACAGACGGCTGGAGGAAAAAGAACTGACGATCGAACTGACGGAAGCGGCGAAAGACTGTATCGTAGAAGGCGGATATGATCCGATGTACGGAGCAAGACCGTTAAAGAGATATCTGCAGAAAAACGTAGAGACACTGGCTGCACGGTTGATTCTTGCCGGAAATGTCGGAAGAGAAGACACGATACTGATCGATGCGAAAGACGGCAAACTGAAAGCAGATGTGAAGCGGGTAAACAGCTTGGAAAGACAGGAAGCATAAGTAAGATATGCAAAAAAGCGAGAAGAAAAGAGTCTGCATGAAGCCGGTGTGTGAAAGGATGGCGCAAGTGACACCGATAATCTTTCATATTGATGTAAACTCAGCTTATTTGAGCTGGACGGCTGTAGAACAATTAAAAAACGGGGCGAAAGTGGATATTCGGGAGATCCCGGCAATTATCGGCGGGGATCAGACATCCCGGCACGGTGTTGTTCTCGCAAAATCCACTTTTGCCCAAAAATATGGCATCCGCACGGGAGAACCTGTTGCGAATGCCTTTCGTAAGTGTCCGAATCTCGTAATGTATCCGCCTGATCATCGGATGTACCGCGAGAAGAGCAGACAGATGATGGAATATTTAAAGACATTCACGAAAGAGATAGAGCAGGTCAGCGTAGACGAGTGTTATATGGATTTTACGAAGATCGCCGCGCGGTACAGTTCTCCGATCGACGGAGCGCTTGAGATTAAGGAAGGGATTAAAAAGAAGTTTGGATTTACGGTAAATGTCGGAATCTCAACGAATAAATTACTGGCGAAAATGGCGTCAGATTTTGAAAAGCCGGACCGGATACACACATTATTTCCGGAAGAGATTGAAGTGAAAATGTGGCCGCTTCCGATCAAAGATCTGTATATGGCAGGAAAATCCAGTGTGCAGGTATTGAAAAAACTGGAGATTAATACAATCGGAGCATTGGCGCAGGCAGATCCCGATCTGATCTCACTTCATTTGAAAAGTCATGGACGGATGTTGTGGGAGTTTGCCAACGGAATCGGTACGTCGACCGTTCAGTCTGAGCCGGAAGAAGCGAAAGGGATCGGGAATTCCACAACGCTTAGGGAAGATGCACGGACAATGGAGGAAGTTTGTCCGGTGTTTGAAGAATTGGCTCAAAGCGTCGGAAGACGTCTGAAAAAAGCCGGGAAAAAGGCAGGAATGGTAAGTGCGGAAATTAAATACTATGATTTTCGTACATTATCTCATCAGATGCAGTTGGAAAAGCCGTCAAACGAAAGCGATATAATATGCAAGGCGGCAGTCAATCTGTTTCGGGAAGTGTGGACCGGAGAACCGGTGCGTCTGCTGGGAATCAGAACGTCAAAATTGTCGGATGAAAACGAACCGGAGCAGTTGACGATCTTCGATATGAAACCGGAAGCAGAGCCGGACGAAAAACATAAACGGCTTAGAAAGGCGATGGACGAACTGAATAAAAAATACGGAGAAGGAGCAGTTATTAAAGCGAGTCTTATGCCGAAGAAAAAATAAATATCAAAATCTTGTTCAAAAAATCTTTAGAATTTCTTTTGAATCTTATGTCAGCCCCCTTTAGATTTACAGGATATCCTGTAGATAGTTAAAGGAGGCTGATTTTTTTATGAGCATATCTGAACTTACCGATTATTTTTTACGATACGGAGCATTTTTTATTTATTTGATCGTGCTTTTAGAATATTTGAATCTCCCCGGATTTCCGGCAGGAGTTATTATGCCGCTGGCGGGAATATGGGCGGCGAAAGGTGAAATAAGTTTTCCTATGGTCATGGTTCTGACTGTATTTGCGGGACTTACCGGAAGCTGGGCGCTGTATCTTCTCGGAAGATTCGGCGGCGGGAAGGTGATGGAATTTTATTTTAAGAAATTCCCGAAACATCGGCCGGTGATTGAAGAAAAAATGGCGTTTTTAAGAGAAAAAGGAGGAACAGGGGTATTTGTAAGCAAGCTTCTTCCGATGGTGCGCACGCTGATCTCTATTCCGGCAGGAATGGTAAAAATGAATTTTACAAAATATACGGTTAGCTCCGCATGCGGAATCTTCCTGTGGAATCTGGCGTTTGTAGGCGCGGGATATTTCTTCGGAGATGCGGCGATCAATTTCTTTACATAAATTTATGCATAATTTTTCACATAATTTTTTATATCATTTGAAAAATGAGAGTTTATTTAATAATTGTTATCCGAAAAAGTTATTAAAAATAAGGCGAGAGAATTCAGACAAGGGGGAAAAGACATGAGAATCGCAATGTTGACAAACAATTACAGACCATTTGTAGGAGGAGTGCCGATCTCGGTAGAGCGTCAGGCAGAAGAATTGATAAAATTAGGGCATCAGGTAACGGTGTTTGCACCGATGTACGGGGAAACACAAGAAGAAAGAGAGGCAGTTCTGGCAGCCGATGTTTCTGCTCCCGAGCAGGTTGTACGCTACGGAACGCAGAAACGTAAGATGGATAATGGGATGGTATATCCGAGTTTTTATCCGTCTGAGATCATGGAAGCATTTGAAAGAGACGAATTTGACTGTATCCATGTACATCATCCGATGTTCGTAGGACCGTGCGCTCTCTATCTGAAACGAAAATACAGACTGCCGCTTATCTATACATATCATACGAGATATGAAGATTATCTGCACTATATACCGGGACTGCGAGTTGATGAGAAGAGCTTTGTATTAAAAAAGAAGGCGATCGGACTGATCAGGACAAAGATCATACCAACTTATATGAGCTGGTTTGCAAATCAGTGCGATCTCGTACTTGCTCCGTCGGCAGGAATGCAGAAGATATTGTGGGAATATGGTATGAGAAGCAGATCCGCCGTATTTCCGACCGGACTTGAAAAGTCGTTTTTTGCGATGGATGAGCAGAAGGCAAAAGAGATCAGGAAGACGTATAAGGGAGATAAAAAACATTTATTTGTCACTGTATCCAGACTTGAGAAAGAGAAAAATTATGAATTTATCCTTCGGGGAATCGCGAAGATCAAAGAAGAAGCCGGGGATGACTTTCATGTGATGATACTTGGAGACGGAAGTCAGAAGGGAGAATTAAAAACGAAAGCCGCTCTTTTAGGGATCGGAAATCTTGTGACTTTTGTAGGAAACGTGAAGAATGAAGATGTAAAACATTATGTACATGCGGCAGATCTGTTTTTATTTGCATCAAAATCAGAGACACAGGGAATCGTTCTGGCAGAAGCGATGGCAGCAGGAACTCCGGTAGTTGCGGTTCACGCGGTCGGATCGGACGATATTGTCAAAGACGGAGTAAACGGATTTTTGACAGAAGAAGAGGAAAGCAGGTGGGCGGAGAAAGTCATCGAAGCAGCACAGCCGGAGAACCGGTTTAAAATGAAAAAAGCGGCTTTGAAAGAAGCACAAAATTATCGTTCCGACACACTTGCCTTATATGAAGAGATGCTCTACAATCAATGTATCTGCGGAAAAGCAATGGATCGGCAAAAAGACGGAAAAGGAGAATATTCTTATGAAAACGGAGAAGCTCACGGAGAAGGCGCTGCGATGGCTGTTCACAAAATATCTCACATTGCTTGAAAAGACAGTAAAAATAAACTGGCATGAAGAAAATGAATACGGTGAAAGTCAGATATTCGGATTTTGGCATGAGGACAGCTTTTTTATGAATCTCGTGCTTGAGCGTCTGGCGGATAAGACAACACCTGTAGATGTGATTGTTACAGCCGATACACGGGGAAATTATATTGAACATATGATAAAGCGATGCGGCGGAAACGCGCTTCGCGTTCCTGACGGGTATAAGGCGTTCGGGGCGTTAAAAAACATCGTCCGCGATTCTTATGAGAAGGCACATTCGATCGCCGTTGCGTTAGACGGACCGCTCGGTCCGCGGCACGAGCCGAAAAAACTGGCATTTTACTTGTCGGAACATGCAGAAGAAGCATTTGTAGGCATCAGCCTTTCTTATTCTTCATGTATCAGGCTGACTCGCAGATGGGATAAATATGTAATTCCGCTTCCGTTTACAACAGTGGACGTTGCGGTAAAAGATTATGGGATCGTTCAGAAGAAGGCGATTCCGAATCTTCCGGTCAATGCAGATGCAGCGTCGGAAGAAATATATGTTGCGCAGACAATATAAACATTTCTCTTTTGCAAAAAGAAGAGATAGGATAAAAAATACGGGGAATGACGGAAAAGGAGAGGGCATAAGCAATGGAAATCAATCATGTTTTGATCGTAGAGGATGATAAGGAAATCAGGGAAGGCGTACAGATCTATCTGCAAAGTCAGGGGTATGTCGTATTTCAGGCAGCAGATGGAATTGAAGGTTTAGAAATACTTGAAAAAGAGGAGATCCATCTGGCGATCATAGATATTATGATGCCGCGTATGGACGGGATACGCATGACGATGAAACTAAGGGAGAAATACGATTTTCCGGTTATCATGTTATCTGCCAAATCCGAGGAGGTCGATAAGATCACAGGTCTTAATATCGGGGCGGATGATTATGTGACGAAACCGTTTACTCCGATGGAACTGATGGCGCGAGTGAATTCCCAGTTACGAAGATACCGGAAGTTTCTTGAAAAATTAGCACCTCAGGAAAATACGCATGTGATCGGCGGGCTTGAGATCAATGAAGATATGGTAGAAGTGTCTATGGACGGAAATCCTGTGAAGCTGACGCCGATCGAGTACAAGATCCTTTTATTGCTTGCCAAGAATCCGGGAAGAGTTTTTTCGGCAGAAGAGATTTATGAGCGGGTTTGGCAGGAAAAAGCGATCAATACAGATACGATTATGGTGCATGTAAGAAATATTCGGGAGAAGATCGAGATCGACCCGAAAAATCCAAAATATTTGAAGGTGGTGTGGGGCGTTGGATACAAAATCGAAAAACAGCCGTAAATTTGGAATTCTTATTCTGATCTTGCTTTTGGCGGCAAGTTCCGCAGTTATGATGCTGCAATACGGAACGATCAGACGGCAGATAGAATCGGTGCAGGAGGAGGGCTCCCGATCGGGAGAAACGGCGGCGGATATGGCGAATACGCTGGCGGAAGGCAATTATCTTCTTTATAATCGGTATGTACGGGACACTGATCCGGCGGAAGTACTTTCTCTTTACGGACAGCAAAGGTTTGATCTGGCAGAAAAATATTTAGATTATGAGCTGATCGACAGTAAAGATGAGGTGATAGCTTCTGATCTGCCGGAAGAAGAACAGGAGAAGCTGCATGAAGACGGAAAAGAGTATGCCTTCCGTGTGAAATATATTTTTTCCGAAAACGGAGATTTGGAGGATATCCAGATCGGCGGAACGGCATTCGGAGCAGAAGAGGCATACAATATGGAATCAATCTATATTAACGAGGTTGAAAGCGTCGAGTCTTACGGGCAGATATCAAGCATTACAACGCTTACGGATGTTACGTTCATTTACGGGATAACAGAAGAAAATCTGGAAGCTTATGGGAATATCATTGCTTCGGAAAACGGAGAATATCTCGAGTATTACAATATCAGCTATACAACGGCTTTCAGAGATACGCTTGAAATGTTGAGCGTGCTGCTGATCGCGGCGGCGATTCTTATGCCGTTTGTAAAATGTCTCGACTTAAGCGAGATGAAAGTATTCCGTGCATCCTTTGAAGTGGCAGGTGCGGGAGCTTTATTTTTCGCTTTCGGCGGTTTTGATATAATGGCTTATGTTGTTTATCATACGGTGAAAGGAAGATCTCTTCCGGCAGGATTCGAGCCGGCTTTGCTTGTGGCGAATTTCCTGCTTTGGATGTTTATGTTCGGGATACTTTTCTGGTGCGTTACATCGCTTCGGGCAATGTTCCGCATGAAGAAAGCGTATTGGACGGAAAGGACGCTGACGGCAAAGATGTTAAGAAAGATGAAGAATAAAGGAGAAGAAAGCGGAGGAAAGATACAAAAGAAAGTGAAAAGTATCGGGAGAAAGATCAGAAACTTTTTTGCCCGGCAGTATGACGCTTTGCTTCATCTTGATTTTCAGGATAAAACGAACCGGACGATCCTTCGCGTAGTGCTGATCAACTTTGCGATTCTGTTTGTCGTATGTCTTTTTTGGTGGTACGGTACGGTCGCGTTGATCGTTTATTCGGTGATGCTGTTTATGTTTTTGAAAAAATATACGCAGGATCTTTCTGAAAAATATGCTCTTTTGCTCAAGTCAACGAATCAGCTTGCAGAAGGTCATTTGGATATTCCGATCGAAGGCGATGTCGGTCTGTTCAATCCGATCCAGGAAGAATTAAAGCGGATTCAAAAAGGATTTAAAAAAGCAGTAGATGAAGAAGTGAAAAACGAGCGGATGAAGACAGAACTCGTCACGAACGTCTCCCATGATCTTAGGACGCCGCTGACAGCGATCATCACATATACAGATCTGTTGAAAAATGAGAAAGACGAAGAAAAGAGAAAAGAATATATCAGCGTTCTGGAAAGAAAGTCTCTTCGTTTGAAAGTGTTGATCGAAGATTTATTCGAGATCAGCAAGGCGGCAAGCAAAAGTGTCGTTATGCATTTTATGAAAGTTGATATCGTAGGATTATTTAAGCAGGTTGAGCTGGAAAATGTTGAAAAAATCAAAGCGGCGAATTTGGAATTCAGAACAAAGATTCCGGAACAAAAAGTTGTCATGTGGCTTGACAGTGAGAAAACATATCGGATTTTTGAGAATCTTATCGTGAATATCACGAAGTATGCAATGCCTCATACGAGAGTTTATATTGATATGACAGAGACGGAAGACGGAGTGCATATTACAATGAAAAATGTTTCTGCGGCAGAATTGAACTTTAACGCAGATGAGATTACGGATCGGTTTGTCCGCGGAGATTCGGCAAGAAACACCGAAGGATCGGGACTTGGTCTGGCGATTGCAAAGAGCTTTGCCGAATTGCAGCACGGTTCTTTGAAGATTTCGACAGAGGCAGATCTCTTTAAAGCAGACTTGTATTTACCGAAATCAAAGGAAATGCCCGAAAAACCCGGGGGGGGGTATCCTGAAAATTTATAAATGTAACGGATATGTAAATAATGCCGGGAGAGTAGTGACTCTTCCGGTATTTTATGATAATCTGTGGATAGAAAACAGAGTCGGTATAAAGAGAGACAGAATAAGAAAAATATGCTGGCATAAAGAATGGGAAAAGGGAGGAAAAGAAGATGAAATATGAGATTAAAGGCGGAGAACTTCCGGTAGTAGTCTGCTTTATGGACGCAGGAGAAACGATGATTACAGAAAAAGGCTCTATGAGCTGGATGTCACCGAACATGAAGATGGAAACGACGTCAAACGGCGGGGTCGGAAAAGCGCTCGGAAGAATGTTCGCAGGAGAGGCGATTTTCCAGAACCGTTATACAGCGGAAGGCGGTCCGGGGATGATCGCGTTTGCATCCAGTTTTCCGGGACAGATCAGACCTTGGGAGATCGCTCCGGGAAAAGAGATAGTTGTGCAAAAAGCAGGTTTTCTGGCGGCGCAGGAAAGCGTTGAATTATCGATCTTTTTCCAGAAAAAATTAGGTTCCGGTCTGTTCGGCGGAGAAGGATTTATCATGCAGAAAATTTCGGGACATGGTCTGGCGTTTCTTGAATTTGACGGATCTGTCATAGAGTATGTACTCCAGCCGGGACAACAGATCGTAGTCGATACAGGTTACCTTGCCGCTATGGAGGCGACATGCAATATGGAGATTCGCACAGTGCCCGGAATCAAAAACATGATGTTCGGAGGCGAAGGTCTGTTTAATACGGTAATTACAGGACCGGGACGGGTATGGCTTCAGACAATGCCGATTTCAAATGTGGCAGGCGCTATCATGAAAGTTTTCCCGGCAAGATAAATATAATAGCATGCTATATAATAAAAACAGCAGTCTGGCAGGATCGGATATTGATACCGATCCTGCCAGACTGCTAAAAAAGAAGAATTTTTTTGCAGATCGTATTGCACGTCACGTTTAATCTAAAAACATCTTTGACCCCATCCATTGTCTCATATGTTCGATCATTTTCCTGTCAGGTTCGATATATACGCATGAGTTTTTCTGATCGAGAGAAATCATAACGGCATAGACGTCGGCATTTTCATTTCCTGAAGTGAAATCATATGTTTTGTCAGGATGGAAAGCGTTCAGCCGCGGAGATTTTTTCGGAGCAATGATCTCGGCAGACTGAATATCAAAACTGAGCATATGTTTTCTTTTGGACTTGTTGTAAATGGCATCGATCTGAAGATCATGGTTTAAGATCATATATTCATATTCCACATTGAGCTTTGGAAAGATAAAATAAAAAGCGATCATCAGGATCAAAACTGCGATAAGAAATGACAGAAAACCGACCAGAGGCATTCCTAAAACAGCAACAGCGACTGCAAGAACGATGATAAGTATGCTGATGAGAATGCCGGAAGTTTTTTGTTTGCGGGGTACGAGTTGTTCATATAATGCGTCATTCATAGTTATTTGTTTCCTTTCAAGTAATTTATGACCATCATAGCGATCTTAAATGTCATGGCGTCGTCAAAGAGACGAAGATCCAGACCTGTCTGTTTTTCAATCTGTTCCAGACGGTAGATAAGAGTGTTTCTGTGCATATGGAGTTGTCTGGCGGTTTCGGCAATGTTTAAGTTGTTTAAAAAGAAACGGTTGACTGTTGCCATAAGTTCGGGGTCAAGCGTTTTCGGTATAGGAGAACCGAATATTTCAGACAGAAAGTTCTCGCACAGTGAAACAGGAAGACGATAGATCAGTCTGCCGATCCCGAGTTCGTTATACGGGAAAATATTTTGTTCTGAATAAAAGAGCCTTCCGACTTTCAACGCAAGATTCGTTTCCTGAAAAGCTTTTTGAATATCGGCAAGCGTGTTCATTACAGAACTGTATGAGAGGCGGACACGGATAAGCGCCTCGGTATTGAGCGTATCAACGATCGTCTCCGCAATATGTCTCATATCTTCAAACGTCTCGTTTTGGCAAAGCGGACGTATGACTGCAAGCAGCGTTTCCGTAAGGGGAACGATATAAGTTTTTGAACGGCAGGACAGTAGATTTTTCAATATTGCGCCTGAAGTTTCATCAAAGTGTTTTCCTTCTATAAGGAAAAGAATTCGTTTTTCCTCCGGATCAATGTGAAGTCTCGATGCCCGATCGGAAATTTCATAGTGCGGGATATTCCCGGTCATCAGTCCCTGCAGAAAATCAGTGCGGTTATATTTTTCTTTGTAAGCTGTGCAAAGACAGTGGATCTGTGTCAGCGCAGGTTCGATCTGTTCAGGCGCTGCACCGGATACCTCAAGCGAGATTCCGGTAATTTTTTTTAATTCAAGCAGAGCTTTGTTTAGTTCATTCATCTGTGCTGTAGTTTCTGTTTTGCGGTTTGTAGTCTGTTCAGTATTTTCTCCCATAGATTAACCTCGTTTTGAATAAAGAGGCCGCGCCTG
>ERZ791614.922-NODE-922-length-16881-cov-6.049388_pt1 | contig 16881 bp, 18 predicted proteins | sample MGYA00510274_ERZ791614 | MGnify/ENA primary metagenome ERZ791614 (study PRJEB30046, sample SAMN00715221) | human gut metagenome | study: EMG produced TPA metagenomics assembly of the A metagenome-wide association study of gut microbiota in type 2...
CCAGCGCGTCTGCCAATTCCGCCACATCCGCATATACAATTTTGGAAAAAATAAAACAAACTGAAAAATCAGAAAAAACAGAAAAATATGATGTGTATGACTGCTTTTTTCTAAAAGATAATGCCTGCAATGATAAGGCATCAAACATGGAATGGCCATGGAATTTTGCCGTCGATGATGAGAGTATACTCATAATAGATAAATTTCATTATTTTATCAGGGCGGTGCTTGAGAAAAATCTTCCACTGCAGGAATATATTTTGAAATTTATGCAATTTGCAGAGGAAAATAAGGATACAATAGTCATTGCTGATGAGATTGGAAACGGCATAGTGCCTCTTGATGCGTTTGAGAGAGAGTACAGGGAGCAGACAGGCAGAGCAGAGATACTGCTTGCAAAAAAGGCAGACGAGGTAGTTCGCGTAATATGTGGAATCGGTCAGAAAATAAAATAAACTGTATTTTTATAAGACACGGCTGCACAGCTTCAAACAGAGAGCACAGATATCTGGGCAGGACAGATGAGCCACTCGATGAAGCCGGAGTTCTTGAGCTTAAAAATGCGCTAAATAATGGTGTATACAAGGCTTTGGAGGAAAATAGCTTAAAGGAGCAGATAATTTTTACCAGTCCAATGAGGCGCTGTAAACAGACGGCAGAGATTATTTTGCCGGTCGCACAGCACAATAAAATTCATACCGTAAAAGAGTTTGCAGAGATGGATTTCGGTGAATGGGAGCTAAAAAGCTATAAGGAACTTAGCACAGATATCCGTTTCAGGGACTCATATCAGGCATGGATTGACAGTGGTGGAACACTTGCCTTTCCAAACGGAGAGAGCAGAAAAGAGTTTTGCAAAAGAAGTATATGTGGCTTTGAGAGGGCACTCACACAGGCATTAGAGCTTAAGAGGGCTATGCCTGATAAAGAGATACAAATAGTATTTTTTGTGCATGGAGGGACTATCATGGCGATAATGAGCCATTACTGTGATATGGATTACTATGATTACCAGGTGAAAAACGGCTGTGGCTACTCGTGTGAGGTGGCGGTTGAGGGCAATGAGATTGTGTTTAATGAAATAGTGCCCATATCGCTATGATTTATTTAAGAAGGACTAACATATGTGTTATCATATTTTTGCATTTATAGCAGGCTTTGTGCTTGATTTATTAATAGGAGATCCGCATTTTATACCGCATCCGGTCAGGCTTATAGGCTCACTCATTTCTTTTCTCGATAAGAGGCTTAATTGTGATGCCGGATATAATATCTCTGAAAAAAAATTAAATTTAATAAAATATAAAAGAGGCATGCTTCTTGCTTTTACTGTAATTTTTGCAACTTTTGCAATATCGGTAATTATTATTGTGGCAGCATACAGTATAAATTTATATGCCGGGATAATAGCAGAGGCTGTCATGACGTGGCAGATTCTTGCCACAAAGTGTCTTCGTGTGGAGAGCATGAGGGTGTATGATGCGCTAAGGACAGATGGAGTTGATGCAGGAAGAAGGGCTGTTTCCATGATTGTTGGCAGAGATACATCTGTGCTTGATGCGGCAGGTGTCACAAGGGCGGCAGTTGAGACGATAGCTGAAAATACATCTGACGGAGTGATTGCACCTATGCTTTACACGGCAATCGGCGGGCCGGTGCTTGGCTTTGTATACAAGGCTGTGAATACGATGGATTCGATGCTTGGCTACAAAAATGATAAATATATGTATTTTGGCAGATTTGCGGCAAGGCTTGATGATGTGGTCAATTTCATACCGGCAAGAATCAGTGCATATCTGATGATTGCTGCGGCATTTATTGGTGGCAGACAGTTTGATGGAAAAAATGCATACCACATCTTTAAAAGAGATCGTTTCAATCACGCAAGCCCCAACTCAGCCCAGACAGAGTCCGTATGTGCTGGAGCTTTAAGGGTGCAGCTGGCGGGTGATGCCGTGTATTTCGGAAAGCTTGTGAAGAAAAAATACATAGGAGACGGTCTGCGTGAGATAGAGTACGAGGATATAAAGCGTGCAAACAGGTTGATGTATATTACTGCGTTTTTGTGTGAGCTTTTATCTGTGGTGGTTATGAGTCTTGTTTTAATATTGCTTTGAATATGGAAGAATTGATGTAAGAATTGATGGAGGAATTGAATGAAAAGCATCCATGGCGGTGACATATACAACAATAAAGTAAATATGGATTTTTCGGTAAATATCAATCCTCTTGGCATACCGCATTCTGTTAAAGAGGCTATGAGTGATGCACTTTCGTATGCAGAAAGATATCCCAACATGGCATGCAGTGGCCTTAAAAAAGCGATATCAGAGTATTTCACACAGCAAAGCTGCAGCATACAAAGCGAGGACGTAATTCCCGGAAACGGAGCCTCAGAGCTTTTTATGGCGATAGCTCATGCCATAAAGCCTAAAAAAGCAGTGCTTCTGGCCCCGGGATTTTTCGGCTATGAGCATGTGCTTCGTGCAGTCGGCTGTGATATCGGATATTTCCTGCTGGATGAGCAGAGTGATTTTTCTCCTGCTGCACGGCTGGATGCTTTAATGGATATGCTTACGGATGATACAGATATATTTTTTATCGCAAATCCAAACAATCCGACAGGGTATCTTGCAGACAGCACTTTCATGAAGCAAATAATAGGGCATTGCAAAGAAAAGCATATTTATGTGGTGGCAGATGAATGCTTCATGGGCTTTTGTGAAAAAAATTATTCTGTTTTGTCACTTTTATGTGACTATGACAATCTGATTGTTGTAAGAGCCTTTACCAAGCTTTTTGCTATTCCGGGAGTAAGGCTTGGATATATGCTCAGTAAAAATGATACAATAAGACAAAAGGTTCAAAGAAATCTGCCGGAGTGGAATGTGTCTGTCCTGGCACAGATGGCAGGAGAGGCATGCATTAGGGAATCAGAGTATATTAAAGAAACGGCATCGTATGTGAGCAGACAAAGAAGGCTGCTGTCAGATGGACTAAAAAAGCTTGGTTTTAAGGTATATAAAAGTGATGCTGATTTCATACTGTTTTACAGCAAGCTTCCATTATATGATATACTGCTTAATAAGGGAATACTGATACGGGACTGCTCCAACTATGTGGGGCTTTCGGAAGGGTATTTTCGTGTGGCAGTAAAGACTTATGATGAAAATGTAAGATTATTGAAAGTGATAGGTGAGTGTATTGAAAAAAATTAAACAGTTAGAGCCGATGGAGATTGAAAAGAGGAGCTTTGAGATAATTTCACATGAGCTGTCTGAAATGCAGATTACGCTACCTGCTGATCAGGAGATGATAACAAAAAGAGTCATACACACGAGTGCTGATTTTGATTATATACAGACGCTTAAATACTCTAAGGACGCCGTTGCTATTGCAAAAAGGCTGATATCAGAGGGTGCTGATATAGTGACTGATACCAACATGGCTCTTTCAGGCATAAATAAAAAATATCTGGCAAAATTCGGCGGACAGGCGCACTGCTTTATGGCTGATGATGAGGTCGCTCTTATTGCAAAGGAGAAAAAGACAACGCGCGCGGCAGTAAGCATGGAGTTTGCATCAAGGATAGATAAGCCTGTGATTTTTGCGATAGGAAATGCACCGACAGCGCTTATAGAGCTGTACGATATGATAGAAAAAGGAATATATAAGCCTGCATTTGTAATCGGTGTGCCGGTGGGCTTTGTCAATGTGGAGGCAGCAAAGGAGCTTATTATGGAGACCGGAGTGCCATACATAGTAAATGTCGGACGAAAGGGTGGCAGCAATATTGCGGCTGCTATATGCAATGCGCTGATTTACAGTCTGGTTGATAGAGGCTGATGCATGAGGAAATTTAGTGATTATGAGATATGGATTTACCACAGGAAGCTGTGCTGCGGCGGCATCAAAGGCGGCGGCATATATGCTTTTAACCGGAAAGGCTAAAAACAAAATAACGATTCAGACACCTAAGGGAATAGCTTACACGGCTGATATCACCGACATAAAAAGAAGTGAAAACGAGGTAAGCTGTGCAGTGATAAAGGACGGAGGGGATGACCCTGATGTGACCACCGGAGCCTATATATATGCTTCTGTACGGATTTTGCATTCCGATACATCTGCTTTGTGCAAAAAAAAGCAGGATTTGGTTATCATAAATATAGACGGTGGTGACGGAGTGGGAAGAGTCACCAAACCCGGATTAGACCAGCCTGTTGGAAACGCGGCTATCAATCATGTGCCGCGTGAGATGATTGAAAAAGAGGTAAGGGAGGTCTGTGAACTTTTGGATTTTAAGGGGACACTTGACATCACAATCTCGGTTCCAAAGGGAAAGAAGCTTGCAGAAAGGACCTTTAACCCAAGGCTTGGGATAGTTGGTGGTATATCAATTCTCGGCACAAGCGGTATTGTTGAGCCCATGAGCTCACAGGCTCTTATTGATACGATAAGGGTGGAGCTTAGGCAGAGATATTCGTTTGGGTATGATTATGTGGCGGTTGCGCCGGGAAATTACGGTCTTGACTTTATGAAGGAAAGCTATGGCTATGATCTGGACAGGAGTGTCAAATGCTCCAACTTTATCGGTGAAACAATTGATATGGCAGCAGATATGGGCTTTAAGAGGATGCTTTTGACAGGACATATAGGAAAGCTCATAAAGGTAGCAGGTGGCATCATGAACACTCATTCGAGGGAGGCAGACTGCAGGATAGAGCTTTTGACGGCATTTGCGTTTAAGTGTGGTGTAGCGCCCGAATACATAAAGCGCATTATGGACAGCCTTACGACAGAGGAGGCCTTGGCGGCACTTAAGGAAAGCGGCAGGCTGTATGAGGTAATGGATTATGCGATGGAGCGCATATGCTTTTATCTGGATAAGAGAGCAAAGGGCAGACTTGAGATAGACTGTATCATGTATTCAAACGAATTTGGTGAGCTTGCAAAAAGCAGAAAGGCAGAAAAATGGTTTACTTTGTTGGCGCAGGAACAGGCGCAGCAGATTTAATAACAGTACGCGGAATGCGTCTTTTACAAAAGGCAGATGTGATAATTTATGCAGGCTCGCTTGTTAATCCAGAGCTTTTGGACTATGCAAGGGAGAGCTGTGAAATATATAACAGTGCAAAAATGACACTGGATGAGGTCATCGCAGTCATGAAAGCTGCTGAGGCAGACGGAAAAATTACTGTGCGCCTGCACACGGGAGAGCCAAGCATATACGGCGCAGTGCGCGAGCAGATGGATGAGCTTGATTCTCTTTTAATACCATATGAGAGCTGTCCGGGCGTGAGCGCGTGCTTTGGAGCTGCTGCATCGCTCAACATTGAGTACACGCTCCCCGGTATTTCCCAGTCGCTCATCATCACACGCATGGAGGGGCGCACGAAGGTGCCGCCTAAGGAGAGCATAGCAAGCTTTGCCTCACACCACGCTTCCATGGCGATTTACTTAAGCACCGGGCTTTTAGAGAAGCTTACGGAAAGTCTTATTGAGGGAGGATACGCGGCAGATACACCTGCTGCAATTGTATACAAGGCAACCTGGCCACAGGAGGAGGCATACGTGTGCACTGTCGCCACACTGGAGCAGACTGCGAGAGAGCACAATATCACAAAGACAGCGATAGTGCTTGTGGGGGATGTCATAGCTCACCGGCATTACGAGAAATCAAGACTTTACGCACCGGATTTTTCGACAGAGTATCGCAAGGCTTCAGTAGAGTCAAAGGATAACGATTGAAAAAAGGCGTGAATATATAAATATGGGAAATATATGGGAACTGAAAATATGAAAATTTGCATTGTAAGCTTCACAAAAAAGGGCTATGAGCTGTCATGTGACATAGCTCATAAGCTTGAAAAAAGTGCATATGAGGTGGAGGTTTTTACCAAATGCTCGAGATTATCGGATGAGAATATTAAAAATTCCACCGATGAAAATTTTAGAAATACCACCTACATATCACAAAATATATCAGACTGGACAGCTGCACAGATGAGTGAAAAAAAGGCTCTGATTTTTATCGGGGCATGTGGTATTGCAGTGAGGGCTATAGCTTCTTCTGTAAATAACAAGCTTAAAGACAGTCCTGTTGTTGTGATAGATGAGCTGGGGCAGTTTGTTATTCCGATTCTTTCAGGGCATGTGGGAGGTGCCAATGAGCTTGCGGTATTATTAGCTGCACTGATGAATGCCACACCTGTTATAACAACCGCTACTGATATCAATAATAAATTTGCAGTTGATGTTTTTGCAAAGAAATGCAGGCTTGCAATAGTCAATAAAGATGGCATTGCCAAAGTGTCATCAAAGGTATTGTCGGGGGAAGTGGTTACTATGTCGGTCGACTGGGAGCACATCCCGGCTAAGCATAGGCAGCTTATAAAGGCATTTTTAGATGAAGCTGATATGAGTGCTGATGCAATAAAAACAGTGGACTTCCCACCTGTTTACGGAGCTGATATTGTAGTATCATGCGAAAAAGCAAAGGACCCTAAAAATGGCAGTATTTACTTAAAACCCACACAAATTGTACTTGGTATTGGGTGCAGAAGGGATACAGCGTTTGAAAATATTGACAGGGCAATCAGACAAAGTCTTTTAAAGCTGCAAATAGATATTTCGGATATAGACATGATTGCATCAATAGATGTGAAAAAAGATGAACCGGGAATAAAGGAATTTTGCGAAAGAAACAGGATAGAATTTGTCACTTATACCGCGGATGAGCTCATGGCGGTGCAGGGAGAATTCAGTGCTTCGCAGTTTGTCAGGGAGCATGTTGGAGTGGATAACGTGTGCGAGCGTGCAGCAGTGCTTGCAGGCAGCAGGGAATGTAATAAAGCAGGAGAACTTATCTATAAAAAACATAAATATGACAGTGTAACGGTTGCGGCAGCAAGGTATCCTGATTAATCATAAATGAGGGGCAAAATACCTTTTGACCCTCATATCATTAAAAAATTGCAAATAGTTGCATGGTTATATAAAATTAGTAGAGATGGAGATTAACATGAATAAAATTTACATAGTAGGTATGGGGCCGGGCTTTGAGAGCATGATGACAAAGCAGGCGATTGACGCCCTGGAAGCGAGTGATGTCATAGTGGGATACACCGTATATATAAAGCTGCTTGGAGAAAAATTCCAGACAAAAGAGCTTTTGACCACTCCAATGCGTCAGGAAAAAGAAAGATGTCATCTGTGCTTTAAAAAGGCACTTGAGGGCAAAACAGTCTCCCTTGTATGTAGTGGTGATGCCGGAATATACGGACTGGCCTCTCTTATGTATGAGATTGGGCAGGAATACGATAACGTAGAGCTTTCGGTAATACCCGGCATTACAGCGGCAAACAGTGGTGCGGCAGTGCTTGGAGCACCATTAAACCATGATTTTTGTACCATCAGCTTAAGTGACCTGCTCACACCGTGGGATAAGATCGAAAAGCGTCTTGTGGCTGCTGCAGAGGGTGATTTTGTCATAGCACTGTACAATCCGTCAAGTCACAAGAGAAAGGATTATCTGATGAGAGCCTGTGATATTCTGCTTCGTGCGATAGAGCCGGATAGAGCCTGTGGTTATGTCGAAAATATCGGACGTGAGGGAACAAGCTATACGGTCTGTACGCTCGGTGAGCTTCGCAGTGCACAGGTCAACATGTTTACGACAGTATTTATCGGCAATGAGGGTACACGAATAATTGACGGAAAGCTTGTCACAAGGAGAGGATATCAGATTGAGTAAAATACTGATTTTTGCAGGAACAACAGAGGGACGTAAGCTATCAGAGCATCTGTGTGAAAGAGGCATAGAGCATACGGTTTGCGTGGCAACAGAATACGGTGAAATCGTGCTGCATGAAAATCCGTTCGCGCATGTTCATATGGGGCGTATGGACAGCGAAGGCATGAGAAGCTTCTTTGCGGAACAAAAATGTAAGCTCATAGTGGATGCAACCCATCCGTATGCAGCCATTGTTACCGAAAATATAAAGCAGGCAGTTTATGCGTTTAACGAGGCACATGCTGTTACAGACAATCAGGCGGATAGCAGCATATCAGAAAATATCGAATATGTGCGTCTTAAAAGAGATACGGATATATCAGCAGATTATGGTAATATCCGCTATTTTGAGGACAATGAAGCATGTGCAAAGGCACTTAACAATACAGACGGAAATATACTGCTCACAACAGGAAGCAAGGAGCTGTCAGTGTATTGTAAAACCTCAGACGTCAGGGAAAGATTGTATGTGCGCGTGCTTCCGGGGCTTGAGAGCATAAGCTTATGCATGCACAATGATATTACAGGAAAGCACATTCTGGCATTGCAGGGACCGTTTAGCATACAGCTTAATGAGGCACTTATTGATCAGTATGATATCAGATGTCTGGTCACCAAAAAAAGCGGTGCGGCCGGGGGCTTTATTGAGAAAATAGCTGCCGCAAAAAATAAAAATATTCCGGTCTATATTGTGGGGCAAAGCGTGCAGGATGATGGAATGTCATTTGAAGCTGTTTGTGAATATATTGATAGGAAATATAACAAGCTTCATATCATGCTTGCCGGCATTGGAATGGGAAATGATGCTTGTATGATAAAAGCTGTTTCAGATGCAATAGAAAGTGCTGATATTATACTTGGCGCAAGCCGCATGATAGAAAAATACAGTGCGAAGATAGACAAAAAGCCGTATTATCTTGCAAAACAGATTATTCCTTATCTATACGAAATTTGTGCAGATACTGCAAAAATCAGTAATGTTCTTATATTATTCTCGGGAGATACAGGCTTTTACAGCGGAAGCAAAAAGCTGTATCTGGCGGTAAAAAATGAAATATCAGAAGGAAAATTAAATGCGGATGTGTCAATCCTTCCTGGAATTTCATCGGTGTCATATATGGCGGCGGCAGTCGGTGAAACCTACAGCGATGCGTATATATGCAGCATCCACGGAGTAAAGCTGTCTAATATCACATCACGGATTAGCCATCATGCAAAAACGTTTATGCTGATGTCCGGAGTCAGGGACGTAAATATGCTTGGACACATATTAAGCAGTGACGAAAGGTATGGTTTACAAAAATGCTCGGTAACTGTGGGATACCAGCTATCATATCCGGATGAAAATATATCGCAGTTTTCACCACAGGAGTGCACAAAGCTTAAAAGGGAGGGACTGTATATCTGCATGATAAAAAATCCCAATCCGGTTGCAAAAAATGTCACACCTCATATAAGAGATGCAGAGTTTATCCGTGAAAAGGTTCCGATGACCAAAGAGGAAATAAGGCATGTAAGCATCTGCAAGCTTCATTTGAAATCGGATTCAGTGCTTTATGATGTGGGAAGCGGAACCGGCTCCATAGCGGTAGAGGCTGCATCACTTTCCGATGATATGGAGGTCTATGCCATCGAGCAGAAGGAAAATGCCGTGCAGCTTATCACACAAAATAAAGAAAAGCATGGACTTGAAAATATCCATGTGATAAATGCAAAGGCTCCTGACGGAATGGACACTCTTCCGGTGCCGACACACGCATTTATCGGAGGTAGCAGTGGCAATCTAAAGGAGATAATAGAGGCTCTTAAAGCAAAAAATCCACATATCCGTATAGTGATAAATGCAATTTCCATGGAAACAATTTGTGAGATAAAGGAAATATTGTCGGCATATGATGTGAAAAATGAGGATATTGTGCAGCTGCAGGTCAGCCGCTCAAAGCAGATAGGACATTACCATCTGATGCAGGCAGAAAATCCGGTGTGGATATGTTCGTTTGAATTTTAAGCTTGGCTTTTATACTACAAACCGTAATAAATCATCAAAGGCTAATATTCTTAAGATATATGATGAAATAAAGGATGAATACATGAAAATAAATCGTTTTATGATAGCCGCACCCAAAAGCGGCAGTGGAAAAACAATGATAACCTGCGCTTTATTGCAGCTTTTAAAGGATAGCGGAAAAAACGTATTGTCATATAAGTGCGGACCTGATTATATTGACCCGATGTTTCACAAAAAGGTGCTTGGCGTACCATCTAAAAATCTCGATACGTTTTTTACGGACGAAAAGACAACAGTGCAGCTTTTCTTAGATGAAAGAGCCGATGGTGATTTTGCGGTGCTTGAGGGCGTGATGGGATTATATGACGGGCTTGGCGGAATATATGAGCAGGGTTCGTCATACCATCTGGCAAAGGTGACGCAGACTCCGATAATACTCGTGGTGGACGCAAAGGGCATGGGAAAGTCAGTGCTTGCTCTTATAGCCGGTTTTTTGCAGTATGACACGCACCACTTGATTAAGGGGGTTCTGCTCAATCGGATGTCGAAGGGCTATTATGACATCATAAAGCCTCTGATAGAGAAGGAGCTTTCCGTAAAAGTAGTCGGGTATTTTCCGGAACAGAAGGATATCGGGCTTTCAAGCAGACATCTGGGGCTTGTCATGCCGGATGAGCTTTCAGATGTAAAAAAACAGCTCAATGAAACTGCCGACAGACTAAAAAAGACTATAGATATGGATTTGTTTATAGATATAGCAAAAGCGGCTGATGAAATCGGTGATAGCGGAAGTGCAGATGTATATAATGAAAAAAATATAGGTAATTGTGATCAAAATGAATTTTCGCAAAATAAAGCAATAAATACCGTAAACATAGTTGTTGCCATGGACGAAGCCTTTTGTTTTTACTATGAAGATAACCTAAGAATGCTCGAAAAATGCGGTGCACAATTACAGTATTTTTCACCGCTTCACGATACCAGCCTTCCAGAGGATTGTGATGCAATGCTGCTTGGAGGCGGTTATCCGGAGCTGTATGCAAAGGAACTGAGTAAAAACGTATCTATGCTGACTGCCATAAAAAAAGCTTTTAGAGCCGGAATGCCAACGGTTGCAGAGTGTGGAGGATTTATGTATCTTCACACATATATACATAATATCTGTGATGATACAGATGAGCAAAACAAGGCTGATGTACAAAACAAAGCAGATATACAAAATGATATGAATAAGTCGCAGCTTGTGGGCGCATTAGATGGTGGGTGTCATTTTAAGGGAAAGCTTGTCAGGTTCGGATATATTGAGCTTACGGAAAAGTATAGCAATTTTCTACCGCTAAATGAAAAAATAAAGGCGCATGAATTTCATTATTACGACAGCACCGATAACGGAGCTGATTGTATTGCGACCAAGCCGGCCACAGGCAGAAGCTACGACTGCGTGATAAGCCATGATAATTACTGGCTTGGATTTCCGCACCTGTATTATCCGTCAAATCCGCATTTTGCAGAGAGCCTTGTGAGAAAAGCATATGAATATAGAAGGAATAAAAATGGAAAACTCTTATAAATACTTTAAAAACACAGATTGCAAATATTTTCCGTGTCACAAGGGACTTTCGGATGACTTTAATTGTCTGTTTTGTTATTGTCCCATGTATAGTATGCCAAACTGTCCCGGAAGTAAGACCTACATAGAGAAGAATGGCAAAAAAATCAAGGTATGTACAGACTGTACGTTTCCACACAGACCGGAAAATTATGATAAAATCATACAGATTTTGATTAGGAATAATAATAACTGATTTATGGATTTCAGCCGTTCAGATGTGGATGTTTTGAAAGCCTTTATGATGTATTGAACAATATTTTATGTGAAACTAGTATTGCTATTGTACGGACATTTGCATATAATAAAGACAGATAAAATACTGTTCACGAAAGGAGATGTTTTATATGGCTACAAAATCAGCAAATTTATATGCAAGGATTGAACCGGATGTCAAAGAGAAGGCAGAAAATATTCTGGCTACACTTGGTATCCCTGCTTCCAGTGCTATCAATATGTTTTATAAGCAGATTATCTTACAGAGAGGTCTTCCGTTTGAAGTAAAAATACCATCTGCCAGACCTGTTGATATCAGCGCATTATCAGAGGTAGAGTTCAATGAAGAATTAGAGAAGGGATATGCGGATATGCAGGCTGGACGGACAAAAAATGCTAAGAAAGCCTTTTCTGATATTCGCAAAGATTATGGCTTATGATATATGAAATAGAAGTATCAGAACAGGCTGACAGTGATTTGAGAGGAATTTTTGAATACATTGCTTTTGAATTACAATCACCGGAAAACGCAAGCGGACAGCTCGACCGTTTGGAGGAACAGATATTAAGCCTGGATAAGATGCCGGAGCGTTATCGAAAATATGAAAAAGAACCATGGAAAAGCCGTGGACTTCGTGTATTGCCGGTAGATAATTATCTTGTTCTTTATATTCCGGATAATGATAAAAAGGTTGTAACAATACTTAGAGTAATGTATGCAGGACGGGATATAGACAATCAGTTAAATATACACACAAGGCAATAAGAAGCATGGGGATTATTCTGTCCTTGCAGATTCTGAAAATCCTGAAACAGTTCAGGGCTTTTTGAACAAGCAAAACGGAAAAATCGTTATGAATCCGAATTATCCGCAATGTTATTGTAATGCGCTACTTAATTTTAGTGGACAGAATAAATATAAAGAAGCTCAGGATAAAGTGAAAGGAATTGAGGTACTTCAAAGACTAAAGCAATTACATGATTCGGATGTAGAGGAATTTGAGATAATGAGAGCAGGTGTATAATCAGAAAAAGCTCAAATTATAGATACTTATATCAAATATCCAGAACTGAAAATTGCCACGGATTATCATTTTGGGGAACTTGAAAAGCTTTCAGGTGAATTGCATATTATAGGGCTTTCACCACAGAATGACAGTCATATATTTGCTTGCATAGAAAAAAGCTCATTAGATAAGGTGGTTTTCTATTCGTATGGTGAGCCGCCAAAGAAATTGCCATTGACTAAACCATATGAATTTGCAGATATTAAGCAGTTATGGAAGTCATTGGATGCGAATCAGCCACAGTATAATTATGGTAGAAAATATCCGTCTACTTTTTATTTGATTTTAATAGATAATTTTTCAAAATTATCGTAAAAGGAGGGCTTGCATATGATAACGGATGAAAGAATCAAAAATTCCAGTGAGCTTGAGTTTGCTGTATTTTGTATTGAAAATGTAGCAGCAAAGCTGGGTGTGGATGCAGAGCGTGTCTATCAGGCATTTACCGAACAAAGCGATATTCTGAATGGTTACATTGTGCCAGAATATGAAGTGCTGCATACCCAGAGTCGGGAATATATCGTTGATGACCTTCTTGACGTGATGAAAGAAAGGGGTGTGGAAGTATGATTCTCTATCATGGTTCTTTCTTAGAAATTGCAAAGCCGGATTTGGTTCATTCTCGCCCCAATGTAGACTTCGGGCGTGGCTTCTATGTCACGCCGTTGTATGAACAGGCGGTGAAGTGGTGTGGTAAGTTCAAACGCCGTGGGAAAGATGGTATTATCTCCAGGTATGAATATGATGAAAGGCGGGAAGCTGAACTGAAAACGCTGAAATTCGATTCTTATTCCGAAGAGTGGCTGGATTTCATTCTGAACTGTCGCAGCGGAAAAGATTCGACGGATTATGACTTTGTCGTGGGTGGTGTTGCCAACGATAAGGTGTTTAATACCGTGGAGCTGTTCTTTGACGGACTGATTGATAAAACGGAAGCTATCAACCGCCTGTGTTATGAAAAGCCGAACCTGCAAATATGTTTCCGCACAGAGAAAGCACTGTCTCTGTTGCATTTTGAAGGGAGTGAAACACTATGACAGCAAATCCGATTTTGCTTCAAAAAAAATATAGCCGTGTTATCGAATGTTTTGCTAAACAGCAGGGACTTTCACTGGATTCGGCATTGGATTTCTTTTATCATTCCCAGGTCTATCAGCTGATCCGTGATGGTGTAAAGAAGAATTATGCAATTTTCTAGGGTGTTTTGACTAAAATAAAGTGAGTAAGGGGGAACAGTATGAGTGATGAAATCAATATGACGATTTCTATCCCCACGGATGATGATGGCTATGTTCTTTTGCAATGCGAGCATTGCGGCACATATTTTAAGGCAACTCCTTCAAATTTAAAGGATGACGGGGTACTTCATATATTTTGCCCAAGCTGCGGTTTAATAAGCGTAAATTATATTACTGAGGATGTACTTGAACTTGCCGTGAAAATGGTGACGAATGCCGTCAATGATATGATTTATAATGAATTCAAAAAAATGGAACGGCATAGCAAAAAGGGAATCATTACATTTAAGGCTGGAAAACGTCCGAAGCATGAAAATGAAGATCCTATTCATTCAGGAATCGAAGCAATGGAAATTTGTAATTTTCCGTGTTGTAAACGTACTGCGAAAATCAAACCATTATTAAAGATGACGGGTGCATATTGCCCGTTTTGTGGGGTGAAAAACTATGAAATTGAATAGAAAAGAATTGCGAAAAATTCAATATGATTTTAACAGTTGCTCTAATCGACTACTTCAGGCAGATTATGAAGATTATACTGATGTGCTTGCAAAATTTGTGAAATACATAGATAACACTCCGATTATAAGCGATTATATCCATGATTGCGGCAACTGTGATTGGGATTTAGAAAATGAAATTAAAGAAGTAGAAGGATCCTATGGAAGACTGATTTTTTCGTTGGGTGAAACTGATGGCGAAGAAATACGAAATGTGTACGCTGTTTTAAGATATTTAGTAGAAAATAACAGTTCTGTATATCGTGGTGTTGCCATGGGATATTCTTCTTCATCTAAATGGCAAGATAAAATCAAAGGTTTTAATGAACGATTTGTTATGGTATTAATTCGCCATGTAGAAAGCTATCTAACGAAAGTAGGTATTGATATGGGAATAGATGAAAAGAATATTTATAATGTGACGGTGCAAAATGGTCAAGCTATTATTGCAAATGATAATTCATCCGTTACGGCAACTACAAATATTGGGGCAACAGCAAATGATATAGAACGGTTGATTACCGCGGTTAGGACGAAGATGGATACGCTTATATCAGATGAAGATAAAGAAGCAGCATCTGAAAGCCTGGAAGTTATAGAGGCAGAAGTTATATCTGAAAAGCCAAAGAAATCTATGATAAAGACAGCAATAGCTTCGTTACAAGCTATAAAAGGAACTGTCGAATTTGGATCGGCAGTTGCGGCTCTGATTCAATTTGTTGGACCAATACTTAACAACGGCTAAAGCTGTAAAAGAGAGCGAGGTGTTATGATGACCATAGAAGAAATTCTTGCAGGAGAATCGAAGAATGTGGAGTTCAAAGAGAACCTGCTGGAGAAAAGTATCAAATATATGAAGTCTGTGGTTGCCTTTGTAAATGGAACTGGAGGAAAAATCATTTTCGGAATTGCCAATAAAACCAGAGAGATTGTCGGTTTTGACAAGGAAGATGCGTTCAAGAAAATGGATGCCATTGCCAATGCTGTATCAGACAGTTGTGAACCGGCAATTATCCCGGATAGCACTTTACAGACGGTTGATGGTAAAACTGTTATTGTGGTAGAGATTTTTGAGGGCAGACAGCAGTTGCGCTCCTGGGGCATTTTGTTTGAGCGTGATGGAAAGGATTATCCGTCTAATGCTTTTGCTATTTTGGCTGGCAACGGAGGACTTCATGTTGCAACGCAAGTCTCATGTAAATGTGCATGGCTCGTAGAGCCACAAATTCTCTATAAAAAAATTGGCACTCACCTCTTGTTATTACAGCGTAGCTTTTGTCTTAGTTCATAGAGTGCCGTAAAGTGCCTATTTACAGGCTTTTCACGGGTTTTATGAATTTATCATATTTCATCAAAAATCGTCAATATACAAAAAATTGGTGTCAAAATTGGTGTCAAATAACCTTAATTTGAGATTTTGATGAGCAACACATCAGTATAAAAAATTGAATATTTTATAGATTATGGAACGCCTAAAATGACGTTCCTTTTCTATTTCCAGCCGTTCTTATTGGACGGCTATTTTATTACCCAAAATGAAAGGAGCATTAGATTTATGAAAAAGATGTTAAAACGATTGTGTACGGGCTTCTTAGCTCTTGCAACTGTCGTTACTGCTTTACCGACGACACCCGTTCATGCAGAAAGCAAGCAGTACTGGACGGAGTCAAAAGAGCGTGTCGGTATCGTTGAAAAAGTAATGAATGACGGTTCGATTGGTTCTACCTTTAACGAGGGACATTTGACCGTTGAGGGCGAGGACGCTTACTGTATCGACATTAACACAGATTTTAGGAATGGCTACAAGACCAGAATTGACGCAAGCACCCGTATGAGTGCCGACCAGATAAGCGACGTTGCCTTATCTATCGAATATGTGAAACAGTACACAGACAGCCACAGCGGAATAAGCAACAATCATGCCTACCTTTTAAGACAGCTTGTTGTCTGGCAGAGATTGAGCGTACATCTTGGCTGGCAATGCGACAACGTGCGAGCTTCTTATGATGAAATTCCAAAGGCTACGCAGGACGAAGTTTTCTCTGGTGCAAGAGCCTTTGTCAAAGAAAATAAAGGACGCTATGAATGTGGCGGTTATATCTACTCTGGCGAGGGGCAGGAATTGGGACAATTCTGGGCGAAGCTGAATGTCGGAAATGCGAAACTGCAAAAGACTTCCAGTAATACCAGCATTACAGACGGTAACGGGAATTACTCTATCGCTGGTGCAACATACGGTGTCTTTTCTGATAAGGACTGCACGAAACAGCTTGCCACCCTTACGACTGATGAAAACGGAAATACAGATGTTGTAGAGGTAAAAGCAGGCACAGTCTATATCAAGGAATTATCCGCACCAGCAGGATATAAAGTGGATAAAACTATATATTCCTTAAAGGTTGAAGCTGGAAAGACAGCAACATTGAAAGTATCTGATACGCCAAAAGT
>ERZ791614.924-NODE-924-length-16868-cov-6.274549_pt1 | contig 16868 bp, 18 predicted proteins | sample MGYA00510274_ERZ791614 | MGnify/ENA primary metagenome ERZ791614 (study PRJEB30046, sample SAMN00715221) | human gut metagenome | study: EMG produced TPA metagenomics assembly of the A metagenome-wide association study of gut microbiota in type 2...
GCATTGATGAAATCGCCGAATCTCTCGGAATGACCCGGAACGCCGTTCTGAGCTATACTCCGTATAATCGAGGAATGCAGGGCGCAGAGTATCCAAGTGTCAACGCCTTGCGGATACGGGCTTGTCGTGCAAAGAAAAAAGGAGCAGAAAATGGCTGAATTTAATCAGGCGAAATACGTCGCATCTTATAATAAATCGCATTACGATGCCGTTACGGTCAGGTTCCCCGCTGGAGGGAAAAACCTGATAAAAGCAAAAGCTGCCGACCGTGGGATGAGCGTTTCTGCCTACCTCTGGTGGCTGGTGCAGAAAGACAAAAAATGCTTTCCCTCTGATTGATTCAAGAACACAACAGGAGGCCCGGCGTTGTGCCGGGCCTCCCTTTTTGTTATTCGGGCATAAAGCCGTAACCGGCCTCAAATGCCGCTACTTCTCGGAGGTAGGCAACGCGGCCTGCTGCGCGGTCGATGGCGTCGCGCAATTCGCGGTTTTCCACCAGCTTGAGCAGCGCGGTGAGCGCGTCCTCTGCCTGCATGATTTCGCGGGTGTCCTGCGGGTTGACCTGCTCCATGTAGAGCTCATAAATAGACTGTTCCATGCTTGCCTCCTATGCCCGCCAGCGGTCAAGCCGCTGCCGCGCATACAGGATTTGCGCGCGCCGTTCTTCCCGCTGCGGGTGTTTCGGAGCAGCCATTGTGACGGGAGGGCTGTTCGTGGTCCCCGTGCAGCCCTCTCCATCACCTCCCTGTGGGCCGTCTCCCGCAGGCTGATTTTAACTTGCTGGCTATTTGCCGGTAGCTTTTCGGAGTGCTTTCTCCTGCGTTGAGCCGTAGAACGCCACGAGCACGGCTCCGGGGCCTCGATTTCGGGCTTTTGTGGTCTAGCCGTAAAGTTTGCCGCCTAGCCGCCACGACGCTTTGCGGGTCTCCGCAGGAGGCTTTCGTCACTTGCTGGGTCATCTCACGATTTCCGCCAGCCTCTCGATGGTAACATCTGTCTCGATGTACGGGCTGCTGCCGGTGTCGTCTGTGTAGGTTCCGGTTATACCATCCGCGCTTTTCCAAAGTATCAGGTTTTCCACCTTGCTGCTGTTGCCCTCGCTGAACTCCTCGACCTTGTACTCCGAAAGCGTGATGCCAAGCTCTGCTGCTTTGTCGAACACTGCCTGCGCCGTCTGCTCCGCCACTATCGGGAGATACAGGCCGCCAGAGGAAACGGTTCGGACGGTGAGCGTGTACTTGCTGCTGTAATAGAACGCATCAATCGACGATATGTAGGCCGCGCTTTCTTTGTCCAGCGCGTTCAGTGCGGTTTCTTCGAGGACGCTCCGGTTCGTCTCCGGCGTCGATATTCTGGTTGTGCTGGTTGTTCTCTTTCGGGGTGCTATAAGGTCGAATCCGCCAAAAAGCATGAACGCAAAGAACACAGCAACAGCGATGGCTATGACGTTCGCCTTTTTGTTCTGCTTTTTGCTCGGCTCCGCTGCCGGGTTTTCTTTTTTGGGCTGCTCCGGTTTCTGCTCCGGCGACGGCTCCTCTTTCACGCGGTCCTCAAAGCTCACTTTTTCTTTGTCATCGCCAAAGTATGCCCAAAAGCACTTTTCCCGTTCGTCCACATACAGGCGTGTCATGTACTTCCAGCCATGCTCTGTGCGGTATTTTCCTAGTACCTTTTTGTGCGGAACATCTATCACAGCGAATGTTCCGCTGTCCTCATCGTTCCGGGCGTTGTGTGCTGTCTGGCACACGGCGTATCTTGAGCCGTCTGAAATGGAGGCCGCGTTTACAAAAGATTCTGTTTCGTAAACAAGCTCCGGGGTGAATGAATCGTCCGTGATGTAGAATTGCTTTCCCCAAAAGCAAGCAATCTTGGAATCCCTGCTCATTACGAAGTTGATTTCGAGAGATGGCTTGTACGCGCACTGCTGTTTCAGCCTCTCCCGTACCTCGTCCATTGGGATGCTGGCCGGGTCTACGAATCGCGCGCCGCTACTTGTTACCCCCCCGAACAGTTGTTCGTGGGTGAGGGACGCAGTTGTGTTACCCATAACTGTTGTCCTCCTGTCCTGTGTTGGTGGTCGTGCTTCTATGATAGCACCTAACAGGGACAATAGCAACGGCTTTCGCGCCAGCGATTGCACAATCGCTGAGTATAATATATTCTCTACTCTACTCTTCTTTACTCTACTCTACTTTGTCGATTGTTTCGCCGGAAATAACCGGAAATGCTGTTTTCAGCGTATATCCGCGCGGATATGTGCTCAAAACGGTATTTCCGCTCCGGTTATATTGTTTTTCGTGGTATTTTGGGACAACTGCGTGTGTTGTCTCGCGCGACCCTTTTATCAACTTTTTCTACCCAGTTTTCCACTTTTCGGGTCATTTCGGTATTTCCGCGCCGTTTTTCTGCGGTTATCCACGGAAATGATAGAAAATGTATCAAAAAGTGCATTTCTGCCCCGAAAATGTCTTTTTACGAGAATAACCGCGCCGGAAATGTCGTTTTAAGTGCGTTTTCGGGGAAGATATTGCAAAAAACGGCAATAAAAAAAGAGCCTCCCGGCCCTCTTGTGCGAGGAATACCGGGAGGCTCGTGCTGTTATGTGGTAGCTGCTGGGGCGTCCTTAGCGAATCTGATTCTTGACGTTCTCGTAGGTCTTATCGCCCTCGATAGCAGCCTGCGTGAAGGAGTTGTTATACCACCAGTTGATGAGCGCGGTGACTGTGGTGATACCAGTAGTCACTAACTGTTCCACAGTGCTGCTTTCGATGGGCAGCGGAGACTTGCCGAACGCGCTCAGAATCTGGTTCGTCAGAGCCAGCAGCAGGGCGGCAGTGCGGGCGATGGTGGCGGCGGAAACTTTGTTGTTGTACTTCATGGAGATGCCTTTCTCCCGGACTACGCCGGGGCTATAAATAAACCGCCTACAGATTGTAGGCGGTTCGAACGATGTGAATCAGCCTCGGATAGGCAGGGCCTTGACACGGTTATAAAGCTCGGTGCCTGTCCCGTTGCCCCCGAGGGCGTGATAACTGCGGTAAAGATACTCGACGTTTTTCAGGCCAGCCATGTCAACGTACCCCTGCGCGAGGTAAAACTGGCAGGCCTGATAAATGCGGTCGTGGAGGATGGCAAGGACGCCATCGAGGAGGGCTTTGTACTTGACCGCGACGGCGACGACCGCCGCGCTGAGGAGGCCGAAAGCCCACTCAGCCCAATACTGGATGATAAACTCCCACATCGGAATCACCCCCCCTCACAGCAGGTACTTGCTTGCGCCAGACAGTGCGGTCCAGCTCTTGGGGCCGCAAATGCCATCCGGGACAAGGCCGTGCTTACGCTGGGCCGTCATCAGTGCCTTTGTGGTAGCCGGGCCAAAACTGCCGTCGTGCGGGATGCCGAGGAGCCGCTGCAGCATAACCGTAGCTGCGCGGTTAGCGGCTCCCTCGCAACCCTGTTCGATGGTCGGCAGGACAAACTTATTGTAGGTGGTGCTGGGATACACGCCGGGCTGGACGCAAAGCCATGTAGCCTTGCCTCCGCGCGTGTCGGTGTGGACAATGGCGGCCTTGTCGTGCCAGTAGATGCCGACCGCGCCAAAGCCCTGTGCGGCCGCGATGATGCCGAGGGCAACGGGGTTTACGCTCCGGTCCTTCGTGCGCCAGTCGGCCGCAATGCCGTAGAGGTGGCGGCTTGTCCGGCTGCCACCGACTTTCGGGTCTGCGTTGTGCTTCACGCACCGGTAGCCCGAAGTAACCTTGATGGCCTTGCCGAGCTTGGTGCGGATGGCCTGCATCTTCCGGACGAGCTCCGGGTCAATCATCTGCGCCGTGCATCCGCACGGGCAGGCAAACTCGTACCGCTCGAAGTCTGTGGTGATTTTCGTGTGGTCGTTCGGCTTAAAGGTAATTACGCTCATTCTCGACGTCTCCTTTGTCGGTCTGTTTGAGTACGGAAAATTCTGCGTGTACCACCGCGCGGGCTGCTCCGTAGCCCTCCGGCTCCCCGCAGTTCGTTTCGAGGGAGTATTCCTCCCACTGGTCGAGCAGCTTAACGGTGGCCGTCAAAAGCTGTTCGAGCCTCTCCTCGCGGTTCATTGGCGGCTCCTTTCAGCGGCTCTCGCCGCGCCGGAACAGTGTGTAGTGCGGACGCTCCTCCCCAAACAGCCAGTATCGCAGCCAGTCATCGAGAACGACGGCCGCGATGGAAACGAAAATCCACAGGATGCTAAACGGGAGGCAAATCTGCCCTTTGTAGTTGAGCGGCATCCCGGAGTAATCCCAAACGCCGAGGCCGAGCCAGACGTTGAGAATCATCCCGGTTGCGAGCTCCGCTCCTGTCACGATGGCTGAACCGATGATGCCCTGCAAAATGAGCGGGGTATCCCATTCGAGCAAGCCCTCGTTCAACTCGCCTAGAATCAGGAAAAGGAATCCGCCGAGGACGAACATCGTCCAGTGCGTGTGACCGCGCCATGCCGTCTCAAGCAGCGCGTAGGCCGTGCCGCCTGTCAGGAACAGCGCGGCTGCCTTACTGGCCCGATACACTAGCGATGACCTTTGCCATGTTGGCCGCAAGGTCCTCCGGGAGCTGTGCGCCGTAGTGGATACCGGCCAGCTCGTCTGCCGTCTTGGCGCGGGTGGCCCACTGCTTCGCATGGTTGAAATAGGTGGTGTGGTAGAGCTTGTGCGCCACGGCCGCTGCTGCGACAGCGTTGATGTCGGCCGCGCTGAACACACGGCACAGCTTACCATCCGCGTGATAGGGATAGCCATCCGCGCCCGCTTTCACGGCTTCGAGCGCGACGTTGAGGTTAATCTGGTCTGCCTCCGTCAGCGCAAAGTGCTGGATGGAGCCGTCCGCCAGCCCGACCCAGCAGCCCTCGACGATGGCCTTGCGGCAGGCATTATCCAGCTCGGTCAGCTTTTCAGGCAGCAGCTCTTCGAGCTCCTGCTTGCGGGCCATTTCGGTCCATGCGGCGATGTTGGCCTTGATGCTGTCCTCAATGCCCTCCCGCCACGGGATGATGAGGGTGTACTCCTGTGCCGTGTATACGGTGGTCTGCTCCTCGCCGTTTGCGCCGGTCGTGGTGCGGGTCTCCGCGTTGATGTTCTCGTGCAGCAGCACCTCACACTGTTCGGGGTTGAGCTGCGTTACCGACACAATAGGCGGTTCGTGCGCGTATTCTCGCTTCATGTCTGATAGCCTCCTTTAGCTTTTTGAAGTTCACATACGGCTTAACGTACTTCACGAAAAAGCCGTGGCAATGTGCGTGTTTCAGCCATCCGCAGTAGCTCATAACCGCTGCTGCGTCCCGCGCTCGCACTCTGCCTGTTTTCTGGGTATGCTTGTAGGTTTTCTTCACCCTCCGCCTCAAGCGCAGAGCGAGGTTCTTTCGCAAGGTCGTTTTCTCGCGGAAGAATCGGAATCCAAGGAAATCCACCGCGCGGGTAGCCGTCGGGAATACCTGCCAGTTGGCCTTTAACACAAGGCCGAGACCCGCCAGAAACTTCTCGATTGCTTTTACCGCTCTGTGCAGGAGCTTTTTGCTCGATGCCCAGAGACACATATCATCCATGTACCGGACAAAATACCGTATGTGGAGCACTTCCTTGATGAAATGGTCGAGCCGCTGCAGAAGGAAGTTCGCAAACCACTGTGAGGTGTAATTGCCAATCGGCAGGCCGTCCGAGCTGTTCAGCACCGTCTCACACAGCCGCAGCATCCGCTTGCACTTTATAACGTGCCGCAGTTCCTGCATAACGGCCGGGGCCTTAGACGATGGGTAGAATTTTCGGATGTCGAGCTTTGCACAATATTTTGTGTTCTTCCTGTCCAGCTTGTACCACTTCTCAATGTGCTTCTTTCCGTAGTGCGCGCCGCGCCCGGGGACGCTGCCGCAGTTCGTTTCGCACATCCCGCGCATAAACACGGGTTCGAGAACGAGTATCATCATCCAGTGGACGATTTGGTCGGGGTAGAATTTCGGGCAACAAATTTCTCTCACCTTTTGCGTCGCGCCGTCCTTGATTTGGAATCTTCGGTACGGTGAGGGCGTAAAGCTCTCGTTCGCAATCATGGTGTAGAGTTCATCGACGTAATGGTCGATATTATTCAGGATGCGTCTAACCGACCTCCGGCGACGCTTTTTCCGTGATGCCTTTATGATGGCGTCCCTGATAAGCTCTCTGTCGAGGAGCTTTTCATACAGGAATCCTGCCCTTTTCAACAGGCATTCACCTCTTTCTTTTAGCCTTGAGGGTTTTCGAGGCCTATCCGGTCCTACTAGCTCCCACCTGATGTGGCGTATTTTTGCCGAGTGGCAAGGCGGCCCGTTCTCCGGGTCCGGCTGCCTCTAGGGCGGCGAAATGGTGTGCAATAATTTATGGGAACGCATAAAGAAAGACGCGCGCGGCGGTTCCAGTTCGAGTTCGACGGGGCATTGTTGCAGTTGAAGTAACGAGGGCCGTAGTTCCGGCCATCATTGAGGTTGCCGCCAGCAATCACCGCGAGCAGAGCACACCAAGTCCCTGTTTGGAGTTAAAAAGCGAAAGAAAAAGACAGAAGAAGAAAGGGGGCTGGCCGCCCCCAATCCCCTGCTGTCAGGTATTTTAAGAAAGACGCGCGCGGCGGTCCCAGTACGAGCCCGACGGGGCATCGACGCAGCCGAAGGAACGAGGGCCGCAGCCCCGGCCACCAAAGAGGCTGCCGCCAGCAAACACCGCGTTGACCGCGTTGCGTCCGTACCAGTAATAGTCAGCGTAATAGGTGGAGGAGCTGCCGCCGACTGTCTTGGTTACGCGGATGAAAGGATAGCGCGGGTCTTTGCCAAGCTCCTTGACATAGCCGTCCTGCCCGGGCATCTCGAAGTCGAGCTGCACATAATCGGACGATACCGTGCCTCCTGCGTATTTGGTGGGGTCGGGCAGATAGGCCATGTGATACTTGTAATTGTCCTCTGTTCCCTCTCTGACATGTAACAGGTCCGCCACATTGACCCATGCGTTTGCATAGGGGTTCTCCTTGCCACGGTAGATAAAGGGGTATTTGCCGCTCGTGTTGTCCACAGTGGAGCCGGAGCTGGCCACCACAACATCGGCCGCGCCGTTTACCCACGGACGGGAGCTCACATGGCAACCCTCGGCAATGCTGACTGCTGCGCCGTCGAAGTAGAGGTAGGTCTGGTCCGTGCTCTTGTCCTCGATTTTGGTAACGATGCGGTTCTTGGCAACTTCATCGCTCCAAATGTTGCTCTTGGACAGGCTGATAGTCTGGCCGACGACGTAGCCTGCTGCCTGCGCTTTCGTAATGAGGATGCGGTTCGCGCTGTCCTCTGCTGCCAGCGCAACATGAGAATCAGAATACGGCAGGGTGCTTGCGCCCATGATGACAGTCTGCACGTCTTTCGTGCAAAACTCAACCATCATCAGGAGACCGTCGATGTAGTTATCGACCGCCAGCATACCGGTGTACTGGGAGCCCAGTTTCTTGATGTCGGTCGCCCATCCGTTCAGACTGTTGTAGTCGCTGAATACGCCGCTCCGGCTCGTGGGCTTCTTGCTGTCGGTCTCGCCCTCCATAGCGACGAGGTAGGCGGCGGAGTAGGTGCGGGGCATAAACTCAAAGCCCGGAACCGGGTAGGTAGACACGGCCATGACCTCATAGTCGCCGTCGATGCCGTCGAAGTAGTAGAACTCCGGCGTCTCGACATACACCAGCTTTGCCGGGTCGTTTGTGGTGTAGCCCGGCTCGCCCTCGTATGCAGTGACATGGAACGTGCGGTCTGCGTCGCGGTAGCCGTTGCAGCGGCGACGGCCTGCGAACGGGTAAGCCTTGTCGAAGTCGTTGGTGACGGTCTGGCTACCAACGCCAGCCTCCGCCGTCATGCCTACGCTGTCGTAGATGCGCTCGCCCTTGCTTGCGCTCGCGCCCTTGGGCCAGCGGACGCCGTAGATTTTGACGTGCTCTTTGCGTTCCAGTGCGGAGATACGGTCGTCCAGCTTGGTGAGGTCTGCCTTAGTGGCGAGGCTCGACGGGTCGATAGTGACCTTGACCTCGGAAACGCGGTCGATGATGGTGTTGATGTCGTAGGTCGCCACGTTGGTGATGGCCGTACCCTCGGGGCGAATCCACTGGGGGTTGTCGGAGAATCCTGCGTAGGCGTAAAGAATCTCTTTCCCGTCGGTGTCCTTTGCAAAGACGCCGATTTCTTTGACGAAAAAGCCCTGCGTCACGCCGATGCTGGAAACGGTGACGACGATTTTCGCCTCGCCGTTCTTCGGGTTGTCCACGCTCTCGATGGTGGCGTTTTTCAGCTCATGCACGAGGGCGTTGAGCGTTGCCGGGGATGCAGGAGGAGTGCCGTCGCCGACTGCGACGCGGGTAATCTGCAATGCGCCTTTCTGCGCCAGCAGTTTGCCGATAAGGGCAATGCCTTTGTTGGTGGTAATAGAACCGTCCATTTAGATACTCCCTTTCTGTGCTGTCTGCACAATGTAGTGTGTGTTCTCGATGACGCCGCAGCCGGTCCGGGCTGTGTATGCTGCGGCCGCGCGCCCCTGCTGAAATGCCGGGGCGATAGCGACGAGCGTGTTCTGCGCATAGGCCGCGCCGGTCCTTACGGTGCTCTCTGCGCTGTCCTCCCAGCCGCTATACAGAATCATGTCTGCGGCCGTTCGGCTGCTCTCAACCATGCCTGTGCGGGCGTGGAGCGCGTTCTGTGCGCTGCGCCGCTCCGGTGCAGGCAGGTCAACGGCCGTTTTGCTCGATTCGAGAACGACGACCGCTGCGTGGAGCCCGGTCTCAAACGAGAGGCCGGGCTGCGGATGCAGGTCGATGCCAGTCCTGTCGCTTTGCGTGATATAGCTGCCGGTGCGCAGCTCTCCGGCTGCGCTCTGGCCGACAGGCGGCGGTGGTACAATGTCGTACCGGTTGCCCTCGAGTGCGTTCGAGCCAACATAGAGCCGCTCCGAAAACTCGATTTCGATGTTGGTGTATACGCCGAGGTGCGCGGGTATCTTCTTTCGCAGGATGTAGTAATAGTCATCCTCCGGTGGCGTGTCCTTGATGTCGGACTTCACATGGATATAGACTGTTCCGCCCACAAAAGAGACCTCACAAGTGCCCTCTGTAAAGGCCCGGGTGATGTCCTTGATTTCTCGCGCGCCGATATGGTTGCCGCCGATGAAGTACGAGGCGACGAGCTTGCGTCGCGCCTCGAGGGTGCGCTTCTGGTTCAGAGGGATGCCGAGGAAGGTTTCCATCTGCGCCAGTGCATCCGTGTCCATCAGGGAGACGAAGTTGTTGTTGACAACAGCGTCCACGCCGTCCTCGATTTCGTCCAGCCCGACTCCGGCTGCGCGCCAGATAGCAACCATCTCGAAAACGTCCCGGTAGAACACCGGGTAGAATGTTTTCAGCTCCTCGTATGCGCTGGGGAATCCGTTAGGATACAGGGTTGGTTTCACTTACTGTCACCTCCCCCAAAACAAATACCTCCTCTTTTCCGGCCTCGACGTTTGCCGTCTGGCCGTTGAAGCGGAGGTTTGCGTAGTCCAGCACTCCCAAGAGGCCGTAAATCGTGTTGCCAACCGTGCTGATGCGCAGGGTGGGCGTTTCGCTGTCGTCCGTGGTGAGGTTGATGCTCTTGATTTGAGCTTTGAGGGCCGTCTGCGCTGCACTCCTGACGCTGGCGAGGTCTCCTCCCTTTGCAAGCGTCACGGAGAAAGAGATGTTGACCCTTTTCGCCGTGGCGGATGCCGCGGTGAAGTGCGCGCCGATGTTGGCCTGTCCCTCGCCTAGGCCAGTCCCGCCCGGGTCGATGTACTCCTGTACGCGCTGCACAACAGCCTCAGACGCCGGGCCGCCCTCCGTGTCAATGAGAATGCCTTTGACCGTGTTCTCCCCTGCCCAAAGGGGAACGATGCGCGCGCGGCCGACGCCGGAGATGCTCTCGCACCACGTTTTGTAGTGCTGCTGGTTTCCGTTTTCTGCTGGTCCGGCGATTTTCTCCTGTACACGCTTTCGGAGGCTCTCGTCGTCCTCGTCGTCTGCGCCCGGTTCGAGCTCCTCGACGATGGAGCAGGCCGTGAGGCTCCGCTGCGTGTCGGTCGGCACAACAGAGGTTCCGGCCGGAATGTCGTTCGCCTCCGTTCCGGCTTTCTCCGCCTCGATGTAGATGCCGAGGGCGTCATCCTGCGCCAGCACAAAATACTGGCCGCTGCAGAAGAAGCGCGTCCCGAGCTCCGGGAGTTCCCCGTCGTACTTGATGCGGTACTTTGCCGTCGCGGCTGCCTGCCGGTAAACGGCGTATTCCTCCGCCTTGAGCGTCAGGTAATCGCCGGTCGCCGTCACCAGAAACACCATCTCGAACACCTGTTCGAGGTCTGCATAGTATTTGGCAATTTTGAAAGCGATGCCTGCGACAGCATCGTAGAAGATGCTGCCCTGCCGGAGGTCGATTCCGTCCGGCGCGCGGCTCAAAATCTCCTCCAAAACCTTGTCGTAGGTCTGGGCTTCAAACACTCTATATCACCTCCTCGACCTCTGTGGTCCCGTAAATAGTGTCCGCCGTGAAGTGGACGTTGCAGGAATCCTCGTTGAACTCAAACTCAAAGTCATAGACTTTAAGAATCCGGCCGTCGCAGAGGAGTGCATCCTCCACAAGTCTCGGGATTTCCGCCCTGATAAGCTCCTCTGTCGCGCTCTCGTCCGTGACAGTGTCCTTGATTTCGCTGCCGTACTGGTTGTCGTAGACGAGGCAGTGGAAACGCGGAGTGATGAGTGCTTTCAAAATAAACTGGTTGACGGCTTCGAGTCCGTCAACCTTTCCGACGATGCGCCCGGTATCGAGGTCGAGTTTGTAGGTGAGCGACGGCTGCTCTTTCTCCTCCTCGATGCCGGAAATGGGAATGGGAACATATACTCTGCTCATACGATAGCCCTCTCAAGAGCGTAGTAGCTCTTACCGTCGTTGAAGCGGAGAAGGTAGACAGATTCGCCCGTCTTGAGCGCATTGTAAACGGTCAGCAGACCGCTCTCGATGGAAAAGGTTTTCAGCGAGTGGATGTGCGCGCTCTCCTTGCTGCTCTCGACCTTGTGATAGTCTCCCACGGGCTTGTCCTTATCGCCCTCGAACGGGCAGCCGACGAGTCCGGTCACTCCTCCGCCTCTGGAATCGAACAACTGGAACTTGTGGCCGTGCGCGCCGCCCACATGGGTGTTGCTGTCGATTTTGCCGTCCGCGAGGGCGATGTCTACTTTCACTTGATAGTCGGTCAGGTTCCGGGGGACGAGGAGCGCGCTGCCAGAGATTTCGAGCTTTTCGTCGTTCTCTATCTGGATGGTGAGCGGGCTCTCTTTCGTTACCGTGCCGACAACGATGCCGCCGTCTTTCGGCAGCATATATAGAAAGAGCTGCTTTAGGCTCGTCGCTTCATCCGGGTTCATGTGCAGCTCCTCCTATCCAATTTGACTGGCGTCCACCCATCCATAGACGGTGCTCTGCTTGTCCGTGTGGATGATGTGGTACGGGTGTTTTGCGTTCTTGCTCTTGGCGATGGCGGTGATTTTCGCCGGTCCCGCTTTCGGGCTGTTGGTCGGAGACGTCGCGGTGGACGCAACGTACTGGGGACCGCCCGAAAATTGGACCTTATCGCCGACGGAGTGCGAGGTCGAACTCTTTTCATCGCTCGCCTTTGCGCTCCGCTCGGTGTCTGTTGCCATGTTCAAGGTAAGGCGCATCGCATGGTAGTTGCCCTTGAATGTGTGGGTATCCTCGTCTACATAGTAGCTGCTCGAGATGCCGAGCGGCCTGATGATGATGCACAGGCCGACGCCAGAAATGACGTTTGCCTGCCCGAGGCCCTCGATTGTCAGCGTTTTGCTGGGGAGCTTCTGCTCTGCGAGCATGGATTCAGCCATGTCCGTGAGGTTTGCCTCCTCGGTGTTGCTGTCGGGCGTGGAAATGTCCTGCATGATGCCGATGGTCTTTTCGAGCTCCGTGTCCGCCTTTTCAGCAAGCACTTTGTCCTCCTTAGACAGCAGCTTTATGCGGGTTTTCACCTTCTCGATGCTGCAAGTGTAGTCGTAGCTTATAAGGTTCCGGCCGGTTTCCACCACCCATTGCAGGATGCTGTCTTTCCGCTTTATCAAGCTCAGTTTCCCGTCGGCTGACGTCACATAATGCCTGATGCCGGTGGCCTTAAATGTGAGGCTCAAGGCGTCCAAAATAACGTCGCAGGCTGTCGTTTTGGCCTTTGGCAGCTCCGAGATGACATAGCCGGTGTCGGCCACATCCTTGTACGGAATCTGGAATCGGTCGCAGCAGTCCTTGAAGATTTCGGACGCCTTTTTCTGCTTGTAGCAAAAGCTGTCTTTGTTGTTCGACAGGTAGATACCCACGTCGTAGGCCTTGATGGTCATGGTCTTTTTCGTGCTCTGCCTCTGCCGCATGATGATGCCGCGAAACAGCTCTGCGCCCTCCCAATAAAAAACACAGTGGTTTCCCTTGGTGACATCAATGCCGGAACGGGCGTGTTTCCAGCCGTCATCGTCGATAAGCGATACAGAAAGAGTGCGCGCCGGGGAGCCCTTTCGGCCGCTCCATGTCGCGCTCTCCACCAGCTCGCTCATGTCGTAGGTGGTCTCGCCTTTTGTGACGAGAAATGTAATCTTGCCCATTGCCTCACCTCACGGGAGCTGCAACACCTGTCCGGGATAAATCAAATTCGGATTTTTGAGCTTATCCTTGTTCAGGGAATAGATTTCGTTGTACCGGCCTCCGTCGCCGAGGGTCGATTTCGAGATGTTGTAGAGGCAGTCTCCGGGCTTGACCGTGTAGGTTTTCGCCTGCACTCGGTTGTCTGTCCGGGTGGAGCCGCCGGAGACGGTCGCGGTTCCGGTCAAGCTGACTTTGACCTGCCGGATTCTGACCTCTCTGTACTCCTTGAGCTTGATTTTGTAGTAGATGCTCCCGGGGTCGCCGCCTTTTCTGTAAGACTGCAAGCTCTGGATGGCCGCGTAGAAGTTTACGCGCGTTCCGGTCAGGATGAGGTGCACCGGCTTCGCGCTGATTTTCCACTCGAAAAGCCGCTGTATCATCGCATCCGGCGACGACAGCATAAATGGTGTCTGGATGCCCGGAAAATACGCGGCCGGAAAAAAGCTGCCCCACGATACCTCCACGGCCGCCCGGTCCTGCAAAACGAGGATTTCGCCGAGGCCACTGATGGTGACGCTCGTGTTCTTCGTCCCGTGAGTGACGTCGAACTTCGTCGGCAGAACGGGAAAGCGCAGCTTCTCGCGCTCTCCGTTGTGCGTAATCCAGAGCTGCATACTGCTCTCAAAAATCATAGGCAAGGTCTCCTTCCTCGAAGATTTCGCCCTTGATGATGCTCATAAAGACCGGCTTTGCATGGCGCGTCAGAATGTCGAGGACGGATTCCTCATTCATGCCGCCGACGTCGATGGAGCCGCTGCCGTTGATTTCGATGATAATGCGCTTGACGGTCTCGCCAATGCTGGGCGCGTCCGAGGAGGAGGCCGGGGCCTCCTGCTGCGCGTCACTGGCGGCCGGGGCAGTCGTGTTGACCGGGGCCTCCTCTGCGGGTGCAGCCTCCTCCGTAGTCTGCGCCTGCACCTCCGGTTCGACGTACTCAATGCCGGTTGGCTGTGCATCAGAGCCCTGCCCGTCAGCCGTGAGATAGGAATACTCTTTGACGGCCTCCATACCCTCCGGCAGGTCATTCTCCGGAAGCGGACTTGCCGTGGGCTCCAGGAGTGCAGCAGCCGCGAACGGCGTTGCAGGAACGTCCGTGGGCAGTTCGGGCTCCGGGGTGGTCGTCGGTACTTCTACCGTCGCCGTGGGCTCCTCGGGGCTCTCTGCGGGCTCTGCGGGCAGAATTGCCGCCTCCGGCGCGGTCTGCGCTTCAACAGGTGCGGGAGGTTCCGCAATCTGCTGCACAACGGGCTCCGGCTCAACGATAGATGCGGGCTCTCGGGCGGCCAGCGGCAAGGCCGTCGGCTCCGTGGGAGTTGCCTCTGTGGGCTGCTCCTGCGGCAGTTCAATGGCCGGAGCCTGTTCCGAGGGTAGCTCCGGCAGGGGTCCAACGGGCTCTGCCTCCTCGGTCGGAATAAGCTCCGCGCCGTTCGTCGCGGTGCTGGGCTCCTGTTCCTTGAGCTCCTGCATGGCAGGCTGCTCAACCTCCGGCAGTTCCGGCTCCGGCGCGGTATCGTCCGGGGCGTTCGTGGCGTTTTCCGCGCTGTTCACGGCTGCGAGGATTCTTTCGGTCTCCTGCGTGGGGAACACCTCGGACCCACGCGCGCCGATGATAAGTTCGGGGCCCTCCTCACCGGCGATGTAGACGTCCTCCTGTGCGGACAGAGTGCCGTTCGCGTGACCGGCGACTGTCGTGGTGGTTGGCGTCGTTGTCGGCGCAGTTTTCAGGTGGGAGGCGGCTGCGTTCGCAACGGCCTCCGCTGCGCTCCCGGCCTCGCCGGTCATGGAGCGGATTGCATCACAGTAGGCCTTGATGGTATCCTGTGCCGCTTTCCGGGCCTCGTCGGTCATCTCCATGTTTTGAACCGTCTTGGACATCCGGGTCTCGATTTCGCCCATCTTCTCGTCGAAGTCGGTTTCCATCTTGGCGACGTTGTCCGCAAATGTGTCCTTTGCCTTTTCGGTCTCCTCAAACTTGGAGTTAAACTCGGTGACGAACTTGGAGGCCGCTGCGGGCATACCCTCGGTGCTGCCTCCCAGTTTTTCGATGTTCTGGATGATGGCGTTGATGTAGCCCGCGCTTTCCTCGCTGCCGTCGCTCAACGACTTAATCAGGCCGTCATCGAGGCCGTATTCTGCGGCCTTTTTGAGGTTTTCAGAGTAGAGGTTGAGGTAGTCCGTCTGGCTCTGCATGGCCTTTTCCATGTCGCTGATGGACAGCTCAGACGAGGTTTTCATCGTGTCAAACAGACCGATTTGCCCCTCGATGCTCGTCCGGGCCGATTCATACGCCTTGTCATAGGCCGCTGTGAGGTTGTCGAGCTCCGTCTGTGTCGTGCTGACGGCCGCGCTTACGGCCTCCTCATAGCTGACAGTCTGGTTCTGCGAATCCTCGACCGCCTGCGCGACGCCGCGCCACTCGCCCTCAATGTCGGAGAGGGTCTGTTGGTTCTCGTCGTAGGCAGCTTGCAGCTCCTCGAGGGATTTCTTGTACTCGTCGATGTCGGAAGTCCACGCCACCCACGGACTGTCCTCCATCCAAAAGCCGCTGCCGCTGACCCAGTCGCCGGTGACGTCGTCCTGCCTCATGCCGCGCCGCTGACGCTCCGCGTCGAGGTTAGCCTCCGCCTCCGCGATTTGCTGCTCGAGGCTGCTCTGCTCTTTCAGCAGGTCAACATAGGTCTGTTGCTGCTCGGCCTTGTACTCCGAATCAGCCTGCGCCTTTGCGGCTTTCTTGATGGCCTCGACGGTCGCGTCTACGCTCTCGGTCACGCCGTCGTAGGTCAGGCCGAGACCCGGGACGTCGGCGTTGAGCTGGTCGACGATGGCTTTCATCTCCGTGTAGCTTGCGGTGGTCTGCGTGTTCTGCGAGGCCAGCTCCCCGAGCCGCTGGGTCAGAGCCAGTGTGCCGAGCTCTTGGTCCTTGATGCTCGATGTGGAGCTGTTGTAGGCGTCCATGACCTTGTTGTGGTTCTCGACGAGGCCGTCGCACTCCGCCACAAACTCCTTGACGGTCTGCCGGTTGGTTTCAAACTCGTCGTTGAGCTGGTCGAGCTGGTAACGCAGGCTGTTGGCCGCGTCGGAGTTCTCGCCGTACTGCTCACAGGCTGCATTGTACCGGTCGTTCAGCCTCTGCAGCTCGTCGTACTGGTCGCGGCAGGTGGCCGTCATGCCCTCGTACTCGTCGCTCTGCGTAATCAGCACTCCGGTCAGGGTAACGGCCGCTGCTGTAACAGCAACAATGCCTGCTGCCGCGAGGACGTAAGGGTTAGCCGCCAGCGTCGCGGTGAATGCCTCCGTCACGAACTTCGCAGCCGTGGTTGCGAGGTTGTAGGCAGCCAGCGCGCCCGTGAATCCGCCCACGCCGACCGCAATGGCCGAAATGGCCGCTACGACGGCCGGGTACTCGTCCACAAAATCGCTCATGCCTGCAAATACGCCGGTGAATCCTTCGTATACCTGCGCGAGCGCGGGGTTGAGCACATCGCCGACAGAGATTTTCAGGTTGTTGAACGCATTCTCCATCCGCTGCTTGCTCTTGTCGGTCGTGTCCGCCATCGTGGAGTATGCCTTTTCGGTTGCTCCTGCACTGGTACGCATGGAATCGAGCACACTGTTGTACTTGTCTGCTCCTGCGTTGAACAGGGACAGTGCGCCGATACCGGCCTCCGTGGAGCTCCACAGGGCATTGAATGCCGTGCTGTCTCCGTCTACCGCGTCGCCAAGCATAGACATAACATCGCCGAGGGAATAGCCCTGTTCCATGAGCTGCGCAAAGGTCTTGCCAGTGGAGGACTTGCAGCAATCATCATCATTGCAATCATTCTCGTACTTGTAGTATTTACGGTAATACTTCAGGATGCGGAGAGACGAATTCCGGTTCAGTATTCGCAGAAAGTACAGGGGAGAAAATCAGTAGGTGGACAGTCAACGAACATTCCGCTGAAGGTTAATACCGCCGGAGTAATTCCGGTTATTTTCGCTTCATCTATTATGCAGTTCCCGGTTGTAATTGCTTCATTTATGGGCAAGGGCAACGGAAAAGGCATCGGAAGTGAAATCCTCAGAGGCTTAAGTTCAGGAAACTGGTGTAATCCGAATAAGATTTACTATTCCTGGGGACTTATAGTATATATCGTACTTACGATTT
>ERZ791614.929-NODE-929-length-16784-cov-3.725507_pt1 | contig 16784 bp, 17 predicted proteins | sample MGYA00510274_ERZ791614 | MGnify/ENA primary metagenome ERZ791614 (study PRJEB30046, sample SAMN00715221) | human gut metagenome | study: EMG produced TPA metagenomics assembly of the A metagenome-wide association study of gut microbiota in type 2...
GGCGCTGCTCGCGCGCGAGGGCGTGACCCTGCGCGACGCGCAGCACGTGGATCTGCGGCGATACCAGTGGCAGTGCGAATGAAAGCGCAAGGCCCTCCGCACCGGGTGGAACGGAGGCGTTTCAGCGAGTCAAAAAAGCCTCACAGAGTTTGCCGCCCGCAGGCGGCAAAAAAGTACAATCATTTTCTCTCACGACATGTGCGTGAGAGAAAATACTTTTCAGGCTGCAAGTGTGGACTTTGTGCGCCATCGGCGTACAAAGTCTGTGCGCAGCAGACTGCAAGCCTTTTGGCGGAAAACCTTTATGGTTTTCCGCCATACGCAAAAAACCTCCGTGCCGAGCGGCACGGAGGTTTTTGACTGTGTAAGGGTCGATTACTTGAGTTCAACAGAAGCGCCGACTTCCTCGAGCTTCTTCTTGAGCTCCTCGGCCTCGTCCTTGGAAACCTGCTCCTTGATGGCGCAGGGGACGCCCTCGACCTTCGCCTTGGCTTCCGCCAGGCCCAGGTTGGTGATCTCACGGACGGCCTTGATGACCTTGATCTTCTGATCGCCGAAGCCGGTCAGAACGACGTCAAACTCGGTCTTCTCCTCGGCGGCAGCAGCAGCGCCGGCCACCGGAGCGGCGGCAACAGCGGCAGCGGCGGAAACGCCGAACACATCTTCGATCTCGTGCACGAGCTCGGACAGCTCGAGGACGGACATAGCCTTGATCTCTTCGATCATAGCAGTGACTTTTTCGCTAGCCATGGTAATTTTCCTCCTAAATAATTAAGTGAAGTGGTCGCCTTATTCGGCGGCGGGAGCTTCGGCCTCGGCAGGTGCGGCGGCGCCGCCCATCTGCTCGACGACCTGGTTCAGGCAGACGGCCAGACCCGTGATGGGGGCCAGCATCGTGCCCAGGACCTTGGAGTACAGCGCATCCTTGTTCTGGAGCTGCGCGATCTCCGCGATCTCAGCGTCACTGAGGACCTTGCCCTCGAGGAACGCGCCCTTGACGATGAACTTCTCGTCCTTCGCCATCTTCTCGCTCATGTCGTGGATCATGCGGATCGGGACGATCGGATCAGCCGTGCTGGTTGCGAGCGAAGTCGTACCATTGAGCAGATCACTCATTGCCTCGAGGCCGGCGTCCTTGAGCGCAAAGCGGGTCAGGGTGTTTTTGACGACGGAATACTCCACGTCATTCTGACGCAGCTCGGTACGCAGCTTGGTGTCTTCATCGACGGTGATGCCCTTGTAATCGACGAACACGCCGGCGCTGGCGCCCTTGAGCCGCTCGGCCAGAGCGGCGACGATCGCCTGCTTCTCGCTGAGAACTTTTGCGTTCGGCATAGTGTGATTTCACCTCCGTGTGAAAGATACACGCCCAAAAAAATTTCCGCGGCCAAAGCCCCGGAAACAGAATAGAAACATCGTGATGGATGCATCCTCGGCAGGATTTCCGCGGTCAAGCCACCTGCTGTCTTTGGAGCGCTACAATAGAATACCAGATGCGCCCGCGCGTGTCAAGCATTTTTCTCGCGGCGGCGCGGTTTTTTTAAAAGGAGATGGCCCCCGGAGGAGTACCGGAGGCCATCGCAAAAAAATCCCACAAAAAACTTTTACCCTAAACTGCTAGGATTAGTCTTGCATAATTTTACACGTGTGTCAAGCCTTTTCGCGGCGATCCGCGCCCCGGCGGATGCGGCCGTCGCGCCGCTCACCAGTCCATGCTCCCGAGCCCCTCGCCGAGCGACATGCCGCAGCGGCCGTGGCCGGGATAGAGCGTGAGCGCGGGCGGCAGCGCGCGCAGAAACGGCACGGTCCTGTCCATGAGCACGGCGGCGTCGCCCCCGCGCAGGCGCGTAATGACGGCAAAGCCCGGCACGAGCGAGTCGCCGCTGAAAAAGGCGTCCGGCCCGATGCGGTAGCACGCGCTGCCGCGCGAATGGCCGGGCGTGGCGTAGCCCTCGAGGTGCAGCGCGCCCCAGTCGAGCGCGATGTGATCGCCGAAGGTCATGTCCGGGGCATACGTCTCGGTCTTGAGGTGCAGGCCGCGCAGAAAGTCACGTGCCTCCGCCCCGCGCGACACGCTCAGCGCCGCGAGCAGCACAGGCGTCGTGTTGCCGGGGTTGCGCAACCAGGGGGTGCAGTTTTCCTGCCAGAGGGTGCGCGCCGAGAGCGCGCGCTGCATCCGGCCGAGGCCGGAGATGTGGTCGATGTGCTCATGCGTGAGCACGATCAGCGCGTGATACCCCTGCAGGCGCTGCATGGTCGCCTCGTCCGGCCAGGGGTCGAGGACGATCGCGTCGCGCCCCTGCGTGACGACGTACATATTGGAACCGATGGGCGGAAAGGGAATGCGTTCGATCTGCATAGGCCGTCAGTCCTCCCGGGGCAGGGCGAGCAGCCGGCGGCTGAGCGGCAACTCGGACGGGAGGCTGTTTTCCAGCGTGACGGCGCCGTGGCTGCCGCCGCGGACCCAGCCGCGGCGCACGAGCTGGCGCAGCGTTTCGCGGGCGGTGCCGTCGCTGCCGTCGTAGAGCGCAACATTGCCGCCGAGGGCGGCGCGGATGGCCCGGCGGGCAAACGGGAAGTGCGTGCAGCCGAGCACGGCCGCATCCACGCGGCCGGCATACGGGCCGAGCTGCCGCGCGAGGTAGGCCGTGAGCGCGGGGGAATCGAGCTCGCCCCGCTCGACGAACTTCACCAGCTCCGGGCACGGCAGCGGCACGATCTCGGCGCAGCCGGCGCACTGGTGCATGAGCGCGACGAACTTCTCCTCGCGCAGCGTCAGCGGCGTGGCCAGCACGAGCACACGCCGGTGGTGCGCCACGGCGGGCTTGAGCGCCGGCTCGATGCCGATGACGGGGATGTCCGGAAAGGCGGCGCGCAGCGGGCCGATGGCCGCGCTCGTGGCCGTGTTGCAGGCGATGACGGCGGCCTTGATGCCGCGGTCATACAGCCGGCCGATGACATCCTGCGTCAGGCGGCGGACCTCCGCGACCGGGCGCACGCCGTAGGGGGCGTTGGCCGAGTCGCCGAAATAGAGAAAGTCCTCCCCCGGCAGGCGCTGCACGAGCGCACGCAGGACACTGATGCCGCCGAGGCCGGAATCAAACACCGCGATCGGAAGCTCCGTCCGCTCCATGGTACGCCCTCCTTCCCGAATTTCGTACAGAATGCATCTATTGTACCACATTCGGCGCAGTTTTCAAGTCAGGCGATGGCGCGCCGCCTCCGGCGCAGCAGGCTGTGCACGAGCGAGCACAGCGGGATCAGATACAGGTAGCACGCGGCCAGCAGGCTCTGCTCCGGCGCGCCGGCCGAAGCCAGCGGCGCCGTGCCGCACGCGCGGCGCGGGCGCCTGCTTCTGCCCCGAGAATCTGGCGCGGCTGCTGCTGGCAGCGCAGCCGCACGGCCGGCTGGAGATGCTGCGCATGCCGGACACGATGGCCTGCCCCATCAGCTTCGGCTACGCAAAGCGCGCCTACCCGTGGAGCGTGCTGGCGGACTTCATCCGCATCGCCCGCGCGCAATCTCCCCAACCGGCATGAAAACATCCCCCGGAGCGGCTCCGGGGGATGTTTTTCGGCGACAGGCTCGCAGTCTGCTGCGCGCCTGTCTGTGCTTACTTGTTCCAGGGGTTGGCCGGGTCGGGGTCCGTCGGGTCCCAGCCGCGGTTCGGGCTGGAGATGTCCAGCCACGGGGCGGACGGCTTCGGCACGGGGAGAGACGAGGCGTTGTAGATCGACACCGTCGTACCGAGCGGGCAGTTGTCATAGATCCACTTCGCATCCGCCACCGTCAGGCGCACGCAGCCGTGCGAGCAGACTGTGCCGAGCTGGTTATACAGCCGGTAGGACAGGTCGTTTTTATTCGGGCTGTTGTACGGCGAGGAGTGGAAGAGATAGTTTCCGGTGATCTGCGTGCAGTACTGCCCCCAGCAGCCCTGCAGCGGATGCCAGGCTGCCTTGAACGGCGTGCGGAACGTGCCGATCGGCGTGGTCTGGCCGGGGCCGCAGACGAAGGCGTGGTGGAGGATGGAGTAATTGCCGCTCTTGTCCAGGCCGTACACGAGCACCGTGCACTGGTTGCGCACGACCTCGAGCTTGTACGGATACTGCGCGCGCTGGAGCTGCGCATACTCCGCGTCCGTATAGTTGTTGACCGGGACGACGAACGTGGTGCGGATCACGTCCGTGCCGCACATAAGCAGGATCTCCACGGTGTGCTGCGCGGGCATATTGCGCTTCCAGACGGACTCCGCAATGTGGAAGCCCGGCGTGAAGTAGCTGCCGTCGAGCGTGTAGGTGCGCGTGGGCTGCCGCACACCGTCGATGTACCAGATGAGGGTCGCCTCGCCCGGCGTGGTCCGGTATTCGGCCGGGAAAGAGCCATAGGTCACGTACAGGTCGACCGCGCGGCGCTCCGGCGAGAGCGCGGGCACGGGGTCGGTCACGAACGTGCCGGCGCCGCGGAGCATGGGATCATACTCCGCATTCGTCTTGTCGGCCGCGAGCGTGACGGTGCAGCCGCGCGCAAGCAGGCGCACGAGCGCAGCGCGGCCCACGCCCGCGACGGTCGTATCCTCAGCCGCGACGGCTAGCGTGTCGACCGTGCCGCCGACGGTGACGGTGCCGTTCGGGTCGGTGCGCACGACGAGCGTGCCGGTGATGTTCATACCGCTGAGGTCACGCCCGGCAGGGCCGCCGAGGTAGAGCGTGCCGGTGAAGGCGTCCGCCGTCAGGGGCGCGGCGCCGGTATAAATGACGCGGCCGGAGGCCGGGAGCGCAGCGGCATCGGAGCAAAACTGCAGGCCGAGGTTATAGAGCATCTGCGCGATCTCGGCGCGGGTGATGCTGGCCGTGGGGTACAGGCTGCCGTTATCGCCGTTGACGATGCCGGCCTTGACCAGGCCGCACACCTTGGCGGCCGCCCAGCTGCTGACGGACGAAGCATCCCGAAACGCCTGAATGTCGGCGGCCGTACCGTCGGGCACGGCGAAGGCGCGGGCGATGACGACCATCGCCTCCTGGCGCGTGATGCTGCGGTTCGGCCCCATCGTACCGTCACCGTAGCCGCTGAAGATGTTCATCTGCGCGGCGGTGCTCAGCTCCGAATAGTACCAGGCGGTGGTGCTGACATCGGTAAAATGCGCAATGTCCTTGCCCGCCGTGCAGCCAAAGACACGCACGAGCATGGCGGCCATCTGGGCGCGCGTGGCGTTGTCATTCGGCATCATGTTGCCGCTGGGATCGCCGAGCAGGATACGGTGATCGCGGGCAAAATCCAGCGCCGCCTGATACCACGGGCCGGACGGCGTCGGTACGGGCGAAGGCTCGGGCGAAGGCGCGGACGTCGGCTCGGGCGAAGGCTCAGAGCTGGGTTCCGGGCTGGGTTCGGGATCGGTCGTGGACATCGGCTCCGTTACGGAGACGGTGGGCTGCACGGGGTCAGGCTCTGCGGCGACGACCGGCACGACGGCCAGCGTCAGCACGCACGCAAGCACGAGCAGCAGAGACAAAAGGCGTTTGCGCATGGTTTTCTCCTCCCTGTTTTCCTGTGGGGTGTGCAATGATCTCATTATACCGGACGGCGGTGATTTTTCAACATATTTCCCGGCGATTTCAACTTTTTTAAGTTTTTATGACATACAAAAAGCAGCGCGCCGGGCGGCACGCTGCAAGTTGACATAATTCGGTTTACATAATTACAGGCTCAGCAGCTCCGCAACGTCGTCCTCCCCGTAGACGCGGATGCCGTGCGCGGACAAAAGCGCCGCGGTGACGCCGTCGCCGGGCACACGTGTGCCGGTGAACGTGCCGTCGTAGATCTCCCCTTTGCCGCACGAGGGGCTGCGCTGCTTGAGCAGGGCGGCCGTGCAGCCGAAGCGCTGCGCGATGGCGAGCGTCTGCTGCGCGCCGCGGGTGTAGGCGTCCGTGACGTCGGCGCCGGTGCGCGCAACGACGCGGCTGCCCAGCCGCTCGGACGGGGCGCGCGGCGTCGGCAGGCCGCCGAGCTGCTCCGGGCAGGCGGGCACGAGTGTATGCCGGGCCATCAGTTCGCGCAAAACGCTGTCAGGAAGGCCCTTGGACGCGCCGTCATACCGGCAGGCGACGCCGAGCAGGCAGGCACTGACGAGAACGGTCATCGCGCGCCCCGCTTTCCGCGGCTCCACGTGAAGCCGAAGATCATGCCGAGCACGCCGCCTGCGATGTGCGTGAGCTGGGCGAGGCCGGCCGTGCCGGTGACGGCCTGAAAGATCTCGCTGCCGAGGTAGAGGATGAGCACGAGGATGAGCGTGAGTGGGATCGTGCCGGTGCGCATGCCGGCGAACGACGCGAGCACGATGAGCATGAACACGACGCCGGACGCGCCCATGAGCGCGCTGTTCGGGAAGAAGAACCACAGCACCAGCCCCGTGACGAGCGCCGTGAGCGCGATGGCGAGCAGGATGCGCTTGCCGCCGAAGCGCTCCTCCGCCGTCGGGCCGACGACGAGCAGCATGACGATGTTGCTGCAGTAGGCAGCAAAATCCGAGTGGCCGAGCACGTGCAGGAAAAAGCGCGGATAGGTCAGCCAGTCCGTCAGCGGCGAGCGGTAGACGCAAAAGAGGTTCTGCGTCGTCCAGCCGTCGGTGAGCTTGCCGAGGCCGAGCGCGAGCAGGCTCAGCAGCGCGAACGTGAGGATGACGGGCGAATTATACAGGATCGTGATGGAGCGTTTCTTCATAAGTACCTCTCAAAACCAAACACGCGCAGGTCGTCCGGGACCGGCGCGGTGATGTGCAGGAGCTGCCCGGTGACGGGCTGCGTGAGATCGGCCGCGGCCGAATGCAGCGCGGGGCGCGCGAGCAGCGACGCATCGCCGCCGTAGCGCGCATCGCCGAGCAGCGGATGGCCGAGCGCGGCGAAGTGGACGCGGATCTGGTGCGTGCGGCCGGTGCGCGGCAGGACGCGCAGGAGCGTGTACCCGTCCCGCTCGGCGAGCACGGTGTAGTCCGTGACGGACGGCTGGCCGTCCGGTGATATGGCGCGGCGGGTCGTGCCGTCGTCCGCGCGGGCGATGGGCAGGTCGATCGTGCCGCTTACCGGCAGGCCAACGCCGCAGGCGACGGCGAGATACGTGCGCCGGAAGCCGTCGGTGTGCAGCACGCAACGCAGCCGGTCGTGCACATAGCCGCTGCGGGCGACGAGCATGACGCCGGACGTGCCGCGGTCGAGCCGGTTGACGGGGTGAAAAACGGCGTCCGGGCCGAGATAGGCGGCCAGCGCGTTGGCGACCGTGGGGTCGCCGCGGTCGTACCCGCCGTGCACGGCCATGCCGGCGGGCTTATTGAGCGCGAGCAGGTCGGCGTCTTCATACAAAATGTCCAGCGGCACGGCCACGGGCGTGAAGCGGCCGCCGGAGCGCTTGTCGTCGATGCGCACGGTGAGGGTGTCCCCCGCCGCGACGCGGTCGACGGTGCGGGCGTGCGCGCCGTTGAGGCAGATGCCGTCCGGCACGGTCTTGACGCGGGCGATCGCCCCGTCGGCCATGCGCAGTTCACGCCGGAGCAGGCTCCTGACCGTGCGGCCTGCCTGCTCCGGCGTGACGGTGAGCGTCAGCCGGCGCATTCCTGCGCGGCCAGCGCGGCGGCGTATGCGGCGCGGGTGCGGCTGTCAAAGCAGACCATGCGCACGCGCGTGATCTCGGGATGGTCGGCGAGGTAGGCCGTGATCTCGCGCACGGCGATCTGCGCCGCCTGATCCAGCGGGAAATGGTAGATACCCGTGCTGATGGACGGGAAATCGACCGTATGGCAGCCGTTCTCGCTCGCAAGGCGCAGGCAGTTGCGGTAGCAGCTGGCCAGCAGCTCGGGCTCGCCGTGCTGCCCGTCGCGCCAGCGCGGGCCGGGCGTGTGGATAACGTGGCGCGCCGGCAGGCGGTAGCCGCGGGTGATCTTCGCCTCGCCGGTGCGGCAGCCGTTGAGGCCGCGGCACTCGTTGAGCAGGCCGGTGCCGGCGGCCATGTGGATGGCACCATCCACCCCGCCGCCGCCGAGCAGCGAGCAGTTGGCGGCGTTGACGATGGCATCGACATCCGACTTCGTGATGTCGCCCTGAATAATTTCCAAACGGTTCATGCGTTGACCTCCCTGTCGTTGATGGTAACGGTGATGTGATCGTCCTGCGCGTCGATGCCGATGTCTCCGGCGGCCTTGCGCCGGGCGACGATGGCGGAAGCGATGGCGTCCTCCACGTCGCGCTGGATGGTGCGGCGCAGGTTGCGCGCGCCGTAGGTCTCGCTGTAGCCCTTACGGACGAGGTAGTCGATGACGGCGGGCGTCCAGTGCAGGGTCATGCCGCGCTCGGCCATGGCGGCGCGCACCTCGTCGAGCATGAGGGCGGCGATGGCGCGGAAGTTTTCCTCCGTGAGGTGGTTAAAGTAGACGATCTCGTCGATGCGGTTGAGAAACTCCGGACGCAGGAACTCATTGAGGGCGCGCTGCGCGCGCTCGCGGCTCTGATCGTCCGTGCTCAGGCCGAAGCCGAGCGCGCCGGTGCGCGTGTTGCTGCCGGCGTTCGTGGTCATGATGATGACCGTGTTTTCAAAATTCACGGTGCGGCCCTGCGCGTCCGTGATGCGGCCGTCGTCGAGGATCTGCAGCAGCAGGTTCATGACGTCCGGGTGCGCCTTTTCGATCTCGTCGAAGAGGACGACGGAGTACGGGCGGCGGCGGATCTTCTCCGTGAGCTGGCCGGCCTCGTCATAGCCGACGTAGCCCGGGGGCGAGCCGATCATGCGCGAGACGGAAAACTTCTCCATATACTCCGACATATCCAGCCGGATGAGCGACTCGGGCGCGTGGAAGAGCTCGTCGGCGAGGCGCTTGACCAGCTCCGTCTTGCCGACGCCGGTGCCGCCGACGAACAGAAAGCTCACGGGCTTGCGCTTGGCCTGCAGGCCGACGCGGTTGCGCCGGATGGCGGCGCAGACGGTGTCGATGGCCTGATCCTGGCCGACGATGTGCGCGCGCAGCCGGTCGCCGAGACCGGCGAGCTGCTCGAACTCATCGGCGCGGATGCTCGCGGCCGGGATCTTCGTCCAGAGCTCGATGATGCGCGCGAGGTTATCCGCCGTGAGCTCCGGGCGGCCCTTGGCGCGCAGGGCGTCGAGCTCGGTCTGCAGCTGCATCTCGCGGCTGCGCAGCTCGGCGATGCGCTCGTAGCGGCGGTCGAGCTCCTGCTCGTCATACTCGTCGCCGGTCTTCGGCGGCGCGGAGGCCAGCAGCTCGCGCTCGCGCGCGTAGTCGCCGATCTCCTTTTCGACCTCGTCCGCGCGGATGAGGTCGGGGTTTTTCAGGTTCACGTCCGAGCAGGCCTCGTCGATGAGGTCGATGGCCTTGTCGGGCAGGAAACGGTCGGTGATATAGCGCTCGCTGAGCACGACGGCGAGGCGGCACATGTCGTCCGGGATGACGACGCCGTGGAAGTCCTCGTAATAGCGGCGCACGCCCTTGAGGATCTCGACGCTGTCGTCGATGCCCGGCTCGGCCACCGTGACGGGCTGGAAGCGGCGCTCGAGGGCCGCGTCTTTTTCAATGTGCTTGCGGTACTCGGCGAACGTCGTCGCGCCGATGACCTGAATCTCGCCGCGCGAGAGCGCCGGCTTGAGAATGTTGGCAGCGTTCATGCTGCCCTCGGCGTCGCCCGCGCCGACGATGTTGTGCACCTCGTCGATGACGAGGATGATGTTGCCGACGCGGCGGATCTCCTCGATGAGGCCCTTCATGCGGCTCTCGAACTGGCCGCGAAACTGCGTGCCCGCCACGAGCGCCGTGAGGTCGAGCAGGTAGACCTGCTTGTCGCGCAGCTTATAGGGCACGTTGCCCTCCGCGATGCGCTGGGCGAGGCCCTCGGCGATGGCCGTCTTGCCGACGCCGGGCTCACCGATGAGGCAGGGGTTATTCTTCTGGCGGCGGTTGAGGATCTGGATGACGCGCTCGAGCTCCTCGGCGCGGCCGACCATGGCGTCGAGCTTGCCGTCGCGCGCGCGCTGCGTGAGGTCGATGCAGTAATTATTCAGGAACTTGAGCTTGCGCGGGGCAGCGCCGCGCTTATCGGCCGCGGTGCCGTCGGCGTGCGGCGGCTCGGACGCGGCGGCGGCAGCGTCCTGCGCCGGGGGCGGGTTCTGGTTGAAGAGGCGGTTGAGAAACGGGAAGGTCGCGGTCTTACCGTCGTCCTCGTCGGTGTCGGCATCGGAAGCGTCGGCATCCGCATCAGCCGCACCGTCGCCGCCGAGCATGCCCATGCTGCCGAGCATTTCCGCCACGTCGCCGGTGAGATTGTCGAGATCGGCGTCCGAGATGCCGAGCTTTTCCATCATCTCATCGACGGGCTTGATGTGCAGCTCGCGCGCGCAGCGCAGGCACAGGCCCTCATTGTGGGACTCTCCGTTTTCGATTCGTGTGATAAAGATCACCGCTACGTTTTTCTTGCAGCGGGAGCAGAGTGTAGGCTGCATAGACTGGTTCTCCTGTTCGATAGATTCCGTACGCGCCGGTCACACGCCCACGCCGAGCGTGAGCACGTCGATGGCCTGCAGCGCTTTTGCCAGGGCGGTGTGCGCGAGGGTGTCGCGGCCGATGACGGGCCCGGCAAACTGCAATGCCCAGCACAGCAGGATGCCGAAGCACACGCCGTTGACCGCGCCGAAGGCGGCGCCGCCAATGTCGTTGAGTTTCTCCCGGTTCGGGAGCTGAAAGGCCAGGTTCGGCAGGTTGCCGATCGCGGCCAGAATGAGCAGAATGAGCAAAAAGCCGACGGACGTGACGAGCACATAGCACAGCCGCGCGCAGTAGACCTGCGTCATGGCGGCGCGCAGCGTGATGTCCTGCTCGTCGCGCATGGCGAGCGCGGCGCTGGCCATGCGCCGCGCCGGCCGGCCGGTGACGCCGGCGGCGGCAAAGCACTGCTCGGCGTATTCCTGTGCGGTGTCGGGGTGCGCGGCGACCCAGTCCTCGCCCGAGAGGCCGGCGTCGTTATCCGGCAGCTCCGTGGCGACCACGTCGAGCTGGCCCTCAAAGTACCCGCCGGCAAACGGCTCCGCCACCGGCAGGAGCCGGTCGGAAAACAGGCCCGCGAGCAGCGCCGCGCCGTAGAGCGCGACGACGATGGCGGCAAGCTGCGCGGCACTGAGGATCAGCCCGCGGCGGTAGCCGCCCCAGACGGCGGCCAGAAAAATGGCGGCAAGCACCACTGTCAATACGATCTTCATGGGTGTATCCCTGTTCTTTCTCTCTAGACTGCGGGGGTCAGAAGGCGAGCACCTCGGCGCTCGAGCCGCTCAGAAGCAGCGCCGCGCCCCGGCGCAGCAGCACCGAGCGGCGGACGCCGAGCAGGTTCTGCTCGACGGACTTGATCTCATCGAGCTGCTGGTTATAGAGCGTGAGCCGGTCGCTGTACTGCACGAGCACCTGCTTACCGTTAACCGACAGGCTCGTGACGGCGCCGGTGGTCTCGCACTTACCGAGTTCGCTGCCGGAGGCATTGACCGTGACGAGCTGCTCGGCGCTGCCGGAGCGGTAGCGGCTGAGCGCGAGGGTGACAAAGCCGTCGCCCTCGGCGGCGTAGTCATACAGATACAGGTCGCCGAAGGGGTACTCGGCGGTGAGCTTTGCGTTATCGTCAAAGAAGGCCAGGCGCGTCTGCGACACGCAGCAGACCTTGCCGCCGCGCCAGAAGAGGTCGGCAAAGAGCTCGTCGGCGCACGCGGCGCTGCCGCGCTCGTCTTCGCTCGTGAGCGCGAACGTGTGCACGACGCTGCCGGAATCCTGCAGGCAGAGCGCGGCGAGATACTTCCCGTCCGGACTCACGGCGGCGCGCACGAGGTAGCCCGTGCCGGAATACCAGACATAGACGGCCTTGCCGGAGGTGTCATACACCGTGACGGCGCCCTTATAGCCCGCGGCGTCCGAGCAGACGGCGAGATAGCCGCTGTCGCTCAGGTCGGCGCTGATGATCTCGCCGGCGGGCTCGATATCGGTCTTATTGCCCTTGAAGTCCGCCACGCACAGCGTCGTGCCGCCGATGTCATAGGCGCACACGCGCTCGCCGCCGACGGAGATGCCCGGCTGCGAGAGCGTGAAGATCTCGTGCAGGACGGTCTTGCCGTTTTCATCGAGCAGCTGCAGGCCGCTCGAGGACACGACCGCGAGGCGGCTGTCCACCGTGCGGAAGGTGCGGCTGGCGCTGGAGTCGAACGTGTAGGGCGCGCTGTCGTCCAGATAGTCGCTCGCCGAGCCGGGCCGGTCGCGCAGCAGCAGATACAAAAACAGCAGCACGGCCAGCACGCACACCGCCACGATGACGGTCTGCCGCAGCCTGGGATTGTGTTTTGGGTGGTCGTTCATGGACATTCCTCCCCTATCCGCCGGGCGGACGCGGCGTCAGGCCTGATTCATCATATCGCCGACGGCGCCGTCGTACCACACGCGGTTGAGATACAGCCCCTGCGGGGGCATGGTCGGTCCTGTGAGCCGCCGGTCGCGCGTGGCCAGCAGCGCCGGGATGGCCTCCGGCTCGATCTTTCCGTAGGACGCATAGACCATGGTGCCGACGATGGCGCGCACCATATTATACAGGAAGCCGTCGGCGCAGACGGCGATGGAAATGAGCGGGCCGTCGCGCTCGGCGCGGCACCAGTGCACCGTGCGCACGGTCGTGCGCGTCTCGGTGCCGACGGAGCGCACGGCGGCAAAGTCGTGCGTGCCCTCAAAGGCGCGGCCGGCGCGCGCGAGGCGCGCAAAATCCAGCGGCTGCGGATAAAAGCAGACGCGGTGCTCCAGGAACGCATCGCGGATGCGGGAATTGTAGATCTGATAGACGTATTCTTTCTGGATGCACGAGCCGATGGCGTTGAAGTCCTCCGGCGCGGCAACGGCATCGACCACGGCAATGTCCGCCGGGAGGCGGGCATTGACCGCGAGGGGCACGCGGTCGATCGGGATCGTGCAGTCGGTGCGGAAATTGGCGCAGTAGCGCTTAGCGTGCACGCCCGCGTCCGTGCGGCCGCAGCCGACGACCTTGATCGGCTCGCCGCAGACCTTCGTGAGCGCGCGCTCGAGGGTCTCGGCGACGGTGACGTCCGTCTTCTGCACCTGCCAGCCGTGATAGGCCGTGCCGTCATACTGCAGGCGCAGAGCGATGTTGCGTCTCACAGGCCGAACCTCGCCAGCACGATCACGCCGGCAAGCACGAGCGCACTCCAGACCATGGCCAGTGTGTCGCGCGTGCACCAGGTGAGCTGCTTCATGCGCGTGCGGCCCTCGTCGCCGTGATAGCAGCGGCACTCCATGGCCACGGCCAGCTCGTCCGCGCGGCGGAATGCCGACACGAACAGCGGCACGAGCAGCGGCAGCAGCGCCCGGGCGCGCTGAAAGAGGTTGCCGGTCTCAAAATCGGCGCCGCGCGCTTTCTGCGCGGACATGATCTTGTCGGTCTCCTCGATGAGCGTGGGGATGAAGCGCAGGGCCATGGACATCATCATGCTCATCTCGTGCACGGGCACTTTGAGCTTCTTGAGCGGGCCGAAGAGGATCTCCATCGCGTCGGTGAGCGCGATGGGCGACGTGGTATACGTCAGCAGGAACGTGCCGGCGATGAGCATCGTGATGCGCAGGACCATGAACACGGCGCGCACGAGACCCTCATAGGTGATGGTGATCTTCCAGAAGGACACGAGCTCACGCCCGGGCGTGAAGAAGATATTGAGCACGGCCGTGAGCGCGATGATGATCCACAGCGGCTTGAGCCCGCGGAGGATGACTTTCAGCGGGATGCGCGAGAGCGCGATGCACACGCCCGTGACGATGAGCATGACGGCGTAGGACACATAGCTTTCCGCCGTGAACAGCGCCGCGATATAGACGATGGTCAGCAGGAGCTTGCAGCGCGGGTCGAGCCGGTGCACGATGCTGCTGCCGGGGAAAAACTGGCCGAGGGTGACGTCCTTCAGCATACGCCCGCCTCCTTCCCGACGGCGAGCAGCGCGTCCGTAAGCTGCTCGAGCGTATAGATCGACGGCGGAAGCGCAACGCCCCGGTCGCGCAGCCCCTGCGCGATGCGCGCACTCTGCGGCACGTCAAGGCCGATATCCAGCAGCTCCTGCGTGTGGGCAAAGACCTCCGCCGGCGCGCCGTCAAAGGCGACGTGCCCGGCGTGAAAAACGATGAGCCGGTCGGCGATGCGCGCGGCATCGTCCATGCTGTGCGTGACGAGCAGGACGGCCGAGCCGGTCTCGCGCCGGTAGGCGGCGATGTTTTCAAGCACGCCGCGGCAGCCCGCGGGGTCAAGGCCGGCCGTGGGCTCATCGAGGATGAGCACCTGGGGGCGCATGGCGATCACGCCGGCGATGGCGATGCGGCGCTTCTGCCCGCCGGAGAGCTCGAGCGGCGAGCGCTCGAAGAGCGACTCGTCCACACCGGCAAAGCGCGCGGCCTCGCGCACGCGCTCATCGACCTCCTCCGTGGAGAGCCTGGCATTTTTCGGGCCGAAGGCAATGTCCTGATACACCGTCTCCTCAAAGAGCTGGTGCTCGGGATACTGAAAGACGAGGCCGACCTGAAAGCGCACGTCGCGCGTGGCGGCCTTGCTGCGGTGAATGTCCTCCCCGTCGAAGAGCACGGTGCCGGACGTGGGCGCGAGCAGGCCGTTGAGGTGCTGAATGAACGTGCTCTTGCCGGAGCCCGTGTGGCCGATGATGCCCACGAACTGCCCGGCGGGGATGGCGAGATCAATATCGTCGATGGCGACTTTTTCAAAAGGCGTTCCGGCGCTGTAGACGTGCCGGAGATGATCCGCCCGGATGATTGGCGTCATAATTTCGTTTCCTTTATCTATCGGTGAAGATCGGTGGTTACGGTTTCAGAGCGGCAGCGACGGCGTCCGCACAGTCGGACACCGTGAGCGCGTCGAGCGGCACGTCCATGCCGTGCGCGCGCAGCGCGTGCAGCAGCCGGACGGTGACGGGCGCGGTCAGGCCCTCCCGTTTCAGCAGGTCGACCTGCGAGAAGACCTGCTTCGGCGCACCGTCGGCAACGACGGCGCCGTTCGAGAGCACGATGACGCGGTCCGCGCCGATGCACTCTTCCATATGGTGCGTGATGAGCACGACCGTGATGCCCTGCTCGCGGCAGAGCTTCGTGGCCGTGTCGATGACCTCGCGCCGGCCGGCCGGATCGAGCATGGCCGTCGGCTCGTCGAGCACGATGCACTTGGGCTGCATGGCGATGACGCCCGCGATGGCCACGCGCTGCTTTTGCCCGCCGGAGAGCAGGTGCGGCGCGTGCAGGCGAAAATCATACATGCCGACCTGCTTGAGCGCGGCATCCACCCGCGCGCGTATTTCCTGCGGCGGGACGCCGAGGTTCTCGGGCGCGAAGGCCACGTCGTCCTCGACGACGTTGGCGACGATCTGGTTATCGGGATTTTGAAAGACCATGCCCACCGTGGCGCGCACGGACAGGAGATTGTTCTCGTCGGACGTGTCCATGCCGTCGACGTACACCTTGCCGCCGGTCGGCAGCAGGATGGCGTTGAAGTGCTTGGCGAGCGTGCTCTTGCCGGAGCCGTTGTGCCCCAGCACGGCCACGAACGAGCCGCGCGCGATCTCGAGCGAGAGGTCGCCGAGCGTGGGCCGCTCCTCGCCGGGGTAGGTAAAGGTCAGATGTTCGGTTCGTAAGATCGGTTCCATGGTGTTCCTTTCCGCTCAGCGCTCCCAGCGGCAGGCCGCCCCGCACGGCAGCACGAGACCGGACGCCGCGACCGGCAGGCCCAGCTCCTGCGATTCACTGCGGCCGCCGAAGCGCCGGGTGAAAATGCTCTCCGAGAGATACGTGAGCACCGACGGGCTCAGGCCCGTGGTGTAGGAATTGATGATGACAAAGAGCGGATCGTCCGACAGCACGCCGGACACCAGCTCCACAAACGGCCAGAGGTTCGTCTCGAGCTTCCAGACCTCGCCGCCCGGGCCGCGGCCGTAGCTCGGCGGGTCCATGATGACGGCATCATAGCGGTGGCCGCGGCGGATCTCCCGCTCGACGAACTTGCCGCAGTCGTCCACGATCCAGCGGATGGGCCGGTCGGCCACGCCGGAGGCGGCGGCGTTTTCCTTGCCCCAGGCGACCATGCCCCTGGCAGCGTCCACGTGGCACACGCTCGCCCCGGCGGACGCGCACGCGACCGTGGCCGCGCCCGTGTAGCCGAAGAGATTGAGCACCGAGACCGGGCGGCCGGCCGCGCGGATCTTCGCCATGGCGTAGTCCCAGTTGGCGGCCTGCTCAGGGAAGATGCCCGTGTGCTTGAAGTTCATGGGCTTCACCTGGAACCGCAGGCTTTTATAGGAGATGGGCCAGCTTTCCGGCAGCTTGTTCTTGTCCCAGTGTCCGCCGCCGGTGCTCGAGCGGCTGTAGCGCCCGTCGGCCGTGCGCCAGCGGGGGTCGGTGCGCGGCGTGTCCCAGATGGCCTGGGGGTCCGGGCGCACGAGGGTATATTTGCCCCAGCGCTCGAGCTTTTCACCGCGTGAACAGTCGAGCACCGCAAAGTCCTGCCAAGAATCCGAAATCCACATAGCTGCTCCTCTTGTCCGGCGGAGAGAACCGTGCAGTTCCAGTGTGCGCCGGAATGGTGATACTTAGACAGTGTATTATAGCATCAAGTGCCGCAATGGTCAATGTGTCCGGGCCGTCCGGAGGGCCGGAATTGTAAACAAATGATAAAGAATCGCCCGCCGGAGCACCGGCGGGCGATTCTGGGGGG
>ERZ791614.937-NODE-937-length-16675-cov-2.290072_pt1 | contig 16675 bp, 13 predicted proteins | sample MGYA00510274_ERZ791614 | MGnify/ENA primary metagenome ERZ791614 (study PRJEB30046, sample SAMN00715221) | human gut metagenome | study: EMG produced TPA metagenomics assembly of the A metagenome-wide association study of gut microbiota in type 2...
TTTCTCCCTCGACACAGTCGGCAATATCTTTCTTTTCCGTTCTATCCTCATGAGAACGCGGAAAATAGTAAAGCAAATCTTCGACTGTCTTTATTCCTTTTTTTGCGAATAATTCGGCTCTTTTCTCGCCGACACCTTTCAAATATCTTATATCCTTAGGCATATTCTAACTCCATAATATTATTCTGCGGAAATAATATAGTAGTAAAGCGGCTGACCGCCTTTCTTAAACGAAACTTCGATTTCATCGTCCGCATACTTTGTTTCAAGTGCTTTAAGCATTACATCAGCCTGCGGTTTCTTGATTTCCTTACCGTAATATACGTTCAAAAATTCAGTATCTTCGTCAACAATCTGTGAAACTACTCGGTTAAGTACATCATCAATATCCTTGCCTACAGTTACGATTTTACCCTCAACCATTCCGAGAATATCATCTTTTTTAATTTCAATACCATCGATTTCCGTATCACGAACGGCATAAGTAAGCTGACCCGATGTAACCCTGACGATAGCCTTATTCATAGCCTTTTCATTAGCCTCTGCCGACTTTTTATCATTAAATTCCACCATTGCACTTATACACTGCGGAACTGACTTTGACGGAATTACAACGATTTTCTTATCCTCAACAAGTTCTGCGGCTTGATTTGCGGCCATAATAATATTTTTATTGTTCGGGAATACATAAACCGTCTTTGCCTTGACACGTTTTACGGCTTTCAAAATATCGTCCGTACTCGGATTCATTGTTTGTCCGCCCTCAATAACTCTGTCAACGCCAAGGTCTTTAAGAATATTTGTAATTCCCTTACCCATACATACCGCTACAAAACCGTAATCCTTTAATTCAACAGGTGCTTTCTGTTTAGGAGCTTTTTTAGGCTTTTCAGTCTTTTTCTCTGCCTTGACTTCCGTTGTTTTAACTTCGGCATTTTCCGAAGTCTGTTCATTACTTCCGTCAATAATAGACTTGTGCTGATGCTTCATATTATCTATTTTTAAATTAATCATTTCACCGAGTTTTATAGCCTCTTCAAGCACAAAACCCGGATGATTTGTATGAATATGCACCTTTACGATTTCATCATCGTCAATTACAAGCATACAGTCACCCTTTGGGGCAATAGTATCTCTGAACGTACTTACGCTAAGACCTTTTTGCTTTTTCTCAACGATAAATTCCGTACAATATTTAAACTTTATATCTTCTGTCTTAATTGCCTCTTGTGACTTTTTCTTTACGGGAGCAGTCTGCGTTTCAAGTGCTTCGCCTTGTCTTTCAACAACATTACCGCTCTTTAGATAAGACAGTGCACCCTCAAGCACAAACATCCAGCCTTGACCGCCTGCGTCAACAACGCCTGCCTGCCTTAATGCCGGTAACATTTGAGTTGTCTTTTGAAGTGCCTTGTTACCTCTTTCAATGGCACTCTCCATTACGTCAATAATGTTTTCGTTTGTATTTGCGGCAAGTTGTGCACCTGTTGCGACTTCACGCGAAACAGTAAGAATTGTACCCTCTGTCGGCTTCATTACCGCCTTATATGCCGCATCCGAGCCGTCTTTTAAAGCAACTGCAAGTTCTTCCGCATTACATTCTGTTTTGCCTTTAAGGCTCTTTGATATACCTCTGAAAAACTGTGACAGGATAACACCTGAGTTACCTCTTGCACCTCTTAGAGTTGCGAATGACATTGTATCAGCCGCTTTTGTAAGAGTTGTGTCGCCTTTTTTCAAAAGTTCAGTCGCCATAGCCGTTGCGGTAAGCGACATATTTGTACCTGTATCGCCGTCCGGTACCGGGAAAACGTTAAGTTCATCAACAGTTTTTTTGTTATTATATAAATTATTTGCTCCGCTTATAATCATTTGAGCAAATGTGTTTCCGTTAAGCGTATTAATTTTAATCACCCCTAATCAGTTTTAGTCAACACGGACACCTTCAACACGAACATTAATTCTGTTCACTTTAATTCCAACTGTATTTTCGATAGTATATCTGACTCTGTTCACAATACTTTTACATATTGTATTAATATTTATGCCGTACTCAACGATAAGATGTATTTCTACGATAACTCCGCCTTCTTCAACTGTTATGCTGATACCTTTAGTCATACTGTCAGGCTTTAGGAGGTTTACGATTCCGTCTTTTTTATTTCTCGACGCCATTCCGACAACGCCGTAACACTTTGTCGCAACCGCACCCGCAATTTCAGAGATAACGTTGTTTGAAATGGTTACCTCGCCTAAATCACCACTTGTTTTAAGTACCATCGCTCTATTCATTCCTTTCAATTCAAAATAATCCAAAATATCTATATATCTTTATTGTACTATAAAATTCAAAAATAGTAAATACCATTTTGAAAAAAAGGCACTTGCATTGACTTAAAATAAATTATATAATAAAAAGGAGCCTGCCGAGGCTCCAAAAATCACATCTTGCGATGTAATTTTTGAGTATTTTTAGAGATAAATCAGAGGTTATATATTATGAGCAAACATTCAAAATTAATGAATTTTCTTTCGGGTATGCCGGATTTTGTTTTTGACTATATCGAAATTGCGTATAACGGCGAAAGCATTAATACGCAAATCGGTTACAGTATAGATATAAAAACATTTTTGGAATATCTGCAAAAATTCAATTTCAGTTATATAGAAAAAATTGAAGATTTCACGGTAGCCGATATGGAGAAAGTTACGCTCCGTGATTTAAACGCTTTTACGGCGTATCTAAAAGAATACGAAACCGACACCGTTTCGATTGACGGCAAACACATTAAACGAATCCGCCACAACAGTGCTTACGGCATAAACCGTAAACTTTCGGGAATACGCGGACTGTTTTCGTATCTTTACAAAAACGACTTGATTTCTCAAAACGTAACGGATAAGTTAGATTTTAAAAAACTGCATCAAAAAATGAAACGTCCGCTTACATCACAAGAAACCGTCAACCTTCTTGACGTGATATATAACGGTGAAAAATATTATACAGGTCGTGACCTTACGGAATACAAGAACAGAAAAAAACGTGATATTGCACTTTTTACCGCATATCTCGGTACGGGCTGTCGTGTAAGTGAACTTATCAACCTTGATATTCGTGACGTGTGCTTTGATACCTCATCATTCGTTGTCACCCGTAAGGGCGGTGACGAACAGGAAATATTTATGCCTGTTCAAGTGGAAAACGAATTGTTTACATATATGCAGGAACGTGTTGAAAACGAAAAAGCAAAAGACGACGCACTTTTTATCAGCCGTCTCGGTAAACGTATGACCGCACAAGGTGTTGAAAAAGTGCTGAAAAAATATTGTGCAACTGTCGGTATATACGACCCCGACAAAGCACGTCCGCACGCATTAAGACGTACATTCGCCTGTAATCTTATCGCTGACGGCATTGATATAAAAATGGTTGCGGAGCTTATGGGACACAAAAATATTGAAGTAACCCACAAATACTACACTCAATACGCAATCGAAAAACGTAAAGAAGTTATGCAGAATTTTGACATTACGGGAAATCGATAAAAAATTGAATACATAAAAAAAATACACACTCCGCAGAGTGTGTATTTTAATTTGTTCAAGATTATTTAACTTGAAGTGTTACTGTTTGACCTTCTGAATCTTTCATTTGATAAGCTTGTGTATTAATCTTCAAGCCCTTTAGTGTTTCTGCCAATTCAGCATTTTCAGTATCATTTTGTGCATCATAGATTGCCTGTGCAACAATTGACGCATTCTTCATAGCACCGAAATATGAAAGGTGAAGATCGTCTTGCTGTGCTCCGCTAAAGTAAACATTGAAGTTCTTTGACCAGTATTCCTTATTTGAGCCTGATGCTGTGTAATCAGCATATCCAAGACCTGAAAGGTTTACACCTAAAACGCCTTTTTCCTTAGCTACTTCAAGAATCTTAGGACCGAACTTAACGTCTGCCTTATTTGTATCACCACGAGCCGCACCAAAGTTTGGTGTTGACAAAATCAATGTGATACCTGCTTTTTCACAATCGTCTGCAATTTCTCCAAGAGCAGTTGCCATCTTAGCCTCACTACTGTAGTTTGCATCATTGTAACCACATTCCATAATCATGTAGTCACCGGCTTTTGCATTAGCCAATACACCAGGGAATGTGCTTGCCTGCAAGCCTGTTGCATAGTTACCGCTTTCTGCAAGGTTAGTTACATTCAAGTCTGATGAGATGAACTTATCCATAACTTGACCCCAACCTGTTTGAGCGTCACCGGCTGTCGGAATACCGTCACCGTCTTCGTCGGCAAATGTGCCGTAGTAGTTTGATACAAGTGAGTCACCCAAGATATATACATGAGTCTTTCTCGGAATAATTGAAGGTGCTTTCTTAACAACGATTGAATCCATATTTGAATCATTATCCTTCATTGTTACAACCGCACTGCCGCCTTCAACCTTAACGTCCTTAGCTGTGTAAGTAGAACCCGAAGTTGCTCTGCCCTTACCGTATTGGTCAACGTTCTGACCTACCATATTACCATTTACGAATATATCGGCTCTTGTACCGTTTGACTTCTTAAATGTAAAGTCATACAAACCGTCGCATAGAGGAATTGTCTTACCTGCCGCTACATTACCAACACTTGTGTATGAATAAATCGGAGATACTTCATACTTAGCAGCACCTGTCATATCAACAGTTACTTTACCGTCTGTTGACTTTGTTTCTGTTTGATTAACAAGTACGCCGTCAGCTGTTGCTGTTGTTACACGATACTGTGTATCTGCCGCATAATTTGCAAGCTTTGTTACATCAACTTCAACATTGCCTGTTGCCTCGCCCGATTCACTGTACTTAGCAACTGTTGCAGTCTTAGTTTCTGTCTTTGTCTTACCAGGGTTACCTACTGTAACTGAAACTGTGTAGCTGCCAAGTTTACCTGTTGTTGTTACAACACCTGTAGCTGAATCTATTGTTGCAATATCACTGCCGTCTGTTATAGCATATGTAACAGCCATCGGTGATTCGTCACCGTATTGGTCAATGATATTCTTTGCTTGATATGTTACTTTGTCACCGGCATTGACTGCTACCGGACCTTCAATATCAAATGATTTTACTTCTGCAAAATCCTTAATTGTAACTTCATGAGTTGCTTTCTTAGGTGTTTCTGTTGTGCTTAGACTGCTTGTATAAGAAACAACTGCAACTGTATCTGCCGCAACTGTATCTGCAACTGAAAGGACACCCTTTTGGTCGATTGTTACACCGTCAATCGGACTACCGCTTGCGTCTGCTACTGACCAAGTATATGTTTCACCTTCTGAAAGTGAGAAGATTGAACCCTTAAATGTCTTTGTTGCTGTAGTACCCGAAACCTTAGCAAGTTGACTGTCACCGACAATTTCAACTTCTGCTACATCAGAATCTGAAATAACAAGATTTGTAAGTGTACACAATCTTTCATTAGGAACACCTGCACCGCCTGTCATTACAATCTTAGCAATATCATTAACTGTACCTACTTCATATTCTGCCAAAGTAGTACCGTTGTAGCTTAGAATTGCTGATGTAACGCCTGATGCATCTGTCTTTAGAACAAATGTAGCACTTGATTTTTCACCAAGTTCACCCATCTTACCTATTTCAGTACCTGTATATGCCTTATCTACAACAGAGTAATCTTTGACAACACTTGAACCTGCGAAGTCAATATCGATTACCGCTGTTCCTTCTGAGTTAAGGAACTTCAAGCTTCTTTCTTGTGCACTGATGTTCTTTACAGTCATAATATTATCGAATGTAATCATCTTTGCACTGCCTGCTTTTAGTTCAACCGGTGTAGGCAATGTAATTTCTGTTGTTGCCTTTCCGCCCACACTTGCCGGCCATACTATTGAATTAACACCGTTTACTGTTTCCATTCTCGGTGTACCGTATGTTGCTTCACCTGTACCCGGTTCATAGAAATCGTATCCGTATACAGTAACTGTTCTTTCTACGCTGATTGCAGGATTTGACGCAGATGCTACTGTAAGCTTAACTTCCTGTGTACGTGATGTACCAACGTTTGGTGTAATTGACAATCCTTCTATTGCTGCCTTTGCGTCATCAGATGTCAATGTATATGTATTTTCACCTGTGAAGTCATTGCCGTATTGGTCTTTTACATTTGCAACAGAATATGTTGCCGCCGTTCCGTCTTTTATAACTGCCGGGCCGGCAATATCCCATGTTGTTGCTCTTGCTGTGTTATGAATATGAATTGTTTTTTCAGCTGTTACTTTTGTACCCTTAACAGTTGCTCTTACAACTACATCAACACCGTTATCGTCTGTAAGCGGATATTGAGGTGTAAGTGTAATAACGCCGTCATTGCCGATTGAAATTGTATCAGGCTGACCAGGAAGTGACCATTCAACTTCTGCGTTATCCATTACAAGACCTGCATTATCATATATTGTTGCAGTGAATGCTTTTGAAGTTGCGGTTCCGCTTGTAGGAAGATAGATATAATCTTCTCCTCCGCCTAATTCTGCTTTTGTTGCAACTGCTTCGCCAACATATTCAAGAACTAAATCTTTATCATTAGTAACTTCCGTAGTTTCCAATTTAGCAGTTGAAACAGGTTTCATTCCTTGAGTAGAATCCCAAAGCATATACTTTTCTGTGCAACCTGTTTTTTCAACCGGATCAACAGTGTATGTACCGTTTTGAATATCTACATCTGTTGTTGTGACGCTGTCAAGAGTCTTGTCAGCCTTGTAATAAGCGTGTACAAGAGTTGCTTTGTTTACATCTGACGCAATATTTTCAAATTTATAAACACTTTTTGTTTCGCCTGATTTTGCCACAGTCACTTTACCTGTCAAAGCCTTGTGCTTTGCAAGTTTTAATGTATAATCATATGTACCCGGAAGATAATATGCCTCTACTTTACCGTTTGCAGGAACAGTATATGTATCATTGCCGATTGCAAGAGTTGCACCTTCAACCGATTCACCGTCTTTGTTTGATTTTACATTAAATGTAACCTTTTCTCTGTCAACTGTTTTTGCTGTAAAGTCATCAATAAAGAAAGGTCTGTCCCAATCTTTTTTCTGATCATATTCAATAGCAATTTCGCCGATATTACTGCCTGAGGCAAATTCAGCTGTTGTATTACCCAATGTAACTTCTCCGCCATTTTCATTAAATGTCACATATGCGCTGATGTCTGTATATTTACTGTCTGAAAATGCCGAATAGCTTGCATCTTTAACTTCATCACCTACTACAAGTGCTATTCTTCTTGCCCAATCACTGCCACCGCTTGTGACTCTGAATTTGAACAATTCTGTGCCGTCAGTTGACTTAAATACCATGTCCCAAGTTGCTGTATTTTGCATAAAGCTCTTAACCGAACCTGCTTTAAATGTCATTTTAACATCTTTTGTTTTACTACCCATTCCGTTCGGAACTTTAAGAATGCTCTTTCCGTCATTAGCAGTAAGAGATAGTGCTTTGTTTGTACCTCCCCAGTCATTTCCGATAACTACATCCCATTTGTAACCGTTACCGTCAACAGCACTTTCACCGTCAAAGTTTTCGCTGATGTCCACACTGCCGTCCCATGACGGGTCAACTGTAGGAGCAGCTGTCGGTGCCTCTGTAGGCGCTGTTGTAGCCTCTGCTGCTTCTGCTGTTGCAGTAGGTGCTGTTGTAGCCTCTGTTGCTTCTGCTGTTGCAGTCGGTGCTGTTGTTGAAGCAGTTGACTCTCCCGCATTTTCTGCGTCAAACATAGTTATTCCGCTGTCAAAAACATCGAACAAACTGTCTTTTGAATTTACAGGAGCCGCAAAGCTCGTAAATGCAGAAGTTATCATTGACACTGCGATTGCCAATGACAATATTTTCTTTTTGTTACTCATGTGCTTTCTCCCTCTCTTTCTGATTTTTACACGACAAACCATCGCATAATACAACATGATAGCTATATTATACATCATTTACTATTTTTTTTCAAGAGTATTTCTACGACTAAAATATTATCACTGATTTTTAAACATTATTTGTTACCTATATTTGTATAAGATATTGATTTTATATCGTTTTTCCCTTATAATAATAAGTAATAAAACAATTCGGAGTGATAAAATATTTTGAGTAAAGTAACGCAATTTTTAAAAGGTGCAAGGCTCGGTATGCCTATTGCACTCGGATACATACCCGTTTCATTTTCATTCGGTATGCTTGCCGTACAAAACGGAATACCCGCTTGGGCGGCAATAGTAATTTCAATGACTAACCTTACTTCTGCCGGACAATTTGCCGGTATGAACATAATTTCCGCCGCCGGCGGTATGTGGGAAATGGCAATTACGACATTTGTGATAAATCTTCGATATATGCTTATGTCGCTTTCCCTGTCACAAAAAATCGGTAAAATGTCGCTTGCAAGAAGGCTTATAACAGCATTCGGCATAACCGACGAAGTATTCGCCGTTGCGTCAACAACACCGATTGCCATTACATTTCCGTTTATGCTCGGACTGATTGCAATACCGTACATCGGCTGGACACTCGGCACAGTGCTCGGTGCTTTTATAAACAATCTGCTGCCGACATCACTTGCGGACGCAATGGGAATAACATTATACGCAATGTTTATCGCAATAATTATCCCTGCGTCAAGGAGAGATAAAAACGTACTTTTTGTACTTATCGCCGCAGTTATATTAAGTTTCGTGCTGTATTTCGCACTTCCTTTTATATCATCGGGCTGGGCCGTTATCATAACGGCAGTGTTGGCGTCGGCATTCGGTGCGACGTTCTTCCCGCATAATGAGGAGGGCGAAAAATGAAAATGATTGCTTTAATGGCAGTTATGGCAATAGTGACGTACATAATTCGTGCGTTGCCTATAACGCTTTTCAGAAAAGAAATAAAATCAAAATGGCTTAAATCGTTTTTATATTACATACCGTATGCCGTACTCGGTGCTATGACGTTTCCGGCTATATTTTTCTCGACAGGCTCGGTTTTCTCCGCCTCGCTCGGTTTGGTCGGTGCTATGCTTATGGCCTTTTTCGACAAGGGGCTTATGGCTGCCGCTGTTACGTCTGTTGTAATTGCATTTGTGAGCGGATTTTTTGTGTAATATACCACCTAAATTTACATATTATATTATCAGAAAGGAACGGATGTTATGAGCTACGATATTGATTATCTGACACTGCTTTCACAGCAGTATCCGACAGTTAAAGCCGCGTCAACCGAAATTATTCGATTGCAGTCAAGGCAAAAACTGCCGAAACTTACAGAGCATTTTATGAGTGATATTCACGGTGAATACGAATCTTTTTTGCACATATTAAAAAATGCCTCCGGTGTAATCAAGGACAAGATTACGCAAATTTACGGTCGTACGTTGTCCGAACGTGACAGACAAGTTCTCGCCACTCTTATTTATTATCCGGAGCAAAAGCTTGAATATATCAAGGACGAAGTGGACGATATTAACGATTGGTACAAAATCACTTTATATCGCCTTATAGAAATATGTCGCGTTGTTGCATCAAAATACACACGTGCAAAAATCAGAGAATTTTTGCCGGAGGCGTTCGGCAGTACGATAGATGAACTTATACACGCAAATACCGATTACGGCTCGGACAAGGAATCATATTATAACGAATCTATTTCAACAATCGTTGAACTCGGGCAAGCCGATGATTTTATTGTGGAAATTTCAACGCTTATCCAAACGCTTGCAATCGGTCGTCTGCATATTATAGGCGATATTTTTGACCGTGGTCCGCGAGCCGATATAATTCTTGACACCCTGACGAAGTACCACAGTGTCGATATTCAATGGGGCAACCATGATGTTAAGTGGATGGGTGCCGCTGCGGGCAGTTTGGCTTGTATTGCAAATGTGCTTGCTATTTCCACCAAGTATTCAAACTTTGACTGTCTTGAGGACGGTTACGGAATTAATATGCGTCCGCTTACAGTATTTGCACTTGAAACTTATGCGGACGATCCATGTGAATGCTTTATACCGCGAAATCCGAATATGGTTTATATTTCTCAGCATGACGAAAACTTTTGGGCAAAGGTACATAAAGCTATATCTGTAATTCAGTTTAAGTTAGAAGGACAAATTATAAAACGTCACCCTGAATTTAATATGGACAACCACCTTATGCTTGACAAAATCAATTACGAAAACGGAACAATTATGCTTGAGGGCAAAGAATACAAGTTGAAAGATACCAACTTCCCTACAATCAATCCCGAAAATCCGTTTGAACTTACAGACGCCGAAAAAGAGCTTATGAATTTATTGCGTTCATCGTTTTTACGCAGTGAAAAACTTCAAAATCACGTCAAATTCTTATACGAAAAAGGCAGTATATATCTGACATTCAACAACAATTTGTTGTATCACGGCTGTATACCGATGAACAGTGACGGTACTTTTACGGAAGTTACACTTTTCGGTGAAACGGTAAGCGGCAAATCGCTCATGGACAAAGCCGAACAGCTTGCACGTGACGGTTATTTTGCCAAAAACGGTTCCGAAGAAAAAGAATATGGCAAAGATTTTCTGTGGTTTTTATGGTGCGGTTGCTACTCCCCTGTTTACGGCAAAAATAAAATGACTTCGTTTGAACGATATTTTATTGATGATGAAAGTACATGGGTGGAAATTAAAGACGAATATTATCACCTTATTGAAAAACCGAGCGTATGCAACAAAATTTTATGCGAGTTCGGAATTGACCCGAACAATTTTTCTCATATTATAAACGGTCATGTTCCAGTAAAAATAAAAAAAGGCGAAAGCCCGATTAAATCAAACGGCAAACTTTTAGTCATAGACGGCGGTCTTTCAAAGGCATATCAGAAAGTTACCGGACTTGCTGGTTACACATTGCTGTTCAATTCACACGGTTTGCTTTTAAGTGCGCATGACGCATTTGAATCTATCGAAAGTGCCATAAAAGAAGAAAAAGACATTCACTCAACACTTGACGTTGTTGAACTTGCTCCGAATCGTTTACTTGTCGAGGACACTGACGCAGGTAAATCGTTATCAAAAAAAATCACCGACTTAAAAGCGCTTGTTGACGCATATTTAAAAGGAAAAATAAAAACACATTAAATAAAGAGAGGAAATTCACAAATGAATTACGAAAAAGAACCACTGCATATTTCAACATCCGTACCCAACGGCACTTATGAAGTAACGGTCACGGTTACCGCACACGAAGATATTGTTTTCTCAATACTTTCGCAGTCACGCCGTTTTATGGCACAGGATATAAATCTTGGCAAAGGAGAAAGCACAGACATTACTTTCAACGTCAGCGTATGTGACTACCACAAAAACAACGAAGATTACACAAACGTAAACGGAGTTGAAATTGATATTATGTGCGACGGTGACTTTACCGCACTTTCCGCAGTATCGCCTGTCAATATTCCGACAGTTTACATCGCCGGTGACTCAACTGTCACAGACCAACCTGCCGAATATCCGTACAACGCCACCTCTACATACTGCGGTTGGGGTCAAATGTTTCCGCAATTTTTAAACAAGGGCATTGCGGTTGAAAACCACGCTCAATCAGGTTCTACAACTGAAGATTTTAAAAATGTGAATTTCACTGCATTCAAAGACAAAATCAAAAAGGGTGATTTCCTGATTATCGAGTTCGGTCACAACGACCAAAAAATAGATACTCTTGACGCGTTCGGCGGATACACGGAGAACTTAAAATATTTTGTAAATTTTGTCCGCGAAAAAGGTGCAAATCCAATAATATGTTCACCAATTAACAGAATTATATTCCAAGAGGACGGAACACTTCTTAACTTGCTCGGTGATTACAGAACAGCAGTTAAAAACGTATGTGACGAAATGAATGTACCGTTTATTGACTTGTGGTCACGCACAACCGAATTTTTTGAGGCAGCAGGAGCGGTAAAAGCTTGGGATTATTTCTGGGGCAACGGCACTGACCGCGACTACACCCACACAAACGACATCGGCGGCAACATCGTTGCACGATTTGTTGCAAACGAAATGATTAAAAACAACGTTCAGCCAATAGCAGACTTAATCAAAAAAGATATGATTAACGTTGAAATGCCAAAACACGATTCAAGTGTCAAACCGCAAAATTCAAAAGAAATCGAACACTTAAAAACAATCGGTCTTGTCAACATTCCGAAAGTATCCGAACTCGCCGACCTTGACAAAGACATCACCAATATCTAATACAGAGGCTGTCGACATAATGTCGCCAGTCCAAAAATCACATCTTGCGATGTAATTTTTGAGTATTTTTTGTGAAAAAATCTAAAGTTCCTCCACAGTCGAAACTTTAGATTTTAAGCCATTTCTGCCGCACATGTCGTCAGAAATGATTTTTAATGAGGTTGTACCTCATACTTCCAAGAATAAAGTAGACAAAACCATTACGGTTTTGTCTACAATATACTAATAAAAGGAGATATGTAATATGTTAGAAGAATTAAAGCAAAGAGTTTACGAGGCTAATATGCAGTTGCCAAAGCATGGACTTGTTACATTCACTTGGGGTAACGTAAGTGAAATTGACAGAGAAACAGGCTATTTTGCAATCAAGCCGTCGGGCGTTGATTACGATAAGCTAAAGCCTGAAGATATGGTTATTATGGACCTTGACGGTAACAAAATCGAAGGTAAATATAACCCATCATCAGACACAGCGACTCATATTGAGCTTTACAAAGCATTCCCTAATATCGGCGGTATCGTACATACACACTCACCTTGGGCAACAAGCTGGGCACAATCGGGACGCGGTATTCCTTGCTACGGTACAACTCACGCTGACTATATGTACGGTGAAATTCCATGCGTAAGAAATCTTACAAAGGAAGAAATCGACGAGGCATACGAAAAAAATACAGGCGTACTTATCGTTGACTTCTTCAAAGAAAAAGATTACGTTGCAATGCCTGCCGTACTATGTAAAAATCACGGTCCTTTCACTTGGGGCAAAGACGGTATGGAGGCTGTTCACAATGCAGTCGTACTTGAAGAAGTTGCGAAAATGGCGGCGCGTACCGAAATGATTAATCCGAAAGTTCAAGAGGCACCTCAAGAATTAAAGGATAAACACTATTACAGAAAACACGGCGCAAACGCATATTACGGTCAAAACAATTAATTTTTTAAGGAGGTTTTTATTATGATTATAAGTAATATCTACAAAAGAGCTTTTAACGTATTGTCAAAAATGCCGTTTAAGCTATGGGGACTTTCACTTTTGAGTTCACTTTTAACTATACTCGTTCTTGTATTCGGCGTATTACCGATAGTTATTGTGCCTGTTATAGCAGTTCTTTCCGCAGGTATGGCGGCAGTTTATCTTGACGGTTTCAACGGTAAGGAAGTTTATTCCGACCAGCTTTTCAAAGGTTTTAAAGATTTTTGGAGAACTGCCGGCGGTATGTGTTGGAAAAAGCTATGGATTTTCATTTGGTTCTTAGTTCCGATTGCAGGTCCGTTTATCGCTATTTCAAAGTATTATGCGTATTCATTCACACCGTATATACTTAATGAAGAAAAATCGGTAAACGCAACTGCGGCACTCAGAAAATCAATGCAGGATACAAACGGTTACAAACTTCAAATGTTCTGTGCCGAATTTATCCCTAACTTGCTGATTTATGCTGTTATGGCTATACTTGCATTGCTTTCAAAGATTCCGTTTGTCGGTATATTGTTTGCGGTTATCACAGTCATAGTTCAGCTTGTATATACATTGTTTGCACCGTTGTTCTTCGGTCTTGTACACGCAGGTTTCTATGAATATGCAAAGACTCCGGTAAAGTCAACAACATATTCGGCACCACAGGCACAATCAGCACCGGTTCAAACACCTGTTCAAACACCGGTTCAAACACAAACAACCGAACAAGCCGCTCCGACAGAAAATAACACACCTAAGCCGATTACTTGTCCCGTTTGCGACTCTGTAAACGCACCGAATACTCATTTCTGCTATAAGTGCGGTTCAAAATTAGACTAAAAATAATACGACAATTTATTGTCCTCTGAAAATGAGCTGTTTTTTCAACAGCTCATTTTTAGTTATATGCACATTCATGCATGGCACATAAAGCAATTTTGGCATTTTCATCATACACTTCATCAATCATACTCATCGGCAAAGGGTTTTGTCCCGTACCTATTTCCACCGTAAATCCCTCTTTTCCGAACTCCTTTATAAACCAATCCTTACAACCGCCGTATGACGCCGTACCTGTCGGAATACACACCGCATATCCGCTTTCCTCCGCCATTTTCTTTGCAATCTCAACCGAATTTTCACCTGTCATACCGTCAAAGTCATAATATATCTCACGGCCTTGACTGTGAAATGCCAAAAGCATATCAAACTGCTCTTTTCTCACAAATTCCGTAATTGCCCTTGTTTCGGGCTCGGACTCCGCATATTCACCGCCGTATTTTGACGGTGACGGTTTATCGACAACCATCTGCCACTTTGCGTCAAAATTATGGTTTATATCAACTCCCCTCGAATTTGCCTGCCAAACATGATTAAAACTATGTATTCCCACCATACTGATTAAGTGCCTGTGATATTCGTTAGTAATATCAAGACCGTTAAGCGCAATATCTACGCCGTCAGGGTTGACCATAGGTACAACGTAAACCGTAATATCCGAATACAGCCTTTTTATGTCATACCCGAAATATTCCGTTTCCGTCATCAGCTTTACGGTGTAATTTGACACAAATTTTATCAAAAAAGCCGCCGTAAGATATTCAAGTCCGTGATACGCACCGCTTAAAAGCAGTTTTTTCTTTCCCTTTCCGATTTTCAAACACGGAATATCTTTCTGCATAACACTCTTTCCTATAATGTTATAATTGTCCGTAAGCATTTCTATGTCTTTCAACATTCTCGCATAGTCATAACACAATTTTTCTCGCCTCCCAATATTTATTTATGTATATTAAATTATGTACATTCGGACAACTTTATGATGATTTTATTGACATTAACAATGAAATGTTATAAAATATCTAAAGTCGTTTATAAACGAAGGAATGGAGTTTTAGAATGAAAAGAATTGTGTCAATACAAGATATTTCGTGTTTCGGTAAATGTTCGCTTACCGTTGCACTTCCTATAATTTCCGCAATGGGTATAGAAGCTTGTCCGGTACCTACGGCGGTACTTTCAACGCATACAGGCGGATTTACAGGCTATACATATCGCGATTTAACGAACGATATTCCTTCTATCGCAGATCATTGGAAAAGCCTTGATTTAAAATTTGACGCAGTTGCAACAGGTTATTTAGGCTCATTTGAGCAGATAAAAATAGTTTCGGACTTTTTCGATAAATTCAAGACCAACGATAACCTTATAATCGTTGATCCCGTAATGGGTGACAAGGGACATTTTTATGCCGGTTTCACCGAAGATTTTGCTTTGGAAATGAAAAAACTTTGTTCAAAAGCCGACGTAATCGTGCCTAACCTTACCGAAGCGGCACAGCTGCTTGACGAGGACTATATCGACGGCGGATATAATGAAGAATATATAAAGAATCTGCTTATACGTCTTTCAAATCTCGGTTCAAAAATTGTCGTTCTTACAGGTGTAAGTTTTAACGATAATTCACAGGGCGTTATGTCATACAACAGAGAAACAGGCGAATTTTCATCGTACTTTAACGAAAATATTCCCGGTTACTTCCACAGTACAGGCGATATTTTTTCAAGCACCTTGTGCGGTGCATTGGTTAAAGGGTTTGATATGGGTAAGGCGGTTAGGATAGCCGTTGACTTTACAGTTGACTGTATCAAGCACACTTTAGGGAGCGAAAAAGAGCATTGGTACGCGGTTAAATTCGAGGAATGTATCCCCGATTTAATCGAAATGATAAAATAAAGCAATATGATAGGGACACTAAAATTTAGTGTCCCTATTGTTATGCTTATTAATTTGTTTTAGTGTCTCTTTTCTTTTGACATTTATCACAATAGCCGTATATTTCAAGTTTATGTCCCGTCACCGTAAAATTATCTATATGCGGTGAATGTACGGGGCATATATCGACGTAACGCATTTCCTTACAGCCAAGACATATTGCATAATGACGGTGTTCGCCGTTTATGAGTTCATAATAAAACTTATCACTGTCTTGAATTGTATGCTTACTAACTATACCCTTTTCACACAGCTTTTCCGCAATTCTGTAAACGGTCGAAAGCGACATTCCGTCAACCTTGTCATATATATTTTCAACCGTAAGAGGTGCGTCTGCGTCCGACAGTACCTGCATAACGTTTATACGCTGTTTTGTACATTTCAAACCTACTTTTGAAAGTATGCTGTTTATATCCTCCATACTCTCACCTTCTCCTTTTACTTGTACAAGCCATTATTACAATCAAGAATACCACACCCAAAAGCACAATCGTGCCTCCCGGTCTGAGGTCAAGATAGTACGATATGAATAGTCCGGCAACAGTAAAAAATTCCGCAAACGCTATTGACCACCATATTGTCTGCTTATAGCTTTTCGCAATCATCATTGCCGCCGCAACAGGTATAACAAGAAGTGACGAAATCATAAGCGCACCGACAATTCTTGACGCAACC
>ERZ791614.938-NODE-938-length-16664-cov-2.519357_pt1 | contig 16664 bp, 13 predicted proteins | sample MGYA00510274_ERZ791614 | MGnify/ENA primary metagenome ERZ791614 (study PRJEB30046, sample SAMN00715221) | human gut metagenome | study: EMG produced TPA metagenomics assembly of the A metagenome-wide association study of gut microbiota in type 2...
CAGCCATGTTGGACTGTCCAATCATTAATACACTTTTCATTCAACACCTCCACAACTTCAGATTTTTCCAAGTAAAAAAGGATGTGCCTTTTTGTGTAATAGGGAATTCCAGGAAATTTCCTATTACACGAGAAATTGCTCTCTCATCACAGTTCACACATTATGCAAACTGCAATCCCATCTCGCACAATCTAATTATATCGCAGCTTTATTATCTCCGTTTATCCATTTATAGTCAAATACTATCATCAAATCGCCAAAATGGACAGCGCTTGCCAATACACTGATTGTTCTGAGCACAATGCGTACACTGGACTTCTGTGCATTCCATTTCGATTCCAAAATGCGTTTTTACAAAATCAACCGCCGCCAGAATCGCCAGATAAGAATCTCTTTTACAACACCTCGGACCGCCGGTGCGCGAAATCGCTTCCAGTGCTTTTGATGTCATCTGATTCGAAAGTCCCCAGAATTCCTCCGTCAGTGGCGTCGCCCCAGACAAGATAGATACAAACATACCTGCGCTGATTCCCGCTCCGCAGGCACCCCAGAATCCGCAGGTTCCTCCTGGAACGGCTTTCCCACGGTTCAGCATTTCCATCACAGATTCCCGCAGATTAATAGCACCTCCCGCATTTTTATATGCAGTAAGCAGCGCCGCTCCCACCATGACATGATGCTCCGGTCCATGCATATGGCAAAACGGTGCATCCATCATCTTCCGGACAATCTCGATCGGATTTCTGGATGTTTCGTCTATACACAGGGAAAGAATGGTGTCCAGTCCCTTCGTATGACAATCATTACAAACATAATGCCCGTTCTGGCATCTGGTCTTGCTCAATTCTTTTTTATGACATAATTCACACTCCATCCATTCATCCTGTTTCAGATAAATAAGATGTGCTTTACAGACTATACATTCTTCTTGCATGGGATTTCCATCTCCTTTACATTCATTTCCCGACCAGCGCGTTGAGTTTCTCCACTATATCCATACTTCCCGACCGGAAACCTTCCAGATCGAGTGTAATGTACAGAAATCCCATTTCTTTTAATGTCCTGCAGATCGTCTCCCGCTCGGCAATCGCTTTTTCAAATTTATCCGCATCCACCTCGATCCGGACAATATCGCCATGCAGGCGCAGGCGCACATTTCCGCCAAACACGCTTCGAAGATAATCTTCGCCTTTCTCAATCCGCTTCAAAACTTCCATGTCAAAGGAAGTTCCATATGGAAGACGGGTCGCCATACATGGCATGGACGAACGGGATGCAACGGAAATTCCTAAGTCAGCCGCAAATGCCTTGACATCCTTTTTCTCCAGTCCGCACTGTGCAAGTGGACTGACGACACCCAGCTCACGGAGTGCCTGAATACCCGGGCGGTACACATGCAGGTCGCTCTCATTGGTTCCGTCCATCACGCACGGAATCCCCTCTCCTTTTGCAAAATCCAGAAGTGTCGCGAACAGGTGGTGTTTGCAGATATAACAGCGGTTGACCGGATTCGTCCGGATGGCTTCCAGCTCCATCTCATTGACCTGGATAATTTTATGGATCGCGCCCAGCTCCTTTGCCACCCGCTCCGCGATCTCCAGATCACAGGCTGGGTGCAGCATGGTGTGAAATGTCACGGCATAAACCGGCATTCCCGTCTTCTTCGCCGTATCACACGCCAGCTTGAGAATCAGGCTGCTGTCCACACCGCCCGAAAAGGCGACACAGACCGGTGCTTTCGCTTTTTCTGCCATGAAATGTTTTAAAGCTTCTCTTTTTTCTGTCTCTGATATCATTGGTTTATTTTCCATGGTTCTTGATTCTCCTCTTAATTATCTAACGAGAATGCACTGTGCCGTTTTTCAATCTCAAAAGTGCCTACTGTAAACTAATACTTCCGTCTTCCATTACTCCGTGGAATACTTCCATGAAGCGCTTCCCTGTCTCCCGGCAGATCGCGCGCACGCTCTCATACTCCGGATAGCACGTATCCACGCCGCCGCGCTTGCAGATTTTTACCTTTGCTGTCCCGTAACGGGTCTGGATCTCCTTTACTTCCCGTGGCAGTATCGTCCTCTCTACTGGATAACGGCGCACACCGATCGTGGTCGTACAGGAGAAGACAAGCTGTTCTAATTCTTCCCGTTTTTCTGCCGTTGTCAGTACATGAAGCACATACGCCGGACGGTTTTTCTTCATATATGCCGGTGTGTACCACACATCTCTGGCGCCCGCCTCCAGAAGCACCTCCATCGCATATCCCAGCGCCTCGCCGGTGCAGTCGTCCAGGTTTGCCTCCATGACCCACATGGAGCTCTCGTCGTGACCGTCTTTTCCGGTTTCTACTTCCACCGTTTTATCCGTCAAAAGCATCGCCCGCAGGATATTCGCGTGCGCGAAATCCTTATTTCCGGCGCCGATACCGATCTTTTCGATCTGGTACTTCTTCGGAAGCGCCGCTTCTGTCCGGAATGCCGCCGCGATCGCCGCGCCGGTCGGCGTTACCATCTCTCCTTCGACATCCCGAAGCGTCAGTTCCAAGCCCTGTGCCGCTGCGATATTTGCCGTCGCCGGAACCGGAACCGGCATTAAACCGTGCTGGCAGCGTGCGAATCCATGACCTTCGGAAAGCGGCGATATCACCACGCGGTGGATTCCCAGATCCTCCAGGCAGAATGCCGCACTGATAACATCCACAATCGAGTCAATTGCACCGACTTCATGGAAATGAACCTCGCTGACCGGGATTCCGTGTGCTTTCGACTCTGCCCCCGCCACAATCTCAAACATCCGGCGCGCCAGGTTTTTAACGCGGTCAGATGCATCCAGACGATCGATGATCTCGAAAATGTCATGAATGTTGCGGTGGACGTGAGGATGCATATGATCGTGGGTGTGAGCGTGATCATGGCTGTGCTCATGGTCGTGAGTGTGTTCATGATCGTGATGATGCTCATGGTCGTGCTCATCATGGCTATGTTCGTGGTCGTGATGATGCTCTTCTTCCTCTAAATGTACATCGAAATCATACGCATCGATTCCACATTTCTTCGTCCGCCCAAAATGCAGATGATACCCGGACACGCCCAGACTGTCCAGTGCCCGTACCAGTTTTTCCCGGCTTGCTCCAAGATCCAACAGTGCGCCAACCGTCATATCTCCACTGATTCCAGACGCACAATCCAGATATAAGATTTTCTCATCCATTTTTACTTCTCCCTCTACTTTTCTCATTTTATTGATACATTTCCGTTTTTCGCTTTTATGCAATTATCACAAACCACTATCACTCTGCCGTCTTCTTCGGCTCCCGAACCGCCACGGTCATATCCCCGCTGATTCCGCTCCCGCACTCCAGATATAAACTTTTACTCATCTTTATGCACTCCCATTCTGTTAATCTGTGTTGCAATATATCCGGCCCCATAACCGTTGTCGATGTTTACGACAGCAATTCCGTTCGCACAGGAATTAATCATCGTGATCAATGCCGACAGTCCATGAAAACTTGCACCATAGCCGACCGAGGTCGGAACCGCAATGACCGGATTTTCCACCAGCCCGGCAACAACTGTGCCAAGCGCGCCTTCCATTCCCGCCACCGCAATCACGCAGTTTGCCCGCGCAATCGCCTCGCGTTTGGATAAAAGGCGATGGATGCCCGCCACCCCTATATCGTAGTAGCGCTCCACGCGGCAGCCGAAAAATTCTGCCGTTTTGGCAGCTTCCTCCGCAACCGGGATATCCGCGGTTCCGCCTGTGCAGACTGCCACCAGCCCTTCCAGCTTCCGCGGTGTCTCCGATGATTTTCTCGCCTGCAAAATTTTTGAAACCGGATCGTATTCTATCTCCGGGATGCGCGCCCGCACTAGATTCCACTGCTCCGGCGTCGCCCGCGTTCCGAGTACTTCCCCATTTTCCCGGTACAGCGTCTCGAAAATATCCGCCAGATAGGCATCCGGCTTTCCTTGGCAGAACACCGTCTCTGGGAATCCCGAACGCAATTTCCGGTGCAGATCCAGCTTCGCATACCCTAAATCTTCGTAAGGAAGATTCTTGAACGCATTCTCCGCTTCCTCAATACTCGTATCCCCCCGTTTTACCTCTTCCAACAGCTTCCGAACATCCATTTTTCCTCCTCCTTACCAAATCCCGAATTATTAATCTCTTACTATCGCCCATCTTCTTGTCCTTTGGACAAGAAGCATCCCTCGCTCTTATGAGCTCGGTCAATCCCGATTTTCTCTGTCAATATGTGAACTGGCTAAACTGCTGCCATCTTTTCCTGCAATGCCTTTAAATCAATCCGCCGCGTGCAAATCCGCTTCAAAAGAGATTCCGAATGGCTCACAATCACCATTCCCAGCTCCCGCTCCTTTGCCTCATGCAAAAGCGCCTGCCAGATCTGGCTCTGGGTCACTGCGTCAAACATCGCGGTGATCTCATCCGCCAGCAGATACCGCGGATTTGCCGCCAGCGCTCTGGCAATACAGAACCGCTGCAGTTCGCCGCCGGAAAGCTCCGATGGAAACCGATCCAGCCATTCTTCCCGGATGCCAAGCCGTCCCCGGCTCTCCTCATCCACCTGACCGCCCTCACTGAGAACCTGGCGCATCCGCCAGCGCGGGTTGAGCGCCTGCTCCGGGTGCTGCCAGATTAACTGCACCGGCATACAGCCCCGGATATTCTCAATCGGTATGCCGTCAATCTCTACCGTTCCCGCCTCCGGTCTCTCATATCCCGCCAGCAGGCGGCACAGCGTCGTTTTTCCATATCCGCTCGGCGCCACCAGACCCACGCGCTCTCCTGGCTCAATTTTCAGGGAAATACGCGTCAGCACGTGGCGCCCTCCATTTTCATACGAAAAAGATAGGTTTTCTGCCTTTAGTGACATCTCATTCTCCTCCAAAAAATTCATGTTCCGGCAGCGCCCGGTAGAGCGCCTGCGTGTATGGCTCTTTCAGATTCCGTCCCTCCCGGAAGTTCTCCGGCTTTACTTCCTCCAGAATCGTCCCGTCATAAAACACCAGAATCCGGTCCACCATCTCAATCGCCAGTTCCAGATCATGAGTAATCAAAAGCACCGCTGCCCCGTCCTGTGCCATCTCTTTTAAATGACGGATCACATGGCGCGCGGTCATCGCCTCCAGCCCCGGTGTCGGTTCATCCGCCACAATCAGCCTCGGCTCCTGCATCAGTGCCGCTGCCATCAGGACGCGCCGCGCCATGCCGCCCGACAGCTCAAATGGATAACATTTTTCCACTGATTCATCCAGCCCGTACCGCTTCAAAAGCTGGCGGCATTTTGCCCGCGTCGCTTCATCTTTTCTGCCGCCGCAGATCTGATCCCCGACCCGCATCAACGGATCGAGGTAGGAAACCCCCTGCGGAATCAGGGAAATCCCATTGCCCCGCAGCCCGGCAAGCCGCGTCTCATCCAGAACCTCTCCCTGATAGGAAATTTTTCCTTCCATCCGGCAGTTGTACGGCAAGATCCCCAGAATCGCGTGCGCCAGCAGGCTTTTTCCCGAACCACTCGCCCCGACCACCGCCGTTAGCTCCCCACTGAAAAGTTTGCAGGAAAGGTCGCGGAGCGGATGGAGTTCGCGCCGTCTAAGCCCACGCGCGTACTGCGTAAAATATAAGTTTAGATTTTGAATTTTCAATATCGGCTTTTCCATGGAATCACGATTTTCACGCAATCTCCGTTCTTTGAGAACGTCTGTCTGTTCCAAATCTGATAGCCGCATCGTTTTTGATTGTTTTTGTCTTAATCGCATCATTTTATCAAAATATATGTTTTTCTGCCTCATTCCCAGCATCCTCTACTCATGCGCGCTCCCCGGATCCATCAGCCGCCCCAGGCTCTGCCCGATCGCCTGAAATCCCAGCGTTACCAGCACCAGTGCCGCGCCCGGAAAGAGCGCCAGCCACCATTTTCCGGTAATCAGGTACGACATACTCTCGGATAAAATAACACCGATCGCCGGTTGCTCGGAGGAAAGACCGAAGCCCAGAAAGGTCACGCCCGCCTCATGAAGAATCGCATGGGGAAAGAGAAGAATTAACCCGGTTACAAATTGCCTTGATACCTGCGGGACGATGTGGTTCCAGGCAATCCACCAGGGCTTTTTCCCCAGTTTTTCGGAGATCTGCACATACGGACTTTCCCGGATCTGTAAGATTTCCGCCCGCAAAAGCCTCGCCAGCGACGCCCAGTGCGTCAGGGCAATCCCGGCTGCTACACCCCGGAATCCCTTTCCCAGACTGTAGGAAATCAGGATCAGGAGAAGCATGTGCGGGATTCCCATTACCAGATTAATCAGCCCGCATACCAATGAATCCATCAGTCCCCCGCCAAGCGACGCCAGCAATGCAAGCGCCAATGCCACCGCGGCGCTGATCGCCGCGGTCAGAAGCCCCAGCCGGATGCTTAAAGAAAGCCCCGCAACCGTCCGTTTCAGCATATCCCGCCCCATCCAGTCGGTTCCAAACAGCCCGCCGGTTCCCGGAGGCAGGTTTTTTCTCGCAAAATCGACCTGCTGTGCGGCATCCTCCCAGACGATTCCAAGCACTGTCACCAGAATCAGGAAAAGGAGGGAAATTCCCAGCAGCCAGAGTGTTTTCTTTCTCATGCCCTGCCTCCTTTCCTAAGTCTCGGATCGACCAGCCGGTACAGCCCATCCGCCGCTGCATTTCCTGCAAATACAAGCACGGCACTGATGAGTGTAATTCCCATCAGAAGCGGGATATCGCTTCCCAGCCCCGCCGTGACCGCCGCCTGTCCGAGTCCCGGATAGGAAAAGACCTGTTCCACCAGCACCGAACCGCCGAAAATCTCGCTGATCGAGCCAAATTGCAGCGTAATTACCAGGAGAAGCAGGTTGCGGAGTCCATGCCGGAAAATCAGCCGCCAGCCGCTCTCGCCCCGCGCCCGCGCATAGAGTACGTAATCACTTTCCAGAATCTCAATCACTTTTTCGCGCGTGTGCATCGCAATCGAAGAAATCCCTGTCAGTCCCAGCGTACACGCCGGCAGAAATGCGTGATACAGGCGATCCGCCAGGCTGACCTCGTCCGCCGCCATTCCCACCGGGACACTGAACCCGATTGGGAAGATGGGAAGCTGCACTGTAAAGAGAAGCAGCAGCACCAGCGCCAGCCAGAAGGACGGCGTTCCCGCGATCACGATGCAATAGCCCGTAATCAGGCGATCCACCCACTTGCCCCGTTTTGCCGCCGCTGCAATTCCTAAAAATATCCCCACGATTCCCGAAAACAGCCACGCAGACAGAAGGAGCCACACTGACGCAGACGCCTTTTCCGCGATCACCTCCAGCACCGGTCTGCGGTACAGAAGGGAAATGCCAAAATCACCATGACAGATGCCCGAAATCCAGCTAAAGAAGCGCTTCCAGACCGGCACACCAACGCCCCAGTACGCCTGCAGCTTCTCGATCTGCTCCGGCGCCATCGAGCCGAGCGCCGTCTGCCCGACATTCGTCTGCAGCGGATCGACCGGAGACATCGACACCAGCAGAAACGATACCAGACTGACTGCCAAAAGCAGCAGAATCAGGTGCAGCAGACTACGCCCAAACCATTTCATCCTACTCATAGTACCACCGATCGACATTGTTGACGAGGGACCAGCCGTGACCGTGCGGATGCACCTTCTGCTCTGCGACATGAAGCCCGTCTCTCACCCAGTACAGATGATCGACATTCACCAGCCAGATCCACGGAAGATCACCCTCGGCTGAAACACCCGTCTCGCCGTCCCACTGCGCCTTTTTCCACAATTCATACGAACTTTCCAGATCCGGTGCTGCCAAGGCCTCATCCATATAAGCGTCCACAGTCTCATTCGCATACGGCGAATATTCTGCCAGCCCCGTATCTGCCTTTGTATGGTAAATATTATAAAATTCCATCGGCGTGTGCGCGCCCCAGCCCCAGAGAAGCGGCTGCGACTGTGCTTCGTCATACGCAGTATCCCAGCCGGTGCCGCGGATCGATGCGTCAATTCCAATCTCTTTTAACTGCTGTGCCGTATCGGCTGCCAGCGCCTGACGCACCGAATCCCCGGTCGGATAGAGAAATTCCAGAATGGCTTTCACTCCATCCTTTTCGCGGATGCCGTCAGCATTTTTCTTCCATCCCGCCGCACCCAGCATCTCTTCCGCCTTCTCCACATCATAGGAAATGTTCTCCATTTCATCGTTGTACCACGGCATCTTGTCACAGACACTATATGCCGGGCTGCCGTAACCATTTAACACATGATCGATCATTTCCTGCCGGTCAATCGCCAGGTTGATCGCCCGGCGCACCTGCACATCCGCGGTAAAATCATTGCCGATTTTTACGCCATCCTCCCGTACCGTCTCCGGCACCGCCGGGAGGTTAAATCCACGGTTGTCCACCGTCTCACAGTCCAAAAGACTGAATTCTGGAACCGACTGGTCTGCATAGGACGCCGCCGTGTACGCCACATCCACCTGCCCGGCGCGCACCGCCGCAAATGCCGCATCCTCTTCCATAAAGAGAATCGTGACCTGCCGCATCTTCGGCGCATCCCCATAATAATCCTGGTTGGCTTCCAGAATCACCTGCTGCCCCTTGTCCCACTGTTTCAGGATATATCGCCCGGAACCGATCGGATGTGTGCCGTAATCCGTTCCATATGCATGCTCCGGCACAATTCCCGTCACCGCCATCGTGTATGACCAGATAGCAAACGGGCGTTCCATCTCAAACACAACCGTCACATCATCGATCGCCTCCGCCTGTTTCAGCATTGAAAAATCGTTGACGGAACTCGTCTTTTTCAATGTGTTATAAGTGAATGCCACATCCTCCGCGGTCAGCGCCTCGCCATCCGTGAATTTCGCATCGTCGCGGATCGTCACCGTCCATGTCATTCCATCCTCGGAGGTCTCCACATCTGTCGCCAGATCATACCCGATACTCAAATCTGCTTCTGTCACCGTCAGGGTGCTCTGGATCAGCGGTTCATGCATATGCTCGCCCGCGCCCCAGCCATATGCCGGATCAAAGCCCGCCTCCGGCTCTGAAGTCGGCGGCATCGCGATAATAACGCTTGTTTGGGTATTTTCCGCTGCATTTTCGCCGTTTTCAACATTTTCCGTCTGTTCTGCGCCGGAACCGCCTTTCTGCGCCTGATTTCCAGCGTTTCCGCATCCGGAAAGCATGACTGCCGCCGCTAAGGCAGTGACGCCAAGTGCCCTGGCTTCTCCGAACACTTTTCCAGTGATTTTGCCTGTATTTTCTCGTTTTTTCATATTTTCTGTTGTACCCCTATATTTTTCTTTATGAAACAAAAGGATATCAGAAAAGTGCGGTCCCTGCTGAACCGCTGTACCTTCCTGGTATCCTTCTCCATTTTTCTTATTTATCTCAGTTAAAAAAGAATGTGCCTTGGCACATTCTCGCGCCGAGCGCGGTCGCTTGCGACATGTTTCTTCTTCGCGCGAGTGCGCATCCCGCGGAGCGTTTTTTGTTTCATAGGACGCAATTTCCTATGAAACAAAAAATCCCTTAGCCAGATGTTTCTGACTAAGGGACGATAAATCGCGGTTCCACCCTTATTGAATCGATCGTTCGGATCGATTCCACTTCATTCTGATGATAACGGAATCACCGTTCCCGATTAAGGGACATTCAAAGCTGGTATTCAGATTTGTTTTCCTGTCCGGCGCTTCCACCCACAGCCACCTGCCTCTGTTATTTCAGGCTTTTCCTGCGACGCCGTTCTCTGTCCAGTTCTACAATCCTACTGGTCTTCTCAACACTTTCTTTATATAGATAAACCCGTTTCTGGTTCATCATTACAGTCTCGATTATATCAGCTGTTTCTATTTTGTCAAGATATTTTTCTCTTGAGTTTTCACTGCATTGACAGACCGCCTCTTTCATGGTATGATAATAAGGATCTAAATATAAGGGCCAGTACCGGTTTCGACAGGGATCATGAAGCTGGTGAAGCTATCCGCATGCGATGCGTTAAATGGCAAACTTAAAATTAAACGCTAACAACAAATTAGCATACGCTGCCTAATTTGGCAGTTGTCAGCCTTAGAGCACTCACACTTTAAGAATCTGGCATCGAATATGTGAGAAACGATGACAGGCGGGTTCCGGACTGTCAGGCGTATCAGGAACTACTGAAGTTCTGAGGATGTTCGTTTCCGCAGGATAGAGGGAATGTCAAAGAACGGACTATGATAGTAGAAGAACAGGGAATTGGTTTTTGGACACGGGTTCAACTCCCGTCTGGTCCACTCACAAAAAGAAAGCCTCGAAGTCTGAACCACTTCGAGGCTTTCCTTTCGTTTATTCTACCGGTTCTGGAATATCTGGATAATTGCTTTCACAATCGCCACCAGTACATTCCACATCCGTTTCAGCGGACCTTCATCGCTGTCGCTTGTGGATTCCTGATCGGAAATATCCGTCGCGTCATCATCATCGCTAATCTCATCCGTTCTGAGGACAATCTGCACGCTGTTCGGGGACGGGTTCTTGGAGGAAGTAAGGAAATCTTATCTGCCTCTGGATCCAGGTTCAGGAAATTATTCTCATCCTCAAACTTATCAAGCTGCTCATCAAGCGTACTCTTCATGCTGTCTCCCGCTTCGCGGATGGCTGAAATATTATCAATCATCGTCAGATTCTTATCAAGAAGCTTCTCCATTCCCTGAAGTGTTGCCTTCGTACCGGCATCCAGAGAATCTCCAGCTGAAATCAGCGTGTCATTTAAAAGGCTCAGCATATCATGTGTGGTATACAGCGTCTTCGTCAGACGATTCATCAGCTCTTCCGAATCTGACAGCGAATCCAGCATCGTCGGAACATACTTATCAGTCGTTTCAATCAGAACGCGCATATCATCCAGCAAATTAATCAGCTCATCCGTGGAACTTCTCAGTGCCGACAGGGTAGAGCCCGTCTTTCCACTGATGTCTCCGGCCGTCTGGAACGCTCCATTGACCCGGTTGACAACCTCTTTTGCTGATTTCTGCATCTCCTCAATTTTCTGGAAAATGCCTTTCGTCGATTCTACCAGACTCTTCACACCGGCTGCATAGGTCGTCGATGACAGGGACTGCAGCGATTCTTCTACGTCATCCTCTGCATTTCCAATCTCGTCTTCCCAGCTTGCATCATTGACGCCGCCGCTTCCCGGTTCGCCGGACGGTCCGACTGTCAGCTCTTCGGAAGAAGCCTCGGTTCCAAATGCATTTACCTGCGCGTCTTCACTGTCTTTTGAAGCAGAATCGCCTGTATCCTTCTTGTCTTCCGCCGTTTCTTCTGTACCAGATACTGCAGCCTCTTTCTCCGAAGAATTACCGGAGGTTATATCCGCCTCGGTTCCATTTTCCGTCCCGGCTGCTGAACTTGACGTATCCGCCGCAGTCTCCTCTGCATTGGCAGTTTTCGTCTTACGGATTCGTTTCAGCTTCGTGCCATCCAGCGCATCCAGGCTCTGATTCAGGCTTTCGGCTCCCTGTTCGGTCGCCGTCAGAGAAGTAGTTCCCTCTCCAAGAAGCTGGTCAATCTGTTCCAGAATCTTCTGGGTCTCCGCCGTCTTCTGAGCAAGCTCTTTCTCGATCGCCTCCTGCGACTGCTGGCTGAGCAGTCCCTTGTTCAGCTCATCGGCTGCCGACCGGAGCGATTTACTCAAACCTCCCAGACGATCATACAGGCGATCCAGTTCATCCTGCATATCTTCCATCGTATTGGAAAGCGCCTGTGTGTTGCTGTTAATATCCGTCACTGCATCGCGCGCCGTCTGTAAATACGGAATCATGACCGTCGTCTGATCCGTGACCGCCTGCAGATCGGCAAGCGCCTGTGTCGAGAGCGCCTCGATCTGTTTCCGGTTAGCACTGACGGTTCCACGCGCCTGATCGAGATTTGCCAGACCGCCCTTCACGCCGGAAACATCCGACTTCATGGATTCCATCGTCTTTAACAGCGCATTCATGCTGTCATACATCTTGTTTCCATCCTCGCGCCAGGTATCTTTCGCCTCTTTCAGATCCTTGATGCGGTTCAGCTCATCCAGGGTCCCCGGAACCATCATCATAATGACTCCGATATTCTCATACTTATCCGTGCCGACCCGGACTGTAAAATCGCCGTCCTCGCCCGGAAGCGCCGCAAACATTGCCGCCTGATAGCTTCCAACCGACTGCACCTGCGCCCCCGGCGCATCGACACTATAGCATTTCTCCATATCCACCGGCACAAGCACGGTCAACACCATATTATTTTTGTAATACGCCTTCGCCTTCTCATTCGGGGTCGCCTTTACATTGACCTCAACCAGACCAGACGCCCCCGCCAGTTTGGATGCATCCGCTTCCACTCCATTAAGTTTATAGGAAACGTCAAACGTCCACGGCAGATCGACGCTGTTTTTCGGCATCGTACACTGATAATAAAAACGCGAATTCTTCTCCGGCAGTTTCCATGTGACGGTTCCATCGCCAATTTCCGGCGCCGTGTCGTCCGTCATGTTGACCACCTTGTCATAGGTACCATAATCGGTATATTCGGTCAATCCATTCGTGGTACAGCCTTTGACCACATTGATCTGCGTTGCCGTTCCATAATAGTCCAGATTGACATACATCGTTTCATCTACCTGAACTCTTGGTGCAGCCGCCCGGACAGGAACTGCCGCACTCGTTACCAGCGTAACCGCTGCCAGCGTCGCCGCCGCTCCTCTTCTAATGATCTTCTTCATGGCTTCCAGCCTCCCTTTTTTCTGTCATCTTCCGTTTCCGGTCTTTTCTTCGTTCTCTCACTTTTCCGAGTAGCCGGAGCTTTCTTCTGTGTTTCTCCCGCGCCTCCACATCGGAATCTGTTTTCTCTTGAGGACCGCCCGTCTCTGTCATTTCTGTATCTTTCAGCGCTTTCGTTTCAGCTTCGAATTGTTTTCTTTTCGACGTAACTGAATCCACCAGCGGCTTTTTCCCTTTCCACACGGCACCAGCCACGCGTCTTGCCGCCCGTTTCATACGGGCATGGCGGCGTTCGCGCCGTTTTTTGAAAAACAGATGAATCCTCTCAAATTCGTTCTGCATCAGGATATGATCAAACAATACCAGAAATGCCGGCATCAGGGAGCAGACAAAAAGCATACTAATCAGAGCCCCCCGTCCAATCAAATGTCCCAGATCGCCGATCGCCGCGACACTCGATACCTTGTATACAATATATCCGGCACAGGTCAGGATCGAACCGGATGTCAGAATCGCCGGAATACTAAGATTCAGCGTCCCGATCGCCGCTTCCTTCTTATCCATCGTCTTGCGGCATTCCAGATAATTGTTCGTCGTCAGAATCGCATAATCGACGGTCGCGCCCAGCTGGATACAGCTTACGATAATGTAACCAATGAAAATCATCGTGTCTCCGACGATGTACGGTACCGCCATATTGACGAAAATCGCGACCTCAATCGGAATCATGATAAGGAGCGGAATAATCAGTGATTTAAAACTCCACATGACAACCACAAATACGCCGATCAGCGACATCACATTGACACGGCTGTAATCCTTCGTGATCGTCGTCTGGATGTCCTGTGTGGACGGTGTTGTGCCGACCAGATACGAATTTTCCGGATAATATTTCTTCATGATCGCCTGGATCTCATCCGAGCACTGGTACGCCAGCTTGCTCTCGCCCTTACTCTTAACGTAAATAAGGATTCTCGCATAATCTTTTTTATGTAACTGGCTTGTGATGCTGTACGGAAGGAAATCTTCCGGTACGCCCTCCGGGAGCTGCCCGGACAAGGACGTTACACTCTTCATGTACGGCAGGTCTTCCCGCTCATCCGTGAACTGTTTTTCCTTGATAAAAGAAGTATCCGGCACGATTGCCATCATCATATTGCTTCGTCCGAATTTCGCTGTGATCAGCTCATCATCCTCATATACCGTCGTTCCCTCGCTGGCGCCGACCGCGTCATTTCCGTAGAGGAAATCGTTCATGCTCTGCGCCGTGTATGCCGGGATCGCCAGCACCGCAATCAGAATCAGCACGATGCGGCGGCTGTTGTAGATACCGTGGCTGAGCTTATCAAACGACGGCAGGAACGAACGATGGGATGTTTTCTCAATCATCGGCGTCATACGCAGAATCATCGCCGGCATAAAAAACACCACTGTCAGAAGACTCAGGACAATACCTTTTGCCAGCACGAGTCCCATATCAAATCCGATATTAAACTTCATAAAACACAGAACGATAAATCCGACGATCGTCGTCAGGCTGCTGGCGAAAATGGAGTTTAATGCCTCATTGATCGCGTTGCTTAACGCGGTCATCTGATCCAGTCCCTTTGCCTTTTCCCTCGCAAACGCGTGGCTTAAGAAAATCGAATAATCCATCGAGCAGGCGAGCTGCAGGACCGCCGACACACTGTTCGTCAAAAAGGATATCCGCCCGATAAACAGGTTCGTTCCTTTGTTCAGGACGATCGCCACGCCCATGACCGTCAGATACAGCACCGGTTCAAACCAGGAGTTCGTCGTCACGGTCAGAATCAGGAAAATAACCACGACCGCCAGCGTCATAATTAGCTTCATCTCGCTCGAAACATTTTCCTGCAGCGATTTGTTCTGAACCGCCATGCCGACGTAATGTCCCTTGTCTCCGAGAATGTCCTTGATCTCATCGATCGTCTGGGACGTCCTCTTATCCGTGTCGCCGTTTACAAAAACAATATCCATAACCGCCGTATTATCCTTGTAATACTCATCAACACTATTAAAGTTGATAAATGCGTCCGCCGCGTATACGCTGGTCGATGTATCGAGCCACATGACCTGATCGACTCCGTCCAACGCCTCTATTTTATCCTTGTAGGCTTTCGCCTCATAAAGCGAAACATCATCAATCATGATGCGCCCCGTGCCGGGGTAGCCGAATTTCTCTTCCATCAGGTCCAGTCCCTGTTTGGACTGGACGGTCGACGGCAGGTATTCCGTCAGATCATAGTTGATCTCGACAAACGGCGCCATGAGCGCTGATATCAGCACCAGAACCAGAAAGACAATCTCGATCGCCCTGCTCCGCTCAATGATGAATTTCGGCAGGGAGAAGGCTTCTTTTTCCGTCTGTTTTTCTTCTTTGCGTTTATGTAAAAATTTCAGTTTCATGCCTGCTTGCTCCTGTCATACAATGATTGCGATCCTTACCGCATCAAAATAATCATATAATAATGCTTATCGCCGACCTGCTGATGTGCAACACCCATTTCCTTATAATAAATCACCCGGTCCACGCGCTTTTTCTCGTCGCTGTCGTGATTACGCAGAATCTTTTCTTCTGCCTGCGTCACATCATCACAGTTGATGAGGTAAATCTCCGTATGACGTCTCGCAGTGCTTTCCCCGATGGATTTGAGGTAATCATCAAGTGTGCCTTCATCCGGGATCCGGCTGCTTCCATAGCCCTTACTGCGTGCCATCGCCAGACGGTGTTCGGCGATCTGCTGTAATTTTCCATTTAAAATAAAGCTGGCATCTTTATCGTAATCTTTTTTGTCATCGTCATAGTAATCTTCTTCCTCATCCCCGTCAAACGCGTCCGCCTTCAGCTCATTTAAGCTGTCCGCCATCGCCTGGGTATCTGCATCCAGAAATGCCAGCGTGTACGCGCCGCCGCCCGTGTTTTTCTTCTTTTTGGCGTTCGCCAGGCTGCCGTCCGCGTTGATCGTATACTGCGTCTCATCCTTTGTGAAGGTCGTTCCCTCCATCGCGCCGCTGTCTTTCAGGAAATAGTATTTTCCGTCGATATTCTGCCAGCCGGTCGCCATCGCGCCGTCCCCTTGCAGATAATACCAGGTTCCATTTTCCTGCTCCCAGCCCGTTTTCATCAAACTGTCTGCTCCGAGCAGGTACCATTTTCCGCCCATCTGCTGCCAACCCGTCAGGTAAGAACCGTCCATTCCCACCAGATAATAACCATTCTCCACCGGCTGCCAGACACCCGCATCATCCGCAAGCACTGTCTGGGCGGCAGACACTGAGAAAAGGAGACTTACTCCTGCAATTCCTGCCAGCCGTACTATCTTATGTCCCAGAACCGCTTTCAGCGCCCTTTTTAACCCCGGCGCCGTCCGTTTTTCTTCCTTCTTCATCCACAAACTTCTGTCCTTCATACGCTGTCCTCACTCTTCTTTATGCTTATTGATCGGATCCATCTGTTTCCAGTTCCACTCCCCGTGCCGTTAAAAGTGCCCGGAGCATCGCCGCCAGTTCCTTTTCCGAGATCCGGCTGCTGTCAATCAGCATATTATAACTTGCTTTATCCGCCCATGTCTTTTTTGCATAAAAATTATAATAATTTTTCCGTATTTTATCCGCTTGTTTGATCAGGTATTCAGCTTCTTTTTCATCTGTCTCGTAACGCCGCATAATCTCCTTCACGCGCGCCTCCATCGGGGCATATATAAATAGAGAAATAAGCCCTTCTGTCTCCTCCAGGATCTTGTCAGCGCAGCGTCCCACGATAATGCATGGACCTTTCTTCGCATACTCCCGGATCAACTGGGACTGCACGACAAACAAGGTATCATTCATCGGCTTTCCATAACCGGTAAACGGATTGCACTTGGCCGG